>Ga0209170_1000050_pt1 | contig 84982 bp, 81 predicted proteins | sample KloWWTKNB14_bulk_FD_187178 | JGI IMG/M metagenome (GOLD analysis project Ga0209170, IMG submission 187178) | Active sludge microbial communities from Klosterneuburg, Austria, studying microevolution and ecology of nitrifiers - Klosterneuburg... | ecosystem: Engineered > WWTP > Aerobic digester >...
TCGTGCAACAATTGCGGGGCGCTTCCGTCAGCGCTGGAGGAGAATCGCATGCAGGTGTTTTCGAAGAAGGCCGCGCTTGGCGGCAGCCTTTTCGTGTTATGGCTGGTGGCAGCATCCGCCGAACCGGTCACTTACAGGATGGACCCGAACCATACGCACCCGAGCTTTGAGGCAGACCACATGGGCGGTCTTTCCACCTGGCGAGGCAAGTTCAACAAGTCTTCGGGAACGGTCGTGATGGACCAGGCTGCGAAGACCGGGACTGTCGAAGTGACGATCGATGTGGGATCGATCGATTTCGGCAATGACGAGCTCAACGAGCATGCCAGAGGACCCGACATGTTCGATGTCGCGAAGTTTCCGACGGCTGTCTACCAGGGCAGGCTCACGGACTTCGAAGACGGCAAGCCCGGCAAGGTCGTAGGCACGTTGACGTTGCACGGCGTGACGAAGCCGCTGACGCTCGAGATCGACGAGTTCCTCTGCAAGCCGAACCCGATGTCGAAGAAGGAAACCTGCGGCGCCGATGCGTCAGCCGAGTTCAATCGCAGTGATTTCGGTGTCAGCTACGGCAAGGCTTTCGGCTTCAAGCAGGAAGTTGACCTGCAGATCCAGGTCGAGGCGGTTCGCGAGGATTGACAGGCAGCGGGGCCGCATTGGCGGATGGGCGCCAAGTGTCGTACTTGGCAGGTATAATGTAACATAATATACATTATGCGAAGTAGCATGAAGCAGATCGTCATCCTCGGCAGCGGCTTTGCCGCACTCACCGCCATTCGCGAGTTGCGCAAGCGCGGGGTTCAAGATGAGATCACCGTAGTATCGCCAAGCAACGAACTCGTTTATCTGCCCAGCCTGATCTGGCTGCCGTCAGGCAAGCGACAGGCAGACGACCTGCGTGTCCCGCTGGCCGCTTTCTTTCACCGCCAGCGGGTGCGGTGGCACCCCGGAAGCGTGCGGCAGGTGCTCGACGGTGGGCGGCGCATCGCCACCGATCACGGCGAACTGACCAGCGACTATCTTGTCATCGCCACCGGTGGACGCTATCTGCGCAAGTTGCCCGGCATCGAGCACGCGATCATCCCCTGCGAAGGCATCACGGCAGCCGAAGCGGTCCGGGACCGGCTCAGGGCGATGGACGGCGGCCACATCGCGATCGGCTTTGCCAGCAACCCCAGGGAACCCGGTGCGGTGCGTGGTGGGCCCATGTTCGAATTCCTGTTCGGCATCGACACACTGCTGCGCCGTCAGGGACGACGCGACCGGTTCGAACTGGTGTTCTTCAACCCGTCAAAGGCGCCCGGTCAGCGCCTCGGTGCGTCGGCCGTGGAAAAAGTGCTGAACCGCATGCGCAAACTCGGCATTTCCACGCATCTGGGTCACAAGCCGGTGCGATTCGAGGCCGGCAAGGTGGTGACTGAAGGCGGCGAGCTTGGCGCCGACCTGATCCTCTTCATGCCCGGCCTGACTGGGCCCGCCTGGCTGGATGGCAGCGAACTGCCGCTGTCCGAAGGCGGTTTCGTCGCCTGCGATGAGACCTGTCGAGCACGCGGCCTTGCGCGCGTGTTCGTCGCGGGCGATGCCGGCAGCTACCCCGGACCCGACTGGATGGCCAAGCAGGCGCACCAGGCCGACCTGCAGGCCGCCGCCGTGGCCAGAAACATCGCCGCAGAACTGGGCGGCAAGCCTGCACGACACGGCTTCAGGACAGAGCTGACGTGCATCATCGACACGCTCGACAGCGGCATGCTGGTCTATCGCAGCAAATCGCTGAACTTCACCCTGCCGCGCACGCGCGCCTTGCACTGGGCGAAACAGCGTTTCGAGACCCGTTACCTGAACCAGTACCGCTGATACGCATGCGGCCCCAGATCAGCTTCCACATCACAACGAGGCACATGACGACGCCGAGCGCGATCAGGTATCGGCCGAGCTGCTGCTGATCGTTCCAGAGATAGTTGCTGCACAGACGCTCGGGCGAGGCGAGGTAAAGCCAGCCCATGCGAAAGGCAGTCGCGATCGACTCGAGCAGGAAGACGCCCCGCACGACGAAACCCATGCGCGGCCAGCTCAGCGCGAGTGGCGCACCGATCAGCAGAGGAACACTCGCGAACTTCGCGAGTGCGAAGTGGAAATCGTCCACTGACGCATCCATCATCCGCGGCAGCATCCACACTGCAGCGGCGAATGTGGCGAGCAACAGCCCGGCGATGCCCTCCCCGTTCCAGCGCGCGAGCGCTTCCTCGACGTGGCGCGGGACCGCGTACGAGGCGAACCAGCCTGCTGCGGCGAGCAACGGAATCTGGACCAGCATCTGCAGGGTCATGGTCGACTGCAGGATCTGCGGGACCGGCGGCACCACCAGCGCGAGCCAGAGCACGGCGCCGCTCAAAGCAAGAACGCGCCGCGAAGAAATCATGAAACGAGCCGCGCCTCGACATAAGCCGCAGCCGCACCGGGGTCGTCCCAGTCGAGGATGGCAACGAGATGCCCTCCCGGATCGATCACCGCAATCGCGGCGTTGTGCACGAATCCGCCCATCCCATCGGGCACGGCGGTCACGCCGAATACGCGGCTCAGTTGCGCAAGACTGGCTGCATCCGCCGGTCGGGCGGCGATCCAGCCGGCGCCACGATCACCGAAGCGCTGCTGATAGTCCGCGAGACGCGCCGGGGCATCATTGTCTGGATCGAAGCTGATGCTCAGCAGCGTGATCTGCTTGCGCGCAATCGGTTTTGCCAGCCGATCCTGCAGCCGTGCGAACTCGCTGCCTTGGGCAGTACAAAGAGTTGGGCAGCGCGTGTAGATGAAATCGACCAGCAGCCAGCGACCCCGCAGCGCGCGAAACTGCAAAGGCTGTGCGTTCGCTGTCTGCAGCAGCACGTCCGGCACGAGGCGCGGATGCTCACGCACTTCGATCCGGCGCGCAGTCTCGGTCGTGAACGCGCGAAACCCGTCGGTGGCGTACGAGAGTACCGCGAGGCCCGCCGCCAGGATCGCAAGGCTAGCCAGCAGTGCCCGCAGACGCATGGAGTGTCTCGCGACCCGGTGGCGACCTGAGCAGTCCCGCAGTGATGCGGATCGCGAAATACAGCATGCCGAGCACCACCAGGGTCGCACCGATCGACCCGAGCCTGTCGGTGGCGGTCCATTCAGGCAAGTGAGTCGCCATGCGGCGAGCGACACTCAAGTGGCCCGCATCGAGAAACGCGAACGTGAATACCAGTCCACCGACAAGGTACACGAGGAACCCCGCCCGGTCGGAAGCCCGATCACGGGCCGCGTCTTCGCGACCGATGACATGGAACATCAGTGCCAACGCCATCACGACGGCGCCAAGCAGCAGGTAGAAATGGAAATGCCCCGGCACCCACTGCGTGTTGTGCATGACCAGGTTGTTGCGAACCGTGCCGTCGATGATGGCCGGCACGATACCGGCCGCCCAGCCGAACAGCGACAGCACGATCAGCCGCGAGGGCATCTGCCAGCGAATGCCGGAACGATAGAGGTTCGTGAGCGCGCCATAGGCAGTCACCACGAAGACCGGGAAGCCGGCGCCCCAGGACACCACCTGACCCATGACGGTGAGCCAGCGTGGCTGCGCGAAGTCCATCATGAGGTGATGCGGAAACACGATGATCACGAACACCGTGCTCGCCGCGAACGACCACAGGAACGGCCGCGAAATCGGATACGGCTTGCCGGTATATCGCGGCAGCAGTTCGTACACGACGATGACACCCATGTAGATGGTCGCGTTGATATACATGTGCCCGAACCAGTAGATCAGGTTCTTGGCGAACAGTGCGTCGAGCGGCACCTCGGGATAGAAAATGTTGATGAGGCTCATGACCAGCACGACAGCCCCCGCAAGGATGCCGAGCGAGTTGGCGATGAGCACCATGGTGCTGGCCACCACTGCCTTCGGATGCGCCGGATCGATGCTGCCTCCGAACAGCCATTGCAGGCCGAGCGCGCGCCCGAGATTGCCGTGCACCTTGATGATCGCGGCGGCGGCATCGAGATAGAAAAGGAGACTCCCCACACCGATCAGGAGATAGCCGAGCATGAACAGCGCCGCGGCCTGCGTGCTCCAGAGACCCATGCCGTATACAGGCAACGGGTACAGGAAAGTCCACAGCGCCCCGTACCCGCCAATGAAGATCGCGGCGATGATGCACAGCGCGCCGAGCATGAAGAGCACATAGTTCGCGACGAATGCCCAGAGATGCAAGCGCACGTACTTGCGCAGGAAGTACCACATCACCGCGGTCGTCGCGAGCGACACGGTGCCTACGAGGCCCGCGCCGTGCATCGACAGCAGCTTGTAGAAGAACACCGGCGAAACGGTGAGCCAGGTGGCCTGCGTCATGCGCATCGTGAGGCCGAGCAGCATCAGCAGCACGAACAGCGCCACCGCCGTGATCATGTAGAGGTTGAAGGCAATACGGCTGCCGCCTTCGAGCCGTTCGTCTTGCGGATAGAGCGTAAGCGCGGCCATGGTCATTGCCCTCCGGTTGCGACGACCTGGAGCTCGGCGGCCATCGGCGCATGCCCGATCCCGCAGAACTCGAGGCATTGCACGGTATACGTGCCGGGCACGTCAAAGGCGTGCAACAGGACATTCGTGTAGCCGGGCATCGCCTGGGTCTGCGTGACGATGCGGCCGTCGGGTGCGTAAATCGCAAACCCGTGGTTCACGTCGGCGCTCGTGACGCGAAATTCCACGCTGCGCCCCACCTCGACCGTGGCCGGTTCGATCTGCCACGACCACATGCGACCGGTGACATCGACTACCTGCTGCGCATCGAGCGCGCGGTGCTGCGGCGGAATCGGGTAGTTGTGCAGTGTCGCCCAGCTGCCTGCGGCGAAAACCACCAGCAGCACGCCGAACAGCCGGGCCTGAAACCGGCGCGCGGTGTGCGCCGATTTCGCGCTCGCCGCATCATCCGCGGGCTTGCCTGCCTGGATGATCACGAGGAGGAAGCCGAGGGCAACGAGCCCCATACCCGCGAGCGTGATGCCCCAGATGGCGTCCTGGAGGTGCATGTCGATCCCCCTACTCCAGCGAAGTACAGGAGAGTCGACGCAAAACAGGGCGTCTGTCAACCCGCCGTATTGATCTGGCGCACGGCTTCGGCCTCAGACCTGAAGCTTGTCCTTCTGCGCGTGGGGGCCATTCATCACATCGATTGCCAGCGTTGAATGAGCGTAGGCGCCGCCCGCGCGCATCTCCGCAGCGACCCAGATCGCCTCCATGACTTCCTGGTCGGTAGCGCCGCGCCGCAGCGCCCCTTCCGTATGGCCGCGAATGCAGTATGGGCATTGCGTGACATGTGCCACCGCTACAGCGATCAGTTGTTTCATCTTCGCGGACAGCGCGCCTTCCGCGAACACCGCCTTGCTGAAGGCCTGAAAGGCATCGTGCTGCGCGGGTGCGAGCTCCTTGCGCTTCTGGGCGATTTCCCGGGTCGACGCAGGGTACATGGACTGATCCATCGATTTTCTCCTCGTAATGTCGTGCCACCCGATAGTACGCGCGTCTGCGAGGGTGAGCTCCGTGCCACCCTGCCTGCGCTAGAATGCCCATGCCCATACGGAGGCGCGGAGTTGCATGTCAATTGTCATTGCCGGCAGGACCGCCGGCCTCTCGCGCCGCCGCTTTGTGCAGGGCATCGCCACCGGTGGCGCCCTCCTTGGCCTCGGTCACCGGCTCGCCGCTGGCGCACTGCCGACCGCCACGCGCGCTCCGGTGCTGGCGGGTACTGATTTCCAGCTCTCGATTGGTGAATCACCCGTCAATTTCACCGGACGCACACGCGCGGCGATCACGGTGAATGGCAGCCTTCCCGCGCCCACGCTGCGCTGGCGTGAAGGCGATACGGTGACGCTGCGGGTCACGAACGCTTTGCCTGGCGCGCACACGTCCCTTCACTGGCACGGTCTTCTGTTGCCCGCGAATATGGACGGCGTGCCCGGCCTCAGCTTCGATGGGATCGCGCCCGGCGAGTCATATCTCTATCGTTTCCAGGTCCGGCAGGCCGGCACCTACTGGTACCACAGCCATTCGATGTTCCAGGAGCAGGCGGGCCTCTATGGCGCGATCGTGATCGATCCGCGTGAGCCAGCGCCCTGGCGCTGTGACCGCGAGCATGTCGTGCTGCTTTCCGACTGGACGGACATGGACCCCGCAGCCCTCTTCCGGCGTCTGAAGAAGAACGCCGGCTTCGACAACTACTACCGGCGTACCGCAGGCGATTTCGCTGCCGACGTGCGGCGCGAGGGCTTCCCGCAAACGCTCGCGGATCGCAAGGCGTGGGGTCGCATGCGCATGACGCCAACCGACCTGTCGGATGTGAACGCGCATACCTACACGTATCTGATGAACGGCGTGACACCCGCGGGCAACTGGACCGGCCTTTTCGCGCGTGGCGAAAAGCTGCTGCTGCGCTTCATCAACGGCTCGGCGATGACCTACTTCGACGTGCGCATTCCGGGCCTGCGGATGACCGTGGTTGCCGCCGACGGCCAGAATATCCACCCCGTGACAGTCGACGAGTTTCGCATCGCGGTGGCGGAAACCTTCGACGTGATCGTCGAGCCCACGGGCCAGGACGCGTACACGATCTTCGCCCAGGACACTGGCCGCACGGGCTTCGCGCGCGGCACCCTCGCCCTGCACGCGGGGCTCGCCGATGCCGTTCCGCCACTCGATGCACGCCCGATCCTGACGATGGGTGACATGGGTCATGGCGGCATGGATCACGGCGCGATGGATCACAGCGGCCACGACATGCCCGGCCTGCCCGGCATGCCGAAGCATCCGGCGAGCGAAGCCGGCAATCCGCTCGTCGACATGCAGACGATGATGCCGGCACCGAAACTCGACGATCCCGGCATCGGGCTGCGCGACAACGGTCGCAAGGTGCTGACCTATGCGGCCATGAGGTCGCTGTTCGACGACCCGGACGGACGCGAGCCGGGACGCGAACTCGAGCTGCACCTCACGGGCCACATGGAGAAGTTCGCGTGGTCGTTCAATGGGCAGAGGTTCATGGACGCCGCGCCGCTCCCGCTCAGGTACGGCGAGCGCCTGCGCATCGTGCTCGTCAACGATACGATGATGACGCACCCGATCCACCTGCACGGCATGTGGAGCGACGTCGAGGACGAACAAGGTGCGTTTCATCTGCGCAAGCACACGGTCGACATGCCCCCTGGCACGCGCCGCAGCTATCGCGTGCGTGCCGACGCTCTTGGCCGCTGGGCCTACCACTGCCACCTCCTCTATCACATGGAGGCGGGAATGATGCGCGAAGTGAGAGTCGGGGAATGACCGCGCGTCATCGATCCATACCGGGCATCCTCGCGCTCGGGCTCGCGCTGTCTGCGCACGCGCTGGCCCAGCAGCACGACCACGGGCAGATGGATCACAGCCAGATGGATCACGGCGCGCCACGGGCAGCTCGCGCACCAGACGTGCTCGCGACGCCGCTACCGGTACTCACCGACGCGGATCGTGTCGCTGCCTTCCCGACTCTCACACGCCCCATGGAGCACGCGCGTGAACTGAATAGCCTCATGGTCATCGATCGCCTCGAGGCCTGGGACGCCGATCACGGCGCCGGGATCGGATGGCAAGCGCAGGGCTGGTTCGGCTCGGACCTGAATCGCCTGTGGTTGCGCACTGAAGGCGAGCGTCAGGGCGGGCGCACCGGAGCGGCCCATGTCGAGGCGCTCTATGGGCGCAGCGTCACGCCCTGGTGGGACGTGATCGCAGGACTGCGGCAGGACTTCCATCCGGGCGACGCGCAGACCTGGGCTGCATTCGGCGTGCAAGGTCTCGCACCGTACAAATTCGCAGTGCAGGCGACGGCCTACGTCGCTGAGTCCGGTCGCACGGCCGCACAGCTCGAAATCGAGTATGAGCTCCTGCTGACAAACCGGCTCATCCTGCAACCTCTCGTCGAGTTGAATCTCTTCGGCAGGGACGACCCTGCACGCGGCGCCAGCGCTGGTTTGAACTCGGTCGAGGCGGGCTTGCGCCTGCGCTACGAGATTCGCCGCCGCTTCGCACCCTACTTCGGTATTGTTTACGAGCGCACGTTCGGCGATACGGCTGCCCGCCACGATACGCACGCCGTCGCCGGTCTGCGCGTCTGGTTCTAGGAGTACTTCATGGCAATGACGGGAAACAGGTTCCTGCTGAGCTTCGCAGTCAGTCTCATCATCGTGATCGCAGCCCTGGCGGCTTTCGCCTGGTCGGGTGCCTATGGCATCGGCGCCGATGAACCTCACTCACGACCCGTCAGCGCTTTGCTCGCCAGCGTGAGGGACCGCGCCGTTCGTGCTCGCGCCGCGAAGCTGGTGGTACCTGCAGACCTCTCGAGCGAGGCGCGCATCCGGCAAGGTGCGGGCAATTACGACGCGATGTGCGCCACCTGCCACCTCTCGCCGGGGAGCTCCGGCAGCGAACTGAATCGCGGCCTCTACCCGGCGCCCCCGCGTCTCGACGCGGTCAAGGTCGATGCGGCTCAGGCATTCTGGGTCGTGAAGCACGGCATCAAGGCCTCGGGGATGCCCGCCTGGGGCAAGAGCATGAGTGACGAGTACATCTGGAACATGGTGGCTTTTGTCGGCGCGCTGCCCGGCCTCGACGCGGGGCGATATCGGACGCTCGTCGCGGAAAGTGGCGGACACTCGCACGACGGCGAGGACGCGGACGATCACGGTGATCATGACCACCGCAAACCGGATCAACACGACGGGGCAGAACACCCCGATGTGCCAGAGGCCGCCAGGGGCGCCGTCGCCGTCGTCGATGCCTTCGGGGCCGCGCTCGTCGCGGGCGAACTGGGCAAGGCGAAATTGCTCCTCGATCCCGGGGTCATCGTGCTCGAGGCCGGCGGCGCACAGCGCAGCCGCGAGGAGTACATGGGCGAGCATGCCGTCGCCGACGCCCGATTCCTGCATGGCGCGCACGTGCAGGTCACGCGTCGCATCGCCCGTGCCGAGGGCGACATGGCGTGGGTCGCGAGCGAAAGCACGATTCACGCACATGGCGACAAGCCCGCATCGTTGCTTGCCACGGAGACCATGGTCCTCGCGAGGAAGGGGAACGCGTGGCGGATCGTGCAGATCCACTGGTCGTCGCAGGAGAAGTGAGACTCGCGCTCTGCTCGCCAATGGGCGCAGCCAGGGCCGCCGGGGTATCGTGCGGTCCATGCTCACCCGCCTCATCGCAATCTCCCTGCTCGCCTCCCTGGCGAGTGCCTGCGGCACTTTGCCGAACGGCCGCGCGTGGGGCGAGGACGCGACCGCCACCCCGGGCTGGCGGCACGTGCGTGACGCGGCATGGCAGGCCGCGCGCAGCCCCCGCGTGTGGGTGCCGCTGGCGGCAGCAGCGCTGCTGCAGGTTGACGACTGGGATCGCGAAATCGCCGACTGGGCGCGCGAGGAGACGCCGCTCTTCGGTTCTGTCGACAACGCGGCACGCTGGAGTGACAACCTGCGCACGGCGTCGATCGTCGCGTTTCATGTGACTGCACTCGCCACGCCTGGCGGCGAAACGCCACGCGAGTGGATTCCGGACAAGCTGCGCGGCTACGCCGTCGGTGCCGCGGCGATCGTGACGACGACGAGTCTCACACAAGGCCTGAAGTCCGCAGCCGGTCGCCGGCGACCGAATGGTGCTGACGAGGAAAGCTTTCCCTCGGGACATACTGCGGTCGCCGCGGTCCATGACCGGCTCGCTGCGATCAATCTGCGCTCGATTGATCTGCATCCCGAAGCGCGACGCGTGCTCGACGCGGGGCTGGACGCCATCACGATCGGCACGTCGTGGGCCCGAATCGAAGCGGGCTGGCATTACCCATCCGATACGCTCGTCAGTGCGTCTCTCGGGGCATTTTTCGCTTCGTTCTACAACGAAGCATTTCTGGGGCTCGATCGCCCGACCGCACCGGCTGTCGCGCTGGGCGTGGTGCCGGGCGGCGCAAGCCTTCGGGTCAATTGGCGTTTCTGAGACTTTATTATATTAATAATCAAGATGTTATTGATGTTACTTAATGTCAAAAATATATACATGAAACGCACTTTCTGCGGGAAACGCGGGTGGTCTCCTTCCGGATTACGTTGTATTTCAAATCCAGCGCGCTATATTTCATCCCTAGTCCATTGAAAATTAACGCAACGCAGCCCGGGGGACCGATGAGCACCGTGATGGAGCAAATGCAGCGTGCGGCCTTGACTCTTGCTTGCACCGGACCGATCAAGGATCGCCTGGCGTCTGCTTATCGCGAGCATCTCGCGTCGATCGAGAGCGCAGATCTGCCGCGTGACCTTGCCGACGATCTGATTGCCGTGCGGCGCGCAATGGTGCGCGAGCGACCCTTGTGCCGTGCCGAGGATGCCGTGCAAGCGACCGTGCGCAAGATGTCGAACGAGGAAGCCGTCGAAATTGCGGGCCGCGTGGTCATGCTGTTCGGCGCGTTGTGCGGCCAGTGCCTGCAGGAACACAAGCTCGCGCCCGAGAACGGCGCGATCGTTCGCTTCAATCGAGCTTGAACTCGATGACATCCCAGCGCGCCGTATTCTCGTGGCGCGCTTCCTTCCTGATCGCATCGACGAGCCCGCGCTCATCCCAGTCGATCACGACCGTGGCGAGATCCGTGAGCTCCTTCGGCAACTGCACGTCCTTGCCGAAGTATTTCAGCAGCACGACAGGCCTGTTGCTCGCCCGCGCAAAGAGCGCCTGGAACGTCACGAGATCCTGGTGCTTCGCAAACAGCGTCGGCAGCAGGATCACCACTTCCGACTCCTTGATCTGGCGCCGCAAGTCTTCCCGCATGACCTCCTTGTCGCCGGTCGGCACGCGATCCGGCGTGCTCGTGTTCCTGTAGAAGAAATTGCGGGCACTCTCGAGGTATTCGAACACGCGCAGATAATCGTCGCTGCTCTCCCAGACGTGGGAAACGAACAAGCGGATCGGGTCGGCCTGCGACATGGGTTCAAGTGTACACGCGGCATCGATACACTGTACGGATACAGGCTTCCGGACGCTGACTTGAGGCTGCTCGTCTACAACATTCGCTACGCGACCGGTACCGGCCCCACGTTTCACCTGCCACTGCCCGGCGCCGGCTATCTGCGCAGCAGCAACCGGGTGCTGCGCGGCATCACGCAATTCGTGCGTGCCGAGAACGCTGACGTCGTCGGTCTGATCGAAGTGGATACCGGCTCGATCCGCTCGGGCATGGTCAACCAGGCCGCCTACATCGCGGGCGAGCTGGGGCACTACACGACCTACCAGAGCAAATACAGCGCCAAATCGCTGAACCAGTTCATGCCGGTCGTGCGCAAACAGGCGAACGCTTTCCTCGCAGCTCCAAGGGTGACCGGCGAGCGCTTCCACTATTTCGACACCGGTATCAAGCGGCTGATCATCGAACTCGAACTCGATGACGTATGCGTGTTTCTCGTGCATCTTTCCCTGAAGTTCCGTCATCGACAGTACCAGCTCAGGTCGCTGCACGACCTCATCGTCCGTTCGCCAAAACCGGTGATCGTCGCGGGCGACTTCAATACCTTCTGGGGCACCCACGAGATCTATCTCTTCATGCGCGCCGCCGGACTCGTGAGCGCCAACCCGCAGAACCTGCCGTCCTTCCCGGCACGCCATCCACGTGTCGAGCTCGATTTCATCCTCGTCAGCCAGGGCATCGAGGTCAGCAATTTTCGTGTGCCTGACGTAAGGTTCTCGGACCACCGGCCGATCGTCTGCGACTTCAACGTGAGGAGCTGAAATGCCCGACGCCCCCGCCTGGACTCTCGCGCGCGATGCTGAAGGACTCGTCACACTGACGCTCGACAAGCCGGGAACTTCGGCAAACGTGCTCTCGAAAGCGGTGCTGACCGAACTGGACAGCCTGCTGGACAAACTCTGCGCGGAGCCGCCCAGGGCGGTGGTCGTGCGCTCTGCCAAGACGAGCGGCTTCGTGGCCGGTGCCGACATCAACGAGTTCGTGCCGCTGACTTCCAGGGACGACGCCTACGCGCTGATCCGCGCCGGACAACAGGTACTCGATCGCCTCGAGGCGCTGCCCTGCCCCACCGTCGCCGCCATCAACGGCTTTGCACTCGGCGGCGGTCTCGAGCTCGCGCTCGCCTGCCGTTACCGGGTGGCGGCCGACGACGACAAAGTGTCGCTCGGTCTGCCCGAAGTACAACTCGGCATCCACCCGGGCTTCGGCGGCACTGTTCGCACGGTACGTCTGATCGGAGCGAAGGAAGCGCTCGAGCTGATGCTCACCGGTAAACCCGTGCGCGGCGACAAGGCACTGCGGCTCGGGCTCATCGATCGACTCGTCCCGCGCGGGCAGCTCGACGCCGCGGCGCGCACGCTGGCATTGCGCCCGCCCGCGCCCCGTCGACCGCCGCTTGCTGCACGCGCGCTCTCATGGTCGGTAGTCCGGCCGTTCGTCAAGCCCGCGTTCGGGAAGCAGGTCGCCGCGCGCGTGCGCCAGGATCATTATCCGGCGCCCTACGCGATCATCGATCTCTGGGCCCGTTACGGCGCGCGTGGCCCGGCCGCCTTCGATGCGGAGGCACGCTCGATTGCACAACTTTTCCTGACCGACGCGTCACGCAACCTCGTGCGCGCATTTTTCCTGCAGGACCGCCTGAAGGCGCTCGGCGGCCGGCCGCCGAACGACCTGCAACGTGTCCATGTCATCGGCGCGGGCGTGATGGGCGGCGACATCGCCGCCTGGTGCGCGCTGCGCGGCTTCGATGTCACGCTGCAGGATCGGGAGCTCAGGTTCATCGAGCCAGCGCTTGCCCGCGCCCGCGAGCATTTCACGAAGCGGCTCAAGGACGAGGCCGGCATCGCGGCCACGCTCGCGCGTCTCAAGGCCGATGTCGCGGGCGACGGCGTGTCGCAGGCTGACGTGGTCATCGAGGCGATCTACGAAAACGCAGACGCCAAGCGCGCGCTCTACGCAACGCTCGAGCCTCGCATGAAGCCGGGCGCGCTTCTCGCGACGAATACGTCGAGCATCAGACTCGAACTGCTCGCTGAGCGGCTCGCGGACCCGACGCGGCTCGTCGGCCTGCACTTCTTCAACCCCGTGGCCCAGATGCCACTCGTCGAGATCGTGCGCGGCGCAGGCACCCGCGACGACGTCTTCACGACTGCACTCGGTTTCGCGCGCAGAATCGACAAGCTGCCGCTGCCCTGCCGCAGCGCGCCGGGCTTCGTCGTCAACCGGGTTCTCATGCCCTATCTGCAGGAAGCCATGCTCGCGCTGGAGGAAGGCGTGCCGGGCGCGTTGATCGATCGCGTCGCGGTCGAGTTCGGCATGCCGATGGGCCCGATCGAGCTCGCCGATGTCGTCGGTCTCGATGTTGGCGAACACGTGGGCGCGATCATCGCACAGGAGTCGGGGCGTTCTGCGCCGAGCCTGCCGACACTCGCGAAGCATCTCGCCGCAAAGGAACTTGGCCGCAAGAGCGGTCGCGGCTACTACGAGTGGCAGAGTGGCAAGGCGGTGAAGCCGGATCCGGGTCACGCGCGGGCGCCCGACGACCTTGTGGACCGGCTGATCCTCGCACTCGTGAACGAAAGCGTCGCCGTGTTACGCGAGGCCACAGTCGAGGACGCGGACCTGCTCGACGCAGGCGTAATGTTCGGCACGGGCTTCGCACCCTTCAGGGGCGGCCCGATCGCCTATGCGAAGCAGCGGGGGCCGCGAGAGATCGTGCGCCGGCTCGAAGAACTCGCAGTACGCCATGGCTCCCGTTTTGCGCCCGATGCGGGCTGGGATCGCCTCGAGGCGGGCAAGGCGTGAACTGCGTACCTGAGGGAAAAAGCCACTGTGCTACGATCCGGGCGATTGCGACGCACCATAATGTGCCGCGGATCGAAGGTTGATGTCACAGGATCAAGGCCGCCCCGCAACAGTTCCTCTGCTCAAGGCCTTCGCGCCCCTCGAGGGCATGAAGGCGGAGAACCTGCACGCGCTCGCCAAGAAGATCACCGTGCGCACGATGGGCTCGGGGCGCGTGCTCTTCAAGGAAGGCGAGTCGGACAAGCGCACGTTCTGGCTGGTGAAAGGCATGGTCGAACTGCGTGCCGGCGATCGCACGGCCGCCATGATCAAGGGGGGAACCCCGGAGGCCCGTAACCCGCTCACTCCTGGCCAGCCGCGCAAGTACACGGCTCGTGCCGTCGACCAGATCGAATACCTGTCCATCGACAGCGATCTCCTCGACGTGATGATCACCTGGGACCAGACCGGCAGCTACGAGGTGTCGGAACTGCAGGCCGATCTCGAGGGCGGCGGCAACGCGGACGACTGGATGACGACACTGCTTTCGACCAAGTCGTTCCACCGTATTCCGCCCGCGAACATCCAGGCGATTTTTATCCGTATGCAGCGCCAGGCCTATCGCGCCGGTGAAGTGGTCATCAAGCAGGGTGACGAAGGCGATTTTTTCTATGCCATCGTCAAGGGCCGCTGCCAGGTCACGCGGGAGACGCCACTCAACAAGGACGGCATCAAGCTTGCCGAGCTCGGTGTGGGCGATACGTTCGGCGAGGAAGCCCTGATCGCGGAGGCCAAGCGCAACGCGACCATTTCCATGCTCACGGACGGCGTCCTGATGCGGCTCAACAAGCAGGACTTCCGCGAACTGATGAACGAGCCGCTGTTGCAGTGGGTCACCGACGAGCAGGCGCGCGAGATCGTGGCAAAGGGTGGCAAGTGGCTGGACGTGCGCCTGCCGTCCGAATACCAGAATTTCAAGATCGAGGATTCGATCAATATCCCGCTCTACTTCATCCGCATGAAGCTCTCGACGCTCGATCGCGGCACGAAGTACGTGGTCTGCTGCGATACCGGCAGGCGCAGCTCCGCCGGAGCGTTCATTCTCGTGGAACGCGGCTTCGACGCCTACGTGCTGAAGGGCGGGCTCACGAGCACCGACCTCGGCCTGCGCCGCACCGGTTGACTACATCGTGTGCGTAGCCTTGTCGCCGGACAGTGCGCCGGCGAGATAGGTCTCGATTTTTTTCTGCGTCTGCCCGCGATCCTGGTCGCTGAACTGCACGCCGATCCCCGCCGTGCGCTTGCCTTGCGCGCCCTTCGGGGTCACCCAGATCACCCGGCCCGCGACCGGCAGCTTCTCGTCCTCGCCCATGAGGTTCAGCAACATGAAAACTTCGTCGCCGAGACGGTAGTTGCTGTTCGTCGGAATGAAGAGCCCGCCATTTTTCACGAACGGCATGTACGCAAGGTACAAGGCGCTCTTGTCCTTGATCGTGAGGGTCAGAAGACCGGGCTTGTTGCCGGTACGCGCTGTAGGGTCCTTCATCCGTGCCTCAGCTGCCTCTCTGTGTCGGCGCTCGCGAGGCGCCACAGCCACCGTTCGAGCGCCACCGACTTGTTGAGCGGTGTATCGATCTCGCGCCGCAACTCACGCACCGCGTCGAGCAGCCCGAACTGCAGCGCTATATTCCCGTTTGAACGCGTGGCTGACAAGCGAATTCGCGCGCCGAGCCACGCCTCGATGCAGGCGAGGCGCAGCGCGTAGTCCTCCCGTGACCAGCGTTCCGCGAGCTGCGAAGGTTCTGCCCTGCCCCGCTCGACCTCATCGAGCGCGCGCACGCACTCGGCGCGGACGCGCCCGATCCCGGCCAGGTCGGCCTCGAGCAACGTGAGTGGCGCGTCGCCCAGCGTATCGGCGGCAGCGATCAGATCGCCCGTCTTGCCGCGCTCGCCGAGCCAGGCGAACGTGGCCGTGCGACCGGGCGCCGTCACGCGCAGTCGCACGCAGCGACTGCGGACAGTGGCCGGCAGGCGCGATGGCGTGGCACTCACGAGCACGATCAGGGTGCGAGGCGGCGGCTCTTCGAGCGTCTTCAGCAGCGAGTTCGCCGCGGCCGCGTTGAGCGAATCGGCGGGTGCGACGACGCCGACACGGTAACCACCCCCGTGGCTCGTGAGCGCAAGTTCCGCACAGAAGTCACGCACATCTGCCACCCGGATCTGTTTCGAGTCCCCGGTCGGCTGTACGGCGAAGACATCCGGATGCATGGCGGCCGAGCACCGGCGGCAATCAATGCACTCGCCGCAGGGGGCGCCACGCTGCCGGCACAGGACGAGCTGCGTCGCCCAGGCTGCCAGCAATTCTCCGCCGCAGCCGGGATCGGCGTGGATCAGCAGCGCGTGACCCAGCCGGGCGGCTCGCTGGGCCCTGCGCAGCGCATCCATCGCCGGCGCGAGCCAGAAGCAGTCGGCAGGCATCATGTCGGGGCCCTCCCTTCCACTGCGGCGAGCGATGCCGCAACAACCTCCACGAGGGGCCGGGATGCATCGATGACGACTACGCGCCGCTCAGTGCGCGCGATTTCGAGATAGCTTGCCCGCACGCGCCCGAAGAACGCGCTGTTCTCCGATTCGAACCGGTCCTTCGCGCCGCGCCTCGCGGCCGCCCGCGCGAGACCGAGCGCCGGCGGCAGGTCGAGCAGCAGTGTCAGGTCGGGTTCGACGTCCGCGTGCACGATGCGCGCGAGTGATTCGATGAAATCGGCCGGCACGCCGCGCCCGCCGCCCTGATAGGCGCGCGTTGCATCCGTATACCGGTCGCAGAGCACCCACTCGCCCCGCTCGAGGGCGGGCCGAATCAAGTTGTCGACGTGAATGCGCCGGGCCGCGAACATGAGCAGCGTCTCGGCTTCGGGCGCGAGGTGTTCCTCGCCCGGCTCGAGCGCAAGCGCGCGCAGGCGTTCCGCGAGCGGTGTACCGCCAGGCTCGCGGGTCAGCCGCACCGTGACGCCGCGCTCCGCGAGCCGCTCACGCATTTGCGCCGCGACGGTCGACTTGCCCGCCCCTTCGATTCCTTCGAGCGTGATGAAGCGCCCCCGTGTCACCTTGTCACCTTCCCTCGCAGCGCTTGCTGCGCACGCAGGCGCGCAAGATAGCGCGCCACGGCCGCGTTGTGTTCGGTGAGCGTCTTCGAGAATACGTGGGAACCGTCGCCCTTCCCGGTCGCGACGAAATACAGGGCTCCGCTTTCGTCCGGCTGGACGACCGCCCGCAGCGATTCGCGACCCGGCAGTGCGATCGGCGTTGGCGGCAATCCGGCTCGCGTGTAGGTATTGTAGGGCGTGTCGGCCGTGAGGTCGCGGCGCCTGATGTCGCCGTCGTAGCGGCTGCCGAGCCCGTAGATGACGGTCGGATCGGTCTGCAGGCGCATGCCCTTGCGCAGGCGCGCCGTGAAGACGCCCGCGATCAGCGGCCGCTCGCTCGCGAGCGCCGTTTCCTTCTCGACAATCGATGCGAGGATCAGTGCCTCGTCCGCGCTCGCAATCGGCAGATTCGCGCGGCGCATCGCCCAGGCTGCAGCGAGCTCCCGCGCCATCGTGTCCCAGGCAAGGCTGTAGATTTCGCGATCCGTGGTGCCGTCGGCGAACCGGTAGGTGTCCGGGAAAAAGCGCCCCTCCGGATGCCTGCCCGCGTGTCCGATGGCGCGCATGACCGCCTCGGCCGGTTGCCCCTTCAACGTGTGCCTGATGCGCGGATGCCCGTCGATTTCACGGCGCATGTCGGCAAAGGTCCAGCCCTCGACCACGGTGAGCTGCTCAAGCACGACACGTCCGGCATTCAGCTGCGCAAGAATATCGGCCGGTGTCGCCTGCGCCGGCAGATCGTAGTTACCTGCCTTGGCCGCTACACGCCCGCCGTGCAGGCGCACATACCACTCGACTGCGCGCGGATCACGCAACGCGCCGCGCGCGGCAATTTCCTGCAGGGTCGTTCGCAGGCTTCGCCCCGGATAGACATGGATGCGCACGACCGTGGCGTGCGGGCCCGGCGTGCGCATCATGCGCTCCATCCAGCCGAGCCCGCCGACCATGACGGCAGTGAGACCCACCGCAAGCGCGAGCAGCACGAGGGTCGCGAGGCGCCCCTTGCGCATCACAATGCTTCCATGGCGGCATCGCGGAGCGCGCCCTGCAGCCTTGGCGTCCACTCGTGCGCGGCGAAGACGCGCTGCCCGAAGGAAGCCACCGGCCACAGACCCACGCGCACGTTGGTGAGCCAGAGCGCTTGCGCAGACTGCAGCACCTGCGGTGCGAGTGACAGCTCGCCGGTCGTGATCCCGAGTCGCCCCGCCGTCCCGAGGAGCTGCGCGCGCACCACGCCGGCGACCGCGCACTGCCCTGCGGGCGGCGTCACGAGTCGCCCGTCGACGAGCGCGAACACGTTCGTCATGCTTCCACCCGTGACGAAACCTTCATCGTTGCAAAGTATGACTTCGTCGAGGTCGCGCTGCCGCGCTTCCTGTCGTGCCATCACCTGTTCCAGCCGGTTGAGGTGCTTGATGCCCGCAAGCAGCGGCCGGCCGGTGCGCAGTTCCGCCATCGCCGCGCGCGCCGGCGCCCGCTCGCCATCAGGGCCTTCGGGCCAGAGGTACGCACACACGATTCGGCGTGGCACCTCGCCCCCCGTAAACGCGTACCCACGTTCGAGCGCCGCGCCGCGCGTCACGATCAGCTTGACGAGGACATGCGCCGCCGCCGCCGCCGCGCGTTGCACCTCGAACCGCAACAGGGCCGTGTCGGGCGCGGGGATCGACAGAGCGGCGCAGCCGCGCATGAGCCGCGCGAGGTGCGCCTCAAGAAAACGCGCATGGCCACCGCTCGCGCCGATGGTTTCAAAGAGCCCATCTCCATAATGCAGGCCGCGGTCATCGAGGCTGATCGTGCTCGCCGGCGCACCGTCCACCCATGCCGCAAGCATCAAGCGTTCACACCGAGAGCCGCGAGCAACCCGCGCGCCTTGGCGCGCGTTTCTTCGAGCTCGCGTTCGGGGTTCGAGTCGGCGACGATGCCAGCGCCCGCGCGCGCTTCGAGTTGCCCGCCCGCCAGCGTCAACGTGCGGATGAGGATGTTGAAATCGGCATCGCCGGCGCTCGACAACCAGCCGATCGACCCCGTGTAGGCATCGCGCCCCTCGCCTTCCAGCTCGGCGATGATCTGCATGCAGCGCACCTTCGGCACGCCAGTGATCGTGCCTCCCGGGAACACCGCGCGCAACGCCTCGATGGGGGTGACCGACGAACGCAGCGTGCCACTCACATTCGACACGATGTGGTGCACATGCGCAAAGCTTTCAACGGCCATGTATTCGTCGACGCGTATGCTGCCGGCCTCGCAGACGCGGCCCAGGTCGTTCCTCTCGAGATCGATGAGCATCACGTGCTCCGCGCGCTCCTTCGGGTGCGCGACGAGTCCTGCTTTCTCACGCAGGTCTTCACCGGGTCGCAGGCTGCGCGGGCGGGTGCCCGCGATCGGCCGCGTGCTTGCGCCACGCCCGGTGATGGCAAGCAGGCGCTCGGGCGACGAGCACAGGATATCCATGTCGGGGAAACGTGCGTAGGCGGCGAAGGGGGCGGGGTTGGCGGCACGCAGACGCTCGTAGAGGCTCTCGGAGGCATGTTGCCAGCCGGTCCGCCACCAGCGCGAAAGGTTCGCCTGGTAGATGTTGCCTGCGCGAATGTGCTCCTGTGCGCTCAGTACTCGAGCGAGGAAGCGCTCTGCGGGTTCTTCTTCGAGTCGCGTACCGACAGCACCAGGTTCCTCGGGCGATGCCGGGGCGGCTTGCACAGCCATCACGTGTCCCTCGATCTCGTCGAGCAGTGCGCTCTCCTGCGCCCTGACGACGATCTCGACAGCTTCGGACTGCGCGTCGTGGACAATCATGCCGCGCACGCGCATGGCGACGGCCCGCCATGGCAGCCGACCTGCCGGCAGATGAAGGCCTGGCTCGATCTCCTGCGCCATCTCATAACCGAGATAGACGACCCAGCCGCCGGCGAGTCCGTTGCTGTTCGCCTCGCTGGCTTGAATGCCGCGCCACCAGGAGTCGAGGGCAGCAAGAAATCCACCCGTGCGGCCCTGCCGCACAGCGATCCCCGGCGGCACGTCGCCCCTTGCAACGAGGCGGTTGTCGCGATCCAGGGCAAGGAACGCGCTCGGCGCGGCGGCCAGCAACGTGCGCGCTCCGTGCGAGCCCTTCGCATCCTGCGCCGCACTGTCGAGCAGAACCGGAAAATAGTCGGGACGCGCGCCGATCAGGCGACGCAGCACCCGGGGCGTAACTTCGAGCCGGCGACGCGCTTCGCGTGCGGCCATGGCGATCGGATCAACCCGTGAAGCGACGAAAGACGACGGTGCCGTTCGTGCCGCCGAACCCGAACGAGTTCGACATCGAAACCTCGATCGGCATGCGCCGGGCGATATTCGGCACGTAATCGAGATCGCAGGCCGGATCGGCGTTCTCGAGGTTGATCGTGGGCGGCGCGACGCCGTCGCGGATCGCGAGCACCGAAAAGATGCCCTCGACCGCACCCGCAGCACCGAGCAGGTGTCCCGTCATCGATTTCGTCGAGCTCACGGCGAGCTTCGCTGCATGATTGCCGAATGCGCGCTTGATCGCGATGGTCTCCGCGACGTCGCCGAGTGGCGTCGAGGTGGCGTGTGCATTGAGGTATTGCACGTCGGCGGGCGCAATCGCCGCATCGCGCAGCGCATTGACCATTGCGATGCGCGCGCCGTTGCCGTCGTCCGGTGGGGCGGTGATGTGAAAGGCGTCGCCGCTCATGCCAAAGCCAATGATCTCGGCGTAGATGCGCGCACCGCGGGCTTTCGCATGCTCGAGATCCTCGATGAGCACCGCGCCACCGCCGTCGCCCATCACGAAGCCGTCGCGGTCGCGGTCCCAGGGCCGGCTCGCCTTCTCCGGCGCGTCGTTCCGTTCCGAAAGCGCTTTCGCCTGACTGAATCCCGCGAGCGCGGTGGGTGTGCTCGCGTGCTCGGCGCCGCCCGCGATCATGATGTCGGCGTCACCGTGCTGGATGAGCCGCATCGCGAGCCCGATCGCGTGCGTGGAGCTCGTACATGCCGAAACCACCGCGAGGTTGGGGCCGTTGATCCCGTAGCGGATGGAAAGGTGCCCGGCGATCATGTTGATGATCGTGCTCGGGATGTAGAACGGGGAAATCTTGCGGGGGTTCTGCGTCGTGGTCCAGGTGCCGATCTCGCGTTCCATGCCCTCGAGGCCGCCGATACCGGAGCCCATGATCACGCCGCTGCGCGTCGGGTCCTCCTGCCGGAAATCGAGGCCGGCGTCGTTGACCGCCTGCACGCCGGCAGCGACGCCGTAGTGCATGAAGGGGTCCATGCGGCGCGCCTCCTTCGGTGCGAGGTAGGCCGCGGTATCGAAACCGCGTACCGCGCCGACAAAGCGTGTTGCGAAGCCCGACGCGTCGAAGCGCGTGATCGGACCGATACCGCTCGCGCCCGCCAGAATCGCGGCCCAGGCGCTCTCGAGGGTGCTTCCTACCGGAGAAACGATTCCGATTCCGGTGACGACGACGCGGCGATTACCCACGCAGACCTTTCGCACCTCGTGCGGCGGACAGGGGCGGAACGGCGCCGGCAGACCGGCGCCACGAGCCTTACGACTTGCGACGCTCGTTGATGTAGTCGATGGCCTGCTGAACCGTGGTGATCTTCTCGGCGTCCTCGTCCGGAATTTCGATCTCGAATTCCTCCTCGAGCGCCATGACCAGTTCAACCGTGTCCAGCGAGTCGGCCCCCAGATCATCGACGAACGAGGCGTCGTTCGTGACCTGTTCTGCCTTGACGCCCAGCTGCTCGGCGACGATGGCTTTCACTTGCTGTTCAACAGTACTCATCTCAGTGGTGTCCTCGTGACTTATCTTTGGTATGGGCCGCAGTCAGGCCGGCCGAATGGGCGCGGTATTGTAGGGGAACACCCCTGCCCCCGCCACCAGCACTACTCGCGAGTGCCCGTTTTTTCATACAAAGCCGCCTTTTCACGCTGAATCGTGCGTGGCGCGCACGCGTCATGGCATGTACATGCCGCCATTCACGTGCAGCGTCTCCCCGGTAATGTAGGCCGCCGCGGGCGAGCAGAGGAATCCTACCGCGGCGGCGATGTCTTCGCCCGAGCCAAGCCGAGCCATCGGAATCTGCGCAAGGAGCGCACCCCGCTGTTCGTCGTTGAGGCCGCGTGTCATGTCGGTATCGATGAAACCCGGCGCCACCGCGTTCACGGTGATGCCGCGGCTCGCGACTTCCTTCGCGAGCGACTTGGAGAACCCGAGGAGCCCCGCCTTCGCGGCTGCATAGTTGACCTGACCCGGATTGCCGGTGAGCGCGACAATCGATGTGAGATTCACGATGCGCCCGCGTCGCTCTTTCATCATGCGCCTGAGGCAGGCCTTCGTGAGGCGAAACACCGACGTGAGATTTGTCGCGATCACCCGATCCCAGTCCTCCTGCTTCATGCGCAGGAGCAGCGTGTCGCGCGTGACGGCAGCGTTGTTCACGAGGATTGTCGGCAGTTCGCCCTTCGCCTCGAGATCCGCGATCAGCGCATCGATCGAAGCGCCCTCACCCACATCGAGCACCACGCCGCGGCCACGGGTGCCAGCGGCGGCGAACTCCGCGGTGAGCCTCGCCGCGCCTTCCGCGGAAGTTGCACTCCCGATCACGGTGGCGCCGGCAGCACCCAGGTGGGCCGCGATGGCGCGCCCGATGCCGCGCGAGGCGCCCGTCACGAGCGCAATCTCTTTCTCCAGCATATTCATCCCCCCTGTACTGCGGCAAGCGCCGCATCGATCGACGCCGGGTCCTCGACCGCGAGGAACGCCGCTCCGGGTCGCTTGTCGATTCGCTTGTTGAGGCTCGTCAGCACTTTGCCCGGGCCGCATTCGACCAACGTTGTGAACGAGGCATCGAGCAGCGCGCTAACTGTTGCGGTCCAGCGCACGGGGCTCGCGAGCTGCATCACGAGCGTGGCGCGGATGTCGCCTGGTTCGTTGTGAGCGCGAGCATCGGCCGCGCTGTACCAGGGAATGCGCGGCGGGCGGACTGCAACCCCGTCGAGCCGCTCACCCAGACGCGCGGCTGCGCCGCGCATCAGGCTGCTGTGGACGGGCACGCTCACGGGAAGCAGCACCGCCCGTTTGGCGCCGCGCGCTTTGACTGCTTCCATCGCGCGCGCCACCGCGCCCGCGTCGCCGGCAATCGCGATCTGCCCGGGCGAGTTGTAATTGACAGGTTCGACGACGGCGCCCTGCGCCGCTTCACGACAGGCGGCCTCGACCTCGGCCTCGTCGAGGCCGAGCACCGCGGCTATCGCACCCGCACCGAGCGGCACGGCTTCCTGCATCACCCGGCCTCGAAACTGCACCAGTACAACGGCGTCGGCGAAATCGAGCGCGCCCGCCGCCACGAGCGCGGTGAACTCCCCGAGGCTGTGGCCGGACACCGCATCCGGCATTCGACCGCCACGCGCCTGCCAGACGCGCCAGGTGGCGTAACCTGCGACGAGCATCGCCGGCTGTGTGCACTCCGTCTCGTTCAACCGCTCCACGGGGCCTTCCTGGCAGAGCTTCCACAGGTCGTAGCCCAGCACGGCGGAAGCCGCGTCAAACGTTTCACGCACAACCGGCTGCGCTGCCGCGAGCGCGGCGAGCATGCCGATCGACTGCGAGCCCTGGCCGGGGAAAACGAATGCGATGCCCATGCGCGATCCTGTCGACTCGAGGGGCGCGGATTATACCGGCTCGCGCTGCGAAGACAGGCACAACGCCGCGGCAAGCCCGCCCAGAGCCCCGTACAGGTGGGCCTGCACCACCACCGGCACATCGCCTGCCAACGGCAGCGCGTGCCACTGCTCCAGACCGAGCTTGCCGACGAGAAAGACTGCGAGGATCCATCCGTCGGGATCCCGACGGCGTACGTGCGCGAGCGTGCCGGCTGCCAGCACGCCGTGCAGCCACCCCGAAGCGCCAACGTACCATTGGACTTCGGGCGCAAGGAACCAGAGCCCGGCGTCGATGGCAATGATCGAAGCAAACACGATCACGAGCCAGCGCCCCGGGCGATAGTCACGCGCGAAGAGCGCCCACATCAGGACGAGACCCAGCACGTTCAGTACGGTGTGCCGCAGACCGAGATGGACGACGTGTGCCGTGAGCAGCCGCCCGTATTCGCCGTCCGCGATTGCCGCACGCTCGAAACGCGCGAATGCCCGCACCGTGTCGCCACCTGCCGACGCCAACAGAAGACAGGCGGCGACGATCAGCAGTGCGAGCCCGTAGCGGCCGTCGCAATTCACCGACGCGAGCCGCCGGACGGCAGAACTTCGAACGCGAGCCGACGTGCCAGCGGGTGTCATTTGGTATCATTATCGTCCATATGCGCCCTCATTCCCGCGCCGCCGGCTTCACGCTCATCGAGATCATGGTGGTGGTCGTGATCATCGGCCTGCTCGCCGCATTCATCGCCCCGCAGATCCTCGGTCGCGTCGACGACGCGAAGATCGTCAAAGCGAAGCAGGACATCCAGGCGCTCGAAACGGCGCTCACGATGTACAAGCTCGACACCTTCCAGTACCCGAGCACGGAAGGTGGCCTGGTCGCGCTCGTGCAGAAGCCTGCCGACCCGCAGGTGCGCAACTGGCGCGCGGGCGGCTATCTCAAGCGCGTCAACAAGGACCCCTGGGGCAACGACTACCAGTATGTATTCCCGGGCACTCGTGGCGGCGAATACGATCTGTACTCGCTCGGCGCCGACGGCGAGCCCGGCGGCGAGGGAATCAATGCCGATATCGGCAACTGGAACCTGGATCGCTAGCGACCCTCGCGTGAAGCACGCACGCGGCTTTACGCTCATCGAAATCCTCGTGGTCGTCGTGATCATCGGCCTCCTTGCGGTCGGCGCCGTACTTTCGATCGGCACGTCGAAACGCGATGACGCACTCGAGACCGAGGCTCAGCGCCTCCTCTCTCTCGTGGACTATGTCCGTGAGCACGCGGAGCTCACGACGCACGAATTCGGCCTGCGTTGCGAGGGCGATCACTACGAATTCCTCGCGTTCGACCCGCGCCGTGGCCTCTGGCGCACCGCCGGGGAGGACCAGGTCCTGCGCACGCGCACACTGCCGGCAGGGCTGCGCATCCGCCTGCGGATCGAGGGTCGCGAGGTCCTGCTTCGCCCGCCGAAAGACACCGAACCACTGCTGCCGCAGGTGATGCTGTTCTCGAACGGCGACGTCACGCCGTTCGAACTGACACTCAGCCGGGAGGGCAGCCCGCTGCAGGCCGTACTCGCCAGCGAAGACGACGGCGTCGTGAAAATCACGCTGCCTGAAACAGGCGCACGTCCGTGACCCGCGCGCGCGGCTTCACCCTGATCGAAGTGCTGGTTGCGCTCGTGATCGTCGCGGTGGGCATGGCGGCGCTGCTTGGCACGTTGTCGTCAGCGGCGGATTCCTCGATCTACCTGCGTGACAAGACCTTTGCCGAGTGGATCGCGCTCAATCGCGTGAGTGGGTTGCGGCTCGGCGCGAAGCGGCCCACCAAAGGCAAGAGCAGTGGCGAGATCGACTACGCCGGGCGCAAGTGGCGCTATGAACAGGAGGTCGTCGAGACCAATGTGCCGGGCGTGCTGCGCATCGACGTGAAAGTAGCCGATGTGGCCTCGCAGTCAGCCAGGAGCGGCAAGTCGAAGAACGACTGGACTGTGACCGCCAGCGGCGTGGTCGGCGACGCGCTCGGCGCACCGAACGGTATCGACCCGGACTGGAATGGCGCGCCTTTTCCCGGTGAGCCCGCCGCGCCGGGCGGTGCCGCGGAACCACCCCTTGCGCCTGGCGCGCTCCCCTCTCCGCCACCGGGCGGCACACTGCCCACCACCTGAATGCAGCGCCGCGGTTTCACATTGATCGAGCTGCTGGTGGCCTTGTTCATCTCGGCTGTCATTTTCGCGATCGGTTACGGCGCCCTGCAACAGGCGCTTGCGAACCGCGGTGCGGTGCAGGCGAACCAGGACCGCCTGACCGCCCTCGTCAACACGATGCGCATCCTGTCGCAGGACTTCGGCCAGCTTGCTCCGCGCGCCACACGCAGCCTCGTCGGTGATGGCGCCGACCCGGCGCTCCTTGCCGATGGCCGCACGGATGCCCTCGTGACCTTCACGCGCATGGGCTGGGCCAACCCCGCGGGCATCCAGCGCCCTGCGCTGCAGCGCGTTCGCTACGCCTTCGACAACGGCTCTCTCTACCGCGAGCACTGGCGGGTACTCGATCCGGTGCTCGGCGCGCAGCCCGTGCGCCGATTGCTGATCGATCATGTCAAAAGCGTGCGCTTGCGATTCATGGAAAACGGCCGCAGCTGGACCGAACAGTGGCCCGGCATCGTCACCGGCGGCGACCCACGCCAGCCACAGCTGCGGCGCCGACCGATCGCCGTCGAGGTGACGCTCGAACTCGAGGATTTCGGCACCGTCACGCGCCTCATCGAGGTGGCCGGATGAAGCGCGAGCGCGGCGTTGCGTTGCTGACCGCCATCATCCTCGTGGCGCTTGCCACCATCGTCGCGGCGGGCATCGCCTTCCAGAACGGCCTGACCGCGCGGCGCACGTCGAGCGCCCTCATGTTCGACCAGGGCATCCAGTACGCCGCAGTGACGGAAGCAATCGCCGCCTATGTATTGCGCGAGGATCGCAAGAAGGGCGGCCACGACGACTTCACCGAGGACTGGGCGCGGCCCTACGGCCCGGTCGAGCTGATTCCCGGTTCCGGCATCTGGCTCGAGGCGCAACTCGAAGATGCGCAGGGGCGATTCAACGTCAACAACCTCATCGACGCCGAAGGCAAAGCCCGGCCCCAGGCCATCGAGCAGTTCGAGCGCCTGCTCACCACGCTCGGCCTAGAGCCAAAGTGGGCGACGCTGCTCGCCGACTGGATCGATGCGGACGATCAGCCCAACGGCTTCATGGGAGGCGAAGATACGCTCTACCTCGCACAGAGCCCCGCATATCGGGCGCCGAATGCGCCGATCGTCAGCGTGAGCGAGTTGCTTGCCCTGCCCGGTTTCGGCAGTGAGCGTTACGCGAAGCTGGCGCCCTACCTCAGTGCGCTGCCGCCGGGCACGCCGCTCAATATCTGCACGGCGGCCGGCATCGTGATCGACGCCATGACCGACGAGCAGGAGTACGGGCTCGATGCGGAACGGCTCGCCAAGACGAGACAATCGGGCTGCTTTCCGAGCAGGGCCGACCTGCAGGCGAAAGTGCAGCCCGACCTCTGGGCGACGCTGCAGTATCAGGTCAGCGACACGTCCGGATACTTTCGTCTGCGCAGCTTCGTCAGTATTGGCACCACGGAGTTCGCCTTGTACAGTCTCCTGAAGCGTGAAGCGACGGGCGTGCGCCCGATTCTGCGCACCTACGGTACGGATTGATCCATGGCTGACTGGTTCGTAGTGCGATTGGGCAAGCGGAGTGACGACCCGGTCACCTGGATCGCCGTCGACGGCGAGGGTCGTCTACTGACTCCGCAAGGCAGCGGCACATTGTCACAGGCAGCCACGCAGACGGCCGGGCGACGGATCGCCGTACTCGTGCCCGCCGGCGACGTCCTGCTGACTGAAGCGGCGTTGCCGGCAAAGACCGGCGCGAAACTCGCACAAGTCGTGCCCTACGCGCTCGAGGAGCAGGTCGCGGACGACATCGACTCGCTGCATTTCGCGGTCGGCCGGCGCAGCAGCGCGACGGGTCGGACCTCGGTAGCAGTCGTCGGCGGCGCCGCGATGCAGGCAACCATGGCGGCGCTCGGCGAGGCCGGTCTCAAGCCCGCCGCGCTGCACAGCGAAGCAAGTCTGGTCGCACCCAATCCCGGACAGGTGGTCGCCTGGCTCGAAGGTGATGCACTCGTCGTGTGTGCACCGGACCGCCCTTCGATCGTCACGCCCGTCACGACCCTCGCCGATGCGTTCGGGTTTCTCGCCTCGACCCGAAGCTACGGGGAAGGAGTCGAGCCGTCCGCCCTGTCACTGCTGCTGCACGCGCCCGCCGTCGACTGGCAGCAGCACGCCGGCGAGCTCGGTTTCCTGCAGGAACACTTCGCTGCCGCCAAGGTACAGATCCTGCCACAGGGCTCGCTCCCCTGGCTCGCGAGCCAGATCGAGCTCGCGGCTCCGCTCAATCTGCTGCAGGGCGAGTATGTGCCGCGCGCGACGGGCAGCCGCGATCTGCGACGCTGGCGACTGCCGGCAGCGCTCGCGGCCGCGATACTCCTGATTTTCATTGGCTCGAAAATATTCGAGATCCGGCAGTTGAACGACGCCGAGCGCAAGCTCGACGTCGAGATCGAACAGACCTTCCGCGCGGCAATGCCCGGTGCGCTCGATTCGAAAGAAGCCCGGCAGCGCATGGAGAAGCGCTACCAGGCGCTGCAGGAAAACGGCGGGCGGCTCGGCCTGCTGCCCGCACTCAGCGCGTTCGCCACGGCGCGGGCCGCCGCGCCGGACGCGACGCTGCAAGGCCTGTCGTTGCGCGAGGGCGCCCTCGACCTGCGCGTGCGTGCGACCGACGCGCAGAGCCTCGACCGGATCAACCAGGAGCTGCGCGCGCGCGGCTTTGCGACCGAAATCACGAGCGGCACGGCCGCGGATGCCGGCTACGAGGGTCGCATCCAGGTCAGGTTGGCGGGGGTCTGATGGACGCGGTACGGCAATGGTATCGGGGGCTCGCTGAACGCGAGCGGCGCTTCGTTGCGATCGGAGGCTGCGCGGCGCTCGTGATTGTCCTGCTCATGGGCCTGCTGCCACTCGCGCGCAGCGCCGCCGCACTCGAGCAGCGTGTCGCGACGAAGCGTTCCGACCTTGCGTGGATGCGAAGTGTCGCGCCGGCGATCGCAAGTGCGGGCCCGGTGGCGGAATCGCAGGACACGCGGGAATCGCTCGTCGTCACCGTCGATCGCACGGCGCGCGAGGCAAACCTCGGCGAATCGCTCGCCCGCTCGGAACCGGCTGGCAACGGCGGTCAACGCGTGCAGCTCGAGAAAGCGCGCTTCGATGTACTGGTGGCCTGGCTCGCGCGTCTGCGCCAGCAGCACGGGATCCGCGTCGTCGCGGCCACGATCGAACGTACGGATGAGCCCGGGCTCGTGTCCGCCACGGTCGAATTGAACGCGCGCTGATCCGGACTCGATGGCCGCCACTCCCCGCTTTTCCTGGCGCCTCGCCACTGTGATCGCCACGGCGCTCATTGTGACGATCGTGGCGCGCTGGCCGCTCGCGTGGACGACTCACTGGCTGCCGACAGGCGTCGTATGCGACACGCCGGCGGGCAGCGCATGGAGCGGCCACTGCGGCTCCCTCACGGTCCGTGGCGTGCCACTCGGCGATACCTCGTGGCAGTTTCACCCGCTGCCACTCCTGCGCGGCACGCTGGCATTCTCCCTGCAGTCGCAGCAGGGCACAGACCGCATCGCCGCAGAGCTGGAACTGCGGCCGGACGGGCGACGCATAGCGCGCCAGGTAGAGGCCGATCTCACCCTGGGTACCGGCCTGTTGCGACAGGAGTCGATGGGCCTGACCGGGCGCATGCACGCGAGTCTCGCGCGCGCTGTCCTGCAGGGGCGGCGCGTGCACGAACTCGCCGGGATCGTGACCGTGCAGCATCTCGCGCAGGGCGCGACACCTCTTGGCAGCTACGAGATCCGCTTCCCGGATGCGCCAGTTGCCGGCGATGATCGCGCGGACGTGAAGGGCGAACTGCGCGACCTCGGCGGTCCGCTCGGCTTCACGGGCACGCTCGCGTTCACCGGTGAACCTGGCTATGTGATCGACGGCAAGGTCACGACGCGCGCCGACACGCCTCCCGCACTCGCGCGACAGATTGCGTTTCTCGGCACACCCGATGCACAGGGACGGCGGCCGTTCTCGATTGCCGGCACGTATTGACGCGCCCCGCACACCGCGCCCTCAATTGTAGACGCGCCAGGCCCCGATGAGCGGAAAGTAAAGCGCGGCCCGTACGGGCTCCGGCCCGAGGCCCCGCGCAAGCAGCGTGTAACGTTCAAGCTGCGGACGGTAACGCTCCTGCTCCTGCGCGAGAAACACCTCGAGCGCGCCACCCTCGTGCTGGCTCGACTTGTAGTCGACGACCCAGCGCGTCCCTTCCCGGTCGATGAACGTGCGGTCGATCAGCACGTTGACCAGCCGCCCCTCGACGAGCCCGGTGAGCGAGAGTTCCGTCGCCGCTTCGCGATGATCCGGTGCGAACAGCCAGCGGCCCCGCGCATCTTCGTAGGTCTGTCGCAGCGCGCGCAGCACGGAATCAGCAGCGGCGTCGAGATCGGCTGCCGGCACGCCGAGACGCTCGAGCATTGCGCGATGGCGTGCGCGTTCCGCCTCAAGCGCCGCGATCGAGGGCGGGAGTTGGTGACCCCAGCGCTCGAGTTCATGGTGTACGGTCGTGCCGACGTGGCGTGCCGTCGCGTGCACCCAGCTGAACTCGGGTGCCTCGGCGGCCTCACGCGCTACACGAAGACCGCTTGCCTCCACGCGGTCTGCAAGGGGCGCGAGGCGCCAGATCGCCGGGAGGCGCGCCAGCCTCGGTGGCACGATGATCGGGTCCATCTCCGGGTTGCGTCTCGAACTGCCGGGCTCCACGATCCGGACGGATTCCGCCAGCGCCGGCCACGCCGCCGCCAGCAGCGTCCCGCCCTCGGGTTTCGCAGCCTCGCCTTCCTTGCCCGCCACGCTCGCGATCCAATGCAGCGACTCCTTTGCGCGCGTCGTTGCGACGTAGAGGAGCCGCAGTTGCTCCTGCGCGCGTCGTTCGGCGTCGAGCCACTTGAGATACCTGCCGAGACGATGATCCTGCCGCTCCCCCGCTGCGACGATGGGCGACATCAGCAGATCCGGTTCCCCGTCCGCGCGCGGCAAGTCGAGCCAGCGCAGCAGCGGCTCCTCGTTCTTTCGCGTCCGGCGACCCAGCGCCGGCAAGATCACGTGATCGAACTCGAGGCCCTTCGCACGATGGATCGTCATGATCTCGATCGCGGCCTCATCCGTGCCCGAACGCGCGTAGAGATCGGCAAGGAGACCCTCGAGCGAGGCGATACCGCGCCACTCGCCGCGCGCCCACGCGTCGTTGAGCGCGCCAAGGAGTTCACGCGCAGCGTCGAGTTCATCGAGCGGGCAGCAGTCGGCTCCGCCGAGCGCGATCCAGGCCGACTCCAGGACCTCGCCGGGCGCCTCGCGCCCGAATCGCACGAGTGCGCCGGCGAGTGCTGCGCGCAGGCGTTCGAGTCGCACGCGCTCGTCAGCTGCGAGCCGCCGCTGCCGCTCAGGCACGCTGATTGCCTCCTGCACGAGCAGCGGATCGCGCCGCCTCGACAGCGCACCGAGGCTCGCGAGCGTGAGCCCGCACCACGGCGCCCTGAGCACCGCGAGCCACGCCGTGCGATCACCGGGATGAGCGAGCGCGCGCAGCAACGCCACCAGATCGCGCACGGCGGGGACTTCCGCGAGCGGCACGAGGTCGACTCCGCGTACCGCAAAACCCGCGGCGGCAAGGTGCACCACAATCGGCAGGGCGCGCGAACGAGCCTGCACGAGAATCGCGATACGTCCCTGCCCGCCTCCCTCCCGCAGCGCCCGCACCTGGTCGACGACTGCCATCGCCTCATCGTCATCGCGGCCATGGGCGAAGGCGAGCAGCGTGACCTGCCCAGAGGCGTTGCCCGCCTCACGCGCTGCCTGACTCGGTGTGTGACGAACGGCGGCAGACCGGATGTCGTCCCGGGTGGGGAAGACCTGCGCGAACAGCGCGTTGCCGAAATCGACCAGCTCCGGGCGCGAACGGAAGTTGCGTGTCAGGCGCAGCGCTTCGAACCGGACCGGACCGATTCCGGCATCGCGTGCGCGCAGGAAGAGGCCAACCTCCGCCTCGCGAAACTGGTAGATGGACTGCATGGGATCACCGACGATGAAGAGCGTGTGCCCATCGCCATCCGTCCAGTCCTGCACGAGCGTCGCGAGCAACTCGAACTGTGTGATCGAGGTGTCCTGGAACTCATCGACGAGAATGTGCCGCAGCGCGAGCCCCGTGCGGATCGCAAGATCGCTGGCGCCGCCGTCCTCGGCGAGCGCCGCGCGCGCAGCACCTGCAATGTAGACGTGATCGACGCGCCCCGCCTCGGCAAAGACGAGTTGCAGGTGGCGCGCCGCCCAGGTGAGGACCCGGGAAAGCACATCGATCGCAAGACCATCCTCCGCCGCGAGCGCCTGGGGGGGCAGCCGACGCGTCTCGCGCAAGAGTCGCTCGCCAGCGGGTACCGCGGCCAACCCGTCGATGATCGCGGTGAGGTGCGCCCTGTTGGCCGGATCCTTGTACTCCGGACCTATGCGCGCGTCGACACGCTTGCGCAGCGTGTCGCTCTTCGTGAGCGCCGCGTCTGCAAGAGCCCACCACGCGTCGAGGCTCGCCCCGTTTGCAGCGAGCTCGCCGACCCCTGGCAGCCGCGCCGCAGACGCCAGCAACGTTGCCGGCAACGTCGCAACATTCAACACGAGCTGCTCGCCCACGATGCGCGCGAGTGAGGCACCGATGCGCGCCCGCAAGTCGCCGGCTTCGCTTTCGAGCACGTGCGGCAACCAGTGCGCGCGCTTCGCGAGCATGTCCGCGAGCAGTGTCTCGACACGCTGCCACTGGTTGTCGAGGCGCCCGAACAGCACATCGATGTCACGCCGCATGGCGGGCACGGCTTCCCCTTCGATCAACGCCCGCCGCGCCGCCTGCTGGTACAGCTCCGCGGGCCGGTCGGCAATAGCAAGGCCGGGCCCCGCGCTCGCGGCGAGCGGCCGCTGCGCAGCGAGCGAGAAGTTGAAGGCATCGATCGTCTGGATACGCAGTCGCGCCGCATGGGCTTCGAGCTGCCAGCCGCGCTCTGCCGAGCGCGCGTGGACACGAGCCGCGAGCGCCCTGACCCTTGCCGCTTGCGGGTGTGCAAGGTCGATGTCCCCGGCAAGGGCCGCCAGCACGCGCACGCGCATTTCGGCGGCAGCCTTGCGCGTGAAGGTGATCGCCAGCACCTGCTCGGGCTCATCGACGTCGGCGAGCAGCGCGAGCAGGCGCTGCGTGAGCACTGTCGTCTTGCCCGAGCCGGCCGGCGCTTCGAGCAGGATCGAGCGGTCGATCGCGAGCGCGCGCTCGCGGGCCAGGGCGTCGAGGTCGCCATCAGTCATCTGCGCCCTCCTCCACCTCGCGTTCGGCACGCTCGCCGACCCGGCACAGCGCGGCGAGATGACAGTAGCGGCATGCGCCCTTCATCGGCGTGACGGAGGCATGCGCGGCGAGAAACTCCGCGGCGAGACCGTGCACTTGCGTGCGCCAGGTCGCGAGCTGGCGCGACCAGGCGTGCAATGCCGTTTCATTGCTTCCCGCTTCAATGGCACGCACACGAGGCAACAGACCCGCCTCGATCGCGACACCCTGGAATCGCGGCTCTGGCGGCGCAACCCGCGCAAAGGCGAGCGCGCGCACGTCGTCTCCAAGCGCGGCGAGATAGACGAGAAGCTGTGCAGCGGTCGGTCGCGCACCGAACCAGTCCTGAGGCGTCGCCTTCCCGCTCTTGTAATCGATGACCACGAGGCCCCCATCGCCAGGCGCGTCGACACGATCCATCCGCAGCGTGAGACGCGCGGCACCGAGCGGGATCTGCCGCTCTTCTTCCAGCGCTTCGATCCTGAAAGGCGGACGCGTTCGCTCGAGTTCCGCGAGGGAAACAATGAGCTGCGTGATGCGCCGCTCTTCACGCTCGCGTGATGCCACCGCCGATGCATTTGGAGGGCCGAGCTCGGCCTCGCGGGCTTCGGCGACGGCATTTGCAACCCTCTCTACGAGTTCCGCTACCGGCAGTTTTCCGAGCTGCTCCGAGTCGCCGAGCCGCTTCCAGAGAAGTTCCAGTGCGCGATGCAGCCACCGGCCGCGCTCATCGGGCGCGACGCCAGGCACGGGCGCATCGAGCGCCATGGCGCCGAGCTGCTGCTCGGCGTAGGCACGAAACGGACACGCGGCCTGCAGTTCGATGCTACGCGTGCCACCGGGCAGCAGCTCGCGCGCGGGCCACGCATTGCCCGTGAAGTCGTCGATCACCTCAAGCGTCGGCTCACGCCGCTGTCGCGGCGGCCACCCGATCGGTCGATGAGACACCGCGCGCCGCGGCCAGGTGGCCAGCAGAGGGCTCGGTGCCAGCTGAATGTCGCCGGATACCGCAGGGGCGCTCAGAACGAGGCTATTGGCGGACGCCCGCCAGGCGTCGAGACTGGCTCGGGCGGCAATCAGTTGTGCAGTCGTGTCGACAGTCCAGGCGCCCGCCTCCCGCAATGCGGCCAGTGGAATGAACGGATCGGCGAGGGGCGACGCGGGCCAGGCATCAGCAGTGAGTCCGGCAACCCACACGCCGTCGTAGCGCACGACCGGGTCGTCGTGCACCGACGCAATCGTGACATGGGCATCGCCAGTAGCCGGCTGCCAGACCGTGCGCACGGCAAATTCGCGCAGTGCGCGCAGGGCCTGTCCGGCCTCGAAGGGGCCCGTCACCCGCGACACGTCGCCGAATTCGTCGAGCAGCGCCACGAATCGCAACCAGGTCTGCTGCTCCGCGCTACTGTAAGCGGGCTTGTCCTCCCGCCGCAGGGCCGCAAGCGCCGCGCTGAACCGCTCGGACCATCCGCGTGCGCTCGCGGGACTGGTGCCGATGGCTGTCAGGGCTGCGCGCGTTTTTCCTGCGAGCGCCTCCGCGGATTCGACCCCGTCCTGCGCCGCCCGTGCCAGCCGCGTGAGGCTCGCGCACGCATCAGCTTCGAGGGGTGCGCGTCGTCGCCACCAGAGATCGAGGCGCGCGCCGGCTTCGCGCGCAAGCGGACCATAAGGACCCAGCAACCATGCCGAGAAATCTTCGAACTCGAGCCCATTGATGAGCCACTCAAGGCTCAGGAGCGCGTGCTGCACGAGCGCGTGTCGCGCCAGGGGCGCGCCTCCCTCGATCGCGACGAGGTCCATATCGACCGTGCCCGCCAGCTTCGAACCCGGTACGAGCGTGGCGCGCAGCCGGGTTGCGATCGCCTCGCGCCGCTCCATGCCGCCGGCAGCGACAATCAGCAATCGCGCTGCGGGTGCAGCCCGCAACGCATCGAGACACCATGTCGCCATGCGCTCGATCTCATCCGCCTCATCGCTCGCCTGTTCGACAGCAGGCGTGGCGATGAGCGCGCCCGGCAACCACCACTCACCCGGCAACCCGCGCTCGCGCCGCGAAGCGTGCAGCCCGCGAACGCGTGGCGCGCAAGGGGCGTGAAAACCTGCGAAATGGACGGGACGCGCACCGCCGAGATCGGGCTTGCTGCGCGCGAGGTGCAGCGCCGTTTCGGCGCCCAACGCCCGGCGCTCCCGCCACACGGTGAGCCGCACGGCGTCGAACAGACGCGTCTCGGAACCGCCGACGGCGAGCCAGCGCCCGATGTCGATGTCGTAGTCATCGGCGAACCGGTCCGCACGGCGCAGCGCTTCGGCGAGCGAAGACGCATTGACGGGCGCCGCATCCTGCGTGGCCTGCGCCACGGCCTCGCGCCACAGCCACCACTCTTCTGCCGTCGACAACACGCGCGGCGTGTACCCGAGGGCCGTTGCCCGTTCAACCTCGCGCAGGACCCATGCGTCGAAAGGCAGCACATCCGGGCTCGGCCAGACCGTGCGTCCCTGCGCGAGCGCGTGCTGCGCCCAGGCAATCCGGATCGCATGGGCGCGCTGGAGCGAGGGCACGACGACTGTCTCGCCGCGACCAATTGCCTCTGCCAGGGCTCCTGTTAGTGTAATCAATTCAAGTAATTACACTACTTATCAAGGAATCACTTGAAACGTGTCGATGCCTCCACGACGCGCGCGGAGGCCGGCGACTCCCGCGCGCCGCTCGCATACGCGGCAAGCAGTTCGCCCATGCGCTGGAATACGGTTCTCAAGGTGGCCGCATCGGGAAGGTTCGTGACGCGAAAATGATTCCGGTACGGCACGTTGAAGCTCACGCCCGGTGCGACGAGCACATGCTTCTGCTCAAGGAGATCGAGTGCAAAGGACTGGTCATCGACCGGCACCGCGTCTGTATCGATGCCGATGAAGGCGTACAGCGCGCCGCGCGGCGCCTGCAGGCGCAGGAACGGGCTCGCGGCCGCAGCTTCGGTGATGACAGCGCGCGACTCGTACAGGCGCCCGCCCGGCGTGGTGAGTTCGCGAATACTCTGGTAGCCGCCGAGGGCCGTCTGCACCGCCCACTGCGCCGGAACGTTGCTGCAAAGTCGCAGGGATGACAGCAGTTCGAGCCCGCCCAGATAGTCGGCCGCGGCACGCAACCGGCCCGAGAATGCGACCCACCCGACGCGGTAGCCGCAGGCCCGATACACCTTCGACAGCCCCGACATCGTCGCGCAGAGCGTGTCGTGCACGAGTGTCGCCATCGGCACGAATTGCGCATCGTCATAGAGGATCTGGTCGTAGATCTCGTCGGCGAAGACGACGAGCCCGTGTTTCTCCGCAATGCGGGCGAGGCGCTCGAGGATCGCACGGGGATAGACCGCGCCGGTCGGATTGTTCGGGTTGATGATCACGATCGCGCGGGTGCGACGGGTGATCAGCGCCTCGACTGCCTCCGGGTCGGGAAGGAAGCCGTTCTCGGGCAGGCAGGGGTAATGCACGGCCTTGCCACGATTGAGCGTCACCGCCGCCGACCACAGCGGATAGTCGGGACTCGGCACCAGCACTTCGTCGCCATCATTCAGCAGCGCGCGCAGCACGAGGTCGATGAGTTCGGAAACGCCGTTGCCGATGAACACCTCTTCGGCGCTCACGCCTTGCACGCCGCGGGCCTGCTGCTGCATCACCACCGCTTCACGCGCCGGGAAAATTCCCTTCTGATGGCAGTAAGCCTCGCTCTCACGCAGATTCTCGATCATCGCGAGGCGCATGGTTTCGGGCGTGCGGAAGCCGAAGAGCCCCGGATTGCCGATGTTGAGCGAGATGATCTCGTGCCCCATGCGCTCCATCTCGTGGGCACGACGGGCGAGCCGGCCACGGATTTCGTAGCGCACGTTCTTGAGGCTGTCGCTCGGACGCAAGGTATCGCTCATCGCCCGAGCATACCAAATCAGCGGATGACGCCGGCCTCCCGCAACCGTGCACGTTCCACGGAACCGAGACCCAGTTCCGCCTCGAGCACCTGGTCGGTGTGCTGACCGAGAAGTGGTGGTGCCTCCCGGTACTCGATCACGGTGCGTGAATAGTTGATCGGGTTCCTGACGCCGGGCACGTGGCCCGCCGTCGGGTGAGGCAGTTCGATGCGCATGCCACGATGGACGACCTGCGGCTCGGCGAACACCTCGCCGATATCGTTGATCGGACCGCAAGGGACCTTTGCGGCGTTGAGGGCTGCGAGCCAATCGCGCGTGGTACGCGTGCGCAAGGCGGCCGCGACCATGGGCACGATCTCGGCGCGGTGTGCGACGCGTGCGGCATTCGTGGCGAAACGCGCGTCCGCGGCAAGTTCAGCCCGTCCTGCGACCGAGCACCAGCTCGCAAACTGACGATCATTGCCCACCGCAAGCATCAGAAAGCCGTCAGCGGTCGCGAACGCCTGGTAAGGCACGATATTCGGGTGCGCGGTGCCCTGTCGGCGCGGCGACCGCCCGCTCACGAGGTAATTCATGTTCTGGTTCGCGAGCCAGCCGAGCTGCGTGTCGAGCAGCGCCAGATCGATGTACTGCCCTTTTCCGGACGTGCGCCGCTCATAGAGCGCGGCCGTGATGGCGGTGGCGGCATACATGCCGGTCATCAGGTCTACCACCGCCACGCCGACCTTCTGCGGCCCGTCGCCCGGTTCGCCATCCGGCAAGCCGGTGATGCTCATCAGCCCGCCCATGCCCTGGATCATCGCGTCATAGCCCGGCTTGTCGGCGTCCGGCCCATCCTGCCCGAACGCGGAGATCGAACAGTAGATCATCGCCGGGTTGTCGCTCTTCAAGTCACCGTAAGCCAGGCCGTACTTTGCAAGCCCGCCCACCTTGAAGTTTTCGACAAAGACGTCACAACACTGCGCGAGTTTGCGTACGAGGCGCGCACCTTCCGGATTGGCGAGATCAACGGCCACCGAGCGCTTGCCGCGGTTCGTCGAAAGGTAATAGGCCGACTCGGTCGTGTCGCGTCCCTGCGCATCCTTCGCATAGGGCGGACCCCACTGGCGCGTATCGTCACCGCCGTCGGGACGCTCGATCTTGATGACTTCGGCGCCGAGATCGGCAAGCGCCTGGGTCGCCCACGGCCCTGCGAGCACGCGGGACAGGTCAAGCACGCGAATTCCATGCAGAGGACCCATGCGATCTGCGCTACTTCCTGCGCCGACGCCTCTTCTTGTGGGTGTGCTCCACCATCCCGTTGCCGTGATGGTGCGGCACGTCGCCGTGCGCATGGCCGTGCCCGAACTCGAAGTCCACCGGGTGATTGTGGCCGTGGGTGTTGATCCACTTGTAGAGGTCGGGCATCCAGTGCTGGACGCGACTTGCGGCGCGTTCCTTGTTCTCTTCGATGTTCGTCCACGGATTGAAGTGGAAGTGGTTGTACAGCCTCGAGTCGGTGCGGCCGATGGCCAGCGTGCCGAGCTTGCAGCCGAAGGCGCCGTGGTTGATGTAGGGCGGACGATAGAAATAGCCGCCCGTCGGCAGGTCGCCGAACTGCATCATCCAGGAAGTGCCCCAGATGTGGTACGCCTCTTCCGCGCAGTCGTGGTACGAGATGTTGTCCTGCCAGAAATTCGGCGTCATGCAGTAGAGGAATGTGAACGCCTGCGTGCGCTCATCGAAGTGCAGCACCTTGACGAGGCAGCCCGGCGCCGTCGCCGGGAAGAAGTTGGTCGACGCCCACTGCATGTCGTCGTAGGCGTTGACCATGGAGAACTTGTGACGCTCGGCCTGCGGATGGTCGCTGTCGGACTCGATGAACGACGGTTCGCCGTAGTTGTAGAACAGCAGGCCCGTTGCACCGCGCGGCGAGGACATCGCCCCGATCGTGACGCCCGCCGGCACCATGAAATAGCTGCCCGGCCCATGCACCTTGTCGCCGACCGTGATCGAGCCGGTCATGATGAACAACTCGTATTCGCTGTAGCTCATGCCTGGAGGCTGCCGGTAACCCGGCTCGAACATCACGGTCATCGTGCACGCGCCGTTGTCCGGGTCGAGCGAGAGCATCTTGTACTGCATGCCCTTCGGGAAGCCGGGCATCGTGAACTTGCGGAAAGAAACGTCGCGATCGACGAACGGTTCGATGTGGGGGCGGGCCATGATTACTCCGGCACTCGGGTTTTCAGAAAACGACGCGGAACTTGCGCTTCGGCCGCACCGGAATCTCTTCCGGGCCGACCTTGCGCATCGTGTTGAAGTGCACGTGGGTGCCGCGTGTCTGGATGCGCTGCAGGAACTCTGCGACCCACTTGTCACGCCTCGGCGCGAGCGCATCCTGCTCCGCGACGATCTTGCGATAGCGTGCCTTCTGTTCGGTGATTTCGCGCTTGAGCCAGGCTTCGACCTCGCGGCTGCGCTTGTGCGGAATGGATTTCACGTTGCTCGACCTGCAATATGAAGGGACACGGTTATATACCGCGGGTGTCACCCCTTCACAACAGTAGCAACACTTACGCGCGGCTGCCGCAGTGCCCGACCGCGTAGCGGCCAGAGGAGTCCTGGATGCTCGATGCAATCATTGCCGTCACGCTGTCAGCGCCCGACCTCGGCGCGACTGCGCGAGCCTACGAGGCACAACTCGGTTATCGGCTCGTCGAGCGCGCGACCGTGTCGCGCTCGCTCGCGACTGGCTGGGGTGCCAAGGCGGTGAAGGGGCGCGACTACGCTTTGCTGCAACCGGCCAGTGGCGAGCCTGTCTATCTGCGCATCGTCGACGCGGATGAACCGGCGCCTGGTTACGCGCCGCTACGCACGTTTGGCTGGAATGCCAACGAGATTCTCGTCGAAGACCCGGTGGCGCTCGCGCCGCTACTCAAGGAACCGTTCAGGATCATCGGCGAACCGCGGCCACTCGATTTCAACCCGAATATCATCGCGATGCAGGTGACCGGCCCGGCGGGTGAAGTCACGTACTTCACACGGATTCCGCCGACCGGCTCGATCTTCAATCTCGGCAGCGCGAAATCGTTCGTCGACCGCACCTTCATCGTCGTCACCGGCGGCCCGGATGTCGACGCTTCGCGCGCGTTCTATCGCGATGTCCTGAAGATGCCGACGACTGACCCGGCGCCGACGAAAATTCACGTGCTGCAGGACGCCTACGGGCTGGCGCGCGATGCCGAAACACGCATCGGCATCGTCCGCTTTCCATCGGGCTTTCTGATCGAGCTCGATCAATACCCTCCCGCCGCCGTAAAGCGCCCCGTGCGCCGCGGCCATTTGCCACCCGGCATCGCGATGGTGACTTTCGCGGTGAAGAGCTTCGACGGCTTGAAGCTGCCGTGGAAAGTGAAGCCGCATATCCGGCCGGAGAAGCCATACGAGGGACGCCGCGCCGGTGTCATCGTCGGCCCGGCCGGAGAATGGATAGAGCTCGTGGAAGCGATGAGAGGCGGGCAATGAGCAATGCGCTGCGCGCTGCCCGTCGTCCGTCGCCCGCCGCTCGCCGCTCGCCGCCTTCAGCCTTGCCGCTTCCGCCGCGGCACGACTGGCACCGCTGCGATGAGTTCTCGCGTGTACTGATGTTGCGGGTTGTCGAGTACCTCCCGCGTCGGCCCCGCTTCGACGACGGCGCCGCCCCGCAGGACGATAGCCTGCGAGCACAGTCGCCTCACCAGGGCGAGATTGTGGCTCACGAAGATGAGCGCGGTGCCCGACTCCCGGTGCAGCGTCTGCAACACTGCGAGGATCTGCGCCTGGATCGAGACGTCGAGCGCGCTGACCGGCTCGTCGCAGACGAGTACCGCCGGCTCGAGCAGCATCGCGCGCGCGATGCAAACTCGCTGGCACTGACCGCCGCTCAGTTCGTGCGGATAGTGCGGCAGCACGGTTGCCGTCAGTCCAACCCGGACAAGCAGCGCAGCAATTTGTCGTTCCCGCGCCGCACTGCCGAGCTCCGGCCTGTGTACACGCAAAGGCTCGGCCAGGATCTCGCCCACGCGCATGCGCGGATCGAGGCTCGCGAACGGGTCCTGGAATACCGGTTGCACGATGCGACGCAGCGCCCGCCACTCCTTTCCTCCGAACGTCGCCATCGAACGCCCGTACCAGTGAATCTCGCCATGCGAGATCGGTACCAGGCCAAGCAGCGCCCGCAAGAGCGTAGACTTGCCGCTGCCCGATTCACCGCAAATACCGAGCGCGCCGCCCTTGCCGAGTTCCAGGGAGATGTCGTGCAACGCGCCGCGGTGCGCGCGGTAATGCACTGCGAGGCCCCTCACCTGCAGCAACGGTGCGGGAGGTTCCCGGTCAGCGCTCATATGGACAGCGGGAAATGGCAGGCAGCTGCGCGCTGGCCATCCGACGCGAGGACGGGTGACTCGCTGCGACAACGCGCCTGCGCCCGCGAGCAGCGCGGATGAAATGCGCAGCCCGCGGGCAAGGCACGCGGCTCGGGCGGCTGGCCTGGAATCGGCGGGAGTGGCGCATCCGGTGAATCGTCCATGCGCGCAATGCAGTCGAGCAGCGCTGCCGTGTAAGGGTGCCTCGGTGCGGCAATGACTGCCGGCGCCGGCCCCTCCTCCACGACCCGCCCTGCATACATGACAACTATGCGATCCGCGAGCCGGCTCACGACCCCGAAGTCATGCGAGACGAGCACGATGGCAAGACTGCGCTCGGCGCGCAGTGCAGCCAGCAGCGTGAGCACTTCCGCCTGTACGGTGACATCGAGTGCCGTCGTGGGCTCGTCCGCAATCAGGAGCGCGGGATCGCAGGCGACCGCGATCGCGATCAGCACGCGCTGGCGCTGCCCCCCTGACAGCTCGTGCGGGTACTGACCGAGGCGCCGCACGGGCTCGTCGATTCGCACTTTGTGCAAAAGCGCGAGCGCACGCTCGCGCGCCGCCTGGCCGCGCGCCCTCCCGTGATGTTCGAGCACCTCGATGATCTGATCCCCGATCGTGCGATGCGGGGTGAGCGAGGACATCGGGTCCTGGAAGACAAAGCCGACTTGCGCACCGCGAACCCGATCGAGCGCGCGTTCGTCGAGCGCAAGGAGATCCTCGCCGGCCAACTGTGCGATGCCGCTCACCTGCGCTTCCGATGCAGTGAGGCGAAACGGCGCGAGCAGCAGCTGGCTCTTGCCCGCCCCTGACTCCCCGACGATGCCGACGCACTCGCCCGGCCGCACCGGGAGCGTCACGCCGGCAACAGCGACGAGCGGCCCCTCGCGCGAGGCGAACTGCACAGTGAGATCGCGCAGCTCAAGAACGGGTGCGGGGATCGAGGACATCGCGCAGTCCATCTCCTAGCACATTGAGAGAAAGCGTCAGCGCTGTCAGACAACCGGCCGGCGCCAGCAGCAGCCAGGACGCCGTTTCCATGTCACGCGCGCCCTCGCTGATGAGACTGCCGAGACTTGCGAGTGGCTCCTGCACTCCGAGGCCGAGAAACGAAAGAAAGCTCTCGTAGAGGATCATCTGCGGCACCGTGAGCGTCGCATAAGCGATGACGGGCCCCGCCACGTTGGGCAGGATATGCCGCCACAGTATCTGCGCGGTCGGCATCCCCAGCGCACGGGCCGCTTCGATGAACTCGCGCTGACGCAGGGCGAGCGTCTGCCCGCGCACGATGCGTGCCGTCGTGAGCCAGCCGACACTCGCAATGGCCGCGAGCAGGACCAGCACATCGCCGCGCTCAAAGAGCGTGGCGAGAATGATCACAAAGAACACGAAGGGGAGCGCGTAAAGGATATCGACAATGCGCATCATCGACGCGTCGAGTCGCCCCCCCGCATAGCCCGCGAGCGCCCCCCACGCCACGCCGATCGCGACGCTGACGAACGCCGCGACGAAACCGATGAGAAGCGAAACCCGCAGGCCCTGCATCGTGCGCGCGAACACGTCGCGACCGAGCCTGTCGGTGCCCCACCAGTGGGCAGCGCCAAGGCCGGGAGGCGAGCCCGCCTGGGCGAGGTCGATCGTTCCGGGGGCGTGCGGTGTGAGCGCAGGCGCGGCGAGCGCGATCAGGCAGAGCACTGCCAGCAGCACCGCCGCAGCGAGCGCCGCGCGGTGACGCGGCAGCTCAGTACCGACGGACGCGAGGATCGAGCCAGCCATAAGCGAGATCGGCCGCGAGATTGCAGAGCAGCGTGATGACTCCGTAAACGACGATCATGCCCATCACGAGCGTGTAGTCGCGATTGAGGGCGCCTTCGACGAGAAAGCGCCCTGCTCCGGGAATGCCGAACACGGTCTCGACGACCAGCGAGCCGGTCAGTACAAACGCCACCGCGGGCCCGAGCCAGCTGACGAGCGGCAGCAGCGCCGGCCGCAGCGCGTGCGCGACGACGATGCGGCGCAGGCCGAGCCCCCGGGCGCGTGCCGCACGAATGTAGTCGGAGCCCAGCACTTCAAGGAGACCCGTGCGGGCAAGCCGCGCACTGTAGGCGAGCACCGGCGCGGCCAGCGTGACGACGGGCAGCACTGCTTGCTCGAGCGAACCGTCGTTCCAGCCCGCAGCCGGCAACCAGTGCAGCCGCAGCCCGAAAACCAGCGAGAGAACCGGGCCCAGCACGAAAGCAGGCAACGCGATCATGAGCGCGGTGAGCACCGAGGTGGCGTGGTCCAGCACGCGGGCACGCTGCAGGGCCGCGCAGAAGCCGAGCGGCACGCCACACAGCAGCGCGAGCACGAGCGCCGCGGCACCGAGGGATGCGCTGACGGGCAGCCCCGCGCCGAGCAACTCGCTCACCTGCACATCCTTGTGCTTGAAGGATGGCCCGAAATCCCCCCGCAGCAAGCCCGAGACATAACGCGCGTACTGGGTCGTGAGCGGCGCATCGAGGCCATAGGCAGCCTCGAGATTGGCACGCACCTGCGGCAGGATCGTCCGCTCTTCGTCGAACGGCCCTCCTGGCGCGAGCCGGATCACGAAGAATGCGGCGGTCACCAGCAGGGAAAGCGAGGCGATGAGGCCGATGATGCGGGCGAGTACATGGCGCATCATCGGGATGCACTCAGGTCGCGGGCACCACCGTGGCGGCGCTTTCCGGCGCGCGCAATCGCAAGCTCGCCGCGAACAGGATCGAGAGCACGATCAGTGCGCACACGAGCCAGAAGCCTGGCGTGTAACTGCCGTATCGATCGTAGAGGAGCGACGTGACCCAGGGACCGAGCGCGCCGCCACCGGCATCGAGCACCGTGACCGCGCCCATCACCCGCCCCAGCGAACGCGAACCGAAGACATCCGCAGAAATGGCTTGCAGGAGCGAGTAGTTGCTGCCCCAGCCGAAGCCGAACAGGGCGATCGCAGGCATCAGGAGGGATTTCTGCAATGTGACCAGCATGAGCGCGCCGGCCAGCATCAGCACGAGATTCAGGATCCACACACGCTTTCTGCCGAGGATGTCCGAGAGCACACCCGAAACCACCTTGCCGACGAGTCCCAGGATGAAGAGCGGCACGAAGAGCGCCGCGCTCTCGACCGGGGTGAAGCCGAGATCCTTCGAGTGCAGGAACAGGTTGTTGCTGACCGCGAGAATCGAATAGAAGGTCGCGAAGGCCGCCGCACCGATCAGCCAGAATTCCCGCCGCGCGACGATGTCGCGATACGACAGCTCGGGCCCCGCGAGCGCCGCCGCGTGCGCGGCGGCCCCACCGTAGGGCGCAAGTCCGATGCGTGCGGGCCATTCCCTGATCGCAAACCAGATGACCGGCAGCAGGACGAGCGGAGCGAACGCTCCGTACGCGGTCGCCTGTCGCCAGCCGTGCGTCGCGATGAGATCCGTGAAGACAGTCGGCAGGACGGCGCTCCCGAGGCTCGTGCCGGCAAGCATCAGGCCGAGCGCGAGTCCGCGCCGCGATATGAACCAGCGCGAGACGATCACGACGCACACCGCGAGTCCGGCACCTGCGAGCCCGAGGCCCATCACGAAGCGCAGCGCATAGAGGCCTGCAACCGTCTCCACTTGACCGAGCCCGTAGAACGAGGCCGCCAGAAGCAGCACGCCGACCGTCATCACGGGCCGTACACCGATACGGTCCGCCGCCCAGCCCGTGAGCAGCGTGAAGACCGCGGCGGTGCCAAGTTGTATGGCATCACCGAGCTTCAGCGGCGCGCGATCAATCGAGAGCGCGGCGAGGAGGTGTGGATCGAACGCCTGGATGCCGCCGATCGTGAGCCCGTTGGTCACGAAGATGAAGAACAGTGTGGCGAGGACAACGCCCCACCACCCGTAGAAGCGCCAGCCGTGCTGCGCCCGTGTCACGGTTACCGGATCGGACATCAGTCAAGTCTACAGGGTCGCTGCTCTAGTTGCCGAGCCCCAGACAACCTGGATTCATCCGGCCGTCAGGGTCGACCAGCGTCTTGATCTGTCGCAGGAAGGCCGCTGCGCCGGGCTCGAGGCCGCGCTGATAGGGGTAGAACTTGCCGATCTGGAAGCTGACGGCTCCCTGCATCGTGAAGTTCTCTGCGAGTGCTGCACGGATGCGGCCGACCGCTTCGGTCGCGGCCGGATTCGGCGGGAAGACCGGAAGCTTTGCGAGATAGTCGGGTGGCAGCACCCGCTCGTGGAAGGCCAGTCGTGCCTCGGGCCAGTAGAGCACCGGCTCGAGCAGGATGCCGGCGATCCCCACGCTCGCGATCAGATAGCCGTGGTCGATGTCGAAACTGCGCATCTCATCGGTGTGACGCGCAAAGACGGCCTGACAGGAATCGAACAGCGACGCGGCGCGCGAAAAGGACGTGACGCCATGCACCGGCACCCAGCGCTCGCCGCCGGGCCCAAGCATGCTGGTCACGTCGGCGAATGGATTGGCGCGCATGACCTTCGGCACGCTGTTCTCCACTTCCCGCGCCCTGGCGCCACTCACCGCCGCCCGCACAACGGCGGCTCTCGCATCGGCATCCGCAGCATCCCGCCCATCGAGAGACAAGTGCATGGAAAACTGCTTCTCGTCAAGGAAGCCCCTGCCCGCCATGACCAGCTTCGCGCCTTCCTTCAATCCGGTGAGCCCGCCGCCCGCCGCTTTCATGACCTTGCCAAGCGTTTTGACATCATCAGTGAGGCGCGCACGCTTCATGCGCATGCCCTGCAGGCCGGGGTCGAAGGCGAAGCACTCCGAAACGACATCCGCGCGCGCCACGGCGCCCATCGCCTCGAACAGGTCGGCCGCCGTCGCAAACTGGAAAGACAGGTGGCGTGACTCGGGCTGTGGGCGCATGAGCCGGAAAGTCGCACGCGTCTTGATGCCGAGCGCACCCGTATCCGACAGGAACATACCCATCGTGTCGGGGCCGTATTGACGAAAGAACGGAGCCCCCAGTGCGTTTGCGTGGCTGCCGAGCTTGAGCACCGTGCCGTCAACGAGTACGACATCGAGACCGATTACGCTCTCGGCAGCCGCACCGTAGCGACCCGATCCGAGGAACATGCTGCCCTGTGACAGCGCGCCGCCGATCGTCGCCTTCTGGCCCGACAGCGGGCCCCAGTAGGGCGTGCGCACACCGAGCGGTGCGAGCGCCTCGTACAGGGACTGCCAGGTTGCGCCGCACTCCACCGTGACATAAGCGTCCTCGACATTCACTTCGAGGACCCGGTTCAGGCGCAGCAGATCAACCGAGATCGAGTTCTCACGCTGCGGCAGGTAACCATCCGTGTAGGACATTCCACCACCCCGTGGCACCACCGCGAGCCCTTCACGGGCGATGGCACGCAGGGCGGCGATCAGCTCGTCGGTCGAGCCGGGGCGTATGACGGCGAGCGGCAGGCGCCCCTCGCGATAGACATCCTGTGAGTAGAAGCGGCGCTCGGTTTCGTCGGTCAGAACGTTGTCTGTACCGAGCAGAGTCGTCAGTTCAACGAGAAGCGCCTGCGCCATGGAGACTCCTGGTAGCCGTGCGTCGCAGTCTATCCCCGGCACGCCCGGGTGAGTGCGGCGGGCCCACTCCACCCCGGAAAGTCCCTACCCGGGCTTTCGTCTCTCGGTTTTCCCCAACTTGCGCTCCGCACCGTGGTCGCGGACAACTGGCACCCATGGAATCGACGCGCCCCATCCGGGCCCTCATCCGGGGCCTCGACGCCCTCACCGTCCTCAACCTGAGAAACGGCGCCACCGTTTCCGAAGTGGCGCAGGAAATCCGGCTGCCGCGCACCACCACCTACCGCATCCTCGAGACGCTGAGCCATGCGGGCTACGTCTATCGCGACCCGGTCGATGACCGCTACCGGCTCACGATCATGGTGCGAGGGCTATCCGACGGCTTCGATGACGAGGCCTGGGTGACGCAGGTGGCACGTCCGTATCTCAACGAGCTGACCAAAGACATCGTATGGCCCGTGGCGATCGCATCGCTCTCCGGCACGTCGATGATGGTGCGCGAATCGACCGATCACAGGAGCCCGCTCGCAGTCGAGCGCTTCTCGGCAGGGTTTCGCGTGCCGCTCCTCACCTCGGCATCCGGGCGCATCTTCCTCGCGTTTTCGTCGGCCGCGCAGCGTGACTCGCTGCTCGAGATCCTCTCGCGCTCGACGCGCGAAGTCGACAAGCTCGCCGTCAACCGCAGCGAGGTGCAGAAGATCCTCGCCGAAGCGCGCAACCAGGGCTATGCGACCGCAGTACGCCCGCGCCGCGTGACCGACGAGATCACGATGGCCGTGCCGATCCAGCTCGACGATCGGGTGCTCGCCGCAGTTTCCGTCCGGTTTTCCGGCACCGCCGTGCCGATGAAACTCGCCGTCGAGCGCTTCCTGCCCAAGCTGCGCGAGACAGCCGGCCACATCCGCGCCTCGTTCATCGAGCAGCAACGCGATCCACCCCATCAACATCATCGACCTGCGCAACTGCCCTGATATACTGCCCCAATGAAGCGAATTCTCGTCTGCGTCAAACGTGTCGTCGATTTCAATGTCCGGATCCGGGTCAAGCCGGATGGCTCGGGTGTCATCACCGACGGAATCAAGCTCAGTCTCAACCCGTTTGACGAGATCGCGCTTGAAGAAGCCCTGCGCATCAGGGAACGTGGCGAGGCCGAAGAGGTCGTGGCCATCACCATCGGCCCCGCCGACTGCCAGCAGCAGCTGCGCACGGCACTCGCCATGGGCGCCGATCGGGCTGTTCACGTCGTGCACGACGGCGTCGTGGAGCCGCTCGCGGCGGCCCGCGCCATCCTGAAGGTGATCGAAAAGGAACAGCCGTTCCTCGTGCTGCTCGGCAAGCAGGCCATCGACGACGACAACAACCAGACAGGGCAGATGCTCGCCTCCCTCTGGCAGCGCCCGCAGGCCACGTTCGCTTCGAAGGTTGAAATCACGGGCGCCACCGCCCGCGTGACCCGTGAGATCGACGCCGGCCTCGAGACGCTCGAGATCGACCTGCCCGCGGTCGTGACAGCCGACCTGCGCCTGAACGAGCCGCGCTATGTGAAGCTGCCCGACATCATGAAGGCAAAGAAGAAGCCGCTCGACAGCATGTCGCTCGCCGACCTCGGCGTGAGCGCCGTCTGCAGGGTGAAGATCGTGAAGACCGAGCCACCTGCCCAGCGGCAGAAGGGCATCATCGTGAAGGACACGCAGGAGCTCGTCGCAGCGCTGCGCAAGCGGGGAGTGTTGTGATGGCGAAGATCCTCATCGTTGCCGAGCACAATGGCACCCGGCTGAATGCCAGCACGGCAAAGTGCGTCAGCTGCGCGCGCAGCGTTGCCGGCGCGCAGATCGACGTCGCGGTGTTCGCCGCCGATGGCGCGGCGGTGGCCGCCGAAGCGGCGAAGCTCGAGGGCGTCACACGCGTGCTGCGGATCGACCGGCCGGAGAACTCGCATGCGCTCGCCGCGTTGCTCGCTCCCCAGGTGGCGCACCTCGCCGCCGCCTATTCGCACGTGTTCGGTCCCTCGACCACCTTCGGCAAGGACCTGATGCCGCGCGTGGCCGCGCTGCTCGACGCACCGCAGTTGTCCGACATCATGGCCGCCGAAAGCGCCACCCGCTTCCGGCGCCCGACTTATGCCGGCAACGCGATCGTCACCGCCGAAGTCGATCCCGGCACGCGAATCGTCGCGACCGTGCGCATCGCCTCGTTCGAGGCAACCCCTGGCGGGGGGGCGGCACCTGTCGAGACGCTCGTGTCAGACGTTGCGCTGCCTTCTCACACGCGGTTCGTCGGCATTGTTGCAGCGAAGAGCGACCGACCCGACCTGCAGAGTGCCTCGCGCGTCGTGTCTGGCGGCCGTGCCTTGGGCAGCGCCGATAATTTCAGGATTATCTACAGCCTCGCCGATCGCCTCGGCGCCGCAGTCGGCGCATCACGCGCGGCCGTCGATGCCGGCTTCGCCGCGAGCGACCTGCAAGTTGGCCAGACCGGGAAGATCATCGCCCCGGAACTCTATTTCGCAATCGGCATTTCTGGCGCCATCCAGCACCTCACCGGCATCAAGGACGCGCGCACCATCGTTGCGATCAACAAGGATGCTGAAGCGCCGGTCTTCGAAGTGGCCGACATCGGTCTCGTAGGCGACCTGTTCACGATCGTTCCGGAGCTCGAGAAACTGCTGAGCGCGTGAAGCGCAACCGCGCCGGTTCGCGCAGCTGGATCTTGCTGCTCGGCTTGGCGAGCGGTCTTTCGGCGTTCGGCATGGCGAGTCTCATGCCGGCGCTGCCCGCCCTCGCGAGCGGCCTGCAGGCGGATTTCGGCACCGCCCAGTTCGTCGTTTCCGTGTATCTCCTCTCGCTCGGTCTCGCGCAACCGTTTCAGGGCTTGCTGTGCGACCGGTTCGGACGCCGCCCGGTCGTGCTGGTCGGCTTCGCGACTTTCGCCGCAGGCAGCGCCGCCGCCGCCTTCGCGCCCACACTGCCGTGGCTGGTTGCGGCGCGTTGCGTCCAGGCGGTGGGCGTGAGCGTCGGCACCGTGGCTGCGCGCGCGATGGTGCGGGATACGCACGAGCCCGAGCGCGCTGCCATATCGCTCTCCTTCATTACCGCCGTCACGGGGCTCTCGCCGATCATTTCGCCGATAGCGGGAGGCCTCATCGTCGAGACGGCCGGTTGGCGCGCGGTATTCGGGCTGCACGCCGTGGTGGCGCTCGCGTTGCTCGGCTGGATGTTTGCTGCCATGCCGGAGACGCGCACCGGGCGACTGCGGACGGGTACCGACGCCACACTCCTGCGCGCCAGCGCAATGTTGCTCGGAGATCGATGCTTTCTCGGCTATACGTTCGTGTACGGCTGCGCGAACGGCATCATCTACGCCTTTCTGACAGTGGGAGCGGCATTTTTCGAGGATGCGTTCCGGATCGGTCCAGCCCGGTTTGGCCTCATGTGGGCATTGCTGGCAGCCGCATTTGCCGGCGGCGCCTGGTTCGCCGGAACGGGAGCGAGGCGCTGGAGCTCACGACGCATGCTGCATGTCGGCGTGGCACTGACGATGCTCGGCGCAGCGACCTTTGGCGTTGCGACGCTGCTCGTGGACCCGCGGGTACAGAGCTATCTCGTGGCGCTCATTTTCCTGCTGGCAGGCAACGGCCTCATGTCGCCGCTTGCGCTCGCGGGGGCAGTGAGCGGACGCCCCGAGCTTGCCGGGCTCGCGAGCGGCCTCTCCAGTTCCATCGCGATGCTGACGACGGTGCTCTTCTCGGTCGCGACCGGCGCGCTCTATCGCGGCACGGCGGGCACGATCGCGTTGCTGATGGCCCTCGGTGCCATCGGCGTCGCGTTCTCCGCACGCGTGGCGATCCGTGGCCCCAAGGGCCGTTGACTGGCCCTAACTATGCTCGGCGCTGACGCGCACCAGCGCCTTGCCGAAATTCTCGCCACGCATCAGGCGGCAAAATGCCTCGGGCGCCTGCGCGAGCCCCTCCGTAATGTCTTCCCGATAGCGGAACGTGCCGGCACGGATCCAGCCGCCGACCACCCGCACCAATTCGTCCATGCGGTGCATGTGGTCGTACACGACGAGCCCGCGCATCGTCGCGCGCGCGCCAACTACCGGACCCAGGAAAGGCCCCGGCGGCGGCTGGTCGAGGCTGTAGGACTCGATCATGCCGCAGAGTACGACCCGGGCGTGCAGCGCGAGATTGCGTAGCACGGCCTGCAGCGTGTCGCCACCGACATTGTCGAAGTACACGTCGATGCCGCGCGGGCAGACCGCCTTCAATTGCGCCGCAAGATCGCCCTTCTTGTAGTTCACGCAGGCCTCGTAACCCAGTTCCCGCACAGCGAAGTCGCATTTCTCGTCGCTGCCGGCGATGCCCACCGCACGTGCGCCGACCAGGCGGGCCACCTGCCCCGCCGTGGTGCCAACCGCGCCTGTCGCCGCGGAAACCACGACCGTCTCGCCGGGCTTCGGCTCGCCGAGATATACAAGGCCGGCATAGCCCGTGATTCCGGGCATGCCGAGCACGCCCAGCGCGGTCGAGACCGGCGCCGCCGCGGGATCGAGCTTGCGCACGTCCTGGCCCGACGACAGCGCGTATTCCTGCCAGCCATTGCGCACCCGGACGAACTCACCCGCCCGATAATCCGTGTGGCGCGACTCGATGATCTGCGCCACCGTGTCGCCGATCATGACATCGCCTGGCTTGACCCCTTCCGCATACAGCTGGCTCCCCTTCATCACGTTGCGATAGTAGGGATCGAGCGAGAGCCAGACCGTGCGCGACAGAAACTGCCCGGGGCCGGGCGCCGGAATGGGCGTGGTATCCGCGCCGAAATCGCCCGGCGTCGGCAGGCCTTGCGGCGTGCGCTGGAAGGTGATGCGGTGATTGCGATCGGAAACAGGGGTCATTTCAGAGCTGGCCGAGCACGTATTCCGCGGCGGAAACCCTGAACTCGCGCGGCGCCTCGATGAAGACGTGCGTCGCGACGCCATTCTTCACGATCAGGGCGAAACGCTGGCCACGCAGCCCCATGCCGAAGCCACGACCATCCATCTCGAGGCCGAGCGCTTTTGCATAGTCGCCATTGCCGTCAGCCAGCATCAGCACATCGCTGCCGGTACCCGACGCCTTGCCCCACGCGTTCATCACGAACACGTCATTCACTGCCATGCAGGCGATCGTGTCGACGCCCTTGGCGCGGATCGCGGCTGCTTGCTGCACGTAGCCCGGCAGGTGCTTCGCGTCGCAGGTCGGCGTGAACGCTCCCGGCACCGAGAACAGCACCACTGTCTTGCCCTTGAACAGCTCCTCGGTCGTGAGGTCCCGAGCCCCGTCCGGGGTCATCGTCTTCAACGTGCCCGAAGGCATCTTGTCACCGGCCTTGATCGTCATGACAGCTCCTTGAAAAACCGAATTCCGTGGATCAACCGTACGGGCGCATCAGGTACTGGCCCCGCGGCGCGCCGATCACCTGGCCGTCGCCCCAGATCCGGTGCCCGCGCAGGTAAGTGTCGGTCACCGTGGCGCTCATTTCCATGCCCTCGAATACCGAATAGCCCTGCTGCGACTCGGACAACTTCCCGCTCGCGACGAAGCTCTTGTCCGGGTCGACGAGCACGAGATCGGCATCGAGGCCCGGCGCGATGTCGCCCTTGCCCTTGAGCCCGAAACGCTCCGCGGCATTGTAAGCGAGGAGCTCTGCCATGCGGTTGTAGCTGAGACCGCGCGGCTTGCCCGCGGTGATGAGCGCGGCAAGCATGAACTCGGTGCCTCCGAAGCCCGATTTCGCCTGGAAGATGTCGCTCTTGTCCTCCTTGCCGAGCTTCATCTCATACCTGCAGCAGGCGTGATCCGAGCAGACCCAGTCGAGCTTGCCGTCGAGCAATGCCTTCCAGAGAAACTCCACATCGTCGCGCGAGCGGATCGGCGGGTTGACCTTGGCGAGCGCTTTCACCGGCGTGTCGTAGTCGAGGCACAGATGCGCGATCGTGACTTCGCGGCGAAAGTTCACGTGGGGGAACGCCTTCGCCATCGTGAGCGCCGCCTCGACGGCCTTGCGGGAGGTCAGGTGCAGCAGGTTGATATTGGCGCAGTTCGTCTCGTTCGCGAGGTAGGACGCGATGGTGATCGCGAGCCCCTCGGAGTGCGGCGGCCGCGCCGCGCTGTAGGCCCGCAGGCCCGCAAGTGGCGCACAGTCGGCGCACTCGGGGTCGTTCGAGACGCCGGTGAGCCAGGTGTCGAGATCGGTCTGCCTCGCGCCACCCTCGACCATCTTCGTGTAGGCGGCGAGGATCTCGGCGAGCTCGCAGTGCAGCGAAAGCGAGATCGCAGCCTTCTTCCCGGGGTGGCGCTGCATCGCGCGCTGCACGCCGCGCATCACGAACTCGAAGTGCGCGATGTCGTACTTCTCGTCCTTGCCGATCATCAGGAACTCGTGCTGCGAACTCGAAGCACCGTGCAGGCCGTAGCCGCCGTAAAACATGAAGATCTTGAACGATGTCACCCCGAACTTGTCGATCAGCATGTCGATTTCGCCGATATGGGTGCGGTCGAGCGGCGCGAGGTGATAGGCGTAATCGACGTAGAAGCGGTCCTTCGAGATGTCGAGCACTTCCTGGTAGACCTGCGAGTACGGGCCGCCCTTTTGCATATAGTAGCCACCGGTACGCATGTAATTGAGGCTCGAGGTGACGCCTCCCTGCGCAGCGGCGCGGCTCTCGGAGAGCGCATCCTCGGCGAGCGGGCCGTAGATCCCGCAGTGCATGTGCGGATCGACGAGGCCCGGAAAGGCCAACCTGTTCCTGCCATCGACAACCGTCGCGGCGTCCGCGGTTTTCAGTCCCTTGCCGATCTTCGCGAACTTGCCGTCCTTGACTGCGATGTCCATCCGTTGCACGGACGTGCGCTTTGGGCGCACCACGCGGACGTTGCGGATCAGGAGATCATATTTCTTGTCTGGATTCGGCATGAGCGGCTCCACGCGAGGAAACCCGATTATGCCGCAACGTCTGTAGGGGCGACCCGGGCTGCGGCGAATACTTACGGGATGGTCCGCATCGCGGTGCGGTCGCTATAGTGGCGGCATGCAGCCGCATTCCGCCATGACACTGTCGGAGAAGATCATCGCTCGCGCTTCGGGGCGCGAACGGGTCAGCCCGGGCGAGATCGTCACCTGCAAGGTCGATCTCGCGATGATGCACGACTCCGGCGGACCCCGGCGAGTGCAGCCCTATCTCGAGCGCCTCGGCGCGAAGATCTGGGATCCGTCGAAAGTCGTCATCGCGAGCGATCATTTCGTCCCGCCGCCCGACGTCGACAGCGCGGAGATCCTTGCACTGACGCGCCGCTTCGCGCGTGATCACGCGATTGGCGCCTTCTACGACATGCAGGGGATCTGCCATGTCGTGCTGCAGGAGCACGCGCATCTCGTCCCCGGCATGTTCGCCGTGGGCGGCGATTCCCATTCGCCGTCCGGCGGCGCGGTTGGCGCCTTTATGGTCGGCATCGGCGCGACCGAGATGGCGGGTGCGCTCGTCATGGGCGAGATCTGGGTGCGCGTGCCACAGACCTGGCTCATTGAATGGCGCGGCACGCTGGGCCCCGGCCTTGCGGCCAAGGACATCATGTTGTTCCTCTGTGCGCAGCTTGGCATGAGCAACGATTACAAGGTGATGCAATACACCGGCAGCGCCGTGTCCGCGCTCTCGATGATGGAGCGGCTGGTGCTCTGCAATATGTCGGCGGAGCTCGGCGCCAAGACGGGCATCATCGCGCCGGACGTGAAAACGCTCATCGCGCTGCGCGAGGGTGGTCATCCGGTCGGTGAGGATGCACTCGCGTGGCGGTCCGATGTGGACGCCGTGTACGAGCGGCATTGCGAGTTCGACGCGAGCGTGCTCGCACCGCAGGTCGCTGCGCCCCATAGCCCCGCGAACAGTGCTGCGGTCGACGTGCACACGGGCGTGCGGATCGACCAGGCGTACATTGGCGCGTGCACGGGCGCGAAACTGTCCGACCTGCGCATGGCGGCGCAGGTGTTGAAGGGGCGCAAGGTCGCAAACGGCGTGCGTCTCCTGATCGCGCCCGCCTCGACACGCACGACGCGTGAGGCCGCGGCCGACGGCACGCTCGCGACGCTCGTCGATTCCGGCGCCATTCTGCTTCCCACCGGTTGCGGCGCGTGTGCGGGCTACGGCACCGGCGTGCTGGCGAGCGGCGAAGTATGCATCGCCTCCACGGCGCGCAACTTCAAGGGACGCATGGGCTCGCCCGGGGCCCTGGTTTATCTCGCCTCCCCCTACACGGTCGCCGCGTCGGCGGTGCGCGGCACGATCGGTGATCCTCGCGAATTCCTCGCTGCGAAGGCCGTGGCATGAGTACCGCGGCGACTGCACCGATCTTCGGCCGCGCCTGGGTCTTCGGCGATCGCATCGATACCGATCTGCTGGCACCCGGCCACGCAATGCGCAAGCCGCTCGAGGAACTCTCGAAGCATTGCCTCGAAGCCGTGCGCCCGGAGTTTGCCAGGGAAGTCGCCCGCGGCGACCTGCTCGTGGCGGGTGAAGGGTTCGGCATCGGCTCCTCGCGCGAACAAGCTGCGCAGGCGCTGCGCTTTCTCGGCGTCTCGGTGGTGCTCGCCAGGTCCGCCGCCCGCATCTTCTACCGCAATGCTTTCAACCTTGGCCTGCCGGTCATGGTCGTACCCGACGCCGGGCAGATCGCTGACGGCGCGCGGCTCGAAGTGAATCTCGCGACGGGCCTCGTGCGCGATGTCTCGAATGGATGCGAGTATCAGGGCGAGCCCGTGCCTGCATTCCTGCTCGAGATCGTGGCCGACGGCGGCCTCCTGCCGAACCTGCACAAGCGGCTGCACGGAAAATCATCTATATGACCGACTCCCTGAGCACGCGCCTCGCCGCGCTCGGCATCCTCGTGGCGCCCGGCTGCTACGACGCCCTTTCGGCCAGTCTCATCGAGCGTGCAGGCTTCTGCGCCGCCTATCTTTCCGGTGCGAGCATTGCCTACACGCGCTTCGGCCGCCCCGACATCGGTCTCGTCGGCATGAGCGAAGTGGCCGAAGTCGTCTCGCAGATTCGTGAGCGCGTCGCGATCCCGCTCATCGTCGATGCGGATACGGGCTTCGGCAACGCGCTCAACGTGCAGCGCACGATGCAGCTCTTCGAGCGCTCCGGCGCCTCTGCCATCCAGCTCGAGGATCAGCAATTGCCGAAGCGCTGCGGGCACCTCGCGGGCAAGACACTCGTCAGCGCACGGGAAATGGCCGGCAAGATCCGCGCGGCCTGCGACGCGCGTCGCAGCCACGAGACACTGGTCATCGGCCGCACCGACGCACTGGCCGTCGAGGGGCTCGATGCGGCGCTCGACCGCGCCGAAGATTATCTCGCTGCAGGAGCTGACATCCTCTTCATTGAAGCCCTTCCAGACCTCGCGGCGATGCAGCGCGCGCTCGCGCGCTTCAAGGGGCGTGCACCACTCCTTGCCAACATGGTCGAGGGCGGCAAGAGCCCGCTACTGCCGGCCGGGGAACTTGAGCGGCTCGGCTTCTCGATCGCGATCTTCCCCGGCGCGATGGTCCGTGTGCAGACCTTCGCCGCGCAGCGCTATCTCGAGACGCTGAAGCGCGATGGCACGACGCAAGCCATGCTCGGGGAGATGCTCGATTTCAGGGCGCTCAATGAACTCCTCGGGACCGAGCAGTGGCTCGAGCGGGGGAAGCGGTACGAGTAGCGACGGACTCGCCAGCGAAGGACCGAACGCGCTACTTGCTCCACCGCGCGCTCTTGTCGCTTTGACGAGTCTACATCAGCCCTACTGGCGCTGGTCATTGGCCAGCGCCAGCATTTTCGCGGTCCTTTCGCCGCTCAGGTGCGAGTTCGACTTTTTGGCTTTGCGGATAGGGGTAGCCACCGAGCAATTGTCGTTCAAGGCCTTCGCACTGAGTGGATGATGGATCAGTCACGGTGGCTCCAATCGTCGATCGTGCGCTCAATCCCTACCCGGATCTAGATCTCGCACTACCCGAAAGCCGAACGGCACGAATACAACCTCGGCGGGGTCGCGACCTCGAAAAGCAGGGCGCTGTCGGGAAGGTGTCGTAATCCAACTTCCTCCCCTGATGCTACGACGCTCGCACTGCCCACCAACCTGAAAGCTACGGCCATCGGAGTAACCTGGCGGGTAAGGAACGATGTAGCAATCCTCCACCCACTCCCATACATTCCCAATAACGTCATGCAAACCGAATGCATTCGGAGGGAAGCTTCCCACCGGAGCGGTGAACGGATACCCGTCATCGCACTTCGCAGGCGTATACGACAATTCGGAAGCCTTCTCACCCGCTACATCAAACAGGTTCACTCGCTTGCAGATGTCATCCGCATCGTCACCCCATGGAAACCTCGTGCTGGAGCCTGCTCGTGCGAAATACTCCCACTCCGCTTCGGTTGGAAGTCGATACGCTTTACTCGTCACTCTTGATAACCAGGCAATGTACGCTTTCGCATCATGCCAACTAACGCAGCCCACGGGCTCATTTTCGGTGGGCGCGCGACCATACCCTGGATTGCGCCAACTGCTATCTGGAAGCGCTTCCCATTTTCCCGTCCAGATGATGCAGTTCTTCTCCTGCTTGTAGCCCGTTTCCTTGGCAAATCGGGCAAACTGCCCATTGGTAACCTCGAATTTTCCGACTGCGAAGCTGTAACCGATCGTTACATCGTGGATCGGCCCCTCGGATCGCCCTTCCTCGCCTTCGAGCGATCCCATCCTGAAACTGCCGCCATTGACTACGACCATCGTCGGGCAGTCTTCACAGTCCCTGAACTCACTTTCCGCCACATGCGCGGCTGCTCCACCTACGCCTGATGCAAATGACAAGACAAGCAGGGCGCCCGCAGAAAGCAAGTAATATCGAATCGAATCACTCATGTCGCAAACCTCGTTGATCAGAACTACCCAAGCCGAACATCGGGAATATTGAACATTGCCTTCCAGTCCTTTGCGATCAACAGATCCATCAGTTTGGATGCGCTGCCGCCCTTTTTTTTCTCCATTTCGAAATGTAGGGTAATCAGAGCCTGGTCCACCGCTGGACCGAACAATTTCCGCAGATACTCTATAGGCACCCTTGGGTCATCTGAAAAATCGCCATCGTCATCAAAAGTCGGCGGAAGGATCGGAGGAACATAATAGACGTTCGGTTCAGTGCCGTATTCCGGATGGAGCGGCAATGCAACTTTCCATTCGTACACCAGCTGATGGATTGGACCATCCTGATCTTCCAGATACCCGACGAATCTCAGCTTTCCCGGACACTGTTTCGCACATGCAGGCGGCTCTCCCTTCTCGAGTCGTGGGAAGCAGAAAATGCATTTCTGTGATTTCCTCGTGATATAGTTGAAATAGATCTTCTTGTAGGGACATGCCGTATTGCATGCCCGAATGCCCTGGCACTTGTCCTGGTCGATCAATACGATGCCGTCCTTCTCACGTTTGTATATTGCCCGTACCGGGCACGCTTCGAGACAAGCCGGCTTCGTACAGTGATTGCAGAGCCTCGGCAAGTAAAAATGGTAATTGTTCGGGTAGACGCCGGCACTCGAGTCCTCGTCCCAGTTCGACCCGACGCCCATTTTCTGCTCCTGTCGTAGCCGAATCTCCGTGCCGTGAAAGTAGACAGCTTCGTGGTTGACCGAACAGTCGCTGCCGTGACTCTCCTTGGACATGAGCTCTCCTGGCTGCAGCTCACCATCCTTCCAGCCGCCACCGCTCTTCTCCCAGTCCACCGGGTACCCCGCCCCCGGTTTGGTCTCAACATTGTTCCAGAGCATGTACTCCTGGCCGGGCTCATCGGTCCACAGGGACTTGCAAGCAGTCGTGCACGTATGGCAACCGATGCACTTGTTCAGGTCTATGACCATTGCGATTTGCTTACCCATGCATGCACCTCCCGTCCGAACCAAACACAGTACTCGCTTGCCACTCGTGATCATGCACAACGAACCGGTGGAGTGATCGTGCGATATCTGCGAAGATCGAGCCGGGTCGGGCCGCATCGATCCGTTCCACCAGTACAGGCGTCCAGTTGATCAAGTGACGCGACACGAAATCCAATTGCGCCAGTTGATAAGACAGAATGTCTCTACGGGCGCTACTCTCCCGATAACAAAGAAAATGCGTGAACTCCAGAATCACCGACAGATGATCCGGAGCCCAGGCATACCGCTCGCTCAGCAAATAGCCGAAGAACTCATAGAAGCGGACCAGTTCTTCGCGAACCCCTGGCAGATCCTTGAACTGCTGCTGCTCGCGGATCGCAACCGGAGGTCCGGAATCTCCAACCTCGAAGAGCGCACTATAGTCGCGGGCTTGGGATCGCCAGCCAGTACCCGCATAAGCACTACCAAGGCCCGCCAGATCAATCCCGTACGGCCGGACTTCGTCGGTCCACCCCGCGTCACACAGTGGGGCACCGGTCTCAAGGTCGTGGGGTGAAGCAAGCAGCGCCGAAAAGAGTGCGTACGTCCGGCATCGGATCGGCGCCGTAAGGCTGGTATCCCGGTTTCTGACGTAACGCCTTGCACCCATGCTCTTCTCGGTACTCGACGCAACCGGCCTCAAGCTGATGTGTCCACGGCGATGCGATCAGGCGCTCTTTCGAAATTGCAGGTGAAGTCCTTGTAGGTCTGGTTCGGGGAAAACACGGCCGGCTTGTACCCGATCTGACCGTACCCGCCTGCCATGCTCGTAGGCTTGATCAGGCCCGCCGTAGAGATCACCGCGGAAAAATTCTGGCGATTCCGGAACATCATCGGGTCCCAGCCGTGATACATGAACAGCATGGAGGGCTGGATTGCCGCGCTCAGGTGTGCCATGGCAAAAAACTCGCCCGAATCGTTGAAGACCCTGATGAGATCCCCGTCCGCGACTCCGCGCTCGGCGGCATCCTCGGGATTGACGTAGATGTCCGGCTGGCCGCGCTGCAAGTTCAACAGGAACGGGTCGTCCCGCCACATGCTGTGAATCCCGTGCCGGGCATGCCCCATCATCATCCGTAGCGGATAACCCTTGTTCGCCAGCGGCGTCTTATGTCCCGGGAGCGCTTCGTCGAAGCGCAGGAACCATTCGTGATCGATATAGTAGGACTGTCGGCCTGTCACTGTCTGATAGGGCCGTTTATCGCGCACACTCCTGAATATGTCGGAGTAGTAGGTTGCATCCTTGCTGTCCCAGGTTGTTCGCTCGGAATTATCGAGTCGGATCAGACCTCTCTTCGCGAGTTCATCGAAGGACACGGCCGGCATGCCCGGCGTTGTATCTATGATGTACTGGCAAACATCCTTGACGCTCTTTATTCTGCCATTCATTGTGTATAGTTCGAGGCAGCGTGAGTAGTCTCTGACGACTTTCCGGCCATCGAGACTGTCATCAACTGGTGCAATGTTGCGCTCCCGCGCTCGTCGACTGATGGCGTTGGCAAGGCGCCGGATCGCCTCCCAATCGTCGACGGACTCACCCAGTGGCGCAACCGCCACGTCGAGCACCTGCACATAGGGCGTCTTGGATTGCAGCATCATGTCCGCGCGTTCGTAATGATGCGCAATCGGCAATACGTAATCCGCATAATGTGACGTGATACCGGCATCCGGCACCAGCGCAACGATCATCTCCAGTTCCTCAAGAGCGCTTTTTCTCCAGCGATTCCCCGAAGCCCGCCAGTTCGCGCCGTTGTTGCCGGCAAAGAATCCCATCCTCCAGCCCTTGCGACTGTGGCTGGGGTACCAGCCCTTGCGAATGCTCTCCTGATAATAGTGGTCGAACTCCTCCGCAAGTTGCTTGCCATACGTTGCCCGGTTCAACTCCTTCATCTGCCCGTGGTCGTAGTCCCACGTTGTCCCGGAGATGCCGCGAAACGCGGCCCCGATGCCGTCGAACGCGAAGGCCATGGTTTTTGTTCGGGCGGAATTGCCTATTTGCAGCCCCCCGCCCTCTGGGCCGATGTTCCCGGTGAGCGACAGCAGGAGCAGCATCGAACGTTGCAGGAGATCACCATGTAGCCATTTGCAGACTGCATAACCCGAGAAGATCATTGCCGGCTTGGCATCCGCGAAAGTGCGCGCGATCCTGCGTATGACCTCCGGATTGACGCCGGTGACTGCCATCGTCTTTTCCGGGGAATGCTCGGCCGCTCGCTTTTTTAGCAACTCGAAAATGGTGGTGACCGCTATCGAGCCATCGCGCCCATCGATCCGCCATGAACCTTCGAGCGCCGGCCGCAGACTTTCCAGTCGAAGCGTCGTGGACGTAGCGGCGCCCGCAACCACCCCTGGTGCAATAGCTTGAGAGTCGGTCACTTCATCCCAAATGAAGAATGTGTCCTTGTCGGCCGCACCGGCATCCCCGGCGCGAAGGTCCTCAGCTCGCAGGAACCTGCCATTATCCAACCGCACCAGCAACGGCAAGTCAGTCTGCTCTCTGATGTAATCTGCCTTGTACAATCCTTCTGCGAGGATCACATTGACCATAGCCATTGCCAGCGCAATATCGCTCCCAGGCTTGGGATTCACCCAGAGGCTCGCGTGCATTGCGGTCGGTGTGAATTCGGGTGAGATTGCGATAACTTCGGTGCCGTTGTACTTCGCGTCCCAGAGAAAATGCGCATCCGGCAAGCGTGTGACAGCAGGATTGCTCATCCATACCAGGACACAACGCGCCTTGTATATCGCTGCCATCGTGTCGCTGGTGTGCGGCGAACCCAGGGTCATCTGAACACCGGTCGGCAGGTCCCCAACACCGGAAAGAAATTCCGGAACCGTGACCCCGGTAATGTTTGCGAACCGCGCCAGGCCTCCGAACGACCCTCGCTTGAGCGCCATCTGGGTGCCGCTCCCGAAGGAAATACATTCGGGGCCGTGCTCGATGACCAGATCGAGAAACTTGTCTGCAATTTCCGTGGTCGCCTGCTCCCACGTTATCCTTTCCCACTTTCCGTTTCCCCGCGGACCGATCGATTTCATCGGGTACAGAACACGCTGCTGGCCGTACATGTACTTGGCGTGCCTGAGGCCCTTCTGACAGCCTCGCGGGCCGTAGTCCGGTACATCCCCGGACGACCCATATTCGCCCTGCTGTTCCTCGCGCCAGACGATGCCGCCCTTCACATACACGTTGAACGCGCAATTTCCCATGCAGTTGGTCCCGTGGGTACCGCGCACCACGCGGTCCCAGGTCCATTTCTTGCGATAGACATCCTCGAAAGCCCGATAGGCATCTGCAGGTCCGCTGAGCGCCGTATCGGTATCCCTGGCAACATACTTCAAGGAAAGCAGCGCACCGGATGTCAGCATCCCTATCAGGAGTACCCGGCGGCCTCGATTGAAGGGTTCGGGCAGCGGGCTTTCTGGTTTATCCGGCTTCTTCACGTTGGGCCCTCTGGATGCGTCCAGCACGAACCAGAGACACAACGGGAAGTCTCTGTGCACATCGTCAATTACCTCGATGGAACCAGGTTCGCAATGCCTTCTTGTCGAGCTTGCCCACGCTGGTACGCGGCAGTGCGTCGACCAGCTCGATCCGGTCGGGCAGCGCGTACCTGGGGAGGGCGCCGGCCGCCACTTGCGCCTCGAGATGAAGGGTAATGTTTTCGAGCGTCGGCGGGTCGCCCGCTCCGCTGCGCGGCACGATCACGGCCAGCGGCCGCTCGCCCCAGCGCTCATCCTGCACAGCGATCACGGCAGCCTCGGCGACGCCCGGATGCCGCGCAATCAGCTCCTCGAGCTGCAGGGACGAGATCCACTCGCCACCGCTTTTGATCATGTCCTTTGCGCGGTCACGGATCTGTACGTACCCGGCCGCATCGATGCTCGCGATATCTCGCGTATGCAGGTAGCCGCCGGCCCACAGCTCCGCCGAAGCCTCCTCGTCTCCGACGTACCCCGAAGCGAGCCATGGCGCGCGCACCACCAGTTCGCCGACGGTGCGTCCGTCGTGTGGCACGTCGTTCATCTGCTCGTCCACGACGCGCAAATCCACGAGCGGCAACGGCAAGCCGGTGAGGCAGCGTGTCGCCACCTCATCATCGCGCCGCCCGGTCTCGCTCTGCTCCAACAGCCGGTTGGCCAGCAGGAACGGACAGGTCTCGGACATGCCATAAGCCGCAAACACATCGATCCCGCGATCGAGTGCCTGGCGCGCTAGCGCCGTGCTCATCGCCGAACCGCCTACCGTGATCTTCCAGCCGCTGAAGTCGGTGGCCGCCGCTGACGGCGCCGACAGCAGCATCTGCAGGATCGTGGGCACGCAATGGGAATACGTCACCTGCTCGCGGCGCCGCAGGGCGAGGAGCAGATCCGCATCGTACCGTCCGGGATAGACCTGCTTCAGCCCGAGCAGCGTCGCGACGTAGGGCAGGCCCCAAGCATGCACGTGGAACATCGGAGTGAGCGGCATGTAGACGTCACCGTGTCGCACCGACTGGCCGAACTGCGGACTCGCCAGCGCACCGAGTACGCCCAGCGTGTGCAGGACCAGTTGCCGGTGGCTGAAGCACACGGCCTTGGGCATGCCGGTGGTGCCGGTCGTGTAGAACGTGGTCGCCACCGCGTTCTCATCGAACTCGCGGAACGGGAAGGCCGCCGTTTCGCGGGCAAGCAGTTCCTCGTATTCGCCGGCCACGCCCGCGAGGTCCGCGCCGGCGGCGGGCTCGAGCAGCACGATGCGACGGAGGCGCGGCAGCCCGTCGGCCAGCTCCTTGACCAGATCGAGGAAGTCCGCGTGAACCAGCAGCACCTCGGCCTGAGCATGGTCCAACGTATGGCGGATCTGCTCGGCCGACAGGCGCAGATTCACCGTCATCAGCACGGCACCCATCATCGGCACGGCAAAGTACGACTCCAGGTAGCGATGACTGTCCCAGTCCATCACCGCGACCGTCGTACCCTCGGTGACACCGAGGCGCCTCAGGCTGGACGCCAGCCGCCCAATGCGCTGCCGCAAAGTGCGATAGTCGTAGCGCAACCGGTCGCGATACACGATCTCCTGCATCGGCGACGCGGCGAGCGATGTGCGCAACAGATGACCGACCCACAGTGGCTCTGCGGGTTGTCCACCAGGCAGGTCGAGCAGTCGTATCATGTGCGGCCCAGACGCGTGAGTCGATGCCTGCCTCAGTCGGCATCGTTCCATGTGGCGAAGATTTCTGCCGATGTGGGGCAATGTGTGCGGCCCAGCCAGCCGGCCATCACGCGATCGTGCCTCTCCTTGCTGGTCGACCCGATCGCGTCCTTCGCCAGTACGGTGTAGTAGTCGGCGTCGCGCGCCGCGCGGATCGTGCTTTCGACGCAGCCCTCGGTCACCTGCCCGGCAATGATCAGGGTCTTGATGCCGTGCTGCTTCAGCAGGAACTCGAGGATCGTGTCCTTGAAGCACGACGCGCGGTACTTCCTGATGATGTGATCGGTCGGCTCGACGACCATCTCCTCGTACAGCTCGACGCCCCAGGTGCCATCGACTGTATAGAAGCGCTCCTGGTCCAGCGACTTCAGCCCGGCGTTCGCGTGCATTGCCAGCCACATCGGCGAATCGGTGGTGAAGCCCTTGCCGATCACGAACTGCGAGAAGATCATCATCGCACCTTTCGCACGGGCCGCAGCGGTCAGCTGGTTGATGGGCCCGGTCAGCGCGCGTGTCATCGATACGTCGAGTTTCAGCACCTCAGCGTAATAGCCCTTCGGGTGGCAGAAGTCGTTCTGCTGATCGATCACGAGCACGGCCGTGTGGGCCGGATCGATGATTTCGTTCAGCTCGGTAAGGTACTGACGGTTGCCTATCTTTTTCATGGTCAGCTCTCAGTCAAGGTAGTTTTTGAGGACTGCGTCGATCGCTTTGCGCTCCTCGGCGCGCGCCGGGAACATCGGCATGCGGATGTTCGGCGTCGGGATCCACCCGGCCGCGTGCAGCGCGTACTTGAGGCGTGCAGACCAGCGGTAGCTGGGCCGACCGTAGATCGCGTCGGAAAGCGGCATCAGGCGGGCCGAGGCCGCGCGCGCGCCAACGAGATCGTTGTCCCAGAGGCGGTCCTGCAGCGCCTTCACCGGCTTGACGAAATTGGCGAGCCCGATCGTGCAGCCGTCGGCACCCAGCGCGTAGTTGCCGAACAGGCCGCAGTCGGTCGCGCAGAACACGATCAGCTTCGGGTTGGCCTCGCGCAGCGCCACGAGGTCGCGCTCGTACTCGATATCGTCCTCGACCTCCTGCTTGATGCCCATGACGTTCGGCAGCGATGCGACCGCCTTCAGCACGTGGCGCGGCATCATCAGGTTGGTCAGCGGGCGGTACTGCATGAACCACATCGGGATCGGCGTGAGCTCCGCCGCCCTGCGGTAATGGTCGATCACCGCCTCGGGGGCGAACTGGAACGCACCGCGCGCGAACGAAAACGGCGAAAACACCAGCACTGCATCGGCACCGCACTCGGCCGCCGATTCACACTGCGACGCGAACTTGCGACCCAGCCCCTGCGTATGCACGCCGGCAATGATCGGCACGTCGTTGCCGACGGCAGCCCGGACGGTCCTGATCGCCTCGCGACGCTCATCTCCGCTCAGCACGCTCAGTTCGCCCGTGTGGCCGTTGACCAGGAAGCCGCCGGCGCCGTCGCGTACCTGGCGCCTGGCAAGATCTCCCATCGCGTCGAAGAGAATCGAATTGCTATCGTCCTGCGGCGCGACGATCGCGGGGAATACACCTCTGTACGTCTTCATCTGTTACTTCTCCAGTATCAACTTGGCTTGTCTGAGCCAAGATCGGTAGCGAAGGGGACCAGCGACATCAGGCGACGTGCCGGCCAAGCCGGCAGTATCCAGCCCGTGTCCCGAAGCACACAGCTCGTTACCTCGACCGGCCCGAGGAGTCCGAGCTCCTCATCGGGCGCATCGCCGAACTCGACCGTCGCCGAGCCCCACACGGCATTCCTGAACCAGCCGTCGCGGGGCTCGATGACCAGCAGCTCGCGAATGTCTTCGCCGCCGCCGACGGGTGCCGGGATATGGCGTACGGTATAAAAGCCGTTGAACGGTCTGTCCTGCGCCGCCGGCGTGTTGCGATCGAGCCGTGCGCGCACACGGATCAGCGCATAGCCGTAACGATCGACATCGACTTCGAAGCCGGCGGCGCCGGCCTCCTTACGATCTTCGGGCGGGTACGTGGAGGTCAGCGCGATGTTCGCGATTTTCTTCGGCCAGCCGAGCGCAGCGCGTGCCTTGTACAACGCCCAGTCGTGCGTGACCCACATGAACAGATTGTAGTGGCGCGGAACCTCTCCGGGCGGCGCGGCCATCACGGTGATGCACGCTTCGTTGTACTGGCAGAACGCCGGCGGGAACGGCTTGCCGGTCACGGGCCGCCGCCGCAACTCATAGATCTTGAGGAACGCCTCGCGTGGCTCGGCGAGCTCGAGCGGCGGCGGCAGCCAGCGTGACAGGTCCGCGTCCGTCCTGAACGTGACATACAGGACCCGGCCCGTATATTGCTCGGCCACCATCTGGTAGCTGAGCTTGCGCGATACCCCGAAAGGCTGATCCGCGCCGACGAGGCTCATTACTTTGCCTCGGCGGCCATGACCGCATTGACGCCGCTCGCCAGCGTGCGCGTCGCCAGCACGGCGGCCGTGATTTCCATGGCCTGCAGCAGATGGTCCTTCGGCAGGCCGGCAGCCAGTGCGCGGCGGCAATGGTTCTCGATCACCGGGGCGGCCGACCCCGCGGCGACGCAGACGCAAGCGAGCAGCATCTCCTTGTGTCCCGCCGACATGCCGTCGCTGCGATAAATCGAGTTCATCAGGAACCGGTCGAATGCATCGAACGTCTTCGGATCGTTCTTCACGAGGAATTCGTGCATCGGCAGGACCTTGCGGCCCGCAGCCTCGATGCGCTTCAGAATGTTCGTATCCGTCGAATCGCTCATGGATCTCGTGCTCCTGGTATTCCGTGTGGCGAAAGATGTCCCGTCATGCCTGCGCCGGCGAGGTGCTGCCTGCATCCACCAGCTCCGCCAGCTCCTCGGCGGCGCGCCGGTAGCGGTTCATGCCCAGCCTGACCAGTACGACGCCCATCGTGCCGACCACTGCCGCCTCGATCGTCATGGCGTAGCGCAGCTTGCCGGGATCGCCGAACAGATCGGTCATCAAGCCGACGGGTGGCGGACCGAGTAGCTGGCCAAATACACCGATGACCAAGTAGTAGATGGCAATCGCCTGGGAGCGGACCTGGCCGGGCGCGATATATGTCAGGGACACCGGGCCCGCAGCCGCGGCGCAGGCTTGGCCGATGAACGCAATCAGCAGCGAGGCGATCGCGAGCGGCGCCGAAGGCATCACCGGATATAGCGCGAAACCCGGCACGGCCAGCAGCAAGCCGATCCACAACGCCCGCAGCGTGGCGTCGCGCCGCCCTTCGGCGATCCACTTGTTGCTGAGCCGGATGCCCATCAGCGTGCCGATCGTGCCTCCGGTCAGGAACAGCACGCCGGTGGCGATGCCAACCTCGCGGACCTCCCAGCCCCAAGTTCGGCCGAACAGCGCGACATTCCAGAACACCAGCGAACCCATCGTGACCACGGTGGCCGAGCCGACGAACAGGGTCGCGAACGCGGCCCAGCGCTTGTGCATGTAGGCGAGCGTGGCCCGCGTCGAAGCATGACCCGCGCCATCCGCCTGCAACTCGCGCTTTACCTGTTCGGTGCGGCGGGGCTCCCTGATCGTGAACATCAGCGCGGCCAGCGCGAAACCGGGCAGGCCCACGATCAGGAATGTCATCTGCCAGGAGCGCATCTCGCCAAAGCCCGGAATCACCCATGGCGTGAGCTGGCCGATCCAATGCACGACCGGCCCGCCCAGCAGGAACGCGCAGCCGGCACCGAGGAAGGTGCCGGCCATGAACAGGCTGATGGCGCGGGGACGCCGGTCGCGATCGAAGTAGTCGCTGATCAGCGAGACGCTGCAGGGCGCGACTGTCGCTTCGCCCAGCCCCACGCCGAACCGCGTGATGAGCAGAGGAATGTAGCTGCGCGCGAAGCCCGCGGCGGCGGTCATGCTGCACCAGATCGTGATGCCCGTCGCGAGCAGCGCACGCCGGCTGTAGCGATCCGCCAGCCAGCCGATCGGCACGCCGATGAATACATAAAAGAGGCCGAACGCCGGGCCGAGCATCAGTCCCAGCTCGAAGTCGGTCAGGCCGAGGTCGGCCTTGATCGGTGCCAGCATCAGGCTCGGCAGGAAGCGGTCGATGTACGAGAAGATCTGCGCGCACATCAGCATCAGCACCACGTACCACGCCCGTCGCCGACTGGCGCTGAGTCCGTCGAACGGCAAGGTATCGCCGCCCGCGGAGATCGATCTCGCGTTCACGCCTTACCCTCTGTCCAAGGTCGTTTGGTCGCGCTGATCATGCCAAGCGGATCAACCGCTCCCCGAGCAGTCGTCCGAACGTCAGCGCCGGGGTCACCATCATGCCGCCGCAGAATGCCTGGCCCTGCGTCGCACCGGCACCGAGGATTTCGCCGGCCGCATACAGATTCGGCACAGCAGATCCGTCGCGGCGCACGACCTGCAGCCGGTCATTGACCGCTATACCGGCTGTGCTGGTGATCGAGGTGCCCTGGTGTCGAATAGCGTAGAACGGAGCCTTCTGCAGTTTGATGGGCATATGCCTGCGCCCGAAGAAATCGTTGCCCGTATGCACGCCGTAGTTGTACCCCTCTACCGTCGCCGCGAGTGTGGCGGGAGGCAGCCCGGTTGCTCTGGCCAGTTCTTCGATAGTGTCGCCGCTATAGAAACTGGGGTCCGCCATTCTGAAGGCGTATTCCAACTCCTCTCGTGACCAGCCTTCAAGAATCGGTGGTGCGCGGTCGAGTACTGCCTGATCGAAAAGCACCCAATGTCGACGGCCTGGCTGGAATCGCAGCGCCTGCTCGCGCGCGTCTACGCTCGGCACGTCCTCGCGCACGAACCGGCGGCCATCTGCGTTCACATAGATCTCCCACGGCTGGCGCAGTTGCGGATGAAAGACCGTGTTCGCGAGTCTTGTTGAGGGGATTTTGGTCGTCGCGAGCACCACTCCGAAATTCGTCAGGAACTTGTCCGCATTGCGCACATAGCCTCCGACCGACTTCGCAAGACCAATGCCATCACCCTGCGCAAACTGATAGGAGCCGTCAAGAAACTTGGGTAGACCGCTGAATTGCTGATACATTCGCGGATTCGAGGCATAGCCGCCAGAAGCAAGCAGCACATTGCGAGCCCGCCATGCATTGTGCTTGCCGCCGGAGTCCGCAACCAGAACCGCAGACACTGCACCCGATGCTTCCGTCTGAATTTCTACTGCACGACGCTCGAGCAGCAAATCGACTTTGCCGGCGCTCACGGCCTCCATGAACATCGGCCGCATGACCTCAAGTATGGCAATACCACGTCCCGCGCTCCAGTAGTAACGCGGCTTGCTGTACGGTTCGTGAGCAATGCCGTGCACTGGATAGCCCGGTAGAAGCTCATAGCCCTTCTCCATCAGCCAATCGATCGTATCCGCAGCATTGTCAGTAACCAGACGCGCGATCGTCGGGTCGATAGTGCCTCGGCTGATCCGCATCAGGTCCTGCAAGTGTTCTTCGGGGCTATCGACGATGCCCATCTGCCGTTGCACGCGGGTGCCGGCTGCACAAATTTGTGCGCTCGAAAGCAGCAGTGTGCCGCCGATAACCGGGGCGACCTCGACAACAAGCACGCTCGCGCCCCGGGCCGCAGCAAAAATCGCCGCCGGTATTCCGGCGGTACCGGCACCGACGATCAGGAGGTCGTAGTGCTTTCGCCCGTCCGCCGCCTTCGCGCCGGCCGCAGCGAGGGCAGTTACCGCGCTCACGCTTTGAATGAATCTTCTCTTCGACATGCCCATGAACGACTCTCCATTGCGTACGCCATCAATAACTCGTGGTTCGTTCCGCACCGTTGACCCGTCAGGTCGGGTACGCGACGTCGACATGCTTCGAAACCCGCAGGAATCGAGCGGGCACGAGCCCTCGTCATCCGCTACTCCGGACGGTTCTCCTTGACCGATGCGAATCGCTTACAGACGCGTTTTCAGTAAATTCTCGCGCGCACAGAGACCCGGGCCTGCCGCTTGTGTAGCGACCCCGGATAAAGAGTGGCGCACTACGATATGCCGCAGCCTCTTCAGCTTCTAAAGAGGCGCATCGGCTTCGTACGCATGATGCCGCGTACAAGCCGCCTGCTCTGCCTTTCAGAACTTCCACTTCGCGGTCAATCCGAACTGCCGTTTGGCGGCGAGCGGGAGGTAGAACGCACGCTCGGTCACCGTGGTGCCCGGCACGTTGTTCTGCGCCGGATTGGCGTTGACGTGCTGCGGCACGTTCAGGTTGAGTTGGTCTACGTAACGGGTCACAGACGACGGCGTGCGATCGTCGAACGCGTTGTTGACGAACAGCGTGACGGCCCAGCGGTCATTCTCGACGCCGGCACTGAAGTTCGTCACGATCGCCTCGCCGGTATGCGCGAGATTGTAGATCTGGTCGTACTTGCGATCGGTGAACGAGATGTCGCCTCGAACAAAGCCGGACTTGTCTGCGCCCACAGGGAACGTGAGCTTGCCGTAGGTGCTCGCCTGCTGCTCCGGCACACCGAACAACTTCTTGCCCTTGAGCGACGCATTGCCGAAGAGCTGCAGCGCTTCCCCGTCCGACAGCTCGATGAACTCCGTGTCGGTCAGTGAGTAGGTCAACCCGGCCGTGAAGCTGTCCGTGACCGCTGCCTCGAGCTCGAGCTCTGCACCCTTGATCTCCGTGGCACCAGCATTGCGGATGTACGACTGCGTACCACCCGTCGGGAACGTGAAAGCCGTGGTAATCTGCTGGTCCTTCCAGTCGATGTAGTAGAGCGCCAGGTTCGCCATCACCCGGCCGTCGAAGAGACGGTTTTTCGTGCCAACCTCGTAATTCCAGCTCTCCTCCTCGTCCGCAAACCTCACCTCAGGCGGAAAGCGTGGATCGGGGTTAATCACGCCCGGCTTGTTACCCTTGGCTACGTTCGCGTAGATCATGTTCTCCGGTGTGAACTTGAATGTCGTCGTCACGCGCGGGGACACCGAATCGAACGTGTTTTCAATCAATGGACCCGTCGGGCGCGCGATAGCGTTGTAATTGCCGACCGTGTCCTCAGCGTAGCGCAGCTCTGCGGTCGCCTCCCACCGATCGGTGAAGTCGAAGCCGATCGAGCCGAACAGCGCCACGTTGTCGACGCGTGTCTCGCCAGAGAACACTGTCGGCGCGATGGCGAAGTGCCGTTCCTCGAGCGATCGCCGGCTCTCGTAGTAGTACGCACCCACCATATACCGGAAGCGCGCAGCCCGGTCCGACTCGAGGCGCAGCTCGGTCGACCACTCGTCGCGGTCGGTCACTTCATTGCGCATGACGCCGCCCGTGCGAACCGGGTCGGTCACGGTGCGCACGTAGCCTGGCGCATTCGGCACGGTCGTGATATCAAAAGCCGTCGCACCCTGGTAGGTCGAGTCGTAACCGTACTCCATCTCGGTACTGAAGAGACCCGAATTCGAGACCAGCGTGAGCCCGGCGGGCAGATCGAAGGAGATCTGCAATGACAGGCGCGTGGAGTCACGGTGCAGGCCTTCCGTGCCCTGGAGACCCGCCCGGTCAAGCGTCGCCTCGCGCGCCTCCCGCACCTGTCCACAGTAGTACTGCCGCGCAACGTTGAGATAGCAATTGTTCGCGAAGCGTTCCTGCAGCGTGACCGCCGCGATATCGTCTCGGTCACGGGTGTAGCCGCCCGAGAGGATCGCCGAGATGCCTTCCGTCGGGCGCCATTCGAGCGAGGCGTTGAAGTTCGTCGATTGCTCACCGCCGATGCGGTCGTTGTCGAGCGTATTCCGGTACATGCCATCCATCGTGTAGTAACGGCCGTGCACCATGTAGTAGAGACGGTCGTCCACGAGCGGGCCGCGTGAAAGCAGGTTCACCTCCGTATCGCCGTATTCGGCGAGGCGCGCGCTCGCGACACTCTCGGCTTCGTTGCCACCCTTCTTCGTGATCAGATTGATCGCACCCGAGAAAGTCGAACGCCCAAACAGCGCCGCCTGTGGCCCCTTGATCACCTCGACCCGCTCGACAATGTCGAATGGAAACGACAGGACCGAATCGGAGTACGGGATGCCGTCAATAAAGACCTGCGCATTACCCTCGCCGAGGATATTTGACATGCCGCGGATCACCGGCCGGCTCACCCCGCCCTGCACGCCGTATCGATTGGTCTTGTCGATGGAAAAGCCAGGCGTGAAGCGTGACACATCGTAAATGTCCCGCGCGCCGCGCTCGGTGAGCTGCTCGCTCGTAAACGCAGCAACGGCCAACGGCACATCCTGAAGTCGCTCCTCCTGCTTGCGCGCAGTGACGACGATTTCCTCGAGCTCGGCGGTGTGTGCTGGAACAGCACACAAGGCAACAGCCGTGCCGGCAAGTGCGGGAATCAGTGATCGAAGCTTGCTGTTATCGGTCCACATTTTCTGGACTCCTTCGGTCGGACTACTTGTTACTGCCTGATTCGGCGGCACGCTTCTGCAGATCGCCGAGCAGCATGCGCTCATAGAAATCGCGCGCCTCAGCGGCAGCGACTGCCAAGACACTCCTCACTTCGTCAATTGAGGCTCTGTCCTGACAGGAGTTGAACTTGCCATCCAGATAATCATGGGCGTACTGGACACGCGCAGCCTGGCGCCCGGCGTAGGCAGCTTTGAGCCAGTACTCCCCGGCGAGGCAGGCGTCACGGGGCATGCCCGGCCGGCCTCGCCCTATGAATAGCCCGTAGACAAACTGCGCCTGGCGATAGCCTGCGTCGGCGGCCTTCTTCATCTCCAGGGCGCTGGCATCCCACTGGCCGGTGTAGGCCAGCACACGAGCGTATTGGTAGCGGATGCGCTGATTGTCCGGCTGTCTCTTCAGTTCGGCACGACACGCGACGACCGCCGCAGGCAGATCAACGTTCTGCGTGGGCACGCCAATGCCAATATGATCCGGATCCTCTGGATGCGCCGCGAGCCGATCGCACTCGGTGCTCGCCGGATCCGCATCTGCAAGCGCAAGCATCGGCAGCACTGTGGCGAGCAGCGCGACAGCAATGACTTGAATATCCCTCATGTCGTCGAACTCCTGCGGGGCGCGTTCAGGGCGCCCATAGACCAACTGCGGCGGCTGTGATCACCAGCAGCCAGATAAGGAACACGATGGGTCGCGCGCGAGCGAGCGCCGATGCCATGACTGCAGATTCGATGGCGTTGTCGCCTCCTGCCGCGATTCTCTGGAGCGCGGGGCGATAGGGTTTGAACAGAACCCGCAGCACGAGGCTCAGCGCGACCGCCAGCGCAAAGATCAGCAATTTCGCGGCCAGAGCAGCACTCGAGACAACACCGGTGCCCAGAAGCGAGGCGATCGAGACGACTGCCGCGACAATCATCACGACAGTTCGCCAGACTGTGTCGAATCGAACCACCGGTAGAACGCGATCCCGATCGGTGCGATTCAGATAGATATAGAGGTTGCTGCATACCCAGAGCAAAGCGGCAATCCAGACCGCCAAGACCCAAGCCCCGTCGAGATGGATCACCTCCGCTCGGACTCCCATGGAAATACCGGTCGCGCCCATCAGCGGGACGCTGAGCCGGGGGGCCAGATCGACAAATGCCATGATGCCGCTGATGGTCTGGCGCGTCTCGACCGAAAACGACTTGTCGGCCGCGTACCGTGCTGCGTACAGCACAGCAAGGTCCGCGCCAAGCCAATAGGCAAACAGCAGAGCATGAAGTAGCAACAGAAAGTCGTACAGGCTGGGCATCACTCAACCGGCTATCAAAAATTGACTACGCACGTCATGTCGAGCCGACCGTAACACTCAGGAATTGATAGAACAATTAATGTTGAACCTGGATAAATTAAGACCTCTAATGGATGCCGATGCATCGGAGGACTCAACATGAATCTGCGTCAGCTCAGGCATTTCATGGCGTTGGCCGAAGCCAAACACTTCTACGAAGCGGCTGACAACATCGGCGTCACGCAATCCGCTCTGACCCAATCCGTCTCGAAACTGGAAGGCACGCTCGGGCTGCAATTGTTCGTGCGCAGCAAGGCGGGAACCGTGCTCACTGAACATGGCCAGAAATTGTATGACCATGCCAAGGTCATATCCGCCCAGATCGACGCCGCCATGATTGAGCTTCGGGCGCAGGCTCAGCAGTTCGGAGCCGAAATCCGCGTGGGCATCATCCAGAGCCTTGACGATCAGATCCTGATCGACGCAATTACTCGATTTCAGTCGGCTTATCCAAATTGCGGCGTCAAGATCATCAAGGATTGGTCAGCGACGCTCTCGACGCTGCTGGCCAACGGCGAGGTCGATTTTGCGTTCCTGTCGGATCACTTCCTGGCCCACGAAAATCCGGAAATCAAGCGTGAGCTCCTCTTCGTGGATCACGTCCGGATTGTGATCGGCGAGAAGCATGAGCTGTATTTACGCGACCAACTCACGCTCGCGGACCTTGCGAACCACCAATGGGTCGCGGTGTCCACCCGGCCGGACTGGCCACAGTTTCTAGCCAAGGTGTTTGCTTCCGCAGATATCCACAAGACCCCCCGACTGTTGAGGACGAACTCCATGACGCTTTCTGCGGCGCTGATCACAGGCGGTCATGCAATCGGTATGCTCTCACAGAAGCTGTTCCGGTCGTCCGATCACGCGGGCAGGGTCAAGTACTTCTCCATTCCAGAGATCGAGCATGAACGTCGCTTCAGCATCTGCCGGCGTGCACGCATGGTAGTTCGTTCGTTTCACGAGTACTTCATCGAAAGCCTGCGGACCGCCATACACAAGCAGATTGACACGGACGGACTCCATCACTGATGCGTGAAAAGGCAGGGTATGATTTGACTGCACAGGCACCGGAAGGGCATCCACATCCATGCGTCGTAGTATTGATTTCTTTTTGTTCGACTGGCTCGCGATCGAAGCGTTGTGTGCCCGGTCGCGCTTCGCAGACCACAACCGGGAGACCTTCACATCTGTACTGGGCACGTGCGAGCGCATCGCCGCGGAGAAGTTTGCGCCGGCCAATCGACGCGTGGACGTCGAGGAGCCAAGGATTGAGGGTGAACAGGTGGTGTTGCCGGACTGCGCATACGAGGCCACCCGCGCCTATGTCGAATCGGGCATGCTCGCAGCGACCCAGGATTACGAGCGCGGCGGCATGCAACTACCCACCGTAGTAGAAACAGCCGCCAATGCGTTTTTCTCCAAGAGCGGAATCGGACTTGGAGGCGGCGCGCTGCTGACGGTCGGCAATGCCAACCTGCTGTTGGCCCATGGCACGGAGCGACAGCGCGACGTGTTCGCGCGCAATGAGTTGTCCGGACGATGGTTCGGGACCATGTGCCTGTCGGAACCTCAGGCCGGATCCAGTCTATCTGACATAGCCACGCGGGCAGTGCCCGATGGACCCGATCACGAGTCCGACACGCTTGGAGCGCGGTATCGCCTTTTCGGCAACAAGATGTGGATCAGCAATGGCGATCATGAGTTGTCGGAGAACATCATTCATCTCGTGCTCGCCAAGATTCCCGGTCTGGATGGGCGCCTGCCGGCGGGTACCCGGGGAATCTCACTGTTCATCGTGCCGAAGAAACTGGTCACCGCAGCAGGTGAATTGACCGGCGAGCGCAACGACGTGGCCCTCGCCGGCCTGAACCACAAGCTCGGCTACCGCGGTATACCGAATGCCTTGCTCAATTTCGGTGAAGGTCGCTACACGGTACGCGGCGCGACCGGCGCGCTCGGCTATCTCGTCGGCAAGCCCGGCGAGGGGCTGCGTTGCATGTTCCACATGATGAACGAGGCGCGCATTGCGGTGGGCGCAGGAGCCGCCGCCATCGGTATGGCAGGCTATGAAGCCAGCCTCGCGTACGCACAGACGCGGCGGCAGGGGCGTCACCACGGCCCATCTGGCAAGAACCCCACCACGCAACCGGTGCGCATCATTGAACACGCCGACGTGCGACGAATGCTGCTGGCGCAGAAATCCTATGCCGAGGGTGGCCTTGCGCTCGTGCTGTACTGCGCGCGCCTCGTCGATGATAAGGCGACCGGCACTGCAGATGAGTCACGCATCGCAGTCACTCTGCTGGAGATACTCACCCCCATCGCCAAGAGCTGGCCCAGTGAGTGGTGCCTCGAGGCGAACAGCCTGGCGATTCAGGTGCATGGAGGCTACGGATATACGCGCGACTACCCGGTGGAGCAGTACTGGCGGGACAACCGCCTCAATATGATTCACGAGGGCACGCACGGCATCCACGGTCTGGACCTGCTTGGCCGGAAGGTGCGCGTCGATGACGGCGCAGCGCTGACCACTCTTTGCAAATATGTGCAGCGTACAGCGGATCATGCGGCGCGAATCGAAGCATTGTCGAAGCGCGGCGTAGAACTGGGTGTCGCATTGGGGGTCGCTCGCGATGCAACCTGTGCAGCATGGGCAACCGACGCGCCAGAGGGGGCCCTCGCCAATGCCACGCCCTACCTACAGGCCTTCGGGCACTTGGTCGTCGCATGGTTGTGGCTCGATGTGAGCATCACGGCACACATCGCGCTGAGCGCGAAACCTGACAATGCCGTTATCGACCTGTTGTATGGCAAGATCCAGTGCATGCACTATTTCTTCGACTACGAACTGCCGAAGATAGATGCTTGGCTGCGGGTCGTCGCCTCACGCAACCAGATCTGCGCAAACACGCGGGAAGAGTGGCTCCCCTCATGAGTACACGGGTACAAGAACTGTTCGATCTCGCAGGTCACGTCGCACTCGTCACGGGCGGCTCGCGCGGCCTCGGCCTGCAGGTTGCCGAAGCACTCGGCGACGCCGGAGCACAGCTTGTCTTGACCTCCCGCAAGGCATCAGATTTGCAGGAAGCATGCCGCTACCTTGCGGCCCGCAATATCTCCGCGTCCTGGATTGCCGGCGATGCGGCAGACCCGATTCAGCTCACACGGATAGCATCGGAGGCGATGAGTCTGCACGGCCGCGTGGACGTACTGGTCAATAACGCAGGGGCAACTTGGGGTGCGCCGGCTGAAGAGTACCCAATCGAGGCGTGGGACAAGGTCATGAATCTCAATCTCCGAAGCGTGTTCCTGCTCAGCCAGTACGTGGCCGGGCACAGCATGATTCCTCGAGGTCAGGGGCGCATCATCATGGTAGCGTCCATCGCGTCCAGCATCGGCATGATGAGCGGACTTGAGGCCGTAGCTTACTACGCGAGCAAGGGCGGACTCGCGAACTTGACACGCGCTCTGGCAGCCGAGTGGGGTAAGCACGGCATTACTGTGAACGCAGTAGCTCCGGGTTGGTTCCCCAGCAAGATGTCGCACGGAACGATTCAGGCGGTCGGTGCAGACGCCATGGCCGCGCAAATCCCCCTGCGCCGCCTCGGTGGCGATGATGATTTGAAGGGCGCTGCGCTACTGTTTGCATCGAGGGCGGGTCAGCACATCACCGGTCAGGTTCTCGCCGTCGATGGCGGTTATACTGCAGTCGGCCGGTAGAGACCTTGCGGGTCTGGAGAGTCAGGCGCAATCAGCGATGTCGCTTGTTATCCTCTGCTACTTGCAGGTGGTTCGCAATCGGGAGCGCCCTGATCCGCTTACCAGATAACGCAAACAAGGCGTTTGCTATCGCAGGTGCGATAGGCGGTACCGCACACTCTCCGATTCCTCCCGGCGGCTCCGTGCTCGGGACGACATAGGTCTCGACCTTCGGCATCTCGTTCATGCGCAGCACGCGGTACTGGTGGAAATTCCGCTGTTCAACAGCTCCACCCGTCACTGTAATGTTGCCCCACAGGGCCGCAGACAGCCCATAGACGATCCCGCCCTCCATCTGTGCTGCAATATTGTGGGGATCGATAGCGAGCCCACAGTCCACGGCGCAGACCACGCGGTGTACACGCGGCTCACCGCCCTGAAGCGATACCTCTACGACTTGGGCCACGATGCTCCCGTAGGAGGCTACAATCGCGATACCGCGCGCCCGACCCGGCGGTAGCGGTACTCCCCAGCCTGCTCGCTCCGCCGCGAGCTCAAGCACCACGCCCTGTCTCGTGCCCGCAAACAGCGCGCGGCGATACTCGTACCCGTCGCGGCCGGCAGCGTGTGCAAGCTCGTCCATGAACGACTCCTTGAAAAAGCCATTCTGGGAGTGGCTGACGCTGCGCCACATTCCAACCGGTAGCGGCGATTCGACAACCGCGTGGCTGATCCGGAGGTTCGCAATCGCGACCTCGCGATCAAGAACTCCATCGACACTCATCGCGTCAGCCTTGCCGTCGAGACCACCCCGCATGCGGGCAAGGATCGATCCGCAAGCGCCAACAATGTCGACGCCGAGCACCGAGCCGTCGGCCGCGAGCCCCGCCCGATAGCGCATTCGCGCGGCCGGCCGATAGAAATCGTGCGTCATGTCTTCCTCGCGGCTCCACAGGAGCTTCACCGGGAGACCCACGGCGCGCGAGATCTGTACGACTTGCGTCACGAAATCCGTTTCATATCGGCGGCCGAAGCCGCCACCGATGAACATGCGATGCACCTGAACGTTTTCGGGTGGTACACCAGCCGCCTTGGCTGCAGCTGCGTGCGCCACGGTCGGTCCCTGCGTGGGTGCCCACACTGTGCAGCGATCGCCCTCGACACTCGCTACACAGCTCATCGGTTCCATGGTTGCGTGTGCGAGATAGGGTACTTTGTACTCCCACTCGAGAACTCTCGCGCTGCCGTGCAGCGCCGCCTCGACATCGCCCACTTCCCGCACGACGCGGCCATCCTCCGAGACCCCCGAATGGAGTGCGGCGTCAATCGAGTCCGTGCTCGCTGCTATCGCACCACCATCGAAGTCAAGCTCCAGCAGGCCGAGCGCCGTTTGCGCCTGCCACCAGCCCTTTGCAACAACGGCGACTCCGCCTTCCAGCCGCACAACATCCAGTACGCCTGACGCGCCGCGCGCGCGAGTATCACCGAGCCTCACCACGCGGCCCCCTGCGACCGGCGAAACGCGTACTGCCGCATACACCATACCCGGTAGAGTTAGGTCGGCGGCGTATTGAGCGCTGCCATCAACTTTCATCGCGGTATCCTTGCGCGCGACACGGGTGCCAATGAGCCGAAACTTGCTCACTGCTTTGAGTGTCGGGTCCGCCGGAGGCGTCTGGCGCGCCGCGTCGGCGGCGAGTTCACCGAAACCCGCCTTCCGCTTCGACTTCGAGTGCCACACGACGCTCGCGCGCGCGGCGCATTCGGAAATCGGTACATGCCAGCGCTCAGCGGCTGCCGCGAGCAACATGTCGCGAGCACCCGCACCGATGCGCCGCAGGAGTGGGAAATAACCGCGCACTGCTGCGCTCTGCCCAGTCGCCTGATAGCCCTTGACCGGATTGTTGTACGCCCGGTCGTAACCACAGAACGCAATCCGCACGTCGGCGAAGTCGGCCTCCATGTCTTCGGCGAGAATCATCGGCAGCGAGGTGTAGATGCCCTGCCCCAATTCTGCGCCAGGAGTGATGAGTGTGATGATCCCGTCTGGCGCTATCGACACCCAAGCATTGAGTTGCGCAGAACCAGATGCGCTCCTGCTACCAACAGGAACGATCCGAGGCACCGCGCAGCCAAGCAGCAAACCACCTGTCGCCGCCGAAATGCCAAGTAGCAGCGCCTCACGGCGGGAAACTTTGGCGATGTTCATGCCACGTGCACCTCAAGCGGTGCCCGCGAGGAATCAGCAGGGCAATAAAAAGGGCTGGTACGATGCATGTGGGCGAAGCGATCACGAACATCGTATTGTAACCTCAACTATCGGTGGTAAGCGTCTGCCGCTGACCGTCTTGACGGCCTGACGGTTAGGCTGCGACTTTGCCCGCCGCCAAGCGGGGTCTGATCGATGAGGTGGGCGCGATTGACGAGTTCGCGCACCACGGTCTTGGCATGGGTCGGTGAGTCTTTGGCGATGTAGTCGTGGATGGCCTTGAGGTCTGCGCGGGCGCGCAGCGACCAGCTCACCATCAAATTGCCACTGCTCGATCTGGCGGGCGAGTTCTTCGCCGGCGATGACGCGGCCGGCATTGATATCTTCGCGTCCCTGCTGGCCTTTTGCCGAGCACGTGCAGGCGGTAGATGATCTCATCGAGCGGAGCGTTGTCGGGCAGCCGCTGGATGCGCGCTACCTGCTGCAGGAGCTTCGGCGCCGGTCCGCGCTTGGCGGGTACGGCGCCGTGATTGCCGATGAGATCTTCGACGGACACGGCCAGGGTGGAGGCGATGTTCGGCAGCAGTGACACCGGGACGCGGCGGCGGCCGACCTCGTAGGACGCGACCATCTGCTGGGTAAGGCTCAGCTGTTCGACGAGCTGGGTCTGGGTCATGGGCGTGCCAACAACCGATCCGATCTCGATGGGAGAGCCCATACGCCAAGCGTTCCCATGCGGAACGCAGTTGACTATACGCCAACATGGCGTCGATTCGCCCGGGTGGTTGGGGGATGCCAGATCTCATGGCTGTCGGTTGTCTGGCGATGGAACTCGAACCCGAGCGCCCTCAATCGCCGGGTGACCAGGCCCTGCACGTCGTCGCCGGTGGCGAGACAGAGGCCTTCAGGCAGCTTCTCGATGTGCAATTGGATCACGTGTTCCATGGGCGGCCTCCTTGAAGTCGAAGGTGCGCGAGCTTTGCGTGTACGATCTGCCGACGCACACGACAAGGGATCCCGCATGACCGTTCCATCGTCGCCCAGGCTCGGGCTGATCTGGCTCGCCGACGACGTCACCCGCGGGAACGCCCTCACCTTCCTGTACGCGGCCTTCTTCAGTGTCTGCCTGCTCTCGTTCCTGAGCTTCATGCAGCCTTTCGTGCTCGACGCGCATCTCGGCATTCCGCGCTCGCAGCAGGGTCGCGCCACTTTCCTCCTCGGCACGGCGCAGGAAATCGCCATGCTGCTGCTGGTCGGGCCTTTCGGCGCGCTCGCGGACAAGCTCGGGCGGCGCGTTCTCTACACGCTTGGCCTCGTGTGGGTCGGCGTGGGTTACATCCTCTACCCGCTCGCCGACTCGCTGCTGCAACTGGTGGCGACGCGTTTCTTCTTTGCCGTCGGGGCTGCGATGATCGGCACCGCGATGGCGACGGTGCTCGCCGATACGCCCCGGGACCGCTCGCGCGGCCTGCTGGTTGCAGCCACGGGCGTGCTGCAGGGCCTTGGCGTGATGTTCGGCGTGCTCGTGCTCTCGAAACTGCCGCTGCGTTTCGAGTCACTCGGCCACAGCGACGACATGGCCGGCCGCTACACTCTCTGGATCGGCGCCGCACTGTGTTTCGTCACGGCGGCTGTGTGCTGGCTCGGTTTGCACCGGGGCACACCGGGTGGCATTGCGCACCGGCGCGAGTCCCTGCTGCAGTTGCTCGGCACCGGTCTTCGCACGGCACGCGCCAACCGGCGGCTCGCGCTCGGCTACCTCGCCTCATTCGTCGCGCGGGGCGACATGGTGGTGATCGGCACCTTTTTCTCGCTGTGGCTGATGCAGGTGGGAGTCTCGCAGGGCATGACGCGACCTGCGGCCATGGCGAAGGCGGGCATGATGTACGGTGTGGCCCAGCTCGCAGGGCTTGCCTGGGGGCTCTTCTTCGGCTGGCTGATGGACCGGCTCGATCGGGTGACCCTGATCGCGCTCGCCATGGGCCTTGCCGCGCTCGGCTATTCGATCGTCGGCTTGAGCCACGATCCGTTTGCACCTGGCATGATGCCCAAGATGATTCTGCTCGGCGCCGGCGAGCTCAGTTGCATCCTCGCAGTGCAGGCGCTCCTCGGTCAGCAGGCTCCAAGCAACTTGCGGGGCTCAGTGATGGGCCTCGCCGCGTTCACGTCTGCCTTGGGCGTGCTCTTTGCGACCTCGCTGGGCGGATGGCTGTTCGATCACTGGCGGGCGGGCGGCCCGTTCGTGATGATCGCGATCGTCAACGCGTTCGTGATGCTCGCCGCTCTGTGGGTGCGGTTCACGACCCCGACCGAGCGCCCGGCTACCTGACGCTCACGGCCTTCTTGCGCTCTTCCGTCAACCGCTTGGCCCACTTGGTGAACTGCGGTTGAGTGGGTGGCTCGAGGCCCGTTTCAGCCTTGCAGCGCGCCTTCAGTTCTTCGATCGACTCAAAGCCGCGGTCGAAGAGTTTTACAGACCCGCGCTCGGCAGCCATCTTTCTGCGCAGCGCTACCGTCGCTGCCTGATCGACCGAGCCATCATCCTTGATGACGACACCGTAGCGACGCGCCCCGCCAACGGTGACGAGCCCCGCCTCGACGTCGAAGCAGACTTTCTCGACCTCCCGCTCGAGCGGGTCCCCGCAACCGCCTCCGCCCCAGGTGTCGGAGAGGAGCAGATCGCCCGCCTCCACCTTCACGCGGTCGAGCTTTGACTCGAGCAGCTGTTGCGTGCCATCGGCGCGCATCAGTGTCTTCCTGCTGCGTGCCCCCGGCAGGCCGCCGTTCACGCCCCACGGGTAAGTCAGCCAGCGATCGTCGTGAATCGAGATCTCGCCCGGCTCGAGGAACCGGTAACCAATGCGCAGGCCGTTGCCGCCCCGGTTCTTGCCGGCGCCACCCGAGTCCGGAATGGTCTCGTAGATGTCGATGCGCAGCGGGAAATAGCTCTCGAGGAACTCATTCGGCACGTTGGTGAAAGAAGGCCACAGCGAGTGACCGTCAGGCCCGTCTCCAAAGGGTTTGCCCGGAATGCCACCGAAGGAGATCTGATAGAGCTGGTACCAGTCGCCGTTCCTGTCATACCCCGAATACATGAAGTGCGGACTGTCCGAGAAACCCGCCGCGCACATGAACTGCGGATTGCCCTGGCCCAGGAGACCGCCCAGCACGTCGAATATGCGCCCGAGCGCATGCGTGCGGCATGACAGCGCCGCGGGCTTCAGCGGCTTCAGCAGCGTGCCGGGGGGAATGCGCACTTCCATCAGGTCGTAGAAGCCGTCATTGAAGAGGATCTGCGGGTCGAACACCATGATCATGTAGACGCCCGCGAACATCTTGAACATCTCTTCGTTCAGCAGGAAATTGATCGAAGAGATCGACTGCGGGTCGGTGCCCGCGAAGTCGAAGATGCATTTGTCACCCTCGCGCCACATGCTGCAGGCGATCTTGTACGGCCCCATGTTGAGGCCGTCGTCGCAGATGTAGTCCTCGAAGTGCTGTTTCCTCTCAGGCACGGTGCGCCGGATGAGCTCGCGCATCGCGCGCTTGTTGCGCTCGAGCATCGCGTGCATGGCCGAATAGAGCACGTCGTCGCCGAAGCGCTCGGCGATCTCGATGCAGCGCAGGCCCGCGGTGCGCAGCGCCGCGGTGATCGCGTTGAAGTCCGACAGGTTCCAGTGCGGCAGACGGCAGTTGTGCAGCAGGATGTTCAGGATGTCTTCCTGCAGCTGGCCGCCCTTGTAGATCTTGACCGGCGGGGTGCGCACACCCTCTTCGTAGATCTGGCGCGCGTCGGTCGGCAGCGAGCCCGGCACCTTGCCGCCCACGTCGGTCATGTGGCCAAACATGGCGGACCAGGCGATCAGGCGCTTCTGCTTGTAGATTGGCATCAGCATCAGCCAGTCGTTGGCATGACTGATCGCGCCGCGGACCGAGTACGGGTCGTTCGTCAGGAAGATGTCGCCTTCCTCGATCGTGCCGTCGTAGCCCTGCATGAAGCCCCAGATGAAGGAGCCGAACTGGCCGACGACCATCTTGCCCTCGACGTTGGCGATCATCGGGAATTCGTCGTGCTGCTCGCGGATACCCGGCGACATGGCCGTGCGAAAGAGCACGGTGTCCATCTCGAAGCGCGCGTTGCGCAGCGCGCTCTCGATGATGTCGATCGTGACGGTGTCGACCTTGACCTTCCTGAAGACCTTGCTGTTGCGCTGAATGATTCTGGCGGGCATGGAACTTACCTCTTCGCCTTGCGGGCCGGCTTGTAGCCGTCCGGATAGATCAGGATGCAGCCGACCTTGTCGACGACACCGTGGTGTTTCGGCAGGATCACGCTGGTCGAGTCCATTTCGACGATGATCGCCGGCCCCTTGATCCGGTTGCCTGCGCGCAGCTTGCGTCGGTCGTACACGGTGGCAGTGAGATCCTTGCCCTCCATGTAGACCTTCTGCCTGCCCGTGGCCGCCGCCTTCGGATCGGTGCCGCCCTTTGCGAGGGCGGGTCGCTTGAGCGACACGCTCTTGCCCTGCACCGTGGCGCGCAGTGTGACGAGCTCGTGTTCGAGAGAAAGCGCGAACGTGAAGAGGCGCTTGTGTTCGGCGTCGAACTTGCCGGAGATCGCCTTCAGGCCCTGCTTCTCGAGATCCTTGATGTCGAAGTCGACGGCCAGGCGCAGCCCCTGCCCGTGATAGCGCAGGTCGACCTGCCAGGAGGTGCGCATTTCGGACTTCGGCACGCCCTCCCGCTCGAGCGATTCCGCGGCGTCCGCCGCCAGGGTGCGCAGGATTTTCGCGACTTCCTTCGCGCTCGTTTCCGCGAACTTGCGCACGTAGGTGCGGGCGCGCTCGTCACGCACCGCGGTCGTCGCGTCACCGAGGGCGCAGAGCACGCCCGGTCCCGGCGGAATGATCGCCGGCCAGGAGCCGAGCAGCCGCGACAGCGCGTTCGCGTGCAGCGGACCCGCCCCGCCGAAAGCGATCAGCGCATAGTCGCGCGGGTCGTAGCCCTGCTCGACCGACACGAGGCGCAACGCCCCCACCATGTTCTCGTTGACGATGTTGTAGATGCCGAGCGCCGCGTCCTTCTGCGACAACTTGAGTGCGTCGGCGACCTTCTTCACGGCC
>Ga0209170_1000052_pt1 | contig 82032 bp, 69 predicted proteins | sample KloWWTKNB14_bulk_FD_187178 | JGI IMG/M metagenome (GOLD analysis project Ga0209170, IMG submission 187178) | Active sludge microbial communities from Klosterneuburg, Austria, studying microevolution and ecology of nitrifiers - Klosterneuburg... | ecosystem: Engineered > WWTP > Aerobic digester >...
CGTGATCTCTCAACGCGATGAGCACTCATTACAACTCCTGTTCGATCTTCTGAATGGAACGAGCAGTGCTGAACAAGCGATGGACCATTGGGAGAAGGAATGGTACCAGAGCTATTTCAGGAGCAAAGAAGTGTAACATGTCCAAACACAAACTCGACCTCCACGACATCTTCAATAAAGGCCAGCAGATCGACCGGGCATTGGATGAAGCCATGGAACACTGTGTGGAACGCCGCATCCCTATCCTGGAGATCATCCCCGGAAAAGGCAGCGGGCAATTGAAGAAGAAGGTGATCCGCTACCTCCAACTGTCACACGTGAAGAAGCTTTACCACCGTATCGATAAGGACAGTGACAATTTCGGGCGGTTGTTCGTCCGTTTCAAACATTGAACGTGATCAGCCCCGGATGATCGTTCCACGCTCTTCGGGGTGACTGATCGGACAATGGCATATGGCGTACTGACAGTCCGTCCGGAAGTCACTTGTGGCGTGCGAATTGTAAACCGATGATGCTCGCGATCGTCAATGCCATTATTGAACGTCGGATCAACTCCCCGCAAATTCCTTTTCCACCTGAATAATGCCAGTCGATACATCCAAGAAAAACACAAGTATGTCATGGAAACAGGCTTTCTGGCAGTTCATCTGGCCGCGCCGTAAGCATGTTGGCGTTGGGTTGGTGCTGATCCTGATCAGCCGCTTGGCGAGCTTGGTACTGCCCGGTGCTTCGAAGTATTTGATCGATGATGTGATCGTGAACAAGGACATGCAGATGCTCTACTGGTTGTTGGGCGCAGTGGTCCTGGCTATAGCAGTGCAGAGCGTTACGTCATTCCTATTGACCAAGTTGCTGAGCGTAGAAGCACAACACATGATCAGTCAGCTGCGCACTGATGTGCAACGCAAGATCCTCTCACTGCCGATCAGCTTTTTTGATAGCACCAAAAGTGGTGCATTGGTCAGCCGGATAATGACCGATGTTGAGGGGGTTCGCAACCTCGTGGGTACCGGATTGGTGCAGCTGGTCGGAGGTACCATTACAGCATTGATCTCCATGGTGCTGCTCTTGCGGATCAGCCCACTGATGACCGTTTACACCTTATTGCCAGTGGGGATCTTTGCATTCGTGGCGATGAAGGCTTTCGCCAAGATCCGTCCGATCTTCAAAACACGTGGAGTGATCAACGCTGAAGTGACCGGAAGACTTACCGAAACGTTGAACGGCGTTCGTGTGATCAAAGGATTCAATGCAGAAGAGCAAGAGAACAGGATCTTTGAGAACGGCGTGGATCGTTTGTTCCAGAATGTAAAGCAAAGCTTGACGGCCACCGCGCTGATCACCAGCAGCAGTGCATTCCTATTGGGACTTGCCAGTGCCGGGATCATGGGCATTGGCGGTTGGCAGATCATTGAAGGTAAGTTGACCATCGGTGAATTCTTGGCGTTCACCTTGTACCTCGGATTCATGATCGCCCCGATCGTGCAGATGAGCAATATCGGCAGTCAACTTACGGAGGCATTTGCTGGGCTGGATCGTACGGAAGAGATCATGAACATGGCAGCCGAAGATCTGGCTGAAGAGCGTCCGATCAAACTGTCCTCGATGAAGGGCGATATCGTTTTCGAGGATGTACACTTCGCCTATGATGAAGGAAAAGAGGTACTACACGGCATTTCGTTCAAGGCTAGCGCAGGTAGTGTTATAGCTCTCGTGGGTAGTTCCGGAAGTGGTAAAACAACCATCGCAAGTTTGGCCGCGAGCTTCTTGAAACCCGCAAAAGGAATGGTAACGATCGATGGGCAGGACCTGAGCAAGGTGAGCCTCGCGAGCTACCGACAATACCTCGGCGTTGTCCTGCAGGACGATTTCCTCTTCGAAGGAACGATACGCGAGAACATACTTTTTCCGCGACCGCTTGCAACCCAAGAACAACTTGACAAGGCCGTGAAAGCAGCCTACGTAAGCGAATTCACGGATCGTATGGAACTCGGACTTGATACCGTGATCGGTGAACGCGGTGTGAAGCTCAGCGGAGGCCAACGCCAACGTGTAGCCATTGCACGCGCTATGCTGGCAGACCCGAAGATCTTGATCCTCGATGAAGCAACAAGCAACTTGGACACAGAGAGCGAAAGCTTGATCCAGAAAAGCTTGAACGAATTGGTAAAGGACCGAACAACCTTCGTGATCGCTCACCGCTTAAGCACCATCCGCAAGGCAACAGAAATTCTAGTGATCGAACAAGGCCTTATCGCTGAACGTGGAACACATGATGATCTGATCGCTAAGGAAGGACGGTATTACGACCTGTATACGTACCAGTCGAGGATCTAATTCAAGGTGAATAGCGAATGGTGAATGAGATACCAGACGAGGTCAATGTTGAATTGGATCCATCCTATTCACCTATCGCCCATCACCATTCACTGTGTTAAACCCCTTCACTTCCCCGTTTGGCGAACCAGAGGTTATGCTTCGTGCCCTTGTTGCCTTTTGCATGGACCTTAATTTCTTCAACCCGAAAGCCTGCCATACCGAGGCGTTTCGTGAACGGGGCATCTGGATCGGTACTCCAAACAGCGAGGATCCCATTGGGTTTCAAGGCTGCATAGGCTGATCGTAATCCGCGGTGTGAATACAATCGGTTGTTGCTTTTCTGCGTCAAACCTACCGGTCCATTATCCGTGTCAAGCATGATCACATCGTACGTTCCGTTGGATGCTCGGATCAGCTCCAATACATCCACCACCTTCACTTCGGAGCGCGGATCGTTCATTGGGTTTCCGGCGCGTTCGCCCAATGGTCCTTCATTCCACTTTACCACTTCAGGAACAAGCTCGGCGACCACAATTTTGGCATTAGGGCCGGTGTATTTCAGCGCGGCAGCGAGCGTGAATCCCATTCCCAGCCCACCGATCAACACGGTCGCTTCTTTCGAATTCTTTACCTTGTTCAGAGACAATTCTGCAAGTGCATCTTCAGAATCATGCAGCGCAGTACTCATAAGGTCACCTTGGATCCCCACCACTTCGATCGCGAATTCTTCACCGCGTTGATGGAATCGCAACTCGCCTCCGTTGTTGGGAACCTGAGCCGTATCCAGCAATTTATTGATCCGCATTTTCATGAAGAGGGTCGCCCTAGCTTGTGCCAATGGCGGTGCAAGGTGGCGAATAGATATCACTCACGAAAGATCAAAAAGCTATTCGCCGCAAGGTCATTGCGCCTTTTACACGCTCACTTTCATCGTTGCTCAACCAGATCGCATACACGGCAATGAACGCGAATGCCATTTCCGGGATGCCCATGAAAAGAGCAGTAGCGATATGAAAGATCGCGCCGATGATCAATATCGGAACACGTGTCCTACAGAACCAGACCGCTATAGGCAAGAGAAATTGTAACGCAAGAACAGACCACGTGAGCAGCACGGTGATCATCGAAAAATCGGCTAACCAAGCCGGGCCAAATGCACTATCCGAAACTGCGATCCCCACCGCTGTTCCATCCAACCAGCTGGTACCGGTAAGCTTGTAAATACCTGTTACGAAATAGGCAAGGATCAATTGGATCCGGATCATCCAGAAAGCCGAAGTACTTGCGAGTTCATGTAACGCGTTTTCACGACCCAATGACAGAAATATATTCCAGAAAAGCACGTTGGCAACCAGTTGTTGGCCGCCACTTCCGGCCATCCATGCCCGGTCCATTAGGTTGGTGTAGCATAGCCAAACCACTAATGCGCTCCACCACCTAAAAGGACGGAACAGATTGTACAGGCTAAGGATAACCAACAGAACAACTGCCAAATACACCGAACCCTCAGAACCTTTCGCACTGAGAAAATGGGTTACCCAGCCCAACTTTCCGGGCACTGGAAGTGGCGGTGAGATAGGATATAACCACAACCATTCTGCACTGTAAAGCGCGGACAATAAAAACCCGAGCACCCATAAATGGATCGCCTTTTCATAGAACCGTACCGATGTCCACTGCACGTTCATTGACCGGTGGTCTTAAGTTTCGTGATACGCACTGTACGCTCCGTTGGTATTGTGGGATCATCAATGCATTCTTCTCGAAGTTGGAACTCCAGATCACCGATCTCTCGTTCAATATCACCGACCATCCGCTTCATGGCACGGACCATTTCCGGTCTCGGTAAGCTGTCGCGTTGCGCTAATTCCGACTGAATGGATCGTGCGATGGTCTGCGCCATACGGTGCTGCAAATACCCTCTGCCTTGGTCGATCGGGCGGATGTCGCTTTCGTTCAAGATCACTTGAATTGAACACGAACAGTGCGGGGGATCTGGCGCAAAAAGTTGCCATGACTGGTGAAGCAAGGGCCGTACATAAGCGATGGACAATGACCGGAATACGCCCGGAACGAATTGCACGGGCAACGTATACGCTAACAACAGCAACGTATGTAGCCCTACAACAATGATCACAACCCAGCGGTTCCTAAACGACATCGGAACAAGAATACGGCGCGATGGTGGAAAGTGTTTTCAAGATGCGACCTTTGCGACCACGATCAGACCATTGCACAAAACCGATCGGATAGTCAATATGAGCATCCCCGCGAACGACCCAAACCTAAGCTCTTGGATATCTGTACCTGCCAACAGCGACTTTCCTATTCAGAACATCCCCTTTGGAATTGGCAGCTTTAATAGTGATCGGCGTGCCCCCATGACACGGCTCGGTGATCATGTTGTTGACCTCAGCATTCTATTCGAAGCAGGCCTGCTGAATGATCTTGGACTTTCGGTCGGTGCGTTCGATACACCTTCACTCAATGCTCTTTTACGGCTCGGAAAACCAACGATGCGCAACTTGCGCCAGCGATTGAGCGAGCTTTTCCGTGAAGACAACTCTAAACTTCGGGATGATAGCGACCTGCGAGAAGCAGCCGTATTGCCAGTGGATCAAGTGACCATGTACCTGCCCGTGGAGATCGGTGATTACACGGATTTCTTCAGTAGTAAGGAACATGCAACCAACACCGGCACTATGTTCCGCGATCCGGCCAACGCGCTTTTACCCAACTGGCTACATATTCCGGTTGCCTATCATGGCCGTTCCAGCAGCATAATCCCCAGTGGAACTCCCATCCGCAGACCAATGGGCCAAACACGCCCGGACCCCAATGCACCGCCTGTTTTCGGTGCTTCCAAATTGCTCGATTTTGAACTTGAAATGGGCTTCATTACGTTCGATGGACAGCCTTTGGGTGAACGGATCGGCATTGAAGATGCTGAAGACCACATTTTCGGATTGGTCCTGTTCAACGACTGGAGCGCTCGGGATATTCAAGCGTGGGAATATGTTCCGCTCGGGCCTTTCCTCTCTAAGAATTTCGCTAGTAGCATGAGTGCTTGGATAGTAACATTGGATGCATTGGAACCCTTCCGCGTGGAAGGTCCTGCACAGGATCCTGCGCCATTGCCTTACCTCCAGTTCAAGGGCCAACGGTCATTTGATATCGCTTTGGAAATGGCCATTCAACCAAAAGGCGGCAAACCTTCTACCGTATGCAAGAGCAACTTCAAATACATGTACTGGAACATGGCTCAACAGTTGGCTCACCATACGGTGAACGGCTGCAACATCCGTTGTGGCGACCTTTTGGCAAGCGGCACGATCAGTGGCCCTACGCCGGATAGCTACGGAAGTATGCTGGAACTCTCTTGGCGGGGTACCAAGCCCCTAACGCTCGCCGATGGCAGTGAACGCAAGTTCATCCAGGATGGTGATACCGTGATACAACGCGGTCACTGCGAAAAAAATGGTGTGCGGATCGGTTTTGGTTCCGTTGAAACCAAGGTACTTCCTGCAAATTGACAGACGGCCAATTAATATTACCCAACTCTCGAAGACCGTACTGACTCTCCATATCTTTGTTAGGATGATCGATCACCTAGTATTGCTCAATGGATAAGGCAGGCGGTAACACAGTGCCTCAAGTTATTACTAGTGGCACCAAGCCGGTGATCGACCTCGTAGCAGAGAACGAGGAGATACTGCGCAGATACAAAGCCTTGTTACGAAGTATTCGTGGACAACGCACTGCGGAAGAGACGCGCTTGATCCGTAAGGCATTCAACATTGCTGTTGAGGCCCATAAGACCCAGCGGCGCAAGACCGGGGAACCGTATATCTACCACCCGATCGCCGTAGCGAGGATCTGTGCAGAAGAGATCGGTCTGGGAGCTACTAGCGTTGCAGCGGCATTGTTGCATGATACCGTTGAGGATACCGACATCACGTTGGATGATGTAAAGGATCTCTTCGGACCCACCGTTGCGAATATTATTGACGGTCTTACCAAGATCAGCGGCATGCAGTTCCAGACCGGATCCGCACAAGCTGAGAACTTCCGAAAGGTCCTACTCACACTTGCACAGGATGTCCGCGTGATCCTGATCAAACTCGCCGACCGCTTGCATAACATGCGTACGTTGGGGTCAATGGCCCGCGACAAGCAATTGAAGATCGCCAGTGAGACCAGCTACCTGTATGCTCCCTTGGCCCATCGACTTGGTCTGTACAACACTAAAAGTGAATTGGAGGACCTTTCGCTGAAATATACGGAGCCGGAGATCTACGAGGAGATCAGTGGCAAACTTAAAAAGGGCGAAGCTGTCCGTAAACGATTCATCAGCCGATTCATTGTCCCGATCAGACAAGCTTTGCAAGAGGAAGAATTCCCGTTCGTCATCAAAGGCCGGCCTAAGAGCGTTTTCAGCATCTACAATAAGATGTTGAAGAAGCATGTCACATTCGAAGAAGTCTATGATGTATTCGCCATCCGTATTATCATTCAAACAAAACCGGAACTTGAAAAAGCCGATTGTTGGAAGGTCTATTCCATTGTTACTGACTATTATCAGCCGAATCCCGATCGTTTACGGGACTGGGTGAGCATACCGAAGGCGAACGGTTATGAAAGCCTGCACACCACGGTTATGAGCCCTGGTGGAAAATGGGTTGAGGTACAGATCCGTAGTGAACGGATGGACGAGATCGCCGAAATGGGATTGGCCGCGCATTACCGCTACAAGGATGAAGAAGAACATGCGTCAGCACTCGATGCTTGGTTGAACAGGATCCGTGATGTACTTGATGACCCAACATCGGATGCATTGGATTTCGTGAATGATTTCAAACTTGATCTGTTCAGCGATGAGATCGTGGTCTTCACGCCGAATGGGGAGATGCGCAACCTACCTTCCAAGGCTACCGCTCTTGATTTTGCCTATGACATTCACACACAGGTCGGTCGCCAATGCATCGGTGCCAAGGTCAACCACAAATTGGTACCGCTGAGTCAACCATTACGCAGCGGGGATCAAATAGAGATCATAACAAGTAAGAAGCAGCTACCGAAAGAAGATTGGCTTAATTACGTGGTTACTGCGAAAGCTAGACAGCGGATCAAACAATCACTCCGCGATCAGAAAAAGAAGCTCGCCGTTGTTGGAAGGGAAGCCGTGCAAGTGCAATTGCGAGCGTGGGGTGCGAAGGTGAATGCTCCGAACCTTGCCGCACTTGTGGAGTACTACCGAAGCAATTCCGCAATGGACCTGTATTATCAGGTTGCACGTGGTAAGCACGTACTGGAAACAATTGTTGATGTCTCGGTGAGAACCGGAAAGCTGATCCTGCCTAAACGTAAGCGCCCGGATGACGAACGGTCACTTGAAGAAGTCGTTGCGGAAATACGAGGTGAACAACATGGCTCGTTGCTCATTGGTGATGATCTACAAAAGATAGATTACAAATTGTCGTCCTGCTGCAACCCGATAGCCGGTGATGACGTTTTTGGTTTCATCACGTTGGATGAAGGGATCAAGATACATCGCGTTAATTGCCCGAACGCAGTCCAGTTAATGAGCAATTTTGCCTATCGTATCGTTAAGGCTCGTTGGAAAGGAAAGGATACGGTCGAGTTCTTGGCCGGCATCAAATTCAGTGGGATAGATGATGTGGGCCTGGTAAACAAGATAACGACCATTATCAGCCATGAACACAATGTGAATATGCGTGCCATCAGTTTCGAAAGCCATGATGGTATTTTCGAAGGAAAGGTCATGGCATTCGTGCACGACACGGACCATCTGAACTCCTTGATGGATAAGTTGAAACGCGTTCGTGGCGTACGTTCCGTAGAACGAGTTGATCAATAGAAATGCAATATCCCGTGCTTACAAAGGCTTTTGCGAAGCGCCATACCCGGTTTCACGCATGTGGAATATGCGGTTTACATGATTGACCGGAAAATACGGCGTTGTGGATAATTACACCTTACGGGATCGCCTTCGAAAATGTACATTTGACGCATGGTAGTTCCCGAACAGACCGAGAACGTCCGACGCATATTCAGCGACTATTTGGAACAACGGGGGCACCGTAAGACCCCCGAACGCTTCGCTATTCTCACTGAGATCTATGCACATGAAGGTCATTTCGACATTGAGCGATTGTATGGTCGCATGAAGATGAAGAAATACCGCGTAAGCCGAGCGACGCTTTATAATACCATGGACCTTCTAATGGATTGCGAATTGGTGCGCAAGCATCGTTTCACAGGAAACCAAGCCCAATTCGAAAAGGCACATGCTTTCAGCCAACATGATCATGTTATCTGTTCAGCTTGCGGAAAGGTTCAGGAATTCTGCGACCCTCGCATTCAACAGATCCGCAACACCATAAGTGAAGTGATGCAATTCAACGTTCAATACCACGCATTGCAGATCCACGGAGTTTGTGGCGATTGCCAAGCCAAACGACAAAACCTATGACCGTAACAGACCGCACCACTTTCGATATTGCCGTTGCAGAAGAGCAAGGCTGTTCAGTATTCCACCTTAAGGGTCGATTAATGGACCAACAACAGGCCGACCGTTTGATGGGCGCACTGGATGAAGAGCTTGAAAAAGGAAAACACTCCGTGATCCTCGACATGACCGATCTGGCCTATATGAACAGCACCGGCCTGAACATTTTGATCAACGTGCTTACGCGCTCCAGGAATGCTGGCGGTGATACCGTAATAGCAGGAGTTTCCACAAGTGTGAGGCAACTGTTCCTGGTAACCAAGTTGGATTCCGTGTTCACGATAACGAACACAGTGGATGAAGCCGTTGCTAAGATGACCTCTTGAAGTTGGATGATCACACGAATGGACGTACTGCTCGGAGCTCAATGGGGCGACGAAGGAAAAGGTAAAGTGGTTGATGTGATCGCACCGGACTATGATGTGATCGCGCGCTTCCAAGGTGGACCCAATGCCGGACACACGCTGATCTTCGAGGGTCGCAAACATGTATTACACACCATTCCCAGCGGTGTTTTCCGTAAGGGGACGATGAACCTGGTAGGCAACGGTGTTGTGATCGATCCCGTGATATTCTTGAAAGAAGTAAAGGCGCTTGAGGCGATCGGCGTTGATGTGCGCAAGTCTTTGTTGATCTCGCGCCGTGCGCATCTGATCCTCCCAACGCATCGCGCATTGGATGCAGCGAGTGAAGCTGAAAAAGGTTCCGGCAAGATCGGCAGCACGCTCAAGGGGATCGGGCCGACATACATGGATAAGACCGGACGCAATGGCCTCCGCGTTGGAGATCTGGAGCGCAAGGACTTCAAAGAACGCTACACCTTGCTTGTCCGAAAACATGAACGGTTGCTCGGCATGTACGGTCAAGGAACGGAACTTGATCCAGCTGCGGAAGCGGAATGGATGGATTCCATAGAGACCCTGCGCAGTATGACCTTCGTTGATAGCGAGCACTATATTGATGAAGCCATGCGAAATGGCAAACGCGTCCTTGCGGAAGGTGCACAAGGAACTCTGTTGGACATTGATTTTGGTACCTATCCGTTCGTAACCAGTAGCAATACGATCAGTGCTGGCGCTAGCATAGGACTTGGCGTTGCTCCGAATCGAATTGGGAAGATCGTAGGGATCTTCAAAGCCTATTGTACGCGCGTTGGCAGTGGGCCTTTCCCAACGGAACTCGAAGATGCCACGGGTGAACACATCAGAAAAGCGGGCTTTGAATTCGGCAGCACTACTGGTCGTCCTCGCCGTTGTGGATGGTTGGATCTACCCGCTTTGAATTATGCTGTAATGATCAATGGCGTTACGGAACTCGCGATGATGAAATCCGATGTTCTCTGCGGAATGGATAAGGTACTTGTTTGCACTGGTTACAAAGTGAATGGAGCGATCACGCGACGTTTGCCCTACGACCTCACTTCAGGTGTGGAACCCGTTTATGAAGAAGTTGGCGGCTGGCCCAAAAGCACCGCATCCGATCCGATCCCGGCCGAACTTGAACGATACATTAGTATAATTGAAGAAACCGTTGGTGTTCCTGTCAATCTGGTTTCCTTGGGTCCCGACCGCGCAGAAACGATCATGCGTAACTCGATGATCGCACATTGACCAACCATATGGGTTCGCGAAAAAGTTCATCGCGGAAGAACCCGACGGATCCGGGGCCTCTGGTCCCTTTGGATCTACGCACTACGCTATTTGAATTGATCGGTGATGAGTTTCCTGCCTTTGAAAAGGCCATGGGACAGGATCCACCAACCAGCATTCGGCTCAACGCAATGAAACCCTTTGCTCTTGAAGCTGGATCCATTCCGTGGTGCAACACTGGTCGGTATTTGGACACACGTCCCGCATTCACCTTCGACCCATTGTTTCATACCGGCGCGTATTACGTTCAAGAAGCTTCATCCATGTTTTTGGAACAGGCCGTGCGGGCATCGGGTTTGCTGGATATCGATGTATTGGCATTGGACCTTTGCGCTGCTCCAGGTGGAAAAACCACACACCTGCGAAGTTTATTGTCACCCGGTTCATTGCTGGTCGCTAACGAAACTGACGATCATCGCAGATCAGCTTTGAAGGAGAATATTTGGAAATGGGGAGCCAAGAACGTAGTAATCAGCGGAAGCGATCCACGGGACCTGGTCAGAACCCCGAATGCCTTCGAACTGATCCTCGTGGATGCGCCCTGTTCCGGTGAAGGCATGTTCCGAAAGGACAGATTTGCACGTTCCCAGTGGAATCCTGGATTGGTGGACCGCTGCACCGTAGTCCAACAAAGCATACTCGCACAAGCTTGGCGATCATTGGCACCTGGTGGCTCGCTGATCTACAGCACCTGTACTTGGGAGCCGCAAGAGAACGAAGCACAGATCCGAACGCTGATCGATAAAGGCGCCGAATGCATGGATATTCCACTGGACCAAGGTTGGGGGATCGAGCGTAGTTCCTTATTTGGAACGATCGGCTACCGGTTCTATCCGCACTGTACGAATGGCGAAGGGTTCTTCCTGAGCATGGTCCGAAAACCAGGAGAACTGGTATTGCGGGAAGAGGGAAGTAGGCAAAATGATCACGAAGAAGTACGCAATTGGTTGATCGACCCTACAGAGCAATGCTTCACGGAGCAAGAAAATATTCTCTATGGCATTGATGCGAAGTGGCGGAATGTCACCATTGATCTTCAGACGGCCGTGAGAAAACTCTTGCCGGGCATTCCGGTGGCCCAGCTTAAAGGAAATGCTTGGCAACCACATCCAGCTTTGGCACTGAGTGTTCTATTGTCCCCTAAGGCATTTCAAGCCATGGACCTGGAGCGCGATGCGGCCATACGCTATCTACGTGGTGAAGCGCTATCCGCTCAGGGCGCAAGCGACGTTGGTCTTGTTTCATTTCAAGGCCTCCGAATGGGCTGGGTCCAGGGTGCTGGGAATAGATGGAACAATCGTTGGCCAACAACTTGGCGCATACGTACACAACAACCAAAGGCCCCTCCCGTATCTTGGGCCTCGTAGCCGTGATCGAACCATGAACCTAGTTCAAGTGTATAGCATAGCGGAGCGATCAAAGGCTCCGTTATGATCGATAGTTTCCTCGATTGGTTCGAAGAACATAAAGTGGGAGTGATCGGCACGCTCACGGTGCATTCTCTATTTCTGTTCGTTTTCACATTGATGTCCATCCCCCTTGAAAAAGTGGATGAACAAATGGTGGAAATGAACATGGAGGTGCTTACGCCTGAAGAAATGAAGGCCCTTGATGAACAGACCGACCAGCAAGTGAACGGCCCCGTGACCAAAGTGTCGAACCTTACGAGCAACATTACCGCGACGCAGACCTTTCGGACATTCACAACCCCAAGAATGTCAGAAGCTGTGGAGAGCGAGCTAAAGGATCTTGAGACTGCTGAGTTCCAAAGATTGGCTCAAGAGCGAAGAGATCGAGGCGAAGAAGTTGAGATGCCTACGCTGGATCCAAGTAAATTCAATAAGGACCTTTACCGGGAAAAAGCCGCTGAACCGGTGAAGGTCGAAGGTGCTACAACTGTTTGGCACGATCTTCAGGATCGTGTGCGTGAAAATGATGTACCGGGTTACTTGTGCAAAACGCAAGGCCGCGTGGCAATTGCAGTGTCATTGGGCACGGATGGCACGATCAAGAAAGCAGAGTTCGACGCTTCCCGGAGTGCGAATGCCGATGAATGTATGATCGAACATGCGCTCAACAGTTCACGACGTGCACGATTCAATAGCAAGGCTTCTGCTCCCGACCCGCAAAAAGGCACGATCTACTTCCTTTTCTTGGCCCAATAGTGACTAATTGTCACTGGTAGCAAGCGTTTACAGACGTTTTGACGTGTAGATATCGTTGGCATTTCCTTTGTCGAGACCGCACTGTACACAACGTGCAAACAACCAAAAAAACAAAAAAACAATGACGATCACAAAATTCAAGAGTAGGCCAACGTTCGTCTCACCATTCAATGACCTGATGAGCGGACTTTTAAGCAACGATATTGGAAATTTCGTTGGCCGCGACGACATTCAACGCACAACCAATGCCGTCAACATTACGGAGGGCGAAGGCGCATTCGAGCTACAGCTATTGACCCCTGGGTTTTCCAAGGAGGACATTAAGTTGAGCATTGAGAACGATATGCTAACGATCAGTGCTGAAAAGAAGAGCACTGACTTGAAAGAGAACGAACGCTTTACACGTCGGGAATTCAATTTCAACGCTTTCACACGGAGTTTCACACTACCTGAAACGGTGAACGCAGAAGGAATAAAAGCAGAATTGGTGAATGGCGTGCTTCATTTGGAACTGCCCAAGACCGAAAAAGCAAAACCGCGTACACGAGAGATCAGCATTTCTTGATCTTCGGTTCCAGCTTCAAAAAGAACGGCCACACCTAGTTGGCCGTTCTGCATTTCGTATCTTTCGTTCTATAACCCTTGAAAATGTTACGCCATATTACCCCGATACTGCTACTCACCCTACCTTTTTTCTGCTGCGCACAGGAAACCGATGCACCGACCATCGTGAAGAGCGAGGGTATCGAAATGCAGGCGATCACCCCTGATCCGACTCCGGATATGGCTATAGCCCCACCATCTGCGGCAGGTGATTTCGATACGCCTCCATCCCATCCGGATTGCGCAAAAGCCGAAGGCCAAGCCTGTCTGGATCGCACATCAGCTCTGGTCTTGATCAAGATAAAGGAGTCGATGGGTGCTCCTTCACAGGATCTGGCAATACACGGGAACGATGTTGTTTCCATTTCCTTCGGGATCAACCAATTCGGTGATATGAAGGATATTCGCGTCCAAGAGCTTGTGGGTGATAAAGAACTCTACCAAAAGATCATGGTTGCCCTCTATGACCTACCGAAGTTCACTCCGGCGATGAAGGACGAGTCGGCAGTGGGTGCAACAATGCACATCAATTACAGGTACGCCGACCTGTTCGCAAAATAAGTGTGAGACAGGTACACACCACGTGTACTAATTGAAGTAGCGGCTATTCCACGCGTGAGAACTGAATTGACCGAAGAAGGCCAACCAGCCGAACACCGTGAAACTGACCAACACCGTGCTTGTCCAGAAGAACAGGAACAAACGGGGAACTCCCCATGCTGCTAATGCCTCGCTAGAGAATGCCAATGTTATCAGCGCTGCTGCAACCAATACGGTAACCCCCAAATGGACCGGCGTCCTGAATGACCAACCACGCAATTCACGGGTCCAGGATAGATCCTTTCCCCATTTATGGATGAGATAAAAGTTGTCATTACCGATCGGAACGAATAACAGCGGATCCACCTCGCTATCGCATAGCTTGAACCGCTCAGCGGGTGCCATGATCTTAAAGCTCATCAGCGGGTTACTCGTGTTCCGCTCCAATTCACGTATGCCAAGTATGGCTTGCGATGGAATTTCGCCTTTAAAAAGACCCGAATCCAAGAACCGCAACCGGTATTTCACGCAAAGAGCCTTGATCGTGGATAGGTGAAAAACACGGTCCGGATCCGGTTCTCCTATCGTTACGATCCGTTCCTTCCTGCTACTAAGCACCAAGGCGCGAAGGATATCATCGCGTTTTTGTTCCTCGGCCAAAAGATCATGGACCTGGTCCATGAATTCAACTTGCCCCCTTAAGATGCGCTGTAGTCGTTCTTGTTCTGTAGATAGATCCATTGGTCGTGCTCTAGAACGTGATCGAGAACCAGATCAGTATTTCATGTTTCCGGCCATACCATTATTCAGTTTCCTCACCTTGAGATAACTCACGTATATGATCGGGTGCATCGACAGCTACGGACGAGTACACCAGATTGTTCGGATTAAGCAATTTACAAACAGCATTCACCTCAATAGGAGCGCTATACGTCCCTTTCTCCACGACCACGTTCCATACGCCATCGAACGGGATAACGAACCGCACAGGAGACTCTTCAAAGCGCCCACCGTAATACGTATTCGTCTTGCCCATGCGATACGCCTTCAGAGAAGTCCCGCTCATGAACTTTACGCTCGTGGCCACATCGATCTCAACCTCGATGATCTCTTTCCTTTTTGCTTCAAAACTTTGGTGCAGAAATTTCATTGATGCTGGTTTGTTTTGTGTAAAGTTACTATGATCCCAGAAAAAACAATAGTTATTCTACTACGACCCAGATCCGCTTTGGTATCATCCGCCGTACGATAAAGGCTATCCAATTGAATGTGTCTCCGTTACGTACCAAGCCAAGAGTACCTCAAAGCTTAACGCTTAATACCGGGAATGTTGTGTGATTCACTATATCCTCGGTCAATGACCCGTTCACTACTTGAAAGAAGCCAGTACGACCGTGGGTCGCCATCGCGATCATATCCGCATCTATTCCCCTCGTAAAATTCAGAATACCCTCCTCAATACTGAGGTCATTGTAAATAGTGGCTGTGAACTTTGATAGCGAATGCCGTTGAAGAAAACCGTCGATCGCCCGATTACTGTCCTCGCTCCGTTCGAATGACCGCGGGGTGTTCACCTTCAATAGATGCACATTCGGATCGAAAATGTCCAAGAATGGACGGAACGCATCGAACTTCTCAATATCACTGGATGTGAAATTCGAGGCATAAACAACATCCCGAATGTTAAGATCCTCTATCGGGTTCTTTGTAACAAGCACGGGCATTGGAGCAGACCGCACTATCTTCTGGGTATTGCTCCCAACCAAGTTCTTAACGCCCTTGGCACCATGCGTACCCATGACGATCAGGTCTGCTGATGCTAAGCGTTCATTCTTGAACATATCCGTAAGGCCTACTTGACGTAACATGAATTTCTTCAATTCAATACCCTCAAGAAATGGCAATTTCCGAACCAGCTCCAGCCTCTCCTCGATCTCTTCTCGGACACGTTGGTTCTCCGTATGGAAATCCGTCATCTGTTCATAGAGATGAACGACATCGATCACCGCATTCGTGCGCTGGGCTATGAATGATGCAACACGCAAAGCATCCGTCGCACAATCGGAAAAATCATAGGGGACTAATATGGTCTTAATGCTCATTGATAAGTTGTATTTCAGTTACAAACAATGCTGAAAGATAAGTGATGTGGAAACTTAATCCCCACCTCCCTCGAATAAATTGACCATCTGCTCTATTTTCGCCATGTTCATCCGTACCATGGAACCTTTTGAAATAGCCCCCACCAGTAGAACACCGCACGTTGTTTTCCATCGTGGTAACGGCAATATGTCAATAACAGGTTGCTCGATCCCGGAGAATGCGGATAAATTCTATGCGCCGATCCATGACGTCATTGAAAAATATATTTCAGCACCTGCCGCAAAAACGACGATGCGTGTGGAGTTATCCTATTTCAACTCCAGCTCTGCAAAATTCCTGCTGGAGATCATGAAGAAATTCGACGATCTCCATGACTCTAGGTTATCAGAAGTTCTTTTGGAATGGTGCTATATAAAAGGTGATCTGGATCAACAGGAAGCAGGTGAGGACTTCAAGGAACTTCTGGATTTCCGTACTGAATTGATCGAACTACCGGACCCGGACGAGTAGCATTCAATCCCCGAATGCTTCAGCCCAAGCGCGTTCTGATACGGGAACGCTATCCTTGAAGTACGTTATCTCACCCCACGGGTGCACCACCCTGCGATAAACGCACTGCTTGCCAGCTTTGGTAACCTCACGCTCACAGACCAACGCCCTTCCTTCCTTACTATACCGTTCAACAACGCCATCGGGCATCGGCTCCTTGGCCTTTGTACTGGACGGTGAGGTAACCTTCTCCTCCGTAGGAACATTTGAGCGAACTTGCTGATCCGGGATACTGGTCGGCACCTTTACGGTGGAGATCGCCGTATCCATAGCCGGGGTCGGCTTGGTTGGCGGTACCTCTGGAATTTCAATCGTACTTGGGGGTACTTTCGTTACAATGACAGGTTCAGCGGGTGGCTTCAGTTTCTCGAACGTAATTCCGTTTTCGGGTCTTGTCGGTTCAAGTTGCTGTTCTGTTCGTAGTTGGATCAATGCATTCAGATCCTGGATCTTCACCTTCGGGAATACGTTATACGGGCGCATGCTCCGTGCGATCTGATACTGGTCCAGTGACTCTTCGAATCGTTTTTCGCGAAATAGGGCTTCCGCTGTATTCATAACAGCCTGATAGGCAACATCGTTCTCCGCTTCACTTTGTTCCTTTTTTGCGATCCTGTTCCTTTCTTTGGCACTTAGGTCCGCGAATTCCTTGGTAAGACTAGTGTCAGACTGACCGTATGAACTACTGATTATCAGCGCGGATGCGAAAATCAACGTGAACCGTTGAACGTATTGCAGATATTTTAAAGTATAGCGTTTCACTGGTCTTTATTTCAGCCGCATGGAGGTTCGGCCTTCGTTCCTACGAAATTCGGATAAAAATGGTTTCATAGCAAGTTCTTCACGGTTCATATCACGCAGGCTTTGCTACGATCCGGATCTACGCTGTTAATACCTTTAGCCCGAAATTCTCATTAAGAATTCTGATATTTTGGCAAATACAACGCATGAACCGAACGTTGGATGCGTTGATCCATAAAATAGCAACATGAATATGAAAGCCATTCTGTCCCCTGTACTGAGCATCGCTATTCTACTCACGGCTTGCACCGCGGACCCGAAGCAAGACCCTATGATCAAGCAATTGGAACAGGACGAAGCGCGTGCACGAGCACAGGTAGCGGAAAGGGACTCCACGATCAATGCAATGTTCAGTACGTTCAATAGGATCAACGAGAATTTACGTGAGATACAGGTCAAACAAGGTGAATTGGGATCCACCGGAACAGGTGCTGAACAAAGCAGCAACGTGGAGGACCGGATCATGGGTGGTATCCAAAGTATCGATGATCTTTTGGCCGACAACCAGAAACTGATCACAAAGCTTAGGGCACAATCAAAAGTATCGGCAAATGGTATTTCAGAGCTTGAGCGGACCATCGCTGAAATGGAACGTAGCACGAACGAAAAGAATGTGGAAATAGAAGGTTTGAAAGAGGAATTAGCAAGTTCCAATAGTTCCTTGGCCACGCTGATCGCGATGTATCGTGATAAGACGCAGCTTTCCGATATGCAACGCAATGATCTTAACACTGCCTATTATGTTATCGGCACATCCAAAGAACTGCGCGCTAATGGCGTACTGACCAAAGAAGGTGGATTCGCTGGGATCGGCGCAAATACCAAACTGAACATGGAGAATTTGGCAAAGGAGAACTTCAAGCAGATCGATATCCTGGAAATGCAGGAGATCCCCGTTCTATCCGAGAAATTCAAACTAAGCACTTCCCATCCGGCCGGTAGCTTTAAGATCGAGGAGGGTTCCGGAAAATTGATGATCACCGATGCAAATGCATTTTGGAGCGTATCCAAATACTTGGTGATCGTGGTGGAATGAACTATTGAAGATCAACTGCCTTTTGCTCCGCGTACCATCTGCTCAATTGCATCCCACATGCCCGGCTCTACCATGTCCAGCATGTTGAATTGGCCGGCACCTTTGAGCCATTCTCCACCATCAATGGTAACCACTTCGCCATTGATATAACCGCTGTAAGGGGAAACGAGGTATGCCACAAGATCAGCCAATTCCTGGTGCTCACCCAAACGGCCCAATGGAACTTTTTTCCGCATATCGAATTTTTCCATCATTTCTCCTGGTACCAGTCTGCTCCATGCACCTTTGGTCGGGAATGGCCCTGGTGCAACGGCATTTGTTCGGATACCATACTTACCCCATTCAGCGGCAAGTGAACGCGTTAGGGCCAATACACCTGCTTTGGCACACGCACTAGGCACAACGTACCCTGATCCGGTCCAAGCATATGTGGTAACGATATTGAGCATCACCTTATCGCGCTCTTTCTGCTTGATCCAATGCTTACCGAAAGCCAACGTGCAATTCACGGTTCCCATGAGCACAATGCCAATGATCGTCTCGAATGCCTTGCTGCTCAACCGTTCAGTTGGACTGATGAAATTACCTGCTGCGTTGTTGATCAACCCATCCACTTTTCCATAATGGCCCACCACTGCAGCGACCATAGCGTCCACCTCCTCTGCTCTTCGAATGTCACATGCAATGGGAAACACTTTGCCGCCGGTTTCCGCTTCGAGTTCCATGGCCGTCTTCTCCAGAACATCCATTTTGCGGCTGGTGATGCAGATCTCGGCACCAAGCTCCAGACAATACTTAGCCATGCTCCGCCCTAGACCTGTTCCACCGCCTGTGATCACGATCACTTGTCCCTTCATTGCGCCTTCGCGCATCATTCCTTGTTTGTGTTCCATCTGTTCGAATTAAGGAGCGTTACTCCTTGTAGGTGCATTGGTCCGTGGGGTTTCAGGGATCACCGGTGCATTCCCGTTATCAGGGTCAGGTGTTACAGGGGGATCCGGCATGCCCCTATCGCAATTCGCGTTCAGAAGTTCGCGTACCTCTGGTCCGTGGAACGCGGTGAATTGGAGTGAAAGCGCCGTATGGAAATGCCCGCACGCTCTTGTCGTATCGCCGCTTTCCAGCGCTATTACACCTAAATTCCGATATACGAAAGGGTTGGTCCTGCTCTTCTTGGCTGCCAAATTGATGTTCTTCAATGCCTTGTCCCGGTTACCCAACTTGTAGTAGGCCCAACCTCGGTTATTGAACGCATAACTGTAGTTGGGATCCAATTTGATCGCACGATCATAGTCAGCAATAGCCTTCGCAAAATGGCCTGATGATGCATGTAGAAAGTAACCTCGTGCATTCCATAGAACGGCATTCCTTGGCTCTAACTCCAGTGCTTTGTCCAGCGATTCCTTAGCCATCACCGTATCTCCCATTAGTGCATAGCTACCACCACGTTCACTAAGAACCAATGCATTCGATGGTTCGATCGCCAGGACCTTATCGAAATAGGCAATTGCAGCGTTATGGTCCTTCTTCGCTTTCTCCAATAAACCTAAACGGTACCACGCTTCAGCGTCCTTGGAAGACCCCAATGAGCGCTCCAACCATGTTCGTGCACTATCCGGAGCACCTACGCCAAGCATGGATATACCCAATTGAAGTGCCGCTAATCGCCTGAGCTCACCTTCGAACAGGCCATAAGCTTCGCGTGCATCGTTCTTGGCACGATCGTATTCGCCGATCTTGTTATTCCCCTCCGCCCGCAAGATCAAGAACTCCTTTTGTGGTGGTTTAACCACCATCATGTGGTCACATTTCCGAATGCCTGGATAGACTTTGCCCCGCGCATAGAACGACAAGACCTTATCCCACTGTTTTTGATCCTGTGCTTGAGTGGTGGCACTGAGCGAAACTAAAAATATGATCACCGCGGTCCATCGCATGCTGCGAAGTTATTCCGAGCCGCCTTGCCCGCAAGGGAATATATTCGTTCCTTGTTCGTTGTTCGTGCATTATACCTTCTCACAATAGCTATAATGAAAAGGTGATCCGTATTGCAAATGAAAATGGAATATCCAGCAAAAGTGCTGCTGGCATGGGGTGAGGCGATCAGCGGTCATGTGGGACTCAGGGATTGGCTCATGAAGAACGGTTACCCCGAGCTCGGCATTTTTACGTTCGCACTTCGCAATAAAAAGGAAGCGCGCCAGTGGTTGATGGATAATGGGCAACCCCACCTTTTGGCCGTAATAACCGGAATTGAAGGGGATACGAACGCGCTCTCTTGGTTGGAGCATAATAACATGAACGTCCTGAAACAGCTCGCATTGACCGGCGATGGTGATGAAGATGCTTTTCGCTGGCTACTTGAACAAGGGCATCGTGAGTTGGCCATGATCGGCAAGAAGATGCACCGTGTCAAAAGCGATATGGACGATGACTATCGTGATCCACACAAATTTGCACGTGATTGACAAGAGTGGCCTCTCACTGATCCCTAGAAAAGCAAAAAGCCCCTTCCGAGGATCCGGAAAGGGCTTTTGGGGTCTGTTGTGTATCGCTTAGCGCACGACCAAGCGTTGTGTGGAACGCGTTCCGTCCGAGAAGGATAAACGTACCTGATAAACACCTTGCGCAAGACCGCTCACATCGAAAGCGGAAGCGATGAGGCCTCCACCCGTGTTCGCAATGGCCTGCTGTTGAATCAGTTGTCCGCTAGCATCAAAGATCTCAACACTGCGTGCAGCGCGCTCGGAATTGTTGAAGCTCAGGTTTACTTCAGCGGTTGCCGGGTTCGGATATGCCGTGAACTGTACATCGTCGTAGCTCAATTCGGTGACACCCACCTGGCCGGGGCCGAACATCCATTCCGCCGTGCGTGTAACTGCAGGGTTTCCGGCACCAATGATCACCGTGTCGATGGACATTTTCATGACCGGATGACCTGTCATTCCGTCGAAAAAGTAATACGTATCAAAACTCCAATAGATCGCAGCGAATGGATTCTGATCATTGATCACCTTACGCACTTTTACGCGTAGTACATCATCCACAATAGCTTCAGGCAGTGCCAATGATCCATATCCATCGGCCTCACCAGCGATCGTCCCGATGCGCGTGTTCGCAATTCCTTGAACACTGAAGGAAGCAGCGAAATTATCCGTCCATGTATCACCATAGTCCAATGGTAACTTAAGTTCCAGAACCGGATCGCTATACGTGACCAGACCAGCCAACGAATTCTTTTCGCCCCTTCTCTCAAGGCCATCCGTTCCAAATGAGAAGAACAGTGTATCGGTACCACCGTCCGTTGTAAGCAAGGTTGCGGATGCTACAGTTGTTGGGGTTACGCTTGGTGCCAGGTACTTGTAGTCACGATTTCCAACACTAGCAGGCCAAAAACCATAGGCCTGCGCAGCTCCGGAAGGGCCAACGTCCATAAAATTATCTGCCCTATCAATAGGGAACTCAGAGCCAGATGCGCCAACACTGTTGGTGGCCGTTAAGGTTGGTTGAGCGATCAACATACTTCCGCCGAATACGGAGGTGGTAAATAGTAGTGTACGAATGTTCATGTTCTGCAAGTTCAGTTTTGGCTTGTGCAAAGAAAGACGGTATTTCTTACCCGAACGCTGCCTAATACATCTAGTTCTCTACATTATGTGGCTCTGGTGCTCAAAACTTTGATCATTCAGCCCTTCGGAACCCAATTCTTTCCTTCACTTTGTAGCCCTATACTTTCATCCATGAAATTCAGTGTTAGTGAAGCTACGGACCTGATCCGGCAACGACGGACGATCTATCCGAAGGACTATACGGATCGTGAGGTTCATAAGGAGATCATTGAGCGTGTGCTTACCAATGGCACCTATGCTCCCACGCACGGCATGACCCAACCTTGGCGGTTCACGGTTTTTACTGGTGAAGGGCGCAGAACGCTCTCCACCTTTCTTGGTGAAGAATATTCCCGAACGGTACCAACGGAAAAATTCCTTCAACGGAAATTCGACAACGTAACGCTGCGTCCGATGCAGAGTTCCGTGGTGATCGCTTTGGGTATGGTGCGCGATCCGAATGGCAAGATCTCTGAACGTGATGAATTGCTGGCCATGGGTTGCGCCGTTCAGAACATGCATTTGACCTGTGCATCATACGGATTAGGTGCGTTCTGGGCTACTGGAGGACCGTTGATCGGAGACGGAATGTGCAACTTTCTTGGACTTGGCGAACAGGATAGTTCACTCGGACTTTTTTTCATTGGATACCCTGCAATTGAATGGCCGAAAGGCTATCGTAAGCCGATTGATCAACTCGTAACGTGGAAGACCACTTAGGTATCGATCTACATGAACTGTTCCTCGAACGAGATAAACCTAGCCTTTCTAGCAGTGACCGATGGTGAAGTACTCCTGCGGGACAATTGCGTGGTGCTCATCTTTGCACTGAAATAAACACTTCCAGTCAGGTCTCTTATTCGACGGTCTTGATCAATCAAAAAAATACCGGTATTCGGACGGTCAGTTCATTTTTAGTGAAGCTGACCTTCGTAGCTTGTTTGGTCCTTGTTGGTCTTACCGTTCATGCACAAGCGGGGTCAACCACATTCGGCATTCAGGTAAAACCAGTGATCCCGTTGGACATGTTCAACAAACTCGTTACCGTGGAACGCGAACACTTGAAAGGAAGTGTGGAACTTACTGGTGGGTTCGCCTTTGGTATGACCGTCCGGGTGGGAATTACGAATGCCATCTCTTTCGAGACCGGCCTCGGCCAGATAAAACGCCGCTACGAATATTCGATCACCAACGATACGAGCAACTACTCAGAGAGCAACAAGGTGCGTTACTTGGGGTATGAACTTCCCATAACTGGATTGGTCCATATCCGCCTTGGCGAACAGATGTGGATGAATGCCGCGTTGGGCGCCTCCATTGATATGTACCCCAGTGAAGTGCGCTCGCTGGTGGATGAAGGGAGTATAGATATTGCCCGTAGATATTGGGCACAGCTTGGCATTCTAGGAAACCTCGGCGTGGAATACCGAACACGTAAAAGCGGCACGATCTATTTAGGAGGCACCTTTCATAGGCCCTTCAATGACCTGGCACCGTTCCGATTGATCTGGGGAAAAGTAGGTGGTGCTGCGTATAATTTGGATGGCACCATTGATGGTAGTTATTTGACCGTGGACCTGCGGTACTATTTCCACGAGGACCCACAAAAGCGACGGGTGAAGCGGGCTAAGAAATAACGAGCAGGCGCTGGCCGCTCACTCTACTCCACCACAACCCGTTCTGTTCGCACACCTTCCGGATCGCTGATCTTGAGCAAGTAAACGCCCTTTCCGAAACGCGCTAAGTCAACTTCTTCTGTAGTTGCGCCACTTGGCAATGGGCGTTGGTAGAGCAACTTGCCCATGCTATCATAGACCGAATAGAACGAATCCGAGCGTAAGGGATCAACGAAATCCATCGTAAAACGGCCGGCAGTTGGGTTGGGTCGGATGCGCGGAGGTGGTTTTTTTAGTGGGTAGTTCGGGACCTGCGTGATCGTGCAACCGTCTATTACTTCAAGTGGAGGGTATATGGTATCGTTGATATATGCAGGGTACCGAACCGCCCCATCTATGGAAGTAAGTGTAAAACTGCTATCAGTGGGGAACAGGTTCTGCACCTGTACCGAATAGTGATGCTCGTGCTCAGGGCAGGGCAGGTGGCCTAAGGAATCTGCTTTGAACAGGAACGTGCCCAAGCCCAGGCTGGAGCCGTTGAACAGGAAGCCGCCATCAGAGTGAGCATGAAGGTTGTACACTTGATAGGAGTTGCTTGTAACGCCAGCGGAACGTGTCCACAGTGTATCGCCGTTCAGGTCCGTCGTCATCAGGAAAGCCTTTCCTCCTCCTTGTCCTCTAATTTCCGCCAGAACTACATAATTCCCGTCTCGGGTCTCATCCATCTTTGCACGATCAGCGTTCCAGCCAGTGGGGGCGTCATACCCCTTACACCATTGCACATCACCAATACCGTTCAAACGCATCATGAAGAGATTGGTACCCGATCCGTTGTCCTTATCGGTATAGCCGATCACCGTGAAGGAACTATCATTCTCCACCTCGCAATCGCGCATCACTCCCTCGGGACGTATATAGGACTTGAGCCAAAGGAAGTTCCCGTTGGAATCCATTCGGCCAACCGCTGCACCACCCGGATCCATATTCATTCCCACGAGCAGATCCCCATTGGGGAGTTCTTTGACGAACTGGAAATAGCCCCCTTGACCAAAGTCCTTGCACCAATCAGGATCACCGAGCGAATCGATCTTTAGGATGAAAAAATTATAGTCAGCTTCTATGGGTCGGTTAGTTGTTATGATGCCGTGGTCCATTGTCAAAATAATATCTCCCCCTGCAATTCTATTGGCATTCAGATTTGTTAGATCATAGTATGAAGCATTCAATATTGTGCCTAAAGAATCCATTGTTCCAATTACGGGGTCATACGGCGTATTAATTAAACCATACGCACCTATAAAAATGAATTTATTGTCATTGACCTTCTTAATTGCCTGAACTACTTTAAATGTGTCGATTGCATAACATTGAGTGTGCAGGATGTCTCCTTGAGAGTTAATTACGGAAGTGCCTGATTGATATGCCATCCCGGTCAATAGATTCCCACTCGTCAGTTCAAATATTTCATGGCCGTATGTGCCGAAACCGTAATAATACTTCTGAAATGTTGACTGCCCCTGAGTCTGAAAATTCAACATTGCTATGAATATCAAAAAAGAAGTAATGTCTTTCATCAGTTAATGTATTATCAATGTTTTCATCCTCGTAACTTTCTGGTCCGAAACCCGCACACAATAGGGTCCCTTGGCAAATCCTTCTGTGGATATTTGCAACAGTTGCGTACCATTACTATTGAAGGATCGTATGCGCTTACCTGAAAGGTCATAGATCACTACCTCTTTAGATACATCGTCGCTGGGCAAAACGATGTTCACTTCGGTGCGTGTTGGGTTCGGGAACAAGTTGAACTCCCAAGATAATGATTGAGCAGTTGGTTCGGGCGACAGCGTAAGGTTTTTGGGAACCGGGTTCAGTGAGATTATGAACGCGTAGTCAGCCCGCAGGGTATCTAAGAAATATTGTATCGTATCCCCTAATGGAGCGGTGGACAGGTCTAAGATGACCGACCCAGTACCAGTAGAGTCGATTCCGTTTTCCGGCACTATCGTGGTATCCATTCTGGTCGGGAACCAAGAGATATGATAATCAGTGCCGCTTTGGAAACCTGGGATGGTAAGGAGCTGAACTGTGGGCGCAGCGCAACCTAGAAAATTCTGTGTGTCTGCGGTCAAGTAGTAGTTGTTCTCCCAATAGGCATTCAAGTTATGCACCCAGCCCACAGCCATAAGGCCATCATCACTCTGCAAATAATAACACTCGATCTTACCGAAATTATCATAGACAAGCTGAGGGTTGTAGTTCCCATTGAAGAAATCAAACCCTGGCCAGTTGGGATTAGTCAACAACTTATGCAAAGGTTTGAAGTGGTGGTACAACGTTTGGTTTTTAACTGACACCAGAAGAGCTGTGTCAGGTCTAACTCTAAGTATATTCGTTGCACCTAAAATGCCCGAATGAACCGGTTGGTCAGGATTAGATACGTCTAATGGAATTCCCTGGGGCCCTGCCCCATGCGGCAACGAATTCGGCCACCAGAATACGCGATTCCAGAACCAATCGCTGCCCGCAGCGAAATTGCCAAAGAAGGTACTGGACCAGATCGCATTGTGGAAGGAAACATCGTAGTTGCTGAATACCGTGTACGTGTCATAGTTCCCAGTAATTGTGTCATTGTCATGATCAATAGAACCCCATGTACCTACCTCGCCATTCTGGAAGGGCTTTTTCTGGCCGTTGCTTTGGAAATTGTCCCGGTACGCTTGGCTGTCATTAAAATTGTTTCGGAGTAGCTCCTCTCCATTATAGGAATACTTGTGTACGTCGATCAAGTCAATATCGGGGTTGGTGAAGGGTAAATAATGGGCCGCGTCGTTTGGACCGCCACCATCCGTAAAGCTGGCCAAAAACAACTTGTCACTTTCACCCAACGGCGAATGCGCAGGATCAGAAAAGTTGACAGGATCCCTTACAAAATGGGAGATGCTGCTGAACCAATTACTGATCGTGCCAGGGAGATCCGGGTCCTCTGGCCAGAACAAAAAATTGTTGGGGCAAAGAGCGATATTTGTACTGTCGGTAATATTACGATCAACTCCATACGTAAGCATTCCATCCATCTCATTGAACGGTTCTATCGAACTGATATTCACGGAATATCCCCACCTGGACATGATGTACTTGTATTTTCGCTTCCAGTAATAAAAAACACCACTATCCGTATTGGAGGGATCTCCGTCCGTGAAGAAATAGTGTTCAACGTCGAACAAACCCGAAGTATCCCGGTTGTTCTCCAAGAATCTGATCACGTACGGATCACCTGCCCATATATACGTTTCGTACGCTCCCCCCGGCCCAAGCGGTAACGCAAGTTGAATGTAGATCTCATTAGCCCTGGCCGCATCCAGCATTCGATCAAAAGTCCAACACTGCGTTTGGCAATTGCCGGTATAGGTCAGTGCATAACCACAATTTGGTGGTGGTACAGCCTTGAAGGCATCGTAGACACCTGCATTCACCCATTCGGGTGCGAAAATATTCCGCATTAACCACATACGCAGGGAATTTCCGCCAACGGAATGCAAATCATCCATGGTTTTCAACATGGTCTTGTGATCACGTTGCCCATAAAGATACCAATCTAGCCCAGGGGTTGTACCGCGTACATCGGCCATATTGGTTCCCAAACCGAAAAAGGCAGTGCTATCCTTGAACTGCAAGTTGCGGTGGTTCGTTTGGTTCACTTGCAAGGGGCCGTGGTTGTCCGGCAGCGGTGGATCACATACAAAACTGTAATTGCCAAAGGTCCTTTCGGGTAGGACCCCATTCGCATTGGTAGTATGCGGCGCACTTACGGTTATGGAGAAATTCCAAGTACCAACTTCATCCGGCGCAATGCGGAATCGGACCGGATATGGACTTAACGGACCATCGATATTTTCCACGAGCATAGAATGGTCTAGTGTATCCGGCCATTCAGCCTCGCGCATGTAAAAGCCCCATTTCATTTTCTGAACTCCTGTAGGGCTTGTCAAGCGCATTACAAGAAGTAATGAATCATCTGCATACGGATTCAGGTCGTGTTGTAGATCTACCATGCTGGGCGTGGCTGTCTGCTGAACTCCATCGTAATAGAAATTTGCAAAGAAGTGTTCAATGGCATCCACAAAGTCCTGCGGCGGTTTCAACCCCAACTCCAACTTCTCCCACTTTTCAACGTGCATTACATTGTTGATCACATGTGTTGCCGGGTCCGGAGTTATTTGCACAAGGTCCGCAGCAGTGCCTTGCGCATCATCGATCCATGCTCTGAAGTGTCCGTTCGCTCCGAAGCCACCAGCATGAAAATTCTCTGTTAAATGAACTTGCGTACCGGAGATGAGTTCAGAATTCGCATCGGCCGTTATGGTCAGTGGTGAGGATGAGGAGCTAGCTATGATAGTATTGGCGTACCAGTGATAATGAGCATCCGATGTCCATAAACCATCATCGATAACTACACCTTGATCAGGAGCTGGTGTTTGCGAATATCCTTCCAAGGAATAAGCACCACCTAATAGTAAAATGACAAAACATTTCACGATTGCCGAAGACACCTTCCTTGGACCTAATGGTGCACAGCTACATGCAACACTGCGCATACTACTGAGCATTACGCGCGCTGCCATTATTTGGTGGCTTCTAACGTTTGAACGCGCGCTTTCAATTCATCCAGTTCGTCTTTAAGTTGCAGGATGTACAGCGCTTGTTCTTCCATGACCCGAACAACCTGTGTTTGCATGTCACCGAGCTCTATACCGCCTTTTGTAGCCACATCACCAGCAGAGGGTATTCCCGGCAGGTGTTTATAGGACTTTAAATACGCTTTTAGTTCAGTAAGTGGCATGAGGTGGTATGCCTCTTCAAATACAAAATCCGGCCATGGACCTGGTTTTACGAGCACATCCCTGCATGCAATTCCATCTTCAACAAAGAGTCGGTACCCCACGATGGCGCCTGCAGACGGGTTCGTTCCAATACCAACTTTACCATTGGTATGGAATACCATGCGTTGCTCTCCGTTCGTTACGATCGGGAGCTTAACATTATCCAACGTGCCGAGTAACGGCTCAGAGCCTGGGCAGAGTTCCGGGAAGCTGTTACCCCGTGTTTCCCAATACGGGAAAAAATCCAACGTCCTACAAAGTATTGGTGGGTACATAGGTCCATAATTCGGAAAACCTCCTCCACGCAGAACACCACCTTCATCTACCTGCAATGGTCCGGTACCCGAAATTGTTCCACCTAATTTGATGGTGCCATCAGACTTGAGCCTTAACAATTCATTGCTATTGCTTTTAAAAACCACATCGGTATTATCACTGGTACCAATGTATTGGCTATTCGGATCGGTGTTGGCATTGCCGCCCTTCTTCCAATCATCGCTGTCGGGCTGCTTTAAAAAGACCGGCTTCGATCCTTCTACGCATCCATTATCATCGGTAACTTTTACGGTGTAACTCTGTGCTCCCAAGCCTGATCTATCCTGTGTTAACACACCGTCTCCCCAATTATATGAATATGGGCCAACGCCATAGGCCACAGTTACATCAATACTTCCATTGTAACAGTCGTGGCAACTTATGTTAGCTCCATTCGGGTATTTGAATGGTTCCGCCAAAACCTTTAGCGCTTCGGGTTCCTTTAGCGTGATCGAACCATCTCCCATGAGGTTGTTCACATCGAAGACGGAAACCCGGTAGTATCCGGCCGGTAATCCGGTTAAGTCCTCGATCGTGTCCCCGGATGTCCATAGGTAGGTATATGGTGCGGTTCCGCCGCCCACAGTAAGGTCTATTGAACCACTCTTGCCACCAAAGCACTGTATACTGTACCCATTGAAATCACTTGGTGTGAGCGTGAGAGTGAGTTGCCCTTGTGCATTGACGATACCACATAGACAGATCGCAACGCAAGCAATCGAAAGTCCAACGCGACGAATCTGGAAATTTTTAGACATGGGAGAGTAATTTATTGGTTTTGCTCAAGTAAACCTAAGTGTTGTTCTTGATCATTCCTATAGATTTCTGCGAATGATCACATTCTGTTGGACCATGCAGGATCCACCTGCACATAGACACTTGTCCGATATCTTCACCGCCACATAATCCGAACCATGCGCGCTTCTATTCTATTCTGTCTATCTGCATACATTCTCTTGGGATCGATTTCCGCAAGTGCCCAAGTACCTGCAAACGATGTATGCGCATCAGCGACACAGATCGCATGTGACCAGACCATTAGCGCCACTACGGAACAGGCAACGCTGGATGGCCTTGATGATTGCGGCACAACAATAACGGCTCCAGGCGTCTGGTTCGTTTTCGAAGGCACTGCCGGGCAAATACTTGTTTCCACTTGCGAAACACATTCCTACGATACCAAGATCAGTGTATTCACAGGATCTTGCGATGACCTTGTCTGTGTAGGTGGTAATGATGATGGCACGGGTTGCAACTATGGTTCATCGTACGCATTCATAGCACAGGACGCTGCCACGTATTATATCCTTGTACATGGATACCAGCAAAATACAGGAACCTTCGATCTTGAACTGCAATGTATTGTTGTTCCCAACGACGATTGCGCTGGTGCCGTACCGATCGCTTGTAACCAGACAGCTTCCGGGAACACAGTACCGGCAACATTGGATAGTGCACCCGCTTGTGTTACCGGAATTGATGCACCGGGTATCTGGTACACGTTCACGGGTGTGGAAGGCACCGTGCTACTGAGCACCTGCGAAACGTACAACTACGATACGCGCATGAACGTGTACAGCGGATCCTGTGGAAACTTGATCTGTGTGACCGGCAACGATGATGCGATGCAGGATGTTTATTGCTCGGAGGTGGCCTTCGCTGCTGACGCCAACACGACGTATTTCATCCTCATGCAAGGCTACGATGGTGAGACAGGACAATTCGACCTGTTGATGAGCTGCCCATCGTGTGGTACGCCAATGAATATTTCCATATCCCCAACGGACACCGCCGCAATGGTGAATTGGACATCAACGAATACCGGAGCATCGTTCAACCTGGAGTACGGAACAGCTGGTTTCACACCCGGCTCCGGAATTACGGTAACAGGTGTAGTTGGCACTGATGGCCCTCCGCTTACTCTTGGTGGACTAACGCTTGGAACCGATTACGAAGTTTATCTCAGAGAGCTATGTAGCAACGGAAATGTGAGCAGCAACACAGGACCCATCCCTTTCACAACACTGAGCACCCCGATACTGGCAAACGCGCTTTGTTCAGGTGCCACACCGTTGGTCTGTGACTCATCCGTTACAGGAGATACTTCGTTCGGCATTGCAACCACAGGCCCGACCTGCGGACCAGCGAACATTACTTCAAAAGGTCTTTGGTACACCTTTACTGGGAATGGAGACGAAGTAACATTAAGTACCTGTGGACAAGCCGCGTTCGATACCAAGATCAGTGTCTTCACCGGATCGTGTTCCTCACTCATCTGTGCTGCGGGTGGCGACGACCAACCCGGATGCCCAGGGAATTCAACGCGCGTTGTTCTACCAACTGTAACTGGCGTACAGTATTTGGTTCTTGTACACGGGTATCAGCAGAATGCGGGAAATTTTACGATGAATATGACCTGCGCTCCTGCGTGTTCACCAGTTGTTCCTAATGACGATTGCACTGCTGCGGAAGCCATTACACCTACACCAATTGGAGCATGTAAACCGCACAGCGGTACGCTGGAATGTGCCTATTCATCGCCAGCAGTGAATCCTGCTTGTGATCCTTATGGTGCCGTATCCGATGTCTGGTATTCGTTCAACTCCGGACCTTCATCAACGTGTACGATCACCGTGGAAAGTGTCACAGCCGAACCGGTCAGCGTCGCCATCTATTCAGCATGCAATGCGCTTCAATACATCATCTGTGAAGTGGAGATGGACGCGCCATTGGATCTTACAGGGCTTGATCTATATACCGACCACTATATCCGCATTTGGAATGCCGGTGGTAGCGACGCAGGTACGTTTCTTTTGTGTGTGGAAGCTGATATCACGATCGGTGTGCACGAGCAGATGATCGATCAAAACGTTCAACTGTGGCCTAATCCAGCAGATGCGCTTTTGCAGATCACGGGAGATCTACGAGGCCGTGTCGTCGTCCTGGATCCGCAAGGTCGATCCGTCATGCATACCACACTGATTGCTTCACCTACGGTGATCGACATCCAAGGACTTGCGCCCGGGATATATCTGCTAAAAAGCGGTGACGGGGTCCTGTTGGGAAGGTTCGTGAAGAACTAGTTGACCGCAGAATTGGTGAACGGTGGTTGCCATCAACGCTTCAGGACGCGTGCCGTTATTCTACCATTCTTGCTTTCCACAACAACACTGTATGCGCCTTCACTCAATGCGCTAATGTCCGCGAAAACACGCTTATCGCTAGGGACCTCCCCTTCATGCAAACGCATGACCTCACGACCCAAAGCATCCAATAACCGCACGACAACACGTTCGTTCGCAGCCGAAGAAATCGTGATCATGACCAGTGATGACGTCGGATTCGGAAAAACATCAACGATCGAAGGTCCATCCGTTTCAGAAATTCCGGCGCTGATATCCAACACATCAAATTTCCACCAGCCCTCCGGCGCTACAATTGGTCGAACCTGCGTTTTACCGGATACTGAAGTCCCTTCAACATAATAGAACACCTCCGTTCCCGCCGCTTGCGCGGGAATCGCACCAGCCCAATTTCCAGAACCTTGATCCGTCATTGGCAAAGCAGCAAAGCCTTGGGTGGTATCCACTGTCCAATAAAGCTGCGCATTTGCAATCCCTGAACGATGCCGCATATAAGCCTCTACCGTGTAGGGTATTACGGTCTCATACGTATCGCTCAACCGTTGGTGGCTGATCAACAAGGGATCGTCGACACCGATTGCCTTGGTAATGCAATGGATAGCCCCGCTTGCACTGATGATATTCTGATCATTATCGTCACAATCGATCCCCACGATATTATATCCCGGTAGTGTTTCACGCAGGATCCGCAGTCCCGTGGTATCGTATTCATCACGGTAGGTCGGCACCAGAATGGTCTTGTTCAGAAAGATATTATTGGCGAATGTCCGATAACTTGCTGATGGAGGATAGGCTCCTCCTGTACTGCTCGGCATGGGTACCCGCACGATCCTGTAAGGTGTGCCAAAAACAGAATTGTAATTCGAAATTATGCTCTGGATGTTGCTCTCTAACGTAGGTCCATCACTAATTCCTACCGGAAACTCTCCGATCAAAAGCGTTTCTTCATCGATCAGCTTCATGTGCATATCAATGTGATGGATGGCATCATAAGGTAATGTTGTCATTTTTACATAACGTCCTTGTTGAATGCCCATGAACTGTTCCATGATATCATCCACCTGCGCTTCTGTTTTCACCGTTTGATTGAACTGCCCACTCGGTCCGTTCTCATCCAGGACCAACTCACTGCTGAACGCCGTTCCGAACCCATCGGCCATGAAATTCCCTCCCGTATGTACTAGATCATAAGGCGCTTGCGTGGTGCTGTAGATCGGCAGGCCCATTTGGGTAGCAAGTGCATCACTCAGGCCGTCATCCTCCGGCCGCGGACGATTATAGATCCAATCCAGTAACATAACGGAATCCACTTCGTTCCGATAGATGGTCTCTGGTCCGAAATCACGGCACCAAATACTGTTGAAATCCTCCTCTAGGAACGTGATATTGTTCAGGTCCGGAATAGGGCCACCATATTGGCTGTTCTGTAAGTAATCCGAAACACTTGCTTCGTCATCGCAGACAATGATCACTTCGCATTCCTCCTTGGCATGACGTACGATCTGTTTCAGGATCCCCGTATACGAGGTCCACGTAACCACCACGGCTTGCACTTCTTCCCATTCAGCCATGGTTCGCACAGGGAACGCGGGAGGCGTTGATATTCCACGTGAAGTTCCAGCACGAGAATCCCGATAAGCAGGGATCAGGCTTTGCTCTCCGGGTGCAAGTTCGTGCGGTAGATCGTGTTGAGCAATTGCCGTGAAACTCAACAATACGAAAAAGGGAAGTACAATTTGACGCATAAAAGAGGGTTCTGATCCGCGAAGTTACGGTCAATTACAGGGCGGTGATGGTATACGTTCAGCGACAATTGCAAGCCCAACCGCCTGCAGCCTATGGCGCAAGCTCTTCTTCGGTGACCGTACTGATCGTATTTGCTGCCACGCTTTTTGTGGACACCTCAATCGACGGTCCCGAGGAGGTTGATCCATCCAGATCTCCTATCGTTCCTGAAGCGATCTGCTCTGGTGCTCTAGTGACAACGCGTTTACGCTGTTTCAATTTGCGATACAGCGATTCAATATCGCGCACATAATGGAATACTTGACTGCCATTGCAATAGCCGTTACGCAACGTTGGATCCATGTAATACCGCGGCTTCGATAATAGCAGCACGGCTCGTTCCACATTATGATCCCAACGTTCAGGATCGAATCCAAGTTTCTCTGCCAGCCGCTGCGCGTCGACAATATGACCGGGACCTGCATTGTATGAGGCCAACATGAACCGCATGCGTTGGGTTCGATCCGGAACAGCACGCATCCATAGTGTATCCAATCTATTCAGGAATCGTGTAGCCGCTTCTATGTGATCGCCTGCCATCATGGACGAATCCAAGCCAAGGCGCAAAGCAGTACGTGGCATGATCTGCATCAAACCGCGGGCTCCTTTGTGTGAGACCGCGTTACTATCGAAACGTGACTCCTTATATGCCAGCGCAGCCAACAGCTCCCAGTCCCATCCGCTATTTGCGGCATGTCGTTGAAATTCAGCGTCGAACGGAGAAATGCTATCACCACTGACCGGAATACCTTTCATTATTCTCAGTGGGCCCTGTTCCGGGATCTTACTAGCGTATGCTTTCATGAAGAGTTCACGCTCGCCCTGAACGATCTTATCCGTCAACCAAGAGTCTAGGGCTTTGCGCAATTCAGGTGCATTCTTCCGCATAGCAAAACGTAGTTTTTGATCAGGGCAGTCCAACGGTTCAAAATCCAATACTGGGAATCTACCTGCCTCATATGCAGCACGTGCATCAGAGATGATCGCCGCATGGTGCCTCCCCATGACCACTTCCATCAGCAGGTCTTCCGGAGTAATATTCCTTTCGATCCGTATATAATGATCCGCCAGAACGCCTTTTGCAAGATCATACCCTGGTATCGCGAATGGTGACCAATGGCTTATTTCAATTGTATCCAGCGCGGTGCGGACACTAGGACCATCCATGGCCCGCGCCGGGATCGGGTCTTCGCGCAGGACAGCTAGTACGGGGCGCACTTCGCGGTAGGGACGTGAGAATTTGACCCACTTGCTATAGTCGTTCCGCATTACGAGTTGGGCCGCCATCAGGTCTCCCTTACCAAGCTGCAAGGCCAATAACATTGAATCCGGATCGTTCATCGGAATGAACGAGATGTTCAGATCAGCGGTCTTCGCAAAACGACGGATGAGGTCGTGTTCCAGTCCGGATACGGCACCCGGCCGCACTTCCCAGGTAAGTGGATCTTCCAGAACCAGAATACGCAATGTATCTATTTGAATATCTGATAGGTCACGCAGAACTTTGGGTTCCGCCCAAGCCACACCTTCTTCTGGCAATGAACTATCAAAATTTCGCAAAGCCAGGAAACAGGCTGCGCTGAATAGCACAATACCGAAGGCCAGCAAGACTTTACGCCGCATAAGGATCATACGTATTGAGCAATGTGGTGTTCCAACTCTGGGAGGAACGAACGAAATTCTTCGTTGAACTGGTCAAAATGGGCTTCCAGTATATGTTCCACACCGATCATGGACTCTCCCTTCGGCACACGGCGTGCCAAACCGCTTATGGCTTTGCCGATCCCGTCAATTGTGCTGTATGAATTCAACCAATCCCGGCTTACCATGTAGTGCAACAGGTGCTGAGTACGTTCGGTCATAAGCTCCGCATGTTCAGGCAACAAGGTGTACATGCGTGCCGCAAAATCGGGCAAGGTCTCATCCTCCCACCAGAACGGATCATTCGCCAATAAATGATCATAGAACATGTCCATGACCACTCCCGAATAACGACCTGCATATTGTCGAACTCGCGCTCTTCCCTCAAGCTGTAAAGGATGCCTATCCGTAAACGAATCGATCGCCCGATGCATGCGTATTCCACGCTCCACATCAGGGTGGTATTTGCTCAGGTCCCGGCCTTTGATCTCATCCGCCATGAAGTTCCCAACGATCACTAACGGGGTATTGCCCGAGACGTAGAGATGACCTAGAAAATTCATTGCGGAAAGATAGGAACCCGTGACTCGTGGACCATCGAAAGTAGAAAGTCGAACGAAGCCTCCCACCAATGGATCAGGCCGTTCATGTATTCCCTATTGTTGCTCAGCTCCGTTCGGGTACTTTAGCTCCGTAAAATGTCATCCAAAGCCCACAGTCTAAACCTTTTCAATCGCACACGTGTCGTGTATTGGGTTACACAATTGATCGGCTGGGGGCTATTCACCGGCTTATTCCTGTTCTGGAATTACTTGGAGGATCGATTAACACCGGACGGTGTTCGAGTGAATTTCGTGGTCTTCGTGATCGGGATCCTAATGAGCCATTATTTCAGAAGCATCATCTTACGAAAAGGCTGGTTGGAAAAGGACTTGGGCTGGGTGTTGCCCCGCCTTGCGCTTTGGTCAGTAATTCTAGGATCTTCCGCGTTCTTGGTACTCGGGATCATCCACGATCTATCATTCGATTTCGAGCCGTTGCTTTCCGGATCCGCATCAGATCTTTTCGGACGTATTCTGAACTGGGTGGTCCTGCTTTTCCTATGGTCACTTTGTTATTTGGGATACACGTATTTCATCCGGCATCGGCGAGAGGAGATACGGAATCTAAGGCTCGAGACCGCTAACCACGAGAATCAGTTGCAGAATTTACGCGCTCAGATGAACCCGCATTTCATGTTCAATGCGCTCAATAGCATACGTGCGCTGGTCGACGAAGACCCTGATCAGGCAAAACTTGCTATCACTCAACTGAGTGCCATACTCCGCAATGCTTTAGCAACCGTGAAACGCAAAACGGTACCCTTGGGCGAAGAATTGGATATCGTGAAAGCATACCTTGGATTGGAGCTTATCCGATATGAAGAACGGTTACGTGTGCAATGGAACATTGAACCGGATCTGAACCGCATACAAGTTCCACCGATGTTGCTACAGACCCTTGTGGAGAATGCTGTACGGCATGGTGTAGCGAAATATGCGGATGGTGGCGACATCCATATCAGTGCTCAGAAAAGCGTGAACGGCATCGTACTTTCAATTCGCAACAGTGGACATTTTGAAACACCAGGAACCCAACAGATGAACGGCGGATCCAACACTACATCGCGTGTTGGGATCGGGTTGCGGAACACACGGCGTAGATTGGAAATGCTCTATAAAGGAGAAGCGAATTTAAAGATCCAGAACCGTGATGGAATGGTAGTGACCGAGGTGGAAATTCCTGATAGTTAATGATGCAAGTTGTTCATTGTCCGTTATGCGTTAAGTGAATAACGAACCTTTGTACAACGACCGACAACTGATAACCTGCAACAAACAACCGACCCATTATGAAAGCTTTGATAATTGATGATGAACGCTTAGCAAGGAAGGAACTCGCCGGGTTGTTGGAGAAGTATGATAATATTCAGGTAGTTGGTGAAGCAACCAACGCCGATGAGGCTGAAACGCTTATTGCAGAAAAGCATCCCGATCTATTGTTCCTGGACATCAATATGCCGGAACGAACAGGTTTCGACCTCTTGGAGGCACTGGACCAAGCTCCGCATGTGATCTTCGTTACCGCTTATGACGAGCACGCTTTAAAAGCCTTCGAGGTAAATGCTTTGGATTATCTATTGAAACCGATCGACCCGGAACGACTGGATGCAGCGATCAATAAGTTACAGACCACGACCGAATCGGATGTATCGCACCGAGAAACCTTGCACGAGAACGATCAGATCTTTTTAAAGGACGGCGAGAAATGTTGGTTCGTTACGTTGAAGGATGTGCGGTATTTTGAAAGTGAAGGCAACTATGTCCGGGTCCGCTTTAAGGATCAAAAACCTTTGGTACTCCGTTCATTGAACAAACTGGAGGAGAAGTTAGACCCCAGGATCTATTTCAGAGCTAACCGCAAACACATCATCAACCTGCGCTGGGTGGATAAGATCGAACCGTGGTTCAGTGGTGGCCTTATGGTGAAACTGAAACCAACATCCGACAAACCCGACGCAGAACCCGAACAGATCGAAGTGTCACGCAGACAAGCCAGTCGTTTCAAGGAACTGCTAAGCCTGTAACGTTGGATTCCGACCGTTTCCTGAACGAGGAATAACGCTATGCAAATAGTGTAGTCACCAAGATAGATCGCGCCCCCAAGAAAAAGGTCATTCGTTTTCCGCCCGATCAATCCTATCTTGCCTCCGCATACCAGAAAACCATACGCTCATGATCCGCATCATTACTCTATTGCTCCTCGCCTTTTTCACATCTACATTATTCGCTGGCCAAGGTGGACCGGATGCCTATGGTTATATCTGGAAGGACAGTAACGAACCGGATGGGCCGGTCTATGCTTGGCAGGATATCACGAGTATTGGAACGTTGGTCAGTGGGCTTGCCGATGACAATTCGGTTGGGCCGATCGTGATGCAGACCAGTTTTCAGTATTACTGGTATACCCGCAAATTCATTTGGGTGGGTAGCAACGGTTATATAGCGTTCAACAGTGGTAACATCGCCTCACCCTTCCCAACCATTCCAACATCCGGCGGCACCAATGATTATATAGCTGCCATGATGAGTGACCTTACATTCTTGGGTGCTGGCAACCCGGCACAATGCTATATCTACGATGATGGTCTCATAACCACTGTATCATACATCAACGTTCCATTCTGGAGCGCAACAGCGCCCAATAATTTTGAGGGTTCCAATACATTCCAGATCATTCTGGATACGAACGACAGTACCATCACAGTGCAATACCAAGCGCAGACTGGGTTAACACAGAATACCGATCTGAAATTGGGGATCGAAAGCGTTGCTGGCAGCATTGGTCTACAGCACTCTGCCAATGTGTATCCGGTTGCCAATTATGCCATTCGTTATTACCAACCGCCAGTGGGCCTGTTGGATATCAGCGATGCTACGATCACCTATAACACTGCCGTTGGTAGTGGTGGGCAATTCCTTTCCCGAGGTGGATCACAGTTTCCTTTGAGTACAGTGATCGGGAATATCGGAAATGTGGATGTGGCCGATTTCCTCACTACGGGTGATGTGCTCAATGCTGCGGGAGCTGTTGTGGTAACGAACCAACAATCCGTTGGCTACATGGCACCTTACGGAGACACCTTGATCACTTATCAGAATGCCTTCGACCCGACCACAGCGGGTACATACCGCTTTCGTACTACCATAAGCGGCGTTATGGATGAGCTGGTAACACTGAACAATACTCAGATACAAGAGCTTGTGGTGTTGGATACCACAGTTACAACTCATGATCTTGAATACCATGGCAACGCGGATGATGGTCTTGGCCTTGGTTGGAGTGGCGGAAACGGCGGAGTTGGTGTGCATTTGATCCCCCCCTACTACCCTGCATATGCAACAGCGACGACAGTGCGGATCGCGGCTAACGCCACTCTGGCCGCGTTCACGATGATGGTCTTCGCTGATGATGGACCTGATAATACACCCGGCACCTTATTGGATTCGGTTTACATGTCCGGCGCAAATGCTGCGGCCGGCAACCATGTGGTTCCATTATCATCACCGCTTACAATTGCCGATGGCGGCGTATATGTCCAATGGTACATGGAGGGCGAAGGGGTGAACATCGCTCAGGATATTTCACCACCCTTTTCACTTCAGACCTACGAAGTACTTGGTGGAACATGGGCAGAATTCCGCGATCGAGAGAATATTGACTTCTTCATTGGTCTTCGATTGGAACAAGTACCGGTATATGATATTGGTTGCTCCGGATTCTTCGGCGTTGCCGCCATGGATGATATCGGAAGCCCATTGGCCGTTCGTGCTTTTGTCCACAATTACGGAAATGCTGCGATCACGAATTTCCCCTTGAGCTATCGGTTCGGAACGGACCCTGTGTTCACTCAGACCTATACTGGAGCGGCCATTGCGCCAGGTGCTGAAACATTGGTCACGTTCACGCAACAATTCATTCCCACCATGGATGGTCAGGGAGATCTTTGCGCTTGGACAGCTGAACCAACTGACGTTATCTCGAACAACGACACGCTTTGTTTGACCGTTTCAACGTGGATCGGAATTGAGGAACTTCCGATACTAACCGCAACCGTTGGTCCCAACCCAGCGAATGAGTTCGTCCGGATATCGGGTTTACCGATCGGTTCCTATTCAATGGAATTGCACGATATGCAAGGCAAATTGATTGATCTAGAACGACTGAATGTGGCACATGAAGGGGTTCATATTTCCGTAGCGGATGTTCGTTCGGGTTTCTATGTCCTGCATATGCGTTCTGAGGAAGGCAGTTTCAGAACACTCCTATCGATCGAGCGATAACTCTGCCCTCAACGTCTAACTTCGTGCGCTCTTTGGGCGAAATTGCCAAGGACGTGTCTGCTCATGAATAAGAATACAACTGCCCTTTTGATCGTTTGGAACGTAGTACTAACTGCTCTGCTGGCATGGAGCCTTTTGCGCACATCCTCAACCGATCAGACCATAGCGGTCCCTGCAACTGGATCTTCCGAAGAAGCTATGAAAGCGGTGATCTCCCCAAGAGATAGTTCAGCGATCAAGGATGCGCGAATAGCCTATTTCGTAATGGACTCAGTGCAATCGAAATACGAAATGGTCAAAGAACAAGGTGACAGATTGCGTGGCGAAGGAAAACGGCTGGAAGGCAACCTACAGCGTGAAATGGATAAGGCACAGGGTCGCTATCAGGAGCTGATGCAAAAGGACCATACCTATAGCACACAAGCTGACATCCAGAAAGACGAAATGGAATTGCAGAAGTTGGGTGAAAAGATCCAAGGATTGCAGGCAAGCAGTGAGGAACAACTGGGTCGCATGGAGATCGAAAGCTTGAACCTGATATCCAAAGAGATCGAGGATTATCTACAGGACTATAACGCAGTTGCGGGATTCGATTATATATTCAGCGTGCAGAATGGTGGCCAGATCTGGACTGGTAACGAGAACTTGGACATCACGGAAACGGTGGTCAAAGAACTCAACAAGCGGCATAGGGCCAAGAAACCCGTGGCAAAGCCTTGATCGGTATTTGTGCAGGTTTCCAGTGCGTTATTCAATACGGACTGACCCAAAGCACTGCCGCTTAATGATTTTCATTTTTGGCGTAAACGAACGAGCTCGTGAATGGATCTATTGGACGGAAAAAAGAAAGAGAATATTGGCGATTACGTGATCAGCATGTGGCACATTGAGGATCTGATGCGGGCCAGCAAGTTCGATATGAAGATCATTGAGGAACAATTGATCGAGCCGATCGATGGGGACTACGAAACCCGTGAGAATGTGCGCGAGTGGTACTCCGATATCATTGCCAGAATGAAAGAGGATGGCTTGGAACAAAGCGGCCATTTACCCGAAGTGAACGATGTACTTGGCGAACTGGAAATGCTCCACCGTTCGTTGGTGGAAGGTGATAGCGATGAGAAGTACACTGCTCTGTACGTCCAAGCCAGTGAAGGGATCATAGACCTTCAGAAACAAGCCGGAGAAGAGGCACTACCACCGATCGAGACATGCTTTACCGCAGTCTATGGTCTTATGGTCCTACGGGCGAAGAATGCCAAGATCGCCAAAAGCACACTTGAAGCAGAGTCGTCCATGAGACGGCTGTTGGAGTATTTGAGCATGCATTACAAGCAGATGCGGAAATTGCCTGGGATCTCTTTGAATTAGTCCGATCGGTAGGGCACCGTATAGACCTTCGCCCATCAAATACTTTGCATTCAATTCCAGATACATTTGGAACGATAGTTGACAAGATCATTGCAAACCTGATGACGGAATTCCAAATTCCACTTCCTATTCCATGCGATCTCTGACAGTCTTAGCCCTATTGTTCTGCGCAAGTGTTATGCATGCACAGGATAGCAAGGGGTCCAGATCCGGGGGTGTGGAGATCTTGAACGCTGATATCTGGGAATTCGATCAGGCGCGAGCCCAAGGGGCACAAGTTCTGAAAGGGAATGTGCGATTCAAACATGGACAGGCGATCATGAAATGCGATAGCGCCTACCTCTTCGAGGATGAACGTGTACGTGCGATGGGGCGTGTGAACATCAACCAAGGTGATACGTTGTTCGTGGATGGCGACGTCCTGGAATATGAAAGCAGTACCCGTATGGCTCGGTTGGAAGGCAACGTGCATCTGCGTAATGCCGATATGGAATTGACCACTCCTGCGTTGGATTATGACATGAATGCAAAACGTGCTTTGTACACGAGCGGCGGCCGTATTGTAAGTACGAAAGAGAACAACACGCTCACCAGTGACATAGGCCTGTACTTGGCTGATTCGCGATCGTTCATTTTTAGTCACAACGTATTGCTTGAACATCCGGAGCATACGATCACCAGCGATACCATGCACTACGGAACGGGCACTGGTGTCGCGGAATTCTTTGGACCCACGCAGATCATACAGAATAACACGGTCATCAATACACTACGCGGCACATACGACACACGGAATGAACGGGCACGATTCACAAAACGATCCCGCATACTAAGCGGTGGCCGATCGCTCGAGGGCGATAGCTTGCACTATGATGAACCAACGGGTATCGGGCGTGCTTGGGGAAACGTTGCTGTTACGGATACGGCCAGTGATATGATCGTGAATGGTGATCAAGGTTTTTATGACGAGATCAACGATCGATCCATGATCACAGGTCATGCCGAACTTGTGATCCTGATGGATGGGGATAGCCTTTTCCTGCACGGCGACTCTATCTTCACGGCACCGGATAGCCTAGGGAAACGAGTAATGGCACATCGCAATGTGCGTTTCTTCAAAAGCGATATGCAAGGCGTTTGTGATACGCTGATCTACACGGATGCCGACAGCTTGATCCGGATGTTCAATGCTCCGGTATTGTGGAGCGGATCGGATCAGATCACTGGAGATCATATCCGTATAGCGATGAAGGATGGAAAGGCGCATCGACTGTTCGTGGAGGACAATGCATTCCTTGTTTCCCAAGCGGATAGTGTGCATTTCGACCAGGTAGCTGGAACCACGATGACAGGATTCTTCGTAAACAACGAATTGGATCGGATCCTTACTGAAGGCAATGCGCGCACAGTCTATTTTGCACGAGAGGAAAAAGATGGGATCGAATCGATCATTGGTGTGAACCGAGCAGACTGCAGTAGGATCTCTGTAAAACTCGCAGAGGGCAAAGTTGGCACTGTCACTTTCATGGAACAACCGGATGCCATCCTCTACCCCATTGATAAGGCTCCACTGAATGAGCTACGCATGGAAGGATCGGATTGGCGCGATGACGAGCGGCCTATCGATCGGCAGGCGATCTTTGATCAGTGAATCTTTCCACCGAAATCGGATATGATCTTCGGGTCGAGCGCCTCCTTCTCGTCAATTCCGGAATGATCATCAACTACGCCTTCCTGCTTGTTGTTCGTGAATTCGTTGGGATATCGGATCACCCGTGCCCCACCCTGGATCGGATCGATCCGTTGCAATTTGAACACTGTTCCATTGCTATTGAATCTATTTCCGGATGCATGTATCAAGGCGAGATCGGATCCATTCACGACCGTGTTGTTACCCTCGAACGTGCTTTCGATAAGCAGCAATTGACCCGCTGACCCGACAGTGATCGCCGTATTGGTCATTCCAATAAAACTGCATTCCTGGATCATGGCACGTTCGCCGTTGATCAGCACAGCGCTTCCGACGGAACTCTTGCGCGAACTCCGGAAATCACAATCACGAACCTCACTGCGTGCATGCTCCAATGCAAGCAATGGCCCCGTACCACCATAGAAATTCACATCAACAAGCGTTACATGACCACCGCTCACCTCCAAACCGTGACCCTCAGCAGCCTCGATCTCGCAGCCGTTAAATGCCGCGTTGAGCGCTCCGCGAATGGATACTTGAGAACCATCCGCACCTCCGCCGCTGATGTACAACCCTGAGACATGGCACAATGCCTTACCATCCCCTCGCATGGCTATGGCCTTGAATGGTTGGGCATCATTTGCGGCGCGTATGAACACGGGACGTAAACGCGAACCGCGAATGTGCAAAGGCCCCTGCACCATAATGCCACTTCCAGGAGCCATTGTGATCCGCGCGCCTTCATTGATCACAAGTGCTTTACCTGGCGGAAGTAGGATCTCATCCTTGAAGTAATACTTTCCTCTGTTCAGAACCAATGTATCACCTTCCGTTCTTGCAGAGAAGAACCACCTCGCAACATCTTCGATCGGTGTCGTTCCTTCCATTGCTTGCACTAGAACAGGGCCGGAAGCCGCGGCAATACCTACAAACGTGGCACGTCCCGGACCCGCGACCCAGTGCGCATCATGATACGCAAGAGGATCGCCGTTCTCCAAATGATCCTCCAATAATACATTGGCTACACGGTTCGCCGTGGCACGTGCCCACGCCAGATCACCTTTTTCCGCGAGTATAGGTAACCATGTGTTATCCACTGCGGCAAATTTCTCCTTTATGCGCCACCGAAGATCATTCAATTGCACGCGTCGTTCGACCAACGAATTCCTGAATTCCTCCTGTTCCAATAATGCACTTACCGGGTCCATGGTGAATGCGGATCGGCCTACCGTATATCCAGGAGCGCGATGGAAGATCGGTGAGATCTTTCCTGTTGTACGCCGATGGATGTACGGCACTGATCCGTTCACTGTTGGATCCCCGTTCTCCAACCATCGCATCAATAACCACGATATGGCAGCATCCTTGTCCAACACGTTATTAAGAACTTCAGGGTCGCCTTTCGCCAAACCAGCATATAGCGTTGACCACAACACCCTTAACTCCGGCTCCATCATTGGATCACTGAATGTGTTCGGGAACATGCCTTGCGGACAATCAGGGTCCGCCGATGCATTGAACAACGTTGCATCCGCTAAGCGCTTCTTGGCCAAGAACGCACGATCGAAGGCTTCTTCTTTTTGAAAGACGCCCAGATCCTTACCACAAGCAATGACGCGTACGAATGAGACCGCTGCAACCGGCAATTCGAGCTCGGTGGCCAACACCTCCAAGTAGATCGAGCGAATATTCCCAATAGTGGCCGGTACCAAGTTGATCTGGTGTTGTTGTTCGTACGGATCGAGTTCCGGGAAGCGTATAGAGAAGGATCCTGGCACTGGACCTATATGGGCCAATTCAGCTTGTGAACTATAATTATCCGATTCGAATTGAGCACTACGCCATTGATCGTCGTAGCCATCGGTCGGACAAACAAGCGACTGTCCACCGATACGAAGAACAGCGATCTCTGAATTTGTTGCATCCTCCAGAATACTCCCTTTCAAGTCGGCGAATATGCGCACTTCTTCTGACTTGATCCCGAACGGCCACTTGCCGGTGAGAAGTTTCGGTGAAGCCAGTGCGAAAACACCAACGATCAAGCCCAATGGGATCATCAAACCTAAGAACCAGGCCTGTGGGCGTGTTGATGCTCTGCGGACAACGCGCCTCATTGCGATGAATTTTCAGTACCTCTCCAAAAGGCCACAGCTTTATCCCGGAACGTAGCAGACGTTCGTACCGCTCGACGGATCGAATAGCCGTAGGTGTTACCATCCCCAACGATGATGTGCGCATGTTTCTGTCGATCACGCAATAGCGACGGGATCAATCTGGCTTCCGCTTGGCGCCATTTATCCAGGAACAGATCATTGCTTAGAAGATGTGCTTTTGCCTCACTGACGTATTGCTCTTTACGCGCCGTCCATTCAGGTTCGTTCGCAACTAACTGTTGTAATCGCAACATGGGTGAAGTGATCGTGCTGTCTGCGATGCTCACTTGCGCATCCTCCATGATGCTTGCGCTGCACATCACCGGATAGAATGTGCCGCTTCGCGAACCGAGGGCCCAAGCATGTTCAGGGTCTTTCATCCGAAGAACCTCAACAGCTGCAGTGTATCGAAGTAACGCATCAACATCCAACGCAGTAGCGATCGAATCCCGACGGGCATACGCTGTTAGCAATGTATCGTTCAGGGCGCTGATCAAGGATCCAGAACGTGCTGCGGCCAGGCTGTCTGAAAAAGGAAACACCGCATACCGTCCTATGTCCGAAACAGCAATGGTGGTAGGCGAAAAACCACGTGCTTGCTCCAGATCCGACCCAATTACCTCGCGGATCTCCATAACACCCATTGCTTCATCATTGATACGGACCTCGAACAATCCGTCATAGGGAACAACGACACCCATTTCACCAGCGACCCATAACGCCATATGTTCCTGTAGCATATCCGTGGATCGAGGGTTCCGAATTTCGATCTTGTTGAATGGCAGCTCATTCGGAGGTGCTTCAAACGCAACACCAAATGATCTTTTCCTATGGTTCGAAGGTGGACCCTCAAACGTGAATTTCGCTTCGTATTCGCTTCCATCCAACAGAAAAGTACCGAGCACTTCACCCCCACCTTCACTTGCTGTTGCGGCATAATAAGCGCTGGCTTCCATTTGAATGATCACAAGTGGCAGTCTGGACGGCGCGGGTTGTTCTGCATAACCATCAAGCGCTGTCATGGCCATCGAACTGCTTGCAATGGTCAATGCCCTGCTTGGGCCTAAGAGCACACCGAAGATCAAGAACGAGATCGCTATTAATGCAACTACGACCAGCCCTACCGCAGCACTGCCCTGTGGTGCGCGGTTCATCGGCCCTGTCGTGTGCTAAGCAGTAAAACCAACGCTGTGGCCAAGGTCATTACCATTGCGCTTAGGTTCAGGCCAAGGCCGAGCAAGCATGCAATAATGATCGCAGGAAGCCACAGTCCTTTCGGCTGGGTAGAGCGACTCAAAAACCCAGCAATAATGACCGATACCGCAATGATGATGGCTGCTACAAGATGATCTCTGAAATGATGCAATAGCAGTAGGACACCATACCCTCCCAGCAATAGTGCCCAGGGTACCATTGGTCCACGATCCGCAGGTCGGAATCCACGATTCCAACTAAATCCGATGAGCACCAATGCTACAACGAGCATGGCGAATAACGTGACCAATTCCACCCAACCGTGGAAAAGAGCACCAAGCCAAGGATCAGTATCTGGGGACATGCATTATACGTTACAATGGCCTAAATTGAGGACTTTGCAACGGGTTCGCGGCCCATGTTCAGATTAGTTTTCAAGACGGAAATGGGGACTAAATTGGTTAATGGAGCCTTTTGATGGACCCATCAGACCTTGCTCATAAAGAAAAGGTGATGAACCATGGGCTTGCTGAGCGCAACTCAAGGCATTAGACCATTACAGCCATTTCAGATCAAGCCGCAAGCTCACATGAAACGCGCCATCCAATTCGTGCGCAATGGCACCCGGAAGTTCTCGCGTAGATCACCTAACGTCGAAACCTGATCGTCGTAAACTATCGTATCTCCGGTTACTACGCCTTCGGCGATCAGCTCGGGAAGCTCGTGTAATCTACAGCTCGTGATCAAACCATCTTGTTCGAATACAACGACCATGCGATCCGTAAGCATCAAATTCAACGTGTATTCCAGGTCCTTGATGAAGCCTACACTTTTGTCAAGACTACAACCGGATGCTTTGGCCTGTTCCTCATCCACGGAGATCACAACGAATCGATCGTATAGCACTTCGACCGTAGCGTCCAAAGGCGCACCATGTGCCGCCCATGTGCTAGTGAAGGATCCACCTTGCTCGCGAACAAGCTTCTGTTCCGCATTGCTCAGATTGCGAACTGATTTATACACCCATATTCGCGCGGTCGGCGCCATATCGGCCAATCGCTTTGAGATCATGGGGGCAGTCTCTGTAGCTTCCATTGTGATCGTCATTTCAAGTGCAAGTTGCAAACCATATACCAAAGTCCAAATGAAACTTTGTATAAGTTATATACGATGGTTGTGTGAATTAAGTTGTGATACGCCCACAGGTTGCGATCCCCTAGGTATTCAAGAATAACATATCATCTGGGAGGAACTCGGTCCCTGATCCAGAAAAACAGGAGATCAGGATCAGCCACCGATCAAAGATCCGCAGCTTCAGCGATCAGTTCCGCGATGTCCTTTACCACGATGCTGCCTTCTTTACCGAAGTGTTTTACACCATCGGTCAGCATGGTGTTGCAGAACGGACAGCCGGCCGCTATGACCTGTGGTTCCATTGCTACGGCTTCACCGGTACGCTCAACGTTCACTTCCTTATTGCCCGGCTCCGCTTCCTTGAACATTTGCGCGCCACCCGCTCCGCAGCACAAACCTTTTGCACGACTGCGCTTCATTTCCACCAGTTCGCTGTCCAGTTTCATGAGGACCTCACGCGGTGCTTCATATTCGCCATTCCCTCTGCCCAGATAGCATGGATCGTGGAATGTGATGCGCTTGCCTTTAAAACTTCCACCTTTCACTTTTAGACGACCTTCCTTCAGCAAGGTGTTCAGGAATTGCGTGTGGTGCATCACCTCGTACATACCGCCCAATACCGGATATTCGTTCTTCAACGTATTGAAGCAATGCGGGCAAGCCGTGACGATCCGCTTCACTGCGTATCCATTCAACACCGCAATATTCTGCATCGCTTGCATCTGGAACACGAATTCATTTCCTGCTCTACGCGCCGGGTCGCCGGTGCAGCTTTCCTCCTGACCCAACACAGCGAATTTCACTCCGGCATTATTCAGCAACTTCGCGAATGCCTTGGTGACCTTTTTCGCACGGTCATCGAACGAACCCATACATCCTACCCAGAAAAGCACTTCTGGGGTCTCGCCTGCTGCAGCGTAGTCGGCCATGGTGCGAATGGAAAGTTTATCTGTCATGCTAATGCGTTTCGCGAACCACTAATCCTGCGTCCAATCCATTCGTTTATCCGGCCCGAATGCCCACGGCGCTCCGTTGTTCTCCACATTGGTGAACATAGTCGTTAGTGCTGGCCGGGTACGACTTTCTTCCATGACCAAATAGCGGCGCATATCGATGATAATTCCAACTGGATCGATATTCACTGGACAAGCTTGCGTGCAAGCGTTACAGGTTGTGCATGCCCACAATTCCTCTTCGGTTATCCTGGAATGAAGACTGTTTCCATCATCTTCCCATTTGCCTTTGGCATCGATCACCTTTCCCACTTCCTCCAAGCGATCACGGGTATCCATCATGATCTTGCGTGGACTCAATAATTTCCCGGTGATATTGGCGGGACATTCACTGGTGCAACGCCCACACTCAGTGCAGGTGTATGCGTCCATGAGGTTCTTCCACGAAAGATCGAAGATATCCTTTGCTCCGAAACGCTCGGGCATTTCAATATCACCCACTTTCAACACAACAGGCTCCGGTGGCGGCACGGAGGGGTCCAACATGGACCTTACTTCACCGGTAACACGATCCATGTTCTTGAGCTGCGTTTTCGGAAAGAGGTTGCTGTAAAATGTGTTCGGGAACGCTAGTAGTATGTGGAAATGCTTGCTGTATGGCAAGTAGTTGAGGAAGGCAAGGATCCCAATGATATGGAACCACCAGCACGCGCGTTCTACGATGATCAGACCTGTAGTACTGAGCCCGTACAATAAAGGCACTATAAACCCACTGACAGGGAACGCACCCGCTTGAATGTAATGGTCCGCACCACGCTCTTGCAAGGTAAGGTCGGCAGCATTCATGGTCAGGAACGCTGTCATCAGTGCGATCTCGGTGAACAGGATGATGCTGGCATCGCTGCGTGGCCATCCATCCATTTCCTTCATCCAAAATCGTTTGAGGCGAAGGCCCTCTCTGCGCACAAGGAATGCAACACAAGCCAGTAGTACGCCTAAGGCTAGTAATTCAAAACCACCGATGAGAAAATCATAGAGCGGTCCAAGGAGACTGAGTACGCGATGTGTTCCGAAAAGGCCATCGATGATGATCTCCAACACCTCGATATTGATGATCACGAAACCTGCATACACAATGATGTGCAAGAATCCAGCAATTGGCCGTACGACCATTTTGCTCTGGCCAAGAGCAACGCGTGCCATGGTTCCCCAGCGTTCTCCGGGACTGTCACTCCGGCCCTCATCCCTTCCTAAATTAATGTTCCGTGCGATACGCTTAACGTTACGTGCAAAGAACCAAGATGCCGCAACGACAATAACCGCAAAAATAATGTTGGAGATGATACTCACTTGATCTCTTCTTTTTGTAGGCCTTTCTGGATCCGATCGATATCGCTATCACTCAACTTAGGTAAACGATCCTTCTTGCCGAACAAAGATAAATGGACATATCGGTTCGGGTTGAGCCGAAGATCTTCCATGAGCATATCCAATTCACTACTGGCAGAGCGTAAATTATTGTACAACGAATCATCCTTTATCAATAGACCAAGCGTGCCCTCGCCACTATTCAGCTGATCCATGATGTTCTTGAGTTGGGCGCTACTCGCACTCAGGTCATGAAGCACCTTTTCTATTTGTCCGTTCGCCATGGTGCTTGTGATCGTATCCACATTCTGCAGGATATTTGAAATATTCGCATTGGACGCGGCAAGATTCTCAGACACTTTGCGCAGGTTCTCCAATGTTGCATGGATCGAAATGGCTTCCGAAGCCATGAGCTTATCAAGCCTTTCTGCTGTTTTATCGAATGACTCCAACGTATGACGTATACTTGAGAAGCTTGCGTTGATATCACCCCGGGTCGTATCGTTCAGGATCAAATTCAAGGCAGTAAGCACGGAATCCACACTGGAGAACATGCTCTCCGCTTTTTTCTTCAATGGATCGATCTGGCCACTCACTGCATCCGTAAGACTAAGTTGCGCATCACCGAACAACGTATCACCTTGGCTGACCTCTGCAGGGCCTGGCCCTAGGATCAACTGTAGGGAACGAGAGAACAGGTCTGCACTGTAGATACGGACCTTGGTTCCTTCGGTAAGCATCAGGCGATCCTCATCCATTTGGAATGTAACCGCGATCGAACCACTTCCGTTCGGCATCAGTTCACGATGAATGACCTGACCTACCTTATATCCATTGAAAAAAACCGGTGTTGCTTCAGTAACTCCCGAAATGTCGTCGTATACCACATGGTAAACATTCCGTTTTTGGAAAAGATCAATACCCTTGAGGTAATTCACCCCAAAAACCAATAACAATATGCCACCAAGAACCAATAGTGCAATCGAATACTCACGGCGCATCTTCATCTACTTCGTTGTCCTTATTCACTGACCTTGGGCCAATTTAAGCGCTTCTTGCAGATCCATGCGTTGATCATTCCTATATGCAACGATGAAAGCCCCATCGTATCCGACATCCCTGCACCGCTTTTGAACTGCACGTGCACCTTCCAGCGAATGCTCATTACCGATGGAATAGCGGAACAGACCAGCACTCTTGTATTCTTCAACGCCTTCCAGTCCATTGAAATTCCTCGGTTTGGGATCAACGTGTTTACTGGTCGTGGCGATCTGTACTTTGAATCTGATCGCATCCTTGGAGTGTGACGGTGTCTCTTCTGGTGGCGCTGACGCCGGGTCAGGTTCCGGATCGTTAGGCTTTTCCGGAAGGATCGAAGCAGTGGTGGTATCCACCCCTTCCATGGAATCCTTATACTCCTTGAATGCCCGATATACAGCCGATGCCATGTAATCCTGACCAAGTTCGCCTTGTAGGAATTCCTCTTCAGTTGCATTGGTCAAAAATCCCAACTCCACCAGAACCGCAGGCATCGTGGTGTAACTGATCACCAGGAACCCTGCTTGTTTCACGCCGCGGTCCGGGCGGCCTACGCGTTCCCTGAACTGCTTCTGGATCAATGACGACAGTAAAAGGCTTTGGTCCATGTGCGTATTCTGGAGCAAGCCCAAAGCGATCATGCTCTCGGGATCCTTCGGATCGTAGCCATCATACTTCAATTCGTGGCCATCTTCCATCAAAATGGCAGCATTCTCCTTTTGTGCCACTCGCATATTGGCCTCGGTCTTGTGCAGACCCATAACATATGTTTCGCAGCCGTTCGGTGAATGGTTCTCGTTCGCGTTGCAGTGTATACTGATGAAGACATCGGCCTTGGCCTTATTTGCAATATTGGTACGCTCCATCAGCTCAATGAAACGATCATCTTCGCGGGTGTAGATCACATTTACATTCGGATATGCCTCCTTAATATACTTACCTATAAGCCTGACAACATTCAGCGAAACATCCTTTTCAGTGGTCTTGAACCGACCTGTGCCCAAATTTCCGGGGTCTTTTCCACCATGCCCAGCATCCAGAACCACTGTTCGAATACGGCTTGCATCGCGACCTTGGCCCAATGCTTGCGAGCAGAACAACGTTAGTGCGGCCGCTACCACACTTACATACGTTAACTGTTTGATCATGCGTTCCAATGGTCCCGGTCGGCGTTGTGTAATTTTCGGCCCGCTTTCCAAAGGGAACTGCAGACTTATGAAGGCACCGCCACGCTTCCGGACTTCCGGGTACGAATCTAATTGCAGGATCTCCGGCAGGTTCCTTAGTGTATTTTCAGTTTTCCTCACTACCATGTTGATGTGGGCTTCCTTTGGTGCTTATGGACAAGCATTGGAAAGCGAAGTGTTCTATACTGCACGTGATAGCATCCGCTATGACATTCAAGAGCAAACCGTATACCTTTTTGGCGCAGCTACCGTAAAATATGAAGATGTACAGCTCACTGCTGATCGCATCACCTTCAGCTTCAAGAACGAAGAAGCAAGGGCCTTTGGTGTGCTGGACTCGACTGGCAAAACGATCGGTAAGCCTGAATTTGTTCAGGATGGCAAAACCATCGAGGCCGATAGCATCCGGTACAACTTCACGACAAAGCAGGGGATCATACGGGAAGTGCGCACCCAAGAGGAAGGCACGTGGTTACATGCAGGACTTAGCAAGCGGCATAGTAATGGCGAAGTGCATAGCCGGGCCGGAATGATCACCACATGTGACAGGCCATATCCTCATTACCATTTCAAAGTGAACCGGATGATGGTGATACCGGATAAAAAGATCGTTACGGGAGCAGCTTACATGAAATTGGGCCGAAAGATCCCAACCCCTCTTGCAGTACCCTTTGGTCTATTCCCGAATAAAAAAGGAAGTAGCAGCGGGATCTTGATCCCCGTATATGGAAACAGTGCCCAGTTGGGCTATTTCTTGCTGAACGGTGGTTATTACCTGCCTATCAATGACCACTTGGACCTGCAACTGACCGGAGACATCTATAGTCGAGGCTCCTGGGGCCTACGTGGAATTACGCGATACAGTACGCGGTATCGGTATAGTGGTAATCTGGATATCAGCAGAAGCACGCAGTTGAATGGCGACCCTGAATACCCGGATTTCAGTAAACAGAACAACTTCTTCCTGAGGTGGAATCACAACGTCGACCCTAAAGCAAGTCTTACCGATCGATTCACTGCAAGTGTCAACGTAGGTACGAGCCGCAATTTCACGAATAACTTCAATAGCAATACCTCCGATTACCTGAGCAATACATTCCAGAGCAATATTAACTGGACGCATCTATGGATAGGAAAGCCGTACAACCTAAGTGCCAATTTGCGTCATAGCCAGAACACATTGAACGGCACATTTGACCTAACGCTTCCTGCCATAGCCTTCAATGTTACACGCATACTTCCTTTCCAGAATATCAAGAAACCGGGAACAAAGCGGCATTGGTACGATCAACTATATGATCAGATAGGAGTGAACTATTCGGCCAATTTCGATAATAAGCTCAGCACAACGGAGGAACAGCTTTCTCTCAGCAACCTGTCAGCACTGACCCGCGATATGCAGAATGGTATTCGACACACTGCGGCAATAACAACCAGTCTCAAGAATAAATTCTTCTCGTTGAATCCGGACTTCCGTATCAGTGAACGCTGGTATTTCATGTCCTTGGAAAAAACGACCTTCACATCGGCCGATACGATCTACACGGTAACGGATACCGTCCCAGGATTCAAGCGTGCGGAAGAATGGAGCACAGGCGCCACGCTGACCAGCAAACTGTATGGCATGTACTCCTTTCGTGGGAAGAACTTACAGGCGATCAGACATACGATAACCCCTTCCGTGGGATTCAATTACCGACCCGACCAAAGCACGCAGATCGAAGGACCATTCGGTGTGAACGGTGCGCTTTCGAATTATTCACCAATGGACATTGGGATATATGGCAAGCCCGCTGCAGGTGCAAGTGGATCAGTAAACCTCGGTGTGATCCAGAACCTCGAGGCCAAAGTGCGCGACATAAAGAACTCGGGGTTGGACAGTACCGTATTCAAAAAGATCAAGCTCTTCGATTATATCGGGATCACATCGAGCTATGACATCCTTAAGGACAGTTTGCGTTGGTCGCCGGTAAACCTTGCCGCGCGCACACAGTTGTTCAACATTGTCAACGTGAATGTGGTGAGTCTTTGGGACCCTTATGCCGTGGACACGTTAGGCCAGCGTATCGAACGCAGTGAGCGCTCCGTTACCGGTCGTTTGGCACGCATGACCTATACCAACGTGGCTTTGGGTTTTGAATTGAAAAGTAAGAAATATGGTAAGACCGTGAGCAGCACAAGCGATACGAACGATGCGCAGGTCGTAGAGGACAGCGACCCGTCCAAAGGAGCAAAGATCAACTTCAGTCTGCCGTGGAGGTTGGGTGTGAATTATAGTTATGACATTACACGGTCCTATGCAGGCGGGACAAGTACGGACAGTGAACGTCAGAGCGTGCTCTTCAATGGCGACGTGAACATCCTGAAATATTGGAAACTCGGGATCAGTAGTGGTTATGATCTGGTAGCACAAGAAATTACACCAACCTCATTGAACCTCTACTGGGATCTCCATTGCTGGGAATTCAACTTCAACATCATACCTCTTGGAGTTCGGAAGAGCTTCAGCTTCCGTATCAACGTTAAAGCAAGTGTTCTGCGAGATCTGAAATATGAATTGCGTAAGCCTTATGGAAACAACAGGAATTTGCTCTATTGATCTCTCCGGCTTGGTGACCAGTTCATTTTTTTCCTGAGCTTTTTACCCAGTTCTCGATCATCCTATCACCATTTGGTGTAAGCACGCTCTCTGGATGGAATTGCACGCCGCAAGTGTCGTACTGCACATGACGCAACGCCATCACCACCCCACTATTGCTCTTGGCCGTTACCCGAAGCGCCCCGGGTAGTACAATTGGATCTACTGCCCAACTGTGATAAAGACCCACTTCAAATTGAGATGGCATTCCTTCGAAGAGCGCATCGGTAGGATCGATCACTTCACAATTTACCGCTACGCCGTGCATCACACGTTGCTGATTGTACAAGGTGCCTCCGCATTGCTCTGCGATACCCTGCATACCCAAACAGACCCCGAGTATTGAATGCGATGGCATGAGCTTATCCAGAAGCTCCATCATGATACCCGCTTCATTCGGTAATCCAGGTCCCGGAGAAAGCACTATCCGATCGTACTGAGATGCTTCATTCACCGTGATCGCATCATTGCGTACCACATCGACTTGCGCGAACGGCTCCAACAAATGGTGCAGGTTCCAAGTAAAGCTGTCGTAGTTGTCTAAAAGGAGGAGCCGCATTGGGGGACACGTGATGGATGAATAGAACACAGATGACACTGAAAGAATTGATCAACGCAGAAACAGTTGTTGGTCGATTGAGGTGATTGATATTGCCTTCTCTCTTCTGCTCGTGCAAGGGTCTTTTATGTAATTTCTTGTTCTTTCTGAATACGAGCTGCTTTACCGATCCAGCCCAAATGCGTGTGATGAAAACTATCTCCGAATTTGAGGCCGTAACCGAAAATGCGATCCATGCTAGCGTGGCCGTATAGTATGATCGCAGAGACATAGAGAACCAACGCGAGTCCCTCGCCTTCAATGGCATGTACACTAAGCAATGCAGTTATCCATGAAAGCGCAGCTATAAGCACAGCGATTCCTTTATGATGTAGTAAATTGTATGAGGTCGCTCCTACTTTCGAATTCACTAAATAACCGATCATACTCACATCTGGACCAAAGAGCAGTAGTAAATAGCACCACCAAGGAACGTCGAAAAAGAACAAGGCAAGGATGCAAACAATGAACTGCGCAAGCTCTTCAAGCCGAAGTAGGTTCTTCATTCTAACTTCTACATTTTTCATTGATCATTTTTCATTCCCAAAGGGCCGCTACCATTCGATCCCTACAGGACAATGATCACTGCCCATGACCTCATTCAAGATGAATGCGTCCTTGATCTTTTTCTCGAATCCTGGACTTACAAGCACGTAATCGATCCGCCATCCCACATTTTTTGCTCGCATTCCGAAGCGCTGGCTCCACCAACTGTACTTAACTAGTTCAGGATGCTTTTTACGGAAGGTGTCCACATATCCGGTTGCAAGCAATGCAGACATCCCGTCGATCTCTTTCTGTGTGTAACCTGCGGTTTTATTGTAGTTCTCTTTAGGTCGCGCAATGTCGATGGGCTGGTGAGCTACATTGAGATCGCCGGTAAAAATGACCGGGAGTTGTTGTGCGGATAGCTCCACTAAATAGGCGCGTAATGTTACATCCCATTCCGTTCGATAGGTCAACCGCTTCAGTTCTTGCCCGGAATTAGGTACGTACGTGTTCACTACTATGAAGTCCTTGAAGGTTGCTGTAATGACCCTTCCTTCGGAATTGTGCTCTTCACCGTTGGGTATACCGTACTCAACTTTAACCGGTTTCACCTTGCTTGCGATCGCGGTACCGCTGTATCCCAATTTCGCTGCTCCATGTGCATGAACATGGTAGCCCACCAGATCCTGTAGCGCTGTTCCTACTTGATCCGGTGTAGCCTTGGTCTCTTGGAAACAATAGATGTCCGCATCCATCGTTCTCAACGAATCGACAAGCCCTTTTTTTACACTGGCACGGATGCCGTTCACATTGAATGAGATCAGTTTCATGGTGTACAAATCTCGTTATTCGAGTACAAGGAGCAGTTTCTTATACCACAAATTTGCCGTTCACATTGAAATGTTCGTCTTAAATACTTGCATTTTCACATTGATCGATAAACCTTTACATGTTCCTTACGTCATACCCAGAACAACCTTACCATGCCATTAGAACCTTACGCTGGCCCTTTCGGAACTCCACAGCTGCGGCATTTGCTTCGGCGCTCGCTTTTTGGTTGTTCTAATGCGGATCTTGCCCACTTTAGCGGTTACTCATTGGAACAAACAGTTCAAGAGCTACTGACGTTCACGAATAACACGACCCCTCCTATCAAGACCTATTGGGGTCTGAATGGAGCAACGCCGGACCCTTCATTGGTAGATCCTGATGTACCATTCGGAGCTACTTGGATCAACACCATTCGTGATTTTGAAGACGCTGACATCGCCACGAACCGTATTGCAAATCTTATTTTTTGGCGAACAGGATTATTCGTTGAGCAGGAACGGAATTTACGTGAGAAATTGACCTTGTTCTGGTTCAACCACATGCCTAATCAGGCATTCGAGGTTTTCATCCCCGAACTCCTTTACACTTACGATCAATTACTGCGTGACAACTGCATGGGCAACTTCCGGGAGATGATGTACGGTGTTTCCACCAGTGGTGCTATGCTTGTTTACCTGAATGGTTATTTGAACACAGTTGCGGCTCCGGATGAGAATTTTGCCCGTGAGGTCATGGAACTATTCACCCTAGGGGAAGGTAGTGGGTATACCGAAGCGGATGTGCAAGCTGCTGCACGGGTGCTGACCGGTTGGAGCTTATTGTTACAGCAAGGGGGGCAGCCAATAATTCCGGAAACAACTTTCTACGCAGTGAATCATGACACCACGGACAAAACATTCAGTGGGTTCTTCAATAATACCTTGATCCAAGGGCAAACCGGACCAACCGCTGGGCCTTCGGAAATGAATGCGCTGTTGGATATGATCTTCACAAAGGACGAGGTCTCATTGTCCATATGCAGGGAGATCTATCGCTTCTTCGTTCACGGGGAGATCACACCGACCATCGAAGCAGATGTTATTGTGCCACTTGCTGAGTTGTTCCGCGCGAACGCCAGTGCTCCGGACCAGATCAGGATCGTTATGCATGCATTATTGACAAGTGCTCACTTCTACAGTGTTGAAGTGCAAGCTTGCATGATCAAGAGTCCGGTTGATCTTGTAGTAGGTGCGGTCCGCATGTTGGATATGCCATTGCCGACCCCTGCACAGTTCGAGGCGCAATATGCAGCATGGCGAGATGTATATTACCTGGTCGACTATGCAGGACAGAACCTTTTCAATCCGCCGAATGTAGCTGGGTGGCCCGCATATTACCAGTATCCTCAATATGATAATCTGTGGATGGATACTGCGACGTTCCCTACACGGGTCAACACACTCCTAGGCATTCTATATTCCGGTTTCATCACGGACGACGTCATGTATCAGCCGGTTAGCCAGAATTTGACGCATAAAGTGGACTTCATGGCGGTGGTTGCTCAATTCAGCAATCCCAGTGACCCGAATGTACTCGTATCGGAGACCGTTGACCTGCTATACAACGTCCCTATTTCACAATCGGTAAAAGACCAATTGAAAACCAATTACTTGCTTTTGGGGCAACAGTCAGATATATACTGGAGTGATGCATACGATCTCTACGCCGCTGACCCGAACACGACAAATATGACCGCACAACTTGTACCGACCATACTTCTTTGGATGTATGGAGAAATGGCACAGGCCGCTGAGATCCACCTTCATTAAGAATTGCCATGAACAGAAGAAATTTCCTCCGGAACTCGTCCTTGGTAACTTTGGGTGGCCTTAGCGTACGGGGCTTCAGCAGTCCATTGATGCAGGCTCTGAAATCACGCGCTCTGGAAGACCGTGTGTTGGTCATTGTACAAATGATCGGTGGCAACGATGGTCTCAATACCGTGATCCCCTTGGATCAATACGACGTACTCAGCCAATTCAGGACCAACGTACTGATACCTGAAACACAAGTACTACCGCTTACCGGTCTTAGTGGTACTGGTCTGCACCCAGCAATGGGTGGAATGCGTGATCTCTGGGAAGACGGCAAACTCGGCATCATACAAGGTGTGAGTTATCCGGATCCGAATTATTCGCACTTCCGCTCAACGGATATTTGGGAGACCGGGGCCAACTCGGACCAACAACTCAATTCCGGATGGACAGGACGCTACTTGAACATCGAGTATCCTAACTATCCAGCCGGTTATCCGAATGACGACATGCCCGATCCGCTCGCGATCCGTGTCGGTGGTCCGGTAAGTCTCGGCTTACAGAACATGGGCGTTAGCATGGGTGTTGCCATCAACAATACAGATGATACCGTTGATCTGACCGGCAACATTTTCAATGATCCACTATCTGCTGATTGCACTGGAGATAAACTTGGCTTCGTTCGAAATGTGCAACGGCAAACGGATCTTTATGGTGATGTGATCAATGCAGCCGCTGCGGCGGGGTGCAATCAGAGCACCCTCTATCCTACCGGCACGGAACCGGGTGCTCGATTGGCCCAAGCATTGAAGATCGTTGCTCAGTTGATCTGCGGTGGCCTGAAGACAAAGATCTACTGGGTAAGCGTAGGCGGGTTCGATACACATGCGGAACAAGTGGTAGCAAGTGACCACACTACCGGTAACCATGCTGAGCTTTTACAAGGTGTAAGTGATTCGATCCACGCATTCCAGGATGACCTTAACCTACTTGGCCTTGAAGACCGCGTGCTTGGCATGACCTTCAGCGAATTCGGTCGAAGGATCGTGGACAATGCGTCCGGTGGTACGGACCATGGTAGCGCGTTGCCCATGTTCATGTTCGGTACCAAAGTGGTTCCCGGAATGACAGGAACCAATCCGGATATCCCTGTGAACAGTACGTATCAAACCAACCTGGCGATGCAGTATGATTTCCGTTCGGTCTATGCTTCCGTACTAACGGATTGGTTCTGTTTGGAACCGAGCGAGGTTGATCAGGTATTACTGGATACGTACCAGCCGCTTTCGATCATTGATCCCGCAGGATGTCTTGGTACCAGCGTACATGAGGCCAACCAACGTGCTGGCAACAGCCTTCTAAGCGTGTACCCGAATCCATTTGTAGAGCGTACTACGTTGAGCTATACAAGCAATGGCGGCCGTGTGCTGATCCAAGTATTTGATGAGCAAGGCAAACTCATGAGAACCGTATTGAACAGTGTGATGGCCCCTGGTTCCTACACTGCTGATGTGGATCTTGGCGAACTACCATCCGGTGTGTACTATGCACGTTTCCAGAACGAAGGTCTCCAGCAAGTGAAGAATATGCTGAAGGTGCGGTGAGGTTGGTTTGTTCGTAGCAACAGTATCGAAAAGCATTAAGCGTAGCCAAAGGCTACGATGTAATTTACATGAGAGCGTAGCCACAGGCTACGCTTAGTTGGACCACAGGCTACGCACAGCTTGAGCTTGTGATTGTAACCACAAGCTATGCTCAGTTGATCATAGCCACAGGCTACAATTTTTTCTGCATGAGAGCGTAGCCACAGGCTCGCCCAGTTGAAGCTTAGCTACAGGCTACGCCAAGTTAGGTAGACGATCAAGATCAGTAAAGTGAAATAAAAAAGCACTGGTGCCAACAGCCGCTAAAAACATGGCAGTTCGCGCGCTGAGCCATAAAAGGCTACGTTTCTTAGCGTAGCCAAAGGCTACGATGTTTACTGCATGAGAGCGTAGCCACAGGCTACGCTCAGTTGAAGCATAGCTCCAGGCTACACCCAGTTAGGTCATCTTTTCAGGTTCTGTGCATTTAATGTGTACGAAGGCTTCCGCGCTAAACATCAATGAAGTCGTTCGATATTTCATTCATGAACTAACCATCCCAATTGCGAAACCCCTGAACGCAACGAAGCCCCGACCTAGGTCGGGGCTTCGTTAAATTGGATCGTCTGTTGGGCTTACGCCTTCTGTACGTTCACTGCATTCAGGCCCTTAGGGCTTTCCTCTACTTCATAAGAAACAGAGTCGCCCTCCCAGAGCGCTTCACGAGTTCCGGTTTTGTGGACGAAAACGTCCTTTCCTCCTTCGTCAGGTGTGATGAATCCAAAACCTTTCTCCGTGTTGAAGAATTTTACTTTACCACTTGGCATTTTACTGTACTGTGTTGTTAATGAGAGCGCAAGATAGGTAGTTTGAACAATGCAACCGACATTTGACCAGCAAATTTCCAGTGATCACCATTCCGGCGACCTCAGTCATACCCCTATCCAACGTGGTTCTTAGGTCCATTTAGCCCTAACATTCGGATATAAATTCACTCGACCAGGATAGGATCGGATCTACTGCAGATCCGTCAACTGACTGAAAGTGAATCAGATAACAAGATAAGACCGTCCAAGATCGGGCGGTCCACTAGGCATCGCCTTTATCCAGATGGAGCCATGCCTGAACCATCTTCAGCTTTCCATACCCATGCTTTCCTCCGAAATGATTGAAGATCTCGCTGCTAGCATGTTCAGGGTTCGCATTTATGTAAGTGGCGATAACATTGCGCGTGGCATCATCCAATACAGCACCGATCTCTACTTCACCAGCGGCGATCCCTTTTGCTGCATGTCCTTCTATGGTGCTTTCCGTTAATTTTCGTTCGGCAGCAACCTCGGCAATACTCTTCCCGGCTTTGAAGAGGGCATAACTTGCCTTGTACGTCCCCCCTTTCAGAACTTTGGATCTCGATCCTTTTTTTGCGAATACCCCTTCGGCACTTTTCCGGACACGTTTGCGGCCGGTCTTATTAGAGGTCGTTGGCTTATTGGATTCCGCCCATTCGGCAATTTCGTTAACCAAGCTCGTGCGCTGATCAGCAAGATCCTGTTGCAATTCCGGCTTACGTTGTATGCTTTCTCCATTCAGGATGCATGTTGTGATATATCCCACTTTAACGATCATTTGCAACTTCTTCGCCAATAGGGTATCGATCTCACGCAGATCATCCGCATACCCTTTGCTCCTGCTCACCATTTCCACTTGGGCCAGATGCTGTAGAAGATCCTTTATGCTCTCCTTTAATATGGCCGAGTAATAGGCACCACCTTTTTCGATCCTTCCGAGGAGTGCTTCATGGTCATCGCTGTGTAACAACCGCACTAATTGATTCTGGAATGTGCGGGTGTTCTGAACTTCGGTTTCCAACTTCAGCTTGAATCGAGCCAGTGCGGTCTTCATGCTGGCGTCCTCGAACTCGTCCACATCCGAGTGGTCCTTTTGCACAAAACCGACCTTCACCATGATATCGCCAAGATCAAATGTGCTGATCAATACAGCTTGTAGGTAATGGCGTTGTTGCTCCTTCAATTGTTGCGATAATGGTTGCTGCGTGTGTTGCCGTTCACTGAAGGCCATTACATCCCTATCCGTAGAAACAACGGAAGGATCTATTCGGGTGCGTAACGTTAGCCCTTTCAATGAACGCAATCTCGATAGCGCAACATACACTTGCCCTGGAGCGAATGCATTGCCCACATCAATGATCGCTTTATCGAATGTCAGTCCTTGACTTTTGTGCACTGTAATTGCCCAAGCCAACTTGACCGGGTATTGCTCGAAGGTGCCTTCGATCTCTTCTTCTTGCTGCTTCGATCTCGCATTCACGACGTACCGTCTATTCTCCCAGACCTCTTTCTTCAACGTGTAGGACAGTCCGTTATCGAGCATCTCCACCTCTATCCCTTCCTCCGTTATGTCCGTGACCTTGGCCAACTTTCCATTGAAGTATACCTTCTCCGTATCGTTCCGAATGAACATTATCTGCGCCCCCACTTTCAATTCCAATTCAGTCAGCACCGGAAACATGCTTTCCGGAAATTTCCCTTCCACATCGGCGCTGAAAACGTGTGACTTTCCTGGCAAAGCAGCCAATGCCTCATTATTCAATTCATCAGCGATCCGGTTGTGGGTGGTGAGCGTTATTACGCCGTCTTGCTCGCTCTTGGGGATATTGGCTTTGTAATGCGCATTCAAGGTTTCCACATCTTTTGCGGTTACCGTGTTGTTACGCAAATTGTTCAGGATATCGATGAACTCACCATCCTGTTGCCGGAAGATCTTGTCCAGTTCGATATGCGCATAACCCGCTTCCTTGATCACACGTGACTCAAAGAAATGAGCGTTCGCATAATATTTGCGAAGTATGCTCCACTCCGTATCCTTCACTACAGGTGGCAACTGATGCAGATCACCGATCAACAGCACTTGTACCCCACCGAAACTGCGATCGTAAACACCCCGAACACTGCGCATCCTGTGATCGATAGCGTCCAACAGGTCCGCACGGAGCATGCTCACTTCATCAATGATCAGTAAGTCGATGCTGCGCAGCACATTGCGGCGGATGGCATTGAGCGGATGTCTTTTCGTAAGCGTATCACGGTCGTGGAAATTGCCGTACGCCGGTATATCCGCTGGCAAGTTCCGTTCGGGAATGTAGGTGCCGAAGGGAAGTAGGAATTGAGAGTGGATCGTAACGCCTTTCGCATTCAGCGCCGCAATTCCGGTGGGTGCAAGGATCACATACCGCTTGTGCGTGCTCTGTGCAAGGCGATGTAGAAAAGTAGTTTTACCAGTTCCGGCCTTACCTGTAAGGAATACGTGGCGCGAAGTGCTATTGACAAAACGCGCAGCCATTGTGGCCATTTCGGTTTCCTCGTGTTCCAAACGTTCCATTGCAGGCTGCAAGATCGCATTATCCGATGGAAACGAAGCAAGGGTCCGCAGGTTAGCGGTCAAGGTTACTTTCCCAATTTCCAAGGTCATAAAGTATTACGTGTGAAGAACGGCTCCAGTTGGCATTGACGAAATAGTCGTCACTGGCGAAGCGGGTAAGATAGGTTTGATCAGCAGATGGGCTGACCATAGTTAGCAAAGTGTAAGTACTTCAGCACGCTCGCGACAATAAGGCTCCAAAGAACTTTGTTATCTTACAAGCTCATTGCCTGAACTCCAAAATGAACTGGATCCCACTTACCGATATTGACCAACTCAACACGATGGATGAAGCTTCGAAAGAGAAGCCTGTACTCATTTTTAAACACAGTACGCGTTGTAGCATTAGTAGTGCAGCGCTTGGACGGCTGGAGCGTGCATGGACCGGTGATGATGATACAGCACATGCCATCTATTTTCTCGACCTCTTACGTTACCGACCGATCTCCAACGCGATAGCAGAACGATACGGAATAGAGCATGAATCGCCGCAGGCATTAGTGATCCGCAATGGGAAATGCGTTCAGGTCAATGCACATTTCGGGATCGGTTATGAAAATATCATCGCTGCGTTACAAGTACCAAAAACGCAATGAACAACAGTTTGGTCCGCATCATATACTGCTCCGCTCTGGTGTCGGCAACCGGTGTAGCTAATGCTCAGTTCAACTTTTCGGCTTCACCTACCGACACCGAACGGTTCTCACTTTTGCAGCACGATCAACGCTTAAATGAGTCAGGACATTTTGGGGCTACCACCCTACCCCGTATTCCTTCGAGCTATGATCATAACGCCTTAGGACTCTTCTGTAAACTGGATGTGCAATTCGAAAAACGTCTGAAGATCCCCGTGTTCTTCCGCTTGGGGGATGCCCAAAGCATAGCTGCATGGGAAGGGAAAGGAGTATTGCGGAAACGTTGAACACCTATCACAACGCTTTTACTGCAACACGAACTTTCGGGTCGCACTGCCCACCTTTGCGATATACATGCCGGGATCGAAACCGGATACATCGATCAAAACCTTACCGTTCCGAGCGGATCCGCTACCAACCAGTCGCAATTGCGCGTCAAATAATTGGTACTGGGCTTGATCCTGAAACGATGAGGTCAATACGATATTCAACTCGGTGTTCGCAGGGTTCGGATAGAGTGCGAATTCGAAACTAGAATGATCTTCGTCTATGCCGATCTGTACTCCGGTGATCTTGCTCAAACCCGAACTTGTCGTAACCCAAACGGCATCATTAGCATCCACTGCAAGCCGACGCACATTGGGGCCTACCAACCCATTGGAAAGTTCAAATTGTACCCAGTTGTTCCCGTCGTACATGGAAACGCCACCTTCGGTCACGAGGTAATCCACGTACACACCTGCCCAGACAAGACCTTGTGGATCCAGAACCACATCCGTAACAGGATTCAACGTATCAGGTGCGGGTAGGATGAACGGGCGCGTATGGTTTCCGGTATGTTGGTCATTGGCATCGAATGTTGAGATACCCTTTGCCGTTGCCACCCACTTGTTCTGTGCGCCATCGATCGCAATGGACCGTATCTTATTATTGATCAATCCATCCGCTTCAACGATCGATGTGAAGGAGCTACCATCATAGACCTTAATGCCTGCAAGTCCTGTTCCTAACCAGACGTCACCATCATCAGCGAATGCGATGTATGTTGTTCCACCGAACGGAATATCAGGACTACCGAATGCTGTAAAAACACCATTGCTGTAAAGTGTAGCCCCATTGATCGTTGCCAACCACACATCACCGTTCGGAGCCTGCTTGATATTGGTGACCTGGTTATCGCTCAGTCCATCGGCTGTGGAATACGTGGTGTAGGCAATCCCGTCAAATACACTCACACCATTGTCGGTTCCTGCCCAAACATCACCATTGTCCATGACCGCGATCGCCATCACATTGCTACTGACCAGACCAGGATGCGTTATCGGTGTATGGTTCTCGGCGATAATACCATCGAATTTGATAACACCAGCTTGACTGGCCAACCAGACATTCCCTGAAATATCGATCGCGACATCGCGTAGATCATTCGATGGCAGACCCGTAATCGTGTTGTAGTTCGTAATTGTTTGCGCGGTTAGTGACGCACAAAGACATAGTGTTAGTAAGGAGATAGCGCTCTTCATTCTGACAAGATAAAGGTTTGATGTGAGGTTCTATTCGATGTGCGTACTTCAAGGACATAAGCACCGGGTGTTAGACCAAGCGTTCCGATGCGAACCGCATGATCACCGATCAGTGCAAAGTCCGGTGTGATCCGTTTTCCATCAGGAGAAAAGATCACCATTTCATAGGGATCATCCTCATCCAATATCAATGTAATGTCACCATTGGTGGGATTCGGGAATAGCCGAAGAAAGCGATCGAGATCATCGATCCCTTCTTGTGAGTTCCATGCGTTGAACGTTGGATAAAGCTCGCGAAACACCCCTGAACCATTAGGGAACCGCCCTGTTGAGGATATTTCATACTGGTTACCAAAGTTGACCTGGTCGATGACGGTCGAATCCGCATAGGACAACATCACCGTCTCTCCTGTCGCTTCCAACTTGAAATCGGCATGATCATCTCCTTGATCCGGTTGACCATCGGCCCAGATGATCAGGTATTCATTCGGCTGAACTACGCGTGTTGGCATTGCCCATTTCGTCGGATCCGATGCGTCATCACTGACGTACAGCCCTGCAGTGGACAATGCGAATGTGCTTCTATTGTATAGTTCGATCCAATCATCAGGATCTCCATTCTCGTCAACTACAGTCCCGCCATTGAGCGCCATGAATTCATTGATCACCAGATCTCCTGGGTTGATCTGTGTGAATATCGAATGGAATTCATTTGCCGCCCGCACAGGCTCAAAAACGCCAGCTGTTGCATTCTCTGCATAGATGTAGAACTGGATCAAACTGGAACTTGCAGTTAACAGTGTTCCGAAAACACCATCACCCGCTGAACCATCGGCGTTCAATCCGTCATCCTTCAGTTCAATGTGCTCGAACAGTCCGTTCTCGGAAGTCCGATAAGCAAGAAAGGCACTGTCCGAACCAACGATGGTAGCGGTAATGGCGACCTCCTCTCCAACTGCGATCTCCACCGGAAAATGTGCAACGTCACTGACTACCGGTTGGTTCGTGAATCCCGGATAGTCATACAGATAGACCGTGCGTTGATCGATCAATTCAGCGATCCCGGGGTAATCGATCAGGTCAACGAAAGTCTCATCCAAGTTATCAAGGAACGCCTGGTAGCTATAGAATTTATTGGTATCGGCCAGAACGTAAGGGGCAATTATGTCCCGTAGACCCTCAGCCCTGCTGTAATAACTGTGATCCGCGAAATTCTCATCCACGATGGTACGCATATGCGCCAGGTACATTCTCTGGTAAGTCGGGTTCTGGAACAAATTCCGCATCAGCGGTCTTGGTTGGACCGATACGCTATTGAGGTGCTCCAACGGATCGATCGTTATGGCCTGGGCAATGCTGAATCCATTCCAATGGGTCGAGGCATCGGTCAATCGAAAACTTGCGAACGACATGTTCATGTCCCAGAGTATCGGATTCCAACGCGCGTTATCATCCATGTACAGGTAGTAGTTCTGCGCATATCCAACGTAACTATCAAAATTGATCAACGCATAATTGAACGCGTGCATCCAAAGCGTGCGATCCACATTCAGGATCTCCTCCACGTTCTCCGGATCATTATTCAGCACATCGATCAACGTGTACAACTCATCCCACCCTTCATCGGACTCCAACGAATAGAGGTCATAATAATCGGCTATGTCGGTGCCCGGAGAATTGCTCAGATTCGAATTTTCACCATTGAGATCAACGGTAGTCGGATTCCCCTTCACGAACGGATTACCACGGGATCCAAAATGAGAATCCACGAACTCCTTGCTCACATCCTCAACGTTCGCGTACAGGCCGATCAGGATATCGTTAACGTACACATTGGCATAATTGGCCTGAGATGCGGGCATGTACTTCCGTACGATCTCATAAGAAAGCACCTCACGCAAGAAGGACGGATCCTGGATCACATTGCTCAGCTTCAGCTTTTCATAGCCTTGGTAGTTCTGCCCCGCATGGACATGGTCCAGTTTAATATTGAATGGGTTCTTCTCACGCGAGGAACTGTAGGAGCTGAACCCTTTGTAACGCACACCGACATCGGGTATCGAGGTTCCATCAATGATGAGATCACCCTGTAGTCGTTCATCACCGGCCAGGTACAGCGTATCCAAGAGATCGTTCCAATCCGGTTCGGCGAAATACAGACGTACCTCTCGCACGGAACCAAGATCATATAGTCCTGTTTGCGCGTGAAGAACCCCACCGGTACAATACGAACCGAATAGTGCCAAGGCTATGGCAATGTGCCGTATCACGTTAGCGCTGAACTACGATGCGTTCCATGATCCGTTGGCCAGAACCCAGCGTCACTTGCATGTGGTAGATCCCTTCCGCTTGATCGCTGAGATCAACTAGAAGTGTGTTCCGGACTGAGCGTACCGAACGACCTATGCCATCAACAACCGCGATCGAAGCGACTTGTGAAGCATCAACTCCACTCAGTAAAAAAGCACCATTGGATGGATTCGGATACACCTCAAGGATTTCGGATCCGATCTCATTCACTTCCGTAGTAAGGGTGCAGACATTCGTACCCAAAATGGCTATGATACCAGGATCAGCACACAAATACCGGAAGGCTTTTGGCGGGCTAGCATTGTATTGCCAAACGATGGTACCGCTTTCGTCAACCTCATACATGTATTCATCCGATAGTGCGACGAAAATATTCCCGTTCGGCATTCGGTCCGATGCGCTTTGCCCCGATGAATTAGCAAGACACACATGCCTCCAATCGTAAACCGTTGGCCCAAAGGCCGTATTTGGAGTGCGGTCATAGTTGTAACCGTTCAATGGTGGGTCGATGGCATCAATTACCGTGTTCCCACTTGGTCCCCCTACGTTGTTCACGAATTGCAGATACCCAGCATTGGGACGACCGTCCTTGATCCATCGTACATCATGCACCGCTCCTGCAATGGTCTGTGTGCCCATAGTGCCATAGTTCGCTGGTTTTCCCCATCGGAATAGGAAGTCGCCGCCCTTTCCTGCATTCCCAGCGGAATGACCTGCTGCTTCCGCGGTTGTGGTGCTATGATCAATAACGAAGATCTCACTCGCATAACGGGAACTGAATGCGATCTGATCCAACCCCTCATTGTAATCGATACCGTTCGAATGGAACCAATCACCACCACCACCTGGGCCGCCGCCACCTTGTATCGCTACGTTAATGTTCATGCGTTCCGGATGCTCCGCAATAGGCATGTAGTTCGGTTTGCTCGCATCAACGTATTGGATGAAACGATCAAGCATGTTCCATTCCCACACCACTTCACCTCCACTGCCATTTTGCTGTACCTCAATGATACGGGTAGGCCATTTCGCTGAGGTGCCAGTATAACCGAGTGCTTGTAGTTGCGCATTGGTCTGAACGAACCAAGCCGTTAGCAATACATTGCCATTGGGCATCAAGCAAATATCGTGGTGCGAAACATAGCTCGAAGTGGAATAAACGAATTCCCAAACGAGCGCACCAGCTGGCGTGAACTCTTGGACCTTACCTCCCACGGCCGCGCCATTCAACTGATTTCCAACGTTCACAGCTCCTCTCACCAAATTCCCGTTCGGCTTGATCGCCATCGCATAGTTCGCATTCGAAGGCAACGACCAACTATGCGCAATGGCACCGCTCGCATCGATCAAATAGGCCGTGCTCGCGTTCTGGTTGTTATACAGTGCATACCCGTCGAATTGCGCTTGGGTTGCGAACATTGCTAAGGAGCCGATGAAGAACAAAGCAGCTCGCGACAGGATTGAGTGCTTATCACCGAAAATCGAGTAACGTGTTTTCTTCATTGTCTATCTACGGATGTGGGCTGGATCATTAACGTTCAGACAACGCTTATGAACATAGGTTTAAGGGTGCAACGTAATTGGCCAAGTGCTTTTAAGGGTCGGCAATGTAATTCGCTCTTAAAGGTCATAGCAGGTTTCTTGGACGACCTTCACTGGAAGAATCCCTCAACGGGTCCGAAGTTCGTCATACCTCGCTGCCCTATAGCGATCGGTGGTAATACTATCCACGAAATACATCTCCATTTCTCCTTTGCCTTTCGCTTCAATTCTTCCACGTGAAGTAAACCGTAGATCCGGCTTATCCTTCAACAATTCGTACGTGGTTCCACTGATATTAACGCAGCCGACCGAACCGGCTGACTCCATACGGTTCGCTGTATTCACGGTATCGCCCCAAATGTCATACGCGAATTTCCTTACGCCCACGATCCCCGCAACCACCGGCCCGCTGTGGATACCGATCCTGATCTCGAAATAGGGTAGACCCGCTTCGATCTTTCGCGCCTTCCCTTCAGCAATGAAATCCCTGATCTCAAACGCTGCTTCGACCACATCTTTAGCATGAGTAACATTAGAGGTGGGTAAACCGCCGGCGGCCATGTACGCATCACCTATGGTCTTGATCTTTTCAACACCGTGCTTTTCCATGATGTGATCGAACGCACTGAAACATTCGTGAATGTCCTTGACCATTGCCTTTGGGCTCAATCGTTCCGCATATTGAGTAAACCCTGCAAAATCCGTGAAGATCACACTGACCTGCTCCATGAGCTTTGCATCGGCAACACCATTATCCTTCAGTTCCTGGGCAACCGCTTCAGGTAGGATATTGAGCAACAGGTCATCGGATCGGTCCCGTTCCAATTGTATGGCTCTCCGCGATCTATTGATATAGCGTAATCGGCTCCACAATCCGATGGCCAATGCAAAGACACCTATACCAACGAAAAAAGCAATATTCCGGTGTTCGCGCTCCTTCGCCACTTCTTCCTGTCGCCTAAGTTCAAGTTCGACCAATCGTTGCACTTGGGCTAAACTATCAGCTAAATGTTCCTGTGCAAAAGCATGTGTCAATTCGATCCGCGTCATTTCCTTGACATTCTCCTGCCCGAATATGGAATCACGAAGTAGAATGTATCGCTTATAATAGGACAGAGCCATGTTCCCATTGCCCAAGGATTCTTGGACCTGATACAGACATTCACAAGCTCCTTGTTGCATGGGGACCACGTCCATCTCATCAGCGATATCCAATGCATCCTTACACCACTGTAAGGCTTCCTTGTACCGCCCTGTCATTCGAGAATTATTCCCAAGGTCGATCGACACTATGCCCTCCATGTATTTGCTCGATTGTCCCTTGATCGCCTTCAAACTTTTCTGAAAATAAAAACGAGCTGAGTCCAATTGGTCCATCTGCTCCATGCAATTACCCATGTGCATATAACTCACTCCCATCCATACATCCGAATTCAGACTTGTCCAGATCGCCAATGAACGCCGGTGCTGAATGAGTGCCTTTTCAGGTTCATTCATATCACTATATAGAGCGCCGAAATTGTTATAGGATCTAGCTAACATCTGTTGATCCTGCAATTTCGCGTAAACTTCAACACTTCTTCGGTAATACTCTTCCGCTTTGTTATAGCTCTTCTGAAGTTGATAGACCGCACCAATATTGTTATACACTTCAGCGAGACCTTGTTGATCACCTTGTTCCTTACGAATGTCCTCGGCTGCAAAGAGTATTGAAAGCGCAGTGTTGTATTCCCCAAGCATATGCTTGATGAACGCATCCTGGATCATTACGCGACTTAGATCTCCCTTGTCTCCATGCGTCGTGGCCATAACCCGAGCCGAATCGATCAGCACCAATGCGTCATTGATCCGATCATCAGAACGCGCTTCGAACACTTGATCCAAGATGACATCAAAAGGACGTGGCATTTTCTGCCCCATAGAGAACAGATAACTGCAACACGCAAGGATCAAGAAAAATGTTCTAACGGACGCAGAGAATGACAACGACAGAACGAGCCGATGTGCGTAATTCATAATGCGAAAGATACTATGCTCCGATCTGATAAGATCCAGAATTCCGTATATTACCAACCTAAAACCCAAATTAAATGCTAGCTCTCCCTCTTGCATGTCTGCTTTTACTAAGCTCACAGCCTAGTTATTGCGCACCACTTGAAAACAATTCGGTCGAGGTCACTGAAGACGTTGCACAACCACTTGTGGACACCCCGACTGCGCTTTTCGATAAAGCCGTACTTCAGGACCTACTGAAAAACCCCTTGTGCACAGCAATTCGTTTCTACAACGCCTTGGCTACAAGTGATGCAACTTCGTACACCGTGATTGCCATCGGCATTGATAAAGATGGAAAAGAACTCAATGGTGGCAAGGCTTATCGCATGTACGATAAACTGGAAAGTGGAAAGATCGTAGCAAAGAATCTGACAGCATCCAAGGCATCCGCAGCTTGCATCCGGTTGACCGCATCCGGCAAGACCTGTTCCACCGCAAGCATGGAAAAACCAGATATTGAGGCGCTTCTCGCCATGGCGTGCGACGGAATTCAAATAACGGAGGAAGCTGTAGGCAAGGACACCGGTTTTCGACTAGTGACCATTTCAATCATTGACGATAAAGTGGTGATCGCTGGAACCGCGCCCGATAATACCAAAGTCTGTGGCGACCCTTGTCCTTCTGTTTGTGGACCAATGGAGAACTATTTGAAGACGAAATAGGCCTTCGATCATGGCGGCGTCATCTGGATAAGAAGTATTCCACTATCCGGTCCTTATAGCCCGTAGCCCTCAGGTGTCGGTTGAAACCCCGACCATTCGTAGTGGCGATTGCTATATGGTGATCTCGTCGGAGTCATGATACCGACCGATCGCGATCCAGTTCCTCGCCATAAATTGCAGGCACTATGCTCATGCCCGCAAACGACCACGCAGCCTTCGCGCTATTCAAGTCCTACATCCGCGATGCTTCAGGAATTAGCGAGGATGAATTCAACCTCATCGCACACTTCTTACGTCCCGTGCACTTCAATAAAGGAGCGGTAGTTCTTGAGATCGGTTCTGTTTGCGCTCATGCATTCCACGTTACACGCGGTTTGTTAAGAGTGGCAACGTTGGACAAGAATGGTGATGAGCATATCGTTCAATTCGCTCCGGAAGGCTGGTTCGCATCGGACCGAAGCAGCATGTATTTCCAAGAACCTTCGCATCTCCGGATCGATGCCATTGAAGATACGGATGCAGTGATGGTAGGCCAGGATTATTTTGATGCCCTAGCAACGATCAGCGAAACGTTCCGAAAATTCAACACCACTCTTCTCCATAATCACATTCGCCACATGCAGGATCGCATAGCGCTGTTGCTTGGTGCTCGGGCCGATGAGCGTTACCAGAAATTCGTCAGCATGTACCCCGATCTGCTTTTGCGCGTTCCGCAGTGGATGATCGCGAGCTACTTGGGGATCACCCCGGAATCGCTGAGCCGTGTTCGCCGAGATCTGGCTGAACGCAATTTCAGCACACGGTGAACTTCTTATCATAGGTCAATGCACAGGACCAGCATGTGGTTGGACCTTTGTGGCGTTCAAAAACTCAACTACAATGACCTACAGACCTATTGAAAGAGTGATCGCACCCGGCCAACCTCATTTTGTTGGCGACGGTTTCCGCGTTCACAACTTCATTCCACACGGAGCGTCAGTTTCCATGGAACGCATGAGCCCGTTCATCATGTTGGATTACAACTCGAAGTGGCAAGTACCTGCTGCTAACAGTCCTCGCGGCGTTGGTGTGCATCCGCATCGTGGGTTCGAAACCGTTACGATCGCCTACAAAGGAAAAGTTGCGCACCACGACAGCAGCGGAGGCGGAGGCGTGATCAGTGAAGGCGATGTACAATGGATGACGGCCGCTTCCGGTGTGCTGCATAAAGAGTATCATGAAGAGGAATTCAGCAAACATGGTGGCATTTTCCAGATGGTGCAGCTCTGGGTGAACCTACCGAGCAAGGACAAAATGTCCACGCCGAAGTACCAAGCGATCGCACACGAAAAAATGGCACAACATCAACTACCGGACGGCAGTGGAGCGATCGAAGTGATCGCGGGTAATTACAACGGTACCCAAGGACCAGCGACAACGTTCACCCCAGTGCACATGTATAATGCACGCTTGAGCGCAGGTGGAACGGCGGACTTTGAGTTCCCGTCGAATTACAACACATCGCTTTTAGTGGTGGAAGGCGCAATCCGGGTGAATGGCACCGAAAACGTGCCAACCGATCATTTTGTACTGCTTGCGAATGAAGCAGGAACCATCACCATTGAAGCAACCGGACCAGCAGTAGTACTTGTGCTTAGCGGGGAGCCGATCAATGAACCCATTGCTGCACATGGCCCGTTCGTGATGAACACGCAAGACGAGATCAGGCAAGCCATGCACGACTTTAACCAAGGCAAGTTCGGCTATTTGGAGGATTGAATAGCTGCCTTCCAATGCCTCCTTTAGTTATGTTCAGCTTTGGGACCGACCATGGTGGTGAGCGTATGAAAAGCTCGTCCACCAAAGCAACCCTTTTTGGTTTTGATCCGTCTAAACATTAACCGAGAGGCACTTCCACTTTGATGCGCACTTACTTCACGCTGATCGCCGCGTTGGTAATTACTCCGATAATGTTTGCGCAGCTAACGGACAAACTCTTTTTCATCCGAAACCCCTCACCGGGGGTTTTCTGGTTCAGTTCGATAGGCATCGGCACTGGAGTTATTGATGATATTGAATTGGCACCCATTGTTACTGTGGGAGATACCTACAGCTCGTGTGTTAATGTTACCGCTGAACAATTCTATTTGTGTAACGGGATCCAGATCTTCGGTTTCGATGCGAACGGCATGCTGCCAATGACCACGACAACACTTCCACTGCCACCCAGCTCTGTTTTCGTTCAAGTGGTTGTGGACCCATGTGATGGAATGTTCTATGGCGTCCTGAAGGAATACGCGAATGGCGTTATCATCGGCGTTTCAATTGTGAGCTACGATCCATTGTCGAACAACGTAACATCGATACTTCCGTTACCACTTCTGCAGTGGGTACCAACAGCTCCAAGTGCTGAGTACGACCCTTCAACTGGCGTCTATATCATCTCAGCCGACCTCATCGGCGATGGGAGTTATGGGTTGGCCTGCCTGGATGTACACTCTGGCGAAGTACTTAGTGCGGATAGTATGGTAGGTATTCCTGGTGAGTCATTCGGGCATTGGGCGCTTGGTTGCCGATCCTCTGAAGGGCCACTTCTCTACGGCACCTCCATTGACCATAATGCGCAATTGAAATACTTGGGCGTCTGCCAAGCGTTCGACCCTGTGGTCTCTCACATTTCGGAGAGCGGCACACCCAGCGGCTTCTGGAAACCTTATTGGGGTGGCTCATGTGTTGACCAAGGCAACAACGTGTTCTATTGGGCAGGGGCAGGCGGAATCATTATCGGAGCATCGCTGGATGACGGCTCCTACGTTTACAATGCTAGCGTGACCAGCGGGGAACTTATGTTCCTCGAGCACTTCAGCACCTGTGAATGCAACACAACCGTTTCAACGAACGACAGCCAGAACAATACCAGTGCTCCACAAATAACCTGCACTGGAGACATGTTACACGTAACACAAGCACCAGTGGGAACATCGCTCTATGTGATCGACGCATCGGGTCGCGTGGTGCAGCGAATTCAGTGTATCTCTAGTGATATCAATATACAATTAGCAGACCTGAAAGAAGGTTCTTATGTGATTCAGGGCCAACCTTTGGAGGACGGTGATTCCCATATCCTAGGGCGGATCGTGATCGTTCGATGATCAGTGAACATGATCCGATCAGCGCTATGCGAAGAATTGAATCAGGGTGAAGGTGCTCTTTGCACCGCACGAATATCGAAAGCACAATAAGTTGCAGCGAGCTGGTTCGTTCGGATAACCGGAGAAGGATCCAATACCAGTACGGCGAAACCTGAGGGTCTCGCCGTACTGATCTTGATCAGATCTAGATCTCTGCTCGTCTATTCTACAACGATCCGCTTCACCACATTCAGCGAACCGCTTCCAACTTTTACCATGTACACTCCTGCGCTCACGTAGGACATGTCCAGCATTTTGGAATACACACCAGCGTTGTTCGCCAACGAGTAATACGCCAACAGTTTGCCCTTCGTATCATAAATGGAGACCGGCAGTTTCTCGTTCGATGCCGCAGTTGTGTAAGTAAGCATAAAGCGGCCACCATCCATTTGCTGAATGGACAAGTTCGCATCATTGGCAAGATCGGAACCTACACCAACTATGCCTGTAACGTTCGCAGTGTAATCGTTCGTGCGGCCATAGGTCATGTCATCACAAGCGATTGACACATTGTTGCCATCCGTACCACGAACGCGCATGAGGTGCATGCCTTGTGTTACGCCTGCAACGGTTGCAAAATTCACCGTGAATGGGAAATTGGTATCTGCATTGGCAACAGAGCCAGTGGCTATCCGTTCACTGGTCTCAAATTGGTAGTTATCGTTGAAGTCGATCCAGATCGCGAAATCAGAATCGTCATATCCCACTTCCAACGAAGACACGAACGGGTTGTTCGCCATAACAAAGTTGAAGACGATGTTGGGCTCGTAGCTGTATCCCGGAGGCGCAGTTCCACAAGTAGGTTCGAGATCCTGATCGGCGAGTTGGAGTTGCGTCACACCATCATTGAATCCTGCACAATCCGAAGTAGGTTGGCAGATGTTATTCTCCACAACCTTCGTGAAGTCGTCATTGCTCGTATCTCCATCACCAACGATCTCTGTTCCTGCAACAATACTATACGAACCGAGTGCAGAGAGATCTACTGTGGCAGTAAAGGTGTATGTGGCAGATGCCCCGGAGGCTATGGACCCGGCATAGGTCTCTTGCACAGGAGTTCCTGCATTTACAGTATAATAGACCGGAACCGAAGTTTGCGTAGCGCTACCGAAGTTCGTGATCTCCACGGTAATGTCCTCTGTGGCCGTTAAGCCGGATCCCGTTGATGGGCTTGTGATCGCTGTTACCCCGCAATCAGCGCCTAATAGATGTGTTACGTTCTGACTGGTCGTATCATTCCCGTTGAATTGGTCCGCAGCATACGTGGTGTATGATCGCAAAGCATACGTCTGCCCAACGATCGAAAGATCTGCTGTTGTAGCGAATGTGTGCTGCGCAGATACGGAAGATGCAAGCGTACCAACAAACGGTTCAGTTACTACCGCGCCTCCATCCATCTGATAGGAGATATCGAAACCCGTAGCGGACGATTGGCCGTAATTGAACACCGTCACGGTCACTTGTTCTGCGTTCGTCAACGCACCGTCCGTTGGGGTATCGATGGTGACCACGCCAACATCATCGGTGAAGTTCGAAGCGATCTGGAATACACCGACCACATCAGCGCCACTACCATTATGAATGTATTCGGTAGTGTACCAGAACTCCTTATTGTTCACGGGATCGACATCGATCTTGCCATAGTCACCAAAACGGTTACCGCTGATGTTGCCCGTTCCTGCTGAGATCAATTCTTCAGCAACGGTCATGGTTCCAGACGGATCATTCGCGAAGCGACCGGTATAATATGAACTCACACGGTAGTTGGTCGGAGATGGCGTGGTAGGACCCGCCATGCTCGTATACCCCATGCCGATGTTGCCGTATTGGTCCATCGCGAGGCTTGCGCACCATGCATGTTTTCCATTCTCAGCGGTATACGTTCCTTCCTGCTCAATTGCCCATGGTGCATTATCAGCAGGTTGGCGCAGCTCATACCAACGAACGGCGGCCAGTTCACCTGTTGTTGCATCAGCATCAACAACAAAATTGAAGAGGGCTGAATTATGACCAGAGAATTTGCGGAATTGAGCTTGGTTCATGATCGTTGCTTGTAACGCATCGATATTCCCACCACCACCAGGTTGTGCCAAATTCGAGAAACTACCGCCATCGAAAACAGAGATGAAAGGTGTGGCCGCCAATTGAGTTGCCGCCGAAACTGTTGAGTTGGCCGGTGTCGCCCAATCCACATCGATCGTCCAGAGCTTGATGTGATCGAAGCTTACACCTCCCCACGCATCATCTTGTAAATAAATCGCAGTTGCACCTCCTGCAGCAGGCATAACATCATCGGTAACGTTCAGCACCTGCGGACTTTGGAACCCGCTTGTGACCATACCCGGAAGGTTAAAGCTTTGGATACCAGGCGTTGCTGCCCCGGCAAGCATGGCCGTACGCTCCAGTGCCCAAACCTTATTGTTGGAACCGGTATTGTCCGTTATGTAATAGCCATCGCTCCAAACCGAAAGCTTTTGATAGTCGCTTATCTGACTCACCGAATAGACATTCCATGCAGAAGTGACCGGGTCAGGTCCTTGTGAAACTGCCACCTCGGCACCGGTGCTGAAGAAGAGGTATGTAATGACCCAACGGTCCGCAGCCGCATCATAGGATACAGTGAGATCGCAACACCCTCCGGAGGAAAAGATGTTGTTCACATTCAGCCCTGCGGTAAGCGCATTTCCGTCCTTGTCATAGATAATGAAACCCGTATTGTATACGATAAATACGTGGTTGAGGCCAACTGCCAGATCAGGGTCCGATGGCGGTGAAACATTGTTGTTCACATCGAAAACAAGGGAAGGTGCTCTGCTCTGAATTCGTCCTTTTAGACGATGTTGTTCGGTGGCCAGAACATCGTTCTCGGTTTGCCTGTCCTTACCCGGAACAACAAGATTCTTGGATGCCCTACCGTCGTTCGGAGCCTCGGTCAATGGTATTGCCGGGTTCAAGGAAGACCGCTCAGAGAGTGGTGCCTCAACGCGCAACTTGGTTATCACCCCGGTGTAGGTTGCGGGACCAGCAACGTTCGGAGAAGCATTATTTGTTGATCCTTGGGCATGAATTCCGGTGCTTATCAAAGTTAGAAGAGCAATGGAAACTAGTGTAAAGGTTGAGCGCATTGAGGGTTATTTTGCGTGAATCTATAGAACTCTATCCCAATTAGAGGAATAATAATGGATCAATCTATGGATCCCGAAATGTTGACCACTTACAACCGATCAATTTCGCGCATGGTTTTCGGCTACATTGCACAGCAATTCCTTTGGCCAAAAGGAATACCATTCAATGCTTATGGCACGCTGGTTGCATAGTGCAAAACACATATAAAGAACGCCGAAATGAAAACGATACTGGCTATACTTACTTCACTCATTTTTGTGAGCTGCGCCCAGAAAAATTCAGCTCCCCTTGAAGTAGAGAAAGAAAAGGAAACTGCTCCAACGGAGATCCATGAGAAGAACCGTACGATCGGTGTAATACAACAGGCCATTACCAAAGAAGGTTGCGCTTGGACCATTCGCATCAAGGAAGTGGACTACTTGCTGGACCCCACAAATCTCGGAGAAGAATTCATGGTCAACGAGCTTCGTGTACGCTTTGATTACCTGCCATTACGCATGGTCAATCGATGCAAGGAAGCAAACCCCATCGAAGTGCTATCGATGGTAAAAATGAAATAGAATTCCAGCTTCCTTTTTCTGGATGTTACAGACGCTGGTCCTGTGCGTGCGGAGCTATATGTGGGTGTCACTTCTGTCTCCTAGGACTTGTCCTTTCCATACCTTCAGGCAGCACCTGTTCTACTTGCTGCGTCATAGTGCTGTATCGCCGATCTAATCCGAAAAGAGATGAGAACAGTTATGCTCCCCGTTGCCTTTCTTATGATCAGTGCGCCGTTGCTTGCGCAACTTACTGCCGGTGAGATACCCGCCGGAAGCATCGCTTACACTACGAACATTGACCTGAACCTCACCACGCAATTCACTTCCGATTCTGCTGATGTGGAATTGGACTGTGACGACTTCGGGGATGTTCGCGCGCAACTATTTCGAGGTGCACCTGAGATCGATGCACCACACGTGGCCATGTTGCATTTCGTTGATAACGATATCGAAGTCTGCACCGACCTTACCACAGGATTTCAACTGCGACCAAAGTTCTATAGCTTCAGTGAGGTGCTGGCATGTGTGGGCAACTTCGATTGGCTAATGGGCGATCAACTTGTTCTTGGTGATCTGGGCGGATTCACGGGCATCGGGCCGACACGGATCGACAGTATGTACATCGCTTACCGCCGAGGAAATGAAATGGGTTGGATCCTTCTGTCATTTGATCTTGAGTCCCCGGAAATAAGTTTGCAGATCCACCACGTATTACCCATCTGCCAAGGCCCCAATAGCATAGAGCAGTATGAAGCACCCACTCCGGTAAGCCTCTTTCCGAACCCTAGCAACGGCGGATCGATCCGTGTAGAAAGCCCCTATGCACTTATGAGCCTAGAATTCCTCGACCCAACCGGAAGGGTCATTGCACAATACAACGGCAACACGCGGACCATGGCTGCACCGGAACGATCCGGCACCTACTTCCTTCGGGCTACAGATACCAACGGACTGCAAACGGTTACGCGCTTCGTACAGCAGTGAAAGTTCCGCCTTATTAGCAAAATAGACGTGTATGTCTTGCCGGTTGACACAACGATCTGCGTATTGCTAGTCGGTTAGATTATCCATGAAAATGAATCCCGCCGAACGCTGATCATTCCGACGAGAGAAATCCTTCGTCAAGCAAATTCGCTTTAGTATCAAACCTTGCATTGGCCATTCTCTAGGCAGATAAGATCAGGGTATCCCTTCGTCTAGATGCACATGATGCATATTAGGGCCTTAAGCCTCGACCCGAGGTGCTTATGCTTAGTACCGCTCCGAGCTAGGGCGCCTATATCGATCTACGGAATTCAATAATTAATAACGGTGTACTTAAGCCAAACGGAGCAGATGAGTTTGTCCGTTGCGAGTTAATGAAAGATAAACACTTTCACAGGAACTCCATCCGATTTTCCTCGAATAATAATGGAATAAACGCCTGCCTCGAAGCTCCCTACATCAAGCACATAAGTAGGACCATTAACTGACCTTTCCAACACACTTCTTCCTTGCGCATCGAACAAAACAAGAGTAACCTCACCATGACCAATTCCTTCAATTTGTAACAAATCCTGCACAGGATTCGGATACACTTGAATTTCAGACATTGTTTGCTCTTGAACTGAAAGCAAATAACTATCCGAACTGATCGTACCACTTGTATCACCACTAATAACAGAACCGACCAGCTGATAGACTTCACCTTGTGCGGCACAATTCCACGAATATTTATCAATCCCTTTTCCTTCAACATAGCTGACATGATCCCATAAGTTACAATAAGGATAACTCTTAAGGTCGCATTCCTTACAATACCTCCCTAACGAATCAATTCGATGTTTTGCAACACAAATAAAATGTGGCGAACCCGGTGTGATCTGATGCTCGGACATGATCAATTCACCCGGATAGGATGATAAAAGGTCACGATATGGTAACTCGGTGATCGAGGTTTCCCACTGCATATTGTTCGACCCGGAGTAGTAATTTGTATTCGTGGATGAAGAAGTGGCGGGAGTGGTCGTCGTTATGGTCCAAACTGCCCAAGTATCGTAGAGCACGTCATCACCCGTATCCGTTCTGGAGATCATAGTATATTTTCTTCGTCTATACGTGCTGCCGTATGGATACCACCAGTTATAGTGAGCCCCGCCGCCCCCAATAAACAATTCCATAATATCACCAGCTTGGAATGGATACATCTGATGAATATCCGGAACCAAAAAACCTACATCCGGCCCGTGAACGCCATATAACTCCAGATCATTCATACGCATCATACCCCACTCGCGCGAGATCACCCACACATCACCATTCGTACATGTGATCGTCTTTTGTAGATCGATCAACCCGAATTGTACAAGTGTATCTACAGCCGTAACTTCCGCATTGATACTGGCAGCTGTATCCATGACCCATATACTCCCAAGATCAGCATACGGCAAGAACACTAAGGAATCCGGATCATGCAACAGCCAAACACTATCTCGCACGGTCGCTGAACGTTGTACGAATTGTGGCAGATCAGTGACTACAGAATCGGGAACGCACGTGTCACAGTATTCCGCAATGCGATTAAACTGATGCTCGTAAAATTCTGCTCCAAGCGTATCGGTATGCGTAATAAAAACCTGAGCACTTACTGCACCCGTATCAGATGTGAAGTAATTATACTTCCAGCCCGGTTGGAAAAATGACCATTGCTGCGCCATTATCGATAATGGCATTACTAGAAGGAATCTCAAAAATAAGCATTGCCTAAGTTATCTATGAACACTGGGCTTTGATCAACTTTTTAATGTTCCAGTTGATCTTCTTCTTTGGCGCAATGTACTTCGCTAAGAAAAGCGATGGACA
>Ga0209170_1000054_pt1 | contig 79735 bp, 70 predicted proteins | sample KloWWTKNB14_bulk_FD_187178 | JGI IMG/M metagenome (GOLD analysis project Ga0209170, IMG submission 187178) | Active sludge microbial communities from Klosterneuburg, Austria, studying microevolution and ecology of nitrifiers - Klosterneuburg... | ecosystem: Engineered > WWTP > Aerobic digester >...
ACGGCCTGGCCGCTGTTGAAGCTGAACCAGACATCGACGATGGGCGCATAGGGGTTGCAGCTCGGGTTGGGCAGCACTTCAGCGTATGCGCACACGTTCGTTGCCGTGATCGGTGTGCAGGTCCCAAGCTGTTGGAGGGTCAGCGGTACGGCCTCCGCACATTGGTCGCCCGCGGCCACGGGGCTGCAAGCAGGAGCGCAGGTCATGCTCAGGTTGAATTCACCTTCCGCCGCGCTGTAGCCGTGCACAAGGACCAGATAGCCCGTGCCGGGCACGGTGGGGAACACCACGCGCGACCGGGTGCCGCAACCGGAGGCATCGTCATTGCCTGTCACACAGATCGGTGCACTGCAGGATCCGGTGAACACACTGATCTTCGAATCATAGGCCGTTCCATTGCAGGTGCTCAAGGTCACCTCCTCGCCCGTGCCGGAGAAGGCGTACCACAGGCCCTTGCTGGTGATGTTCGCCGGGCCGCAGGCGGGTCCTGCCGTGAACAGCCCCATGGCCGTGCTCGCCGTGATGGTATACCCGCACGAGATCGGCAAGGCCCCGGCGCAGATGGCGTTCGGCGGCATAGGCCCCAAAGTGGTGAAGGCAACAGGGCCTATGACGTAACTGCTGTCCGTGGCACATTGCTCGTAGAGGTACAAGGCGTAGTCCGTCTCTTCGGTGAGTCCGCTGATCGTTACCGGTGGGCCATCGACCCCGTTCTGGCCGGTGACCGTGGTGCCCGTGCCCGGCGTGAAACCGACAGGACCGTACTCGATCACGAACTGGGCGGTCGGGTTAGCAGTGTTCCATTGCACCACCGCCTGCGTTCCGGTGGTGGTGATGCTTAGGTTGGTCGGTGCCGGACAAGTGGTGCAATGCACGCCCAGACTGAACGCCCCGCTGGCCGACCCCGTGCCGTGGACCTGGAAGAAGTATGTTTCCCCGGGCTGGGCATCGAATTGCACCGTGGAGCACGTGCCCACGCCGGGCGTATCGTTGTTGCCCACCACGCAAGGGAGCGTGCCACAGGATCCACGGTACACGCTCAACTGGGTATCGTACGTTGGGTCGGGGCAGGTGGTGGCCACCACATTGCCCACCAGATCGGTGGCCACATACCACACGGCGGGCGCGGTAAGGGAGGTCTGGCAGGGTATGTTGTCATCCGGTGTCGCACCTGCCGTGGAGCCTTCCAAGGTCTCGCCGCAACTGATGGGAAGTGCTCCGTAACACTCGTCGTTCGGGATCTCCTGGCAATCGACCGAGAGCGTGAAGGTCCCGGTGGCACCATTGTACCCTTGCACCAGCACCAGGTATTCACCGCCGTCCCAAGTGGCGAAGGTCAGCTGCGATCCAAAACCGCAACCTCCTCCATCGTCATTCCCGCCAATGCACTGCAATCCATCGCAGGTGCCTTCATACACGTTGATCTTGGTATCGAAACTGAACTGTGTGCAGGTGGAAACGGTGATGGATCCGCTCACACCCTGCACGGTGTACCAGACCCCCGGTGCGCTGATGGCCGTTACGCAGTACGGGGTGACATCCGTTGTTGCGGCCAGCGTAGTACCGGTCACGCTCGTTCCGCAGGCCACGGGTTGCGGGTCCGCGCAAGCGTCATTGGCCGGCGCTTGTGCGGTGGCTTGGAGAACGGCCATCGTGAATACTGCGGGCAGGAGTTGGCGTGGTAACCGGGACATGGGTCGAAGGTTTGGGAACAGCACAAGGAAATGCAGGGAGGATCTCCGGTTCCTGATGATCGTCAGCTTGGCTGACCGACGTGGTGCGTGCTGGAGCATGTCGGGCCATTGCAGGGTGCCTTTCCGAACCTCCGCCGCACTACTGCTCAGCCCTTGCGGCGGAAACCGCTGTGGTCAGCACGGGGTTCACTTCGAACTGGATAAGGTCCCTCCATTTGGCTATCCAAGAACCTCTCCGACGTCTTGAAGGAGGGTGCGGCAGGATCTTATTAATGTGACCATTCGGTGCATACGGATCAACGATCAGTTGTTCATCAGCCGGTCAGGTGGCGAGGTGCCGGATGCTTGTTGCGCAGTTTTTTTGCGTAACACCAAAAACTGCTTTTCCATGCGATCGATCATTCCTCTTTTCACGATGCTTATTGCAAGTTCGCTGGCAGCCCAGACACCGGAATGGGGATATGGATATCTATACCCGGGCGGGGTCCTGGAGGGGTGCTATGCGATGGCGACGAATGACAACGACCGCTTTGTGTTGGTCGGTGGTGGCAACAGCGGTGTCGATCTAGACGTGGCGGGGAGCGGAACAGTGGCTGCAGGCCAGAATTTCATCGCGGTGTACGATGCGGATGCCACGCTCCTTTGGCAAGTACCGATGGCCACGCCGGGTGGCGCATTCGTGAACGCGGCGATGATGGACGCCGATGGCAACGTGTACGTGAGCGGGCATTTCTCGGGGACTGTTGACTTCGATCCGGGTACCGGTAACAGCGCTACCACTGCACAAAGCTTCGATTTTTATGTACAGAAGTTGCACGCGGACGGATCCTTCGCATGGGTGGCCCACGGGGGTACGGAAAACGGTGCGCGGGAGCTGGCGATGGGTCCCAATGGTCATGTGTATGCTGCCGGGTGGAACGAGGTGGCGGCGAACGTGACCTTGGGAAACGGGTCTGCGGTGGCTCTGCCGCGTGGCGCGTTCCTGACGGATATCGATGCGGAAGGCTCCTTGCTGAACGTGATCTCGTTCAGTGTGCCGGCCACCGATGAATATGTCCAGGTGCGTGGCCTCACCGTGGATGGCGGCGGAAACATCTACCTGTGCGGCACCTTCGATGGGAGCATGGACATGGATCCCGGACCGGGCGCTGTAGTCGCTACTGCAGTGATGGGCTACGACGGCTTCATCGTGAAGCTGGACGCCGGCCTGGTCCATCAGTGGTATAGCCGCATGGGTGATACGAACATGGGGCAGCCGGGCGGCTGGGACGCCATCCAGGAAGTGGTGGTGGACGCGAACGGTGATGTATACGCAGGTGGCTATTTCACATGGACCACCGACTTTGATCCGGATCATGCGCCTGGCACCTTCACCTTGCAAGCCGACGACAATAGTCAAGGACAGGACGGGTTCATCATCCGGTATTCAAGCGCAGGAGCGGTACAATCGGTCACGCACATCGGCGAGACCGACAACGGTGTGGATGGCGTATGCCAGATCGATCACATGAGGCTACGGAACGGCGTACTGGTGGTGGGTGGTTTCATCACCTATTTCAGCGATGTGGAGCCAGGTCCGGGTGTGACCTTGTTGGGAAGTAGTGGACCCGATGAAGGGATCTGGTACGGCACTTACACCCTAGGAGGTCAATTACTCAGTGCGTTCGCGCTCAACGATGTACCAGGCGGTATCGAACAGATGACCGATCTGGGTTTGTTGGCCGATGGGAGCATGGTGACAGCCGGCCGCTTCCAGAAGGCATTGGACCTGGATCCGGCCGCTGGGTCACTCCAGATCGCTTGTGACCCCAACGGTGGTCTCTATGCATTCGATATCGACCTTTTCGTTGCGCGTTACCATTGGAGCGGGATCACGGGGATCGTGACTCAAGTTCCTTCATTGCTGACGCTTTTTCCGAATCCGGCACGAAAAACACTGAACTTGTCGGAACCGGTGAACGGCGTGCTCATCGACGGGCTCGGGCGCACACTTCAACGGCTGCGGCGCTCATCGACGATCGCGGTGGAAGGGCTTGCGCCGGGGCAATACACGATCCGCACGGATGATGGTGTCATAAGTCGGTTTATTAAGGAGTAGGTTGCAGGGACGACGGGTGACCGCCCGGTAAGGCTGGATCCACAGGGGAATGCCATCTCCACACACAGTCGAAAGTGATCCCCGCATAACGCCCCTTGGGCCTCATTCGGAGTGGCGAGGATCACTTGTGAACAGCGTTCAATGTGGAAGAGCAGATCCGAGAACATTGTTGTCTCCTTCATGCCGGGGCGGTCCTGTCGATCCCTGCACAAGGTCTCTGAGATCCGCATCAATTCGTTTCCCGACAAGGGTCCATGTGGCAGTTCGTGAAAGGCGCGGGATGTCCGGGATCCCCTACATTGGGCGGGTCCATGGAACGTACGGCACGCCCTCTCCACATGCGCTTCGGTTTCATCAACCACGTGCTGGGGCGACGCTACCGCTATCTGCTCTATGCGCTGGTCCTGTTTTTGGTATTCCCCAGTTTCTTCTTCACCACGGCATACCACAGGGAGATCACCTACGCCTGCTTGAGCTTGGTGCTGGTGATGGGCGTGTATGCCGTGCATACCACGGTCACCAATATGTACATCGGGCTCGGCATGTCCGCGTTGGTGATCATCATCAACGCGGGCGGGCTGTTCAGCACGAACGCCACCGTCCAGTTCTATGTGGGTTTCCTCTTCTACATGGTGTTCTATAGTTACGTGGCATATCAGCTGATCCGCCTCATTTTTCGCACTTCGAACGTGACGATCGGTGTCTTGTTCGCAGCGATCAATGTGTACCTGCTGGTCGGGATCGTCGGCGGCTTCGGATTCATGTTGATCGAGAACGCTTTCCCGGGGTCGCTCAACAACGTGAAACTGGAAAGTTTGACGACCGATCCGGCGCACTTCATCTATTTCAGCTTCATGACCATGAGCACTGTGGGCTATGGTGATATCACCCCCGCGACCGCTCCGGCCGAATCACTCGCCATCGTATTGTCCGCATTCGGGCCGATCTATTTGACGATGTTGGTGGCCATCCTCGTAGGGCGCTTCATCACGCACCGGTTCCAAACACAGATGGAACGGATGGAGCGCTAAGAGTGACACTGGTCTGCGCGCCGGATGTTGTGGTCGAGCGGTCAGGGTCACTGATCATTGGTCGGCCCATGTTCGTTCCGGGCCATGCATGGCCAAGCGCAATGAGGGATCACTCCAAACCCTTGTGTGTGATCAACGGGATCACTTCCACGGTGATGTCGCTCCGGAAACCGGTCTGTTCATGTACATCGTCACCAATGGTAGTGGCCAACGTTTGCGGGACCTCACCGCCGAAATGGCGCCGGACGATCACATTGATCAAGGCCTCTGAGGCACTCAGCAAAGTGACATTGATGGTGCTGCCTTCATCCATGAAGCCCGGCACACGCTCCACCGTCCGGGCGGTGGTGGTACGGATGGCCTTCTCTTGTTCGAGGGATCGGCGACGGATCCCGCGTATCACCAGGATGAGCCCGCTGCCGATGATGTCCAAGCCGATGATGTTGAGGAGCATGAGCAACAGGGCGTGCGATGCGACGTCCGTGTTCCCGAATGCGAGCCCGATACCGACGACAGCTGCCGGAGGTAAGAGGGATACTGCGATCTCCACCCCGATAACGGCATCCAGGACCTGGCCCCACGGCGATTCGATGCGGTGGGGCTCGGCGGTGAGCGCCAGTGCCGCAGCGGCACCGGCGGAGATGGCGATGATGAGGTTCAAGGCGAGATCCTGCGAGGTGGGGATCGCCCGCAGCGCGATCTCCGGCGTGATGGTGTAGCCGCCCAAGAAGTGCTGAAGAGCGATGGTGATCAGGTAGGCGATCCCGCTACCGATGATCAACAAGCCCGCGACCTGTTTGAACAGACCACGTGCGGCGATCCCCGGCATCCGAAAGATGGTACCGATGCAAACAGCGCGTGATGGGGCCATGAACGGGGCCACGCACATGGAGCCGATGATCGCGGCCGGGCTGTTGAGGAGCAGGCCGGCCGTGGCCAGACCGGCGGCGGCCACGGTCATGGCGATGTATCCTGGTGAGATGACCGCGCCGGAAATGGCGCGTTCCTCCAAGGTGGTGTAGTAGTTCCGGATACCCCAGATGCCGGGCCGGAGGTCCCACGGGTTGTACTTGTAGTGCGTCATGGTGTTGTGCTGTCCTGGTTCAGGATGAGGGTGATATGGGGGTGTGATAGCCTCATTCCCACCGATGTCCACGAGGATGATCGGCCGGTGCAGGGAAAGGTAGGGCAGGTTCTCTTCCTGCATGCTGCGCTCCTCTTTGCCGGTGATCCGCACATAAGGATCGGTCTGCAGTATTCCGGTGAAGGCCGCTGCGTTGTGGGGAATTGATCGCTGATCATTGGCAGGAAGGAAGTTCGGCTACATTCAATCCTGCTCCAGTCTCCACGGGTTCAGGAAGAACGTCAGGTAGGTCATCAGCCCGCTGAAGCCGATGAGGTAGAGCGGCCACAGCAGGTGCAGCCAAGAAAAATTGAAAAGGATGCTGGTCGCGGTGAGCGTCCATGCAAAGAGGACGATGGGCCAAGCATCGGTGCGGTGGCCGGCGGGGTCCTTGAAGGCGCGTTCCAACATGGGTATGGCCACCAGCAGGTCCGCAGTGATGGCGAGGACCGTGGTGATCCACGGGTCGGAGGACAGGAGGAAGACGCCCATGCATGCCAAGCCGGCCAGCAGGCAGAGCACATCGCCTTTTCTCCGGGAGTAGTTCCCGCTCCACACCCCGGTGATGCCGATGAGCACGCAACCCATGGCGGATAGCAGCACGCTGAACACGTTCCAGTCCCAGGCCCAAGCCCCGGCCTGCAACTGGGCCACCACACTGATGCCCATCAGTAGTGACCAGCCGAACCAGGAGAGCACAACGGCCTTCATGCGGCCACTGGCCACGCGGCGGATCATCCGGTATTGCGCAAAGGCGACGAGGACATAGGCTGTCACCTTCATCATCCCGATCAGCATGGCCGGTCCATTGGTATCCATCGGTAGATCGGCGAAGCTACTGGGTCCGAATGCTCCTTCGGGATGTCCGCGACGGTTCCGGACGGCGTGTTGGATGCCGAGGATCCGCATCCGATCACAACGCTGTGCGGGTTACTGATCCTGAAGGGCTATTTTCGTCGCCGAACAATCAACATACTTGAATGAAAGCTCTTTTCACCTTGGTCGCATTCGCTGTGTCCGCTTCTGCTTTGGCCACGGACCGTATCGTGGAGGAATTCGGGCAGGCACCGGCCTACTCCAACATCACGGCGGCGGTAGCAGCCGCTTCGGACGGAGACCGGATCATCGTAAAGAACCGGGCGGGCAACATCCCATGGATCGAGAACATCATGGTGAATGCCAGTCTGCAATTCCTGAGTTTCTCCAACGACGACTTCTTCTACGTCCAAGGGAACTACACGATCACTGGTGCTGCCGATCGCGAGGTCACTATCATCGGCATGCGGAACACGTCCGGTAACATCCTGGCCGGTGCAGGAGGGACTGTACGTGGTACTTCTGTGCGCCTTATGGATAGCTACTTCGTGAATGGATACGTGAACCTGAGCAATAACAACTTCCAGGCAGATATCGTCGGTTGCACTTTTATGAACGGTACCGTGGCCGTCAACTACGGCAACGTGGTGGGCTGCGACATCGATGGGTCGGCACAGAACGCTGCCGGTATCAGCATATCGGGCAGTTCCTCGGGCTTTCCGCTGGACACCTGTGCTGTCATAGGCAACAAGCTGAAGAGCGCAGTAGGCTATGAAGGTATTTTCTCCAGCTCGGAGAGCCAGGTGTTGCATATCCGGAACAACTACATCCAGCATGGTTGGATGGGGATCGAGGTCTACGAAGGAAACAACACCGGCGTGCAGAACCTGATCTGGAACAATACGATCACCGCGTACGCCGGATCGTCCACCACTTACGGTATCAGCCTCGCGAACACCAACACCGGGAGCGTGTGGGAAGTGATGAACAATGCGATCACGCGCACATGGAGCGGTACCAATAACCGGGGCATCAACAAGGACAGTGGCAATTCAGGCCAGATCAACGTGTATTTCAACCACGTGTCCAACAACATGAGCACACCGATCTCCGCCGGGTTCACCTTCGCTTCGGACAACACCACGGACCAGGCCATCACGCTGAACGCGGACGGCACCTTCGCCAGTGCGCCGTCCTGCATCGACGGGGGCAATCCGGCACCGGTGCTCAGCGACCTGGACCTAACCACGGGTGATGCGGGCGCTTACGGTGGTTCATACACGCTCAACAATTTCCATCCCATGCACACGGGTGCTGCGCGGGTCTACCTCACCGGCCATCCGTTCAATGTGCGTTCCGGTTCCACACTGCGTGTGAAGGCCGTGGCCTTCGACCGCTAATGCCGGTGCTCATGCGAACGCGTTTCATTCTTCTGTTCCTACCTGTGCTCCTCTGCACGCAGTTGGCAGCCCAGACCGGGCTGCTGAACACCGAGTATTTCTGGGGTGCGGATCCCGGCCAAGGCAACGGCTCACCGATGGTGGCCGTGGATGGAAGTTATGGTCAAGTCTTGGAAACCGTGCTGGCGGAGACGGTGGCACTTCCTTCACCGGGCGAGCACACCTTTTCCATCCGGGCCAAGGACGAGGATGGCAATTGGGGGCCGGTCTTCCAAACGCTGATCCAAGTATTGGCTGGCGCTGTCAGCTTTCCGGACATCCAGGTGAGCGAAGGCGAGTACTACTGGGATACCGATCCCGGCGAGGGGAATGGCGGTCCATTGCTCGCGTTGGACGGGAACTATGATGATGCGCTGGAAGCGATCGGTGCGGACATCACGCAGTTGCCTGCAGCGGGCATGCATGTGTTGAGCTTACGCATACTGGATGTGAACAGCCATTGGAGCGCACCGTTCAGCATTGTGGTGGAGGTGTTACCGGGCAGCGTCAGCTTTCCCGCGATCCACGTTGCTGCGGCCGAGTACTGGTTCAACACGGATCCCGGGGAGGGCATGGCTACGGCCATGTTGGCCGCGGACGGGGCGTTCGACCATGCGATCAAGGCAGTGAAAGGAGGAGCGATCCCGGTGCCGGTGACAGAGGGCATCAATGTCCTGTGGATGCGGGCTAAGGACGACGACGGAGGCTGGGGGCCGCCGTTCGGCGTGGTGGTGAACATGGACACCACGATCTTAGGTACGGTGGCTGTGCCTGAAGAACTCGCTGGGACCTCTCCCTTGATCATCGCGCCGAACCCGACCACCGCTGCGTCAGGTTTCCGGGTGGAGCAACGTGGCGATCCGGTGCCGATCCGCATCCGTGTGCTCGATAGCCAAGGACGCGTGGTGCTGGACCGGGACTATGGGAGCCGTTCCAGGGTGGATGTTCCACTGAACGGCGTTGCTGCGGGCCTTTATCCTGTGGGTGTGTACCGGGGTGATACGGTCACTTGGCATTCGATCGCAGTGCGATAGCGGCAACGTTCCGATGGTCCGATCAAAGTAGACCACTGTTCCGTCGTTCATGGACCTGTTCGGAACGCGTCTTCATGGCTCGACCTCCACTTCCTGCCACTGCTGGTTGTTCACGTTCTGGTCAGCGTTCGGGTCGTACATCACATCGTTGCTGGGGATGTACTCTTGGTTGTTGTTCATCCAGTACTGGTCCGCGCCGCTCTGCACCTGGTAGCGCTCGCCGGTGCTGTTGTCACGCACGGTGTTCTCGTCCTTGATGTAGTTGAGGAAGCCGCGTTGGTTCTCGTCGCTGGCCTGCATCCTTGAGTTGTAGGAACCCATTATGCTGTTGTTGACGGCTTCCGTGGTACTGCGATGGATGGCCTGCCGTTGATCGAAATTCCGCTGGTTCTCCTGCATCCGTGCATTGTGTTGCGACCAGCTCTGGCCAGCCTTCTGCTGTTCGCTGGCGTTGTATGCTGCGATCTGCTGCGGGTTGTACTGCGTGTTCACGATGCTGTTGACCAACGCTGCTTTCGCGCTTGCCATGGCTCCCTTTTCAGCAGTAACGACCTGCATGTTCGTGTACCAGAACACATTGCTCTGCCCTTGGCTCACCATCATGTTCACGATCATGAACATCGGCTCGCCCTGCGCGTTCGTCCATTCGGTGCCCATGGCTGAAAAGTGGTCGCGTGTCGGTGCGACTTTGTACAGCTTGGACGAATACGCTTGATTGCTTGCCGCGACCTGTGGCAGCGGATATTGTTTCATCAAACGCATCCCCTTATTCCCCATCGCCTGTGAAACATCTTGTAGCACGTAGGTTTGGATATCAACGGGTTGCCGCATTTGTTGCCCGGCCATCTGGTAGCTCTGCTGCATCGACGGGTCGTTGGAATACGTGAATGTCCCGCCATTCCAGTAGTATACTTTCACGCCACCAGGGCCCGTGATGGCCGGTCCATTGCCTTGGGCGCCTTGGGCGACCTTCCAGGATGCGGGCAAAGGGACCTGCTGACTGACCATGCCCGTGTTCGGGTCGGTCACCGGATACATGACCATCCGTTCATCCCCACTGGAACGGCCTGGCATGCTGCCGTTCCCTTCCTGCATTCCAGGATCTCCCGGCTCTTGGCCGTTGTAACCGTACTGTCCATCGTCGAACTGGTCCTCTTGTGGATCGTTGCCGCAGCTCGTCGCAAGAAGGACAATGACGGAAAGCAGGGGGAGTGTGAGGCGTTTCATGGTTTGGATGTTCAAGGGTGATCGATCATCCATACCAAGGTAGGTGGAATTGGGGCCAAAGACCTGTAGAATCCCCCGAATTGGGGGGATGCCCTCGCAGCACCACCGGTCCGGTTTTTTCGGCAGTTTTTATCCCCGACCACGATCGGGACGCGACCGCAGATCCGCCTGCCGGGAGCTCGGCAGAAGTTCCACCTATGAGCGGTGGGGGTATGTGCGCTTGGACGGCTTATTCCCGAACGACCATGGCCTGCGCCTGTTTGCCCAAGCCCGTGAACAGGGCGATGTAGTTGCCGGGTGAAAGCCTTGCGAGATCGATCGTGCCTTCGGTCATCTTCGGGCCTTCCGCACGCAGCACCTCGCGACCGGACAGGTCCAGCAGGCGCAGCTGTATCACCGGGAAGGACGTGTTGAACCGCACCAGCGAGGAGGAGGGTACCGGATAGACGAGGGGATGTTCCACCTTCACCGTTCCGGCCACGGAAGCCGTCGGGTCCACGATGATGAACTGCCACATCATGTGGTTGATGTGCATCAGGTTGTGGCAATGGTACATCAGGGGCCAGCCGTCGGTGGTGTATTCGGCGAAGCGCATGATGACGCGCACGGTGTCGCCCACATCCACTTGGACGACGGACTTCGGCCCGCGTTCCCACTCGGCGGGCGGTTGGCCGTTGCGGTCCAGCACGAAGAAGGATCCCCCGTGCATGGTCATCGGGTGGGCCATGTTGGAGTGGTTGATGTAGGTCCAGATCTCGGTGTCGCCCAACATGATGGTGTCATTGATCACGTCCATGTCCCATCCTTCACCGTTCATCATGAACATGCCCAATCCGCCGACCAAGCCGGTCCCCGTTATCTCCTTGATGCGTGTGCGCGCCGCCGAGGCCTCGGGATAGGGCTGTACATCGGCCAGCGTGGCAGGTATCGTTGTGATCGGGTTGCTGCTCTGTGGCCCCACACGGATGCGCAGGATGGGGAAATCGACGCCATTGAGCGAGCTGCTTTCCCAGAGGAGGTTGTTCGAGCCTGGGACGGTATTGGGCAGTTCACTGCCATAGCTCATCAATAGCAGGCTGTCGCCTTCCATACCGGTGAGGTCAAGGAGAAGTTCCACGCGTTCGCCACTTCCCAGCATGATCCGGGTCATGGTTGCCGGGGCCGCCAGCAGACCTCCTTCACTGGCGATCACTTGGAACGGGACATCCCCTTCGAAGCCGAACGGGTAGTACCTGGCGGTGGAAGCGTTCAGCAGCCGGAGCCGCACTACCTGTGCCGGGCATTCCAAATACGGATGCGCCGTGCCGTTCACCAAGATCGAATCGCCATAGGGTGAAGAAACCAACTGCCCTGAAGGCGAGAATTTCTTGTCCTGCACCGCCAAGGGAAAGTCATCAACGCCATAATCTCGCGGCAGTGCAAGTTGGGCTTCTTCATCATCGCGAACGATCATAAGGCCGGCCGCTCCTTTGCCCACTTGTGCCCCGATAAGGTTCATGGTGTGCGGATGGTACAGGTACACGCTCGCCTTGTCGATCACCTTGTACTTCACGTTCCAAGTATCACCCGGCTCGATCACCCTGGGCGGGCTGCCGTCGAACTCCGGTGGCACGTTCATGCCGTTCCAGTGCATGCCGCTGATCTCCGCCAACTGGTTGTGGATCCGGAAGTGCGCGGTATCCCCTTTGTGCAGGATCAGCGTGGGCCCGAGGTACGGTGCGTTGATGCCGTAGGTGTCCGTCACCACCCCGGGATAGAACTCATGGGTGTGCTCATCCAGCGTCAGGTCGAAGGTGTCCAGTTCGATCGCGGGCGGGATCGCCAAAGGGTTCTGTGCCCGGACATGGGCCGTGGCGAGGATCACTAAGGCTATGGGCAAGGCGTATCGTTTCATCATAGGGTTGTTTCGGTAGGTCAAGCTTGAGAGATCCCGGCGGATTGAAGTATGATGGATGTCATATTTGTCCGGGATCCGGAGTGCCAGTGCGGGCTTCCGGGCCTTGGATCCGGACCGGCCCCACCCTGCATTTGTTTGGGGTTCATCCACCTCCCGCGTACGGCGAGCCGCTACTCCACGCAGAATTCCGCATCGGCGAGTGCCCCTGCAATAGGTGTCCGGGTGTGAGCGTGGGCCGCTTGGAAGCGGTGTGGCGCGGTTACCGGACCAACGTCACAAAGCCCTTTCGTGTCAGTTCCGATCTGGGGTCGCACGGGTCACGCATGTGCATGACGTAGACATAAACGCCGAGAGGCAGTTTGGCACCGTCCCATTTCTCAAAGGTATCCGTGGTGGTCCACAGAAGCTTTCCCCAGCGGTCGAAGATCTGGACCTGATAGTCGAGGTCGGGAATGTCCAAATGCCCTGGCCACGTGTCGTTGATCTGATCACCATCGGGCGTGAACGCGTTCGGGAGAAAAGCCGTGGGAGCTGTGCGAACGTCGATGTGCGCACTGGCCGTGTCGTCGCATTGGTCGGGCCGGGTGGAGTAGAAAGTGAGGTCGTATTCATTGTACCGCTCCAGGTCCACGTGGTAAGTGCCGCGGCACTGGCCCAGCACCCAGCGGTCGCCCACGAAAAAGGCACAGGAATCGGCCTCGCTGGCGAAATTCACTTCGATCCCGGGCGTACAGGGGATCTGCTCCACCGTGAAGGTCGCCGGAAAGCGGGGGCGGACAAAGACACTGTCCGTGACGGGTTCGTTGCCACAGCCGAGGACATCGAAGGCTTGCAAGGAAATGGGCTGCCAATAGGGTCGGTCGAAGACGATCGTGGGGAAGTTGTTGTTACTGAAACCGTTCGTTCCCCAGCGCCAGACCAACGAATCCGCATTGGTGGCCAGCAGGATGCCGGTTCCGGGCGAGCGGAGGCAGAGGCTGTCCGGCGCGGCAAAGATGGCGGTGGGTGGGGGCAGGAGCGTGAGGAAGACGTTGGCGGTGACGATGCAGCCCGAGGTGGTGTCCACGGCGATCACGTCCACGTTGCCCACGGTGCCCAACACCACGGTGAAGGAGGCTGTTGTATCCCCGGTGCTCCAGAGGTAAACGTCCGGTTGGAAGCCGAAGACCGGGTCAGCTGAGAGCACCGATGGAAAAGCAGGGCAATACACGGCCTCGCCGCTGATGTTGATGCCGGGATCGCCTAGTTCCACCGAGAGGAAGGAAGGGCAGGTCCCACCGCTGATCAGGACCGAATAGATGCCCGGCCCCAGGTCGTTCCGGGTAAAGTCCGTAACCGCGGGGTCGTCGGCCCACTGCCAAGTGTAGGGGCCGGGGTCTTCGGTAAGCGTGACGCTGCCGTCGTCGAGCCCCGCGCAACTGATGTCCGTGGCGGTGAGCGTACCCAAAGGCAGCACGGTCGGAGGCACGACCACCGTATCGATGACGCTGTAGCATCCGGTGGTGTCGAAGACCTCCACCGTGTACGGTCCAACAGCCAACCCCGTGGCGACGGGGTCCTGCAAGCCCGGATCATGGGACCAGATGTAGAAGTACAGGCTTGGGGTGTTGGGCACTACGGTAATGGACCCATCGGCATCACCCGGGCAGGTGGGGGAGTTGACCTGCACGGTGATATTGCACGGAACCTGGCCATGCACGAGGATGGCGGCGGTACACAAGAAGAAGAGGGGGAAAAGGCGCATTTGGGGCCGCAAAGCTCGCTTTTTTCAGCAGGACCGAAGCACCGCGCCGGATCAGTTTTACACGGCACGCAAAGATCGCGCCAGCCGCTCACTTCAATACCTCCGGCATCTTCGCCTTGAACCGATCGAATCGCGGGATTGAAACGCTCTGCACATAAGGATCGCCGGGGTTGTGCCTGATGTAGCCCTGGTGGTAGGCCTCTGCGGGCCAGAACTTCTCGAACGGCACCACCTGCGTGACGATGGGCCGGTCGTACTGCCCGGAAGCGTTCAGTTTCTTGATCTCATCCTCGATGGTCGCCTTCTGCGTTGGCGTTTCATAGAAAGCGATGGAGCGGTATTGCGCACCGGCGTCGGGGCCTTGACGGTCAGGCGTAGTGGGGTCCTGGCTTGCGAAGAAGACCTTCACCAGCGTTTCAAAGCTCACCACCTCGGGGTCGAAGTACACCTCAATGGATTCGGCATGGCCGGTCCTGCCACTGCTTACTTCCTCGTATGTGGGGTTTTTCTCCGTTCCACCTGAATAACCGGAGATCACCTCTTTCACGCCCTTGACGCTTTCGAACACTTCTTCCGCGCACCAGAAGCAGCCCTCGGCGAAGTGTGCCGTGCTCAGACCGGAGAGCTCCGGTATTTGTCCACTTGGATCAACAGGAAGTGCATTGTCCGCAGGGGTCGGGGAGCTGCTGCTTCCACAGGCGGCGAACAGGGCAAGAGGAAGGAGGACGGCGGTGAGGGCTTTCATTGGAGTGCTTGGCTTGGCCTGAACAGCGTGATGGACACGATCAACGGAAGGTCGTTGTGCGGGTGCGCGCCTGACGGTCAAGCGTGCGCATGGCCTTGGTGGCGCGAGAACGCACGGCCGGTCCCGGGTCTACGCGGAGGGCTTCTTCCAGCAAGAGCTTGAATTCCGCAGCGAGCTCCGGGTAGAACTTCACCATGCGCATGCCCACGGTGATGCTGAACGCCCGCGAGGCGATGGGCTGTGCCTGGTCTTGGACAATGGCGAACATCACCTCGGTGATCCGGCCATGAAGTGCCTTGGGCAGCGGGCAGAACTGTAAAGTCCGGATCAAGTTACGGTGCACACCTTGGTGCAAGGGAAGGTCGAGCAGGTCGAGCATCTTGCCGCCCCATGGTCCGCCCAGCTTCGGATGCGCTTCACAAGCGATGGACATGGCCCACGAGGCCAACTGTGCCTCCCGTGATGTGCCGTGAAGCACCAGCTCCATCAGTGCGGCGAAGCGCTTCCGATCTCGGCCGATGTGGTCGGCTATACGCTGGATGTTCGCCTTGTTCCGATCGCTTAAAAGGGTGGCGAGATAGTCCATAACGTACTTGGCCTTTATTCAAAAGCCAGCGACATTGCTATTGCTTTATGAACCTCGCCCATTGCGCCCGGGTCCCTTGAGCGATCTGAAGTTGATACAGACCTGCGGGAATTGCGGACACGTCAAGCCGACCGCGATCCGGGCCGGTCACGATCAAGCGGCTTTGCGTATCATGCACGCGGACGACGCCATTGGCCGATGGTTTCCACTGCAGTACATCATGCACGGGTTGCGGCCAGACCACCAAGGGTTCCCCATGCGCGGCCCGATCTTCCGTGATACCTGTGGTGGTGCCGATCGTGATCACGGTGTCAGAGAGGTTGCAGAGGCTGTCCGGGGTGAAGAAGACATCATAATCCCCGGCGGGCAAGTTGTCCCAGAAGGCAGTAGTACCGGCCTGCTCGGAACCCACTGGTGTGTGATCCGGCAATTGGTAAAGGGCAAATGTTCCAGTGAAGGGCGTGGGCGGGGGCAGGGGTGAGAGCGGGTCAGTTGTAAGACCAGCCACCTGTATACTGCCTCCAACACTTTCGTCGGCATCCTGGGAATTGATCGTGAACTCGACCTCTCCGGATGAATAGGCGGTCAAGAGCGGCTCGATACCGTATGACCCACAATGTGAGTGGTCCACTACCTTCGTTTGATAGGTATGTCCAAAAGGCAGCCCCGGCCAGATCTGAGTAAATTGGTATGTGAAGTCTGTCCCGACCACACTGTCGATAGCTATCCCATCCTGCAAAAGGTAGGCGACTGTCGAATCTGGGACCACACATTCGGGATTGTTGAAGATCTGCGGAGCGCCATATGGCTCGATGCCTCCGAAGATGTCGATCTCTAGGCCTAGGAAAGTCACGTAAAATTGCTGGTTGAGGTTCCAGCGGTCCTGCACGATGGTCAATGGATATGTGCCCAGCAAGTCTGTTCCATTGAACATGGTGATCGTATGGGGGCCGATCGGAAGTTCCGTCATCGGCTCCGTGGACCCGTTGTCCCAAAGACAGGATGTAGCACCGCACTCACCCAAATTGACCCATGAGAAACCAATTGAGTCCGGCCACACAGGATGATGATTGTAGGGTCCGCATTGCGCTATTCCGGCGTTGGCCAAGAATAACATACTGAAGGCGGCGGTGAAGGCTTTCATCATCGTTCACTGTTATTGATCAACAGGAAGACGGGAGCCTACGCCAACAGTTGCCCGTGGTTTACCGGGACGAGGACGCCTATGCAACTCCCGTCCGCCGCGCCTTGTTGAACTTCTTCTTGTCCTCCTTGAAATCGCGGGCACCCGTGGCACCTCCTCCTTCGTCCACGCGGATCTTGCGCCCCTTGTAGTTCGCGGCCTTGAAGTGGCCCATCGCCTCGTCGAAGTGCTCACTGTCGATGTCGATGAAGCTGAACATGTCCTTCAGCAGGATGCGCCCGAAGTGCTGGCCGGTGAGGCCGGTGATGCCACAGAGGTAGCCGAGCATTTTGCCCTTGTCGAAGCCGTCCTTGGTGCCGATGTTGATGAACATGGAGCGCATCGGGCCACCGGAAGAACGTCCGTACTCGGTCTTCTCCTTCCGCTCCTTGGGGTTGTGGTCCTTGCGGGCAAGGTCCACGTTGAGGTCGCGTGCATCCTTGTACTGCTTGAGGAAGCGGTTGAATTCCAAGGAGACCACGCGCTTGATCAACTCTTCACGGTCCAGCTCGGCGAGGTCCAGTTCAACGGCGTTCAAATAACCGGCGATGGCTTCTTCGTCCACCTTCACGGCCTTGAGCTTGCCGATGAAGGTGAGCAGTTGGCGCTCGCAGATCTCCGAGCCGTCCGGCACGCGCACATAGGTGAAGTGGACCTTCAGCTGGCGCTCCAGACCGCGCACCTTGAACACGTCGCGGCTCCCGATGATGCTGAGTGAGATCCCGGTCTTTCCGGCACGCCCGGTGCGGCCGCTGCGGTGGGTGTAGCTCTCCACCTCGCCGGGCAGGTCGAAGTGGATCACATGGCTCACGTTGCTCACGTCGATGCCGCGCGCGGCCACGTCGGTGGCGATCAGTAGTTGGAGGCTCTTGGAGCGGTAGCGCTCCATCACACGGTCGCGCTGCTGCTGGCTGAGGTCGCCGTGGATGGCATCGGCGTTATAGCCGTCGCGGCCGAGGTTCTCGGCGAGTTCCTGGGTATCCTGTTTGGTGCGGCAGAACACGATGGCGAACATGTCCGGATCGGCGTCCACGAAGCGCCTCAGAGCGAGGTAGCGGTCGCGGGCCATCACCACGGTGTAGCGGTGCTGGATGGATTCGTTGGCTTTGCCGGCGCCGCCGAGGCTCACTTCCTCGGCCTCGCGCATGTAGTTCTTGGCGATGCGGCGCACCTCGTTGCTCATCGTGGCGCTGAAGAGCCAGGTGCGCTTCTCTTTCGGCGTGCGGTCAAGGATGGTGGTGAGGTCCTCTTGGAAGCCCATGTTGAGCATCTCGTCGGCCTCGTCCAGCACGGCGACCTTGACGTGCCCGAGGTCCACCGCGCCGCGTTCCAACAGGTCGATGAGGCGGCCCGGAGTGGCCACCACCACATTGGCACCGCGCTGGATGCCGCGGATCTGATCGCGGATGTTCGCACCTCCGTACACCGGAACGCATTTGATGCCGGGCAGGTGTGCTGCGAAATGCTCGATGTCCTTGGTGATCTGCACGCACAGTTCACGCGTGGGTGCGAGCACCAGTGCCTGCACCGTTTTTAGGTCCTTGTCGATCCGCTCCAGCAATGGGATCCCGAAGGCTGCGGTCTTACCTGTGCCGGTCTGGGCCAAGGCCACCATATCGCCTTCCCCGGTAAGGAGGAACGGGATCGTTTTTTCTTGTACGGGCGTGGGGTTCTCGAAGCCGAGGTCGGTGAGGGCGCGCAGTATTTCGGCCCGTATACCGAGCGATTCGAAGGAGGACATGAGGAGGGGAAAAGGGGGGAAAGCCGTACCTGTCGCGGAAACGGGGGCGCAAATGTAAGGGTTTGGGAATGAACGGGGTGTGGCAGGTTTCTTCCAAGTGAACGATGGCACCGGAGCCGGGTGTAAGCGAGCGTCCGCCCCTACATTCGCGCCGATGTACCTGCTTTCGGCGAACGGCACCTTGCGGACGATACTGATCTTGCTGATCATTTGGCAGATACTTCGGCTTTGGATGAAGGTCCGCGAGAAGAATGTGAATCCCGGCCCTAGGAACACCCATTGGACCACGGACCGACCGCGACCCAAAGGCGAGGTCCGCATTGAGAAACTGGAGGACGTGGAGCATCATGCGCCCCCGCTGGATGCGGAGGACGCCGATTTTGAAGAGATCAAGGACTAGACCGACCACTACGGGATGAAAATGATGAACTGGAAGAAAATGCTGCCTGTTGTGGTGGCGGTGGTCACGTTCTTCGTGCTCACCCTGGGTTACTTCAGCCCGGTATTGGAAGGCAAACGCATGGTGCAGGGGGACATGGTCCACTACGCCGGCATGGCCCAAGAGATGCAGGAGCACCGCGCGGCCTTCGATGGCGAGGAGCCGTTGTGGACGGGCAGCATGTTCGGCGGCATGCCGGGCTACCAGATCGGCGTGATCTGGCCGACCAATGCGCTCACGTGGTTGGACTCCGTCTTCTCCGGCTTCCTGCCGCGTCCCGCCTCCTTCGTCTTCCTCTATCTCGTAGGCATGTTCATCCTGCTGCTCTGCCTGCGGACGGATCCCTGGCTGGCCCTGTTGGGCGCTGTCGCCTTTGCCTTCTCCTCGTATTTTCTGGTGATCATCCAAGCGGGGCACAACAGCAAGGCTTCGGCGATCGGCTATATGCCCATGGTGTTGGGCGGGCTGTATGTGCTGCTGCGTGGCCGGAAGCTCTTGGGCGCAGCGCTCTTCGCGCTCTTCCTCGCCTTGGAGGTGCATGCCAACCACGTGCAGATCGCATACTACCTCGGGATGTTGCTCGTGCTCTTCGGGCTGGCGGAAGCCTGGCGGGCCTTCAATGAAAAACGGATCGCCGACTTCGTAGGGCGCGGCGCGCTCGGCCTCGTCGGCGTGGCGTTCGCGGTGCTGTGCAACATCGGCCTGCTATGGAGCACCATGGAATACGGGGCCCACACCACGCGTGGCAAGAGCGAGTTGACGATCAACCCGCAAGGCGAGGCTGACGTTGACAACAAGACCGGCGGGCTGGACCGCGATTACGTGACGCATTGGAGCTATGGAAAGCAGGAAAGCCTCTCGTTACTGGTGCCGGACATTAAAGGCGGCGCGAGCGGATCGATGCTCCAAAGCCGCGAGGACCTGGACAAGATCACCGATCCCGCCTTGAAGAAGGCCGTGCTGGAGAAGTACCAGGCGGGCGGCTACGTGAACAACTACTGGGGCGACCAGGACTTCACCAGCGGGCCGGTCTACCTCGGGGCCATCATCATCCTGTTGATGTTGCTGCTACTGGTGCAGGCGGAGGCGCGCGCGCGATGGTGGATGCTGGCGGTGATCCCCTTGGTGATCATCCTGGCCCAGATCGACAGCCCTGTGGTCGTGGGGATCCTGTTGATAGCCTACCTGTTGGCGGGTCTTTTTCTGTGGAAGGACACATTGGCCTATGCGCTCTTCGCGGCGTTCGTGCTCACGCTGCTGCTCAGCTGGGGCCACAACTTCATGCCGCTCACGGATTTCTTCCTGGACCACATTCCCGGCTACAACAAGTTCCGTGCGGTCACCATCATCTTGGTGATCGTGGAAATGGCCGCGCCGGTGTTGGCGGTGCTCTACCTGGGCCGGATGATGGAAGCGGACAAGTGGGAGAAGAAAGTGGAGCGCCGCTTCCTGATGACCGCGGGCGTCTTGGCGCTCATCGTATTGGTGATCGCCGTGATCCCCGGCAGCCTCTTTGAATTCTTCGGCTCTTCCGAGAAGGCGCAGTTGATCGCCCAGATGGACAGCGCCAAGGACGCGGGTTCCGTGCAGGCCTACATCGACGGGCTGAAGCAATTGCGCATCGGCGTGCTGAGCATGGACGCTTGGCGCAGCTTCGCCTTCATCATCCTCGGTGGCGGGCTGGTGTTCGCCTTCGGGCGAAGGCTGATCGGGCGCACGGTCCTGCTGGCCGGTATCGGCCTATTGGTGTTGGTGGACCTCTGGAGCGTGGACCGCCGCTATGTGAACAACGACAAGGACGCCAAAGGGCAGTACATCAGCTGGGAAAGCCCGGAGAGCAATGCCTACCCGTACAAGCCGCAGCCGGCGGACATGGCCATCCTGCAGGCCGAGAGCAACGCCGCCACGGAAGCGGACTTCGACAAGGCACTGGCACGTTTGAAGGCAAGTAAGGCCAAGCTCAGCGGCTCGCAGCGCTTGGTGAGCAAGGAAGAGGCGGCCATTACGCGCTTCGGCAGCCTGCGCCGCACCACCGATTTCCGCGTGCTCACCATGCGCGGACCGTTCCAGGATGCCCACGTGGCCTACTTCCACAAGAGCATCGGCGGTTACCACGGAGCCAAGCTGAAACGCTACCAGGAGCTGATCGACTTCCAGCTGAACCTGGAGATGCAGAACGTGATCGGTGCCTTCGGTCAAGGTGCCACGCCGCAAAGCATCGACAGTGTGCTGGCCAAGCAGCCCGTGCTGAACATGCTCAACACCAAGTACATCATCTATGCGGATGACAAAGCGCCGCTGCTCAATTCCCATGCGCTGGGCTCTGCTTGGTTCGTCAATGAGGTGAAGGAGGCGAAGGATGCGAACGAGGAGATCACCCTGCTCGGCACCATCGATCCCGCGAAAACAGCGGTAGTGGACGCACGCTACTACAATGAAGTGGCCAATGTGGCAAAGCCGGATCCCACCGCAAGCGTGAAGTTGATCGGCTACCGCTCGAACGACCTGAACTACACGGTGCGCAGCGCGAACGGCGGCGTGGTCGTCTTCAGCGAGATCTGGTACGGACCCGACTGGGTGGCCGAGATCGACGGCAAGCCCGCACCCTACGTGCGCGCCGACTACGTGCTGCGCGCCATGAAAGTCCCCGCCGGGGAACACACCGTGCGTTTCCATGTCGTCAGTAAACCGTTCAACATCGGTGGCCGCATCGCCTCGGTGGGCTCCTTTGTATTGTTGCTGCTGGTCGTGCTGGCACTGGGGTTTGAGTGGAAGCGGAGTCGCGATCAGGCGTGAACTTTTCACCACAGTGGCACAGAGGACACGGAGAAATGCACGAATTGCATGGGTCGGTACAGGGTATAGGGTACCGAGTACAGGGTACAATGCGGCGCTGTGCCCGCAAGTACCTGCATTCGGTACGCGGTACTCAATACCCTGTAGCCAGTACACAAACCCGGACCTCATGCCAATTCCTCTCTGTGCTCTCTGTGCCGCTGTGGTGATCCTGCCATGAAGCGCGTCCTCATCATCACCTACTACTGGCCGCCCAACGGGGGGGCGGGCGTGTACCGCTGGTTGAAGTTGAGCAAGTTGCTGCCCGAGCATGGATGGCAGCCGGTGATCTACACACCGGAGAACCCCGAGGTGGTCGCCGATGATCCCGGGCTTTTGCGCGACGTGCATAAGGACATCGAGGTGATCAAGCGGCCCATCACCGAGCCCTTCAACCTCTACAAACGGTTCACCGGAAGGAGCACCAAGGAGAAGGTGCAGGTCGGCTTCCTTAACGAGAAGAAACAGGGCGGCTGGAAAGAGGACTTCGCGCTCTGGGTGCGGAGCAATTTCTTCATCCCCGATGCACGCGTGTGGTGGGTGAGTCCCTCCGTGAAGTTCCTGAAAAGATACCTCCGTGAAAACCAGGTGGACGCCATCATCACTACCGGCCCGCCGCACAGCATGCACCTCATTGGTCTGGGCCTGAAGCGCGTCTTGGACGTGAAGTGGATCGCGGACTTCCGGGACCCATGGACGGACATCGATTTCTATGCGCAACTGAAGCTGACCCGCAGTGCCGATGCCAAGCACAAGCGTTTGGAAGGGGAGGTGCTGCGCGAAGCCGACAAGGTGCTCACCGTTTCCTGGCATTGGGCGGAGGACCTGCGGAAGTTGGGCGCACCGAACGTGGAGGTGGTCACCAACGGCTATGATCCCGACGACCTGCCCTCACCGCCCGAGCCTGTGGATGACGACTTCAGCCTGGTCCACATCGGGTCGCTTTCGCCCACACGCAACGCGCCGGAACTGTGGAAATCCTTGAAGAAGATCTGTGATGAGGACCCCGCGTTCGCCGCGAAGTTCAAGCTCCGTTTTGTCGGCCCGGTGGACCACACCATCGCGGAGAGCGTGGCGGAAGCCGGACTGGGCGCACATTTGGAGCGCACCGGACGCGTAACACACGAGGAGGCCATGCGCCAAATGCAACACGCTCGCGTTCTGCTGTTGCTGGTGAACGACACGCCGAACCTCATGGGCATCCTGCCGGGCAAGCTCTTCGAATACGTCAGCACCGGCAGGCCGGTCTTGGGCGTAGGCCCTACCGAGGGTGATGTGTCACGCGTGCTGGACAGCGCGCCGCATGCCGTTGTCGACCGCCCAAGCCTGGTGGTGCAACGCGAACGGATCAAAGCCATGTTCAACGCACCGACTTCGGAACCGGACCCACGCTGGTCCCGCGCGGCAACCTGTGAGCAAGTGGTTCAGGCTTTGAACGTGTTATGACAAGTACGGGCAGTGCAAGGCCGCCAATCGAATAATGCGCCCTTCTTGTTCGGTGAGGAAGCGAGCAAACTCAGGGCCGCACCCGGGTGCAGTACACCACGTGCCCGATGAACTGGAAATTCCAGTCGTAGCGGCTGATCGCCTTGAAGAAGGCATTGCCGCAACCGGGGCGGAACCAATCGTGAAGCTCGATGGACAGCCGGTCCACCTTGTCGATCCAGCCCAGATCGCCTTTGCAGAAAAGCTCCAGTTCCGATCCCTCGATATCCACCTTCAACAGGCCGATGCGGTCCATGCCGTAGCGCTGCATAATGCCGGGGATGGTCAACGCATCGGTATCGCCCTGATCCCCGGCCTCCGTGCGGTAGGCGGATTCCTGATGCCCTTCTCGTTGCAACTGCAGCTTGCCTTCTTCCGGCCAGATGCCGGCACGGACGCATTCCACCTTGGGATAGCCTTCCATGTTCTTGCAAAGCAGTTCGAAGTTGCCCTCTTCCGGTTCCACCGCGATGATGTGTGCCTCGGGGTAGGCGTGCTGCAGGTAGCGCGTGGCCAACCCGATATTCGCGCCGCAGTCGATGACGGTGCCGGGATCCCAGTCGGCTTCCACCGGCATGTAGGGGCCGATCAGGATCTGGTCGATCGTGTTGATATCCGCGGTGCCCGGCCGTAGCCACAGCCGTCCGCCCAACCAAGGAGCATCGATCTGCCGCAGCTTTCCTTTGGGCAGTTTTTTGATCCACAGCACACGGATCCCTTGGACGGGACCCAGCCGGACGATGTGCGAAATGAGGAGTAGAAGTGCCTTGCGCATGTTCGGTCAAGCAGTGATGCGACGGATCGCGAAGCTGAGGTGGCGGTCGGTCTCGTGGGTGAGCAGGATCAGCTCCCAGTCGTGCTTTACGCAGAATTCATGCACGGCCTCCACCACGCCGTAACGAATACCGCCGTCCCAATTCCCGGTGACATAGTCGTGCCCGGCGATGATGCCGCCGGGCTTCACCTTGGTGCGGGCGATCTCCAGCTCCGCCGCAGTGATGGGGTATCCATGGTCCGTATCGATGTATACCCAATCAAAAGTGGCATCGGGGAACTTGGGTAGCGCATCCGTGGACAGCCCGAGGTCGATCACGACTTTTCCGGCGGCGATCTCCTCCCTGAAGCGGCCTTCCACTTTGGCACGGCCCGGAGCGTAACGGTCACTTCCCCAGAAGTCTACCAGATGCAACACTACCGGGTCGTTCAGGCGAAGGATCATTGCCGAGAAGTCGCCAGAGGCTACACCGACCTCAGCGACCGTTCCATGTTTCGGGAGTTGTTGGAGGAAAGCCTCCCGGTCAGGGACCACGCGAAGGTTCCTCAAGTGCTTTTCAGACAATTCCACCCGTGGAATGGCCGCACTATGCTCCTTGCGCACCACGCCCAAAAGTCTGTTCAGGGCGCTAAAGACCGGTTTCCCGATCCATTTCGGGACTATGCTACTAAGGCTCATACTGGGAACGGGCCGTTCAAACGGCGCGCAAGATACTGGGGTTTGCACATCAGCCTCATATCGGATCATTGACGCTACGTGCGCAACTTGCGCCCGCATCATGGGACGCATCGCCCGCCAAGCCACCATCAATTCCCTGCTCACCTATGTGGGGCTGGTGCTCGGCTTCGTGAATTTGGTACTGCTGTACCCGCGGATCCTCACCCCGGGCGAGCTGGGCCTCACGCGCTTGGTGGTCTCCATCGCGGTGATCGCCGCCCAGATCGCGCAGGTCGGTCTGGAAAGCACCACCATCCGTTACTTCCCATACTTCCGTGAGCGTCGGGGCGGGCATCACGGCTTCTACGCCGTGGTCCTGCTGCTGGGCACGCTGGGCGGCTTGCTGGCGATGCTTGCGTTATGGCTCTTTCATGGCACGTTCACGCAGTGGTTCGGCGACAAAGAGGGGCTCTACGGCGAGTTCGGCCTCATTGTGGTGCCGATGGTGCTCGCCGAGGTCTGGTACATTCTCTTCCGCGGGATCAGCCGGTCCGTACACCGCAGTGTCGCCCCGGTGTTGGCACATGAATTCGTGCTGCGTCTATTGCAGACGGTGTTGATCCTTGCCTATGTGAAGTTCCACCTCTCGTTCCACACGTTCGCATGGTTGTTCGCCGGGACCTTCCTCGCGCGGACGGGCCTGTTGATGTTGGATCTGTGGAGGGTGGGCACTTTCCGCCACTTCTTCCGGTGGCCGCGGATACAGAAGCGATTGGTCCGCAGCATGGCACGCTACACGGCCTATACGTTCGGAAGCGGGTTCGCATCCATCATCCTTGGGAATATGGACCAGATGATGATCGCCGCGCTCCTGAGCGATGGGCTGAAATATGTGGCCTTCTATTCGGTCGCGTTCCTGATCGCATCGGTGATCATGGTGCCCGCACGTGCCCTGGCACTGCCTGCGATGCCCCACTTGGCCGAAGCATGGCGCAAGCACGACATGGTCGCGATCGAACGCATCTACCGGTCCTCCGCCAACGTGCAGTTGGTGGTGGGCGTGTTCATCTTCACCTGCTTCTGTGCCAGCCTGCCGCAGATCTTCGCCCTGTTGCCCCCCGCGTATATGATCGGGATGCCGATCTTTCTTGTACTGGGCGCCACCAATGTCATCAGCCTTTCCGGTGGGATCGGAGGGGGCGTCATGAGCACCTCGCGGGCCTTCCGCATGGACGCCCTGTTGAGCTTCCTGCTGCTGGGGCTGAACGTGGTTTTGGACTATGTCCTGATCATTTCCATGGGAGTGATCGGGACCGCGTGGAGCTCGTTGATATCCTTAGTGGTGGTATTGGTCTTGCGGACCGCGTACCTGTACCGGAGGTTCGGCCTGTGGCCATATGACATGCGCATGCTCGGGGCGCTGTTCCTTGCAGGCGTGGCCGGTGGCCTGGCGTGGTGGTTGCCGTTGCACCTCGGCAACGTCGCTGACATGGTGGTGCGGACCTTGATGGTGTCCGTGGTCTTTTGGCCTGCGGTGTTCGCCTTGAAGCTCGCGCCGGAACTGCGCTTGTTCATAGGGAAGCGATGGCAGCGCTAACCGGTCGTGGCCGAGCTGCCCCCGTAGTACCGGGCCAATGTTGAGGCCCAGTGGCCCGGATCCGGCCATGAAGCCCCGGTGGAGGTCCAGATCCGTTTGAAGTCGCTGTTGTCCACCTCGTAGCAGGAGCCGGCATCCACGGGCCGGGCCGTTGCCATCTTGCCCAGAAGGTGCTCCATGACCCGGACCAGCTCGGGGAGCGGAGCGGGCATGTCGAAACAAACATTGATGGTACTGCCACCGTAGCTTCCGTCCGACAGGATGGGTGAACAGGCGGAACGGACCTCCTCCACATCGATCAAATACCGGCAGGCGTTGGTCTGCACATTGAACGGTTCGCCCGAAAGGATGCGGTCCCGGAAGAAATTGCACAACGTGTGCGGGTTCGGGGTGCGGCCCACCACATTGGGCAGGCGCAAGATGAGATGGTCCTCAAAATACTCCCGCACCAAGTCCTCCATCCGCCGCTTGTGGCCGATGTATTCCGAATCCTTGAGCGCCGGATCGAACAGGCTGCACGTGCTGAAATAGACCAACCGCGCATGCGTGTCTCGCTGTTCCATTAACAGAGCTCGCTCACGGGCATAATTCGCCTCAGTGGCCGAGGATGAGTTGGACACGCCTGAAGCGAATACAAGGACTCTGTCATCATCCTTGAATGAGGCGAAAGCGCGGGCGAGCAGACCGGAACCGATGACCATTACGGGGTGCAAAGAAAGGCGCTCAGGATGATCGACCCCCGCTTAGCTTCGCCGCATGGGCGCAAAACCGGGACCAAAGCGCAGGCTTGTGTACAGCACGCCGGTGCTCGTGTCTTTCGCGCGGAACGATATCACCCTGCTGAGCGAGGCATTCGAGGTGTCGGTGTTCCACTTCAAGCCGAAGCGCAAGTGGATCACCCCGTTCAGCCTGCTCAACCAGCTTTTCTTTCTGCTCCGCACCGTACCGGGTAGTTCCATCATCGTCTGCCAGTTCGCGGGCTATCATTCGGTGCTGCCCTGCCTGTTCGGGAAGGTGTTCCGTAAACCCGTATTGCTGGTGCTAGGTGGAACGGACTGTGTGAAGTTCCCGTCCATCGGATATGGGAATTTTACGCGTTGGCCTCTTGGACCGGTCACGCGTTGGTCCTTGCAGCTCGCCGATCATTTGGCACCGGTGGATGAGAGCTTGGTGGAAAGTGAGCACAGGTACACCTCCGACCCACAGGACCCGGTGATGCAAGGCTATCGGGGTCTTTTCCCCGGTATCCGGACACCATACACGGTGATCGCATACGGTTACGACCCGCAGCGCTTCCGATGCGAGGTGTTGAAGACAGCGGGTTCCTTCATCACTGCCGCACAGATGAACGTGCCCAACTTCCATCGCAAAGGGATCGACTTGATCTTCCAAATGGCCGACCGATTTCCGCAGTGCAGGTTCACCATCTTGGGAAACACACCTGCGATGAAATATGAGCGGGTCCCGCCGAACGTAAAGCTGTACGGTTTCATTCCGTACGAGGAGCTTCCGGGATTCTATGCGCGGCACCGTTTCTACCTCCAGCTTTCCATTTGGGAGGGCTTCCCCAGTGCGCCTTGCGAGGCCATGCTCTGCGAATGTGTACCCATTGCCAGCTCGGTGGCCGCTTTGCCTGAGATCGTCGGCGATACGGGCTTCATTTTGCATACCAAGGATGCGGACCGGTTGAAGGAACTCCTGGACACCGCGCTGGCGTCGGACCAGATCGCACTCGGACTGCGGGCGAGGCAGCACATCATGGACAGTTTTCCGCCGTCGGAAAGACGGAAGTTGCTCGCTTTGGTGGAAGAAATGGTCTCGAAGAAGCGACGAACCGGATAGAATGGGGCGATCGATCCTCCTTCAAAAACTCCGTCCGATCCCCACCACATACCGGAACATGGCGTGTAGGATAGCCGGTCGGGTCTGTGCAATGTGCTTTTCGGGGTCCATGGAGCAAGGCTTCTCAGCACGGACCATGGTGACCAACGTTAATAAGCACGCTTTGGTGCACCGAGACCGGTCAATGTTTGCGCTCATAGAGCAAAAAGGACTCATCTGATCGGATCGTCGGTGGGCACTGATGGATCAATACCAGGCGATGTTCCATTTTCTGCTCATTCGTAAGTGGCTCTGCGGTCAGGTACAGCATTCCCGGGGTCGCAGTTGTCAGAGAGTCGAACTCTGCCAAATGTGCTTCCTCCGATATGCCCCATCGACGTTCGTTGTTCCATTCCATGTAAGTGGTTTCCCGATGGATGATCGGATAGTACACCGGACGGTTCAGCGCGCCGGCAATGGAGATGCCACGGTCCTCGCAAGCTGAATAGATCTCGTTTTCTTCCCGTCCGTTGTCACGCAGGAATTTGGCAGTCCCTACGGACCCGCTGAAGGGAAGCAGGATATCGGCCATGATCATCGTAATTCCCGAAGCGACTTGGACGAAAAGGATGAACGGCAGGAATGAACGCATTTTCACAGGCGTCACGGAAACACGCCCAGTCTCGTCCGTTCGCGCCAGCCAAGCACTACCGATGTACGCGATGAAGATCAACCCTTGGTGGCGCATGCTTCCGTGGAACCGGAGCGCGCAAAAGGACAGGATGAACAAGCAGCTGCACAGGAATAGCACCTGGGCGCTTCTCTTCTTATGCAGGGATAGGGTGGCGCAGGTTATGAGGAGGACGGAGACCGATGTGAGCAGCCATTTCGAGGCATCCGGCCTAGTGGCTTTCGCCAGTTCCGCGATCAGTGTGCCGTCCCAGTTCCATGGCACCACTGCCGGGAAGGGCAGGAATATTTTCGCGGGGACCGTCATTGCGTCCAGCACTTTGGCTCCTTCCAAGGACCAGGCGCCGAAGAAGTTAGCATCCGGGGCGGGAGCTATGTCCCAGATCGCGACCGCGAAGGCGATCAGGTAAAAGCCTGAGGCTGCAATGCCTGAACGGGTCGAAAGGATCCGTTCACCACGCCATTGCATGTGTACCATGCAGGCGAACAGGCCGGCACTTAGCAAGGCGCCGTATATCTGTGTGAACGGCAGTAGGGTCAAAGGGATAAACGCAGTCCATCGTCTGCCGCGATGGCTCGACCTCAGAAGCGTGATGGTAAGCAGGAAGAACAGGACCGCAAGCCCGTAATTTCTGAAGAAAGCGGAATACTCGTAGCAGAAGAAATAGCCGAAGAGCACTCCGGCCTTGATCGCGTTGGAGAAGGGCGCTCGAAAAACGATCAACCAGCCCGCACCGGCCATGATGCCCACTGCGATGGCTTTCGCAACGGCCACTTGGTCCCAAGTGTTGGGGATCAAATAAAGGATCAGGTACCAAAGCGATGGATGTCCCTCATACCGGGCGCGCCATATGACATCCATATAGCCCGAGGAACTATTGGCCAACAGCAATGCCTGGTATTCGTCACGCCAGGGTTCATGAAAGTAGCTGGCCACGGCGATCAGACAAACAAAAGCCGCCCATACCGCGAGCATGCCGTGGGACCGTCCTGTACCAGGAACTTCCGGGTTGAACGCGGCAGGGGTGGACATGGCCATAGGATCAAAAGCTCCTCCCGATCCCCACCACATACCGGAACGCGACATGCTCCGTCTCCCCGGCGGGAATGTTGGACAGCACCAGCGGCATGTCGAAACGGATCGTCAACGGTTTGATGTCCTGCAAGGGACCGAATTTCTTGATGGTGAGGGCTGCTCCGGCGCCGGCGTCCGCACGGGGCGTGGCCAGTTTTATCTGCGTGGTGCCGAGCTCGGTGGTAGTGCGGTAGCCCATGGTGCCCACATCGCCAAAGAGGTAGACGTCGAGATGGAGATAATCCGCCAGCTTTCCGGGGCGGAAGCGGACCAGCCCGTCGAGGTCCAGTTCGCCGTTGATGGCCGCGCCGGTGTTGCCGGCATACGTGAGGATCGTGTTGCCCTCGGCGTCAAGCGTAGGGGCTACGTAGCCCGCATAACCGCGCAGTCCGAGGCCGCCGCCCTGTTGGAAATGGTTCACAACCGCTCCGTAGCCCATCCAGTCGAAAGGGACAAAGCCGATGCTCCGCACATACTTGTCGTCCATCATCTCCTCAGGCGAGGCGCTGGCTAAATACAGCTGGCTTTCGCGCGGGGTATTGCCGCTGCCGTATTGCGCGAAGAGCCGGGTGCGCAGGTCGAGTTTCCCGATGCGCGTGTTGTTGGTCGCGCTCGCAACGATCTGCGCAAAGGGATCCACCGCGCCGATGCCTGCGGTGCGCACTTCCATGCTCAACAGCCCGTTGCCTTTGCGCCAGTCGTAGCGATGGTCCACTCCGGTGTTCCACGTACTGTTCAACGCGTTCAGGTTCCACTGGTCCGTGTTGATCAGGTAGGTGAGGTCGGTACTGTCGCGCCGCAGCATGAACTTCAGGTTGGTGTAGATCGTAGTGCGGGTGAAGGGCACGTTCCAGTTAAAGCCACCTTCGTACTGCTCCAGTCCGTCGAGCAGGCGGGCGGCCACATGGACCGAGGAGCCGTGCAGCAGTTTCTCCGTGGCGTTCTCGTAGCGGAAGTTGAAGCTGACGGGATCGTACGCGGTGTTCACCCGGCCGTTCGGAAGGTTCTGCCCCAAGCCCGTGTTCAGCCAGGCGGTGAACCACACCTGATGCTTTTGTTGTAGGTAACTGCCGTGGAAATGCACGCCCATCTTCGCGCCGTCATAGCCGTTGTACCACACGTCGGGGCGCACGAAACCTTCATAAGTGCGCCAGTCCGGCCAGTTGTAAATGTGGCTGTCGAAGGTGCTGGTGAAGGGGAACTTCAGGCTGTTGTTCAGCATGTTGGCATCACCTAAGCGGTATGTGGTGTCGATACGAACGTCCGCGATGCCTGATGGGATGTCCACCTGCGCATAGTAGTCGCGTTGTAGCTCGTCGAAGCCGATCCATCGCGGAAGCATGGTGGCATCGGTCTTCTTTTCGAACCAGTTATTCGGGATGTGGTAGTTGTACGCTCTGCCATCGTTGGCGTTAACGGTGAAGTCGATCGGCATCTCCATTTCGCCGGCGCGCCGGAAGTGGATCTGCTGGCCCGCATCCGCACCTCTGTGCTTCACGCCTTTCACGGCATAATCCAGCTGCTTGCCGGTATCGATCCATTGATCGAAGAACCAGTTGAGGTCCACGTGGGTGAAGGAGATGAAGCTCTGACGGAGATCCTCCACGTAGGGGTGCTTGAACTTCCACTGCGCGAAATAGTGTTGGAAGGCGGCGGTGAAGAGGGAGTCGCCCAGCACGTACTGCAGATTGAAGAGCATGGTGGCGGTCTTGTAGTACACCATGCGGTAGCCGGTGGGCAGGCGCGAGAACTCGTCGCTGCGCGTGTTGATCGGGGGCAGCTCATCCCGCACGGCGGCACGCATGTAGCTGTTGTAGGCCAGCCTATCGCGGGCGAGCGTGGGCTTTGTCCACTTGCGCACGTAGGCGTTATTGGCCGGCTCCATCACCAGCGTGTCCTCGCCAATATGCGACATGCCCATCGTTTCGATGAACTGCGTGAAGCCCTCGTCCAGCATGGCGCGGTAGGTCTCGTTGTTGCCCACCATGCCGAAGAACCAGTTGTGCCCGATCTCGTGCATGAAGAGGATGCGGTAGTTCGGTTCCTCACCGCTGTCCAAGGTCAACATGGGGTATTCCATGCCGTCCCGCGCATCGGCCACCACCATCTTCGGATAGCCGTACATGCCGACGTACTCGCTATGCACCTTGATGCACTTCGCGGCGTATTCCGCAGCGTTCTGCCATTTGCCAGCGTGCGGCTCCTGGGCCACGGCGATGCACTTGATCCCGTTCCACTCGGCCTCGCCGATGCGGTAGGTGGGATCGGCCGTGAAGGCGAAGTCATGCACGTTCTCCGCGTGGTATTTCCACACTTTGCGGACACCGGACTGATAGGGCGTGATCACGGATGGTGCTTCGTTCCCCGGCTTGTCCTTGAAGTTGGCGATGTCGAGTTTCTTCCGCAGCTCGGGGGGCATCACCTCTTCAGGGTTCTGCAGCCAGCCGGTGGCCTCCACCACCATGTCGTTGGGCATGTCCAGCGCCACGTCGAAGCCGCCGAAGTCGCCGTAGAACTCGTAGCCGAGGTGCTGCTGCGTGTCCCAACCGAACTTACGGTCGTACACACCAAGGCGGGGGTACCACTGCGTGCCGTCGAAGTGCTTGAAGCCCCATGCGTTGAAGAGCTTCATCCGGCCCATCCCGCCCCAGTGGGTGATGAACGTGTAATGGAAGGTCGTCTTGGTGTTGGGCAACAGCGGTTCAGGTAGCGTCACCTTCATGATGGTGTTGTCCACCTCGAGTTGCACCTCTTTCCCGTCCGCGGTCATGCTCAGCACATCCGTACCGCGGGCAGGTGCTTCGGCGTTCGTTGCGCCCTTCGCGCGGTTGTCCCCTCCGAGCTGGTCCAGATAGCTTCCAGGCTTTGCGGCGTTGGCATAAAGGTGGAAGAAGACCTCGCGCAAGGTGTCCGGCGAGTTGTTCCAGTAGGTGAGGTCGATGGTGCCCTCGATCAGGTCATGCACCTCGTCCAACCGGGCGTCCATGTCGTAGTGGACGTCCTGCTGCCAATAGCCGGCATAAGGCGGGGAGTTCTTCCAGTAGTAGGGATTGTTCGCTTGGCGGAAGGAATCGGGCGGGCGTAACGGGTCATAGCGTTGCGTGAAGGCGGCACAGGCCAGGCTTATCGCGAACAAAAGAGCAATTCTCCTCATGGCATGTTCAGCGGATGCATTGGATATGGCACCGCCGATCGGGGTGCAAATTATCCGATCACAGCGTGTGGCCCTATCTGTTTTTTGCGGCTGTCCGGCTATGATCGTCCACGAGCCTCAACTTGCTGCGTTGTTCGCTGCGCGCCTTGGCGATGCTGGTGTTCAGTTCGTAGCCGATCAGCAGTACGATCATATTGAAATAGAGCCATAGCTGCACGGCGAGGATCACGCCAATGGAGCCATATAGCGCATTGTAGTCAGTGACGTTGGTGAACACGAAGGCCAGGGCGCGCGACAGCAGGAAAACCAGCACCAGGGCCAGCACGGCGCCGGGGGTGAAGAGATGGAACCTCCGCTTTCCGGGAGCTCCTGCGTGATAGAGCAGGGAGATCGCTACGAGGATCAACATCACTGAGACGGACCAGCGCAGCACGCCGAACCCCACGCCTTCCAGCAGATGGAGGGAGTGGCCGTCCGAGTGGATCAACGATCGCCCCCAAGAGCTGATGGTGAGCACGGCGGTGGCGGTGATGCAGAGCACGGTGAGCAGGAACATCAACAGCAGGCTGATCAGGCGTTGCTTCCATGGCCGGTACCATTCGGTGACAAAGGTGCTGGAGCGGAAGCCCTGCAGGATCGCATTGATGCTGTTGCTCGCCAGGAAAAGACCGGCCACGAAGCTGATGCTGAGCAACGTGGTATGCCTTCGGATCAGCAGGTCGTGCAACAGGCCCTCGATGAAATCATAGACCTCCCCGGGCAGCATGGAGTGGAAGGCGTCCAGAAGTTTCTCCTGGAAATTAGCCACCGGGATGAAGGGGATCAGCGTGAGCAGCACGATGATCGCCGGGAAAAGCGAGATGAAGAGCCGGTAGGTGATCGCGGCCGCTCTGTTCACCAGATTGCCTTGGAAGAGCGCATGGAAGAAAAAGCGGGAAACATGATAGATGCTGAAACCGGAAAACCCCGGTAGCATGATCTTTTCGGCCCAGCCGATCAACCTCCGGTTGGCCCGGGAATAAAGTAGCCGACGAACGATGTTCATCGCCATCACCCCATGGCTTTCAGGCTCATGTCCAAGCCCACGGCGGAATGCGTCAATGCGCCCACGGAGATGAAGTCCACGCCGCACTCCGCATACGATCGCGCGGTATCCAACGTGATCCCGCCACTGGCTTCCGTCTCAAAGCGCCCACCGATCATTTCCACCGCCTCCCGCAAGGTGCCGGTGTCGAAATTGTCCAACATGATGCGCTGTACACCGCCCACTGAGAGCACTTGCCCCACCTCGATCAGGTCGCGCGTCTCCACCTCGATGGGGATGGACATCCCATGCTCCCGCTGATAGGCCGTCGCCCGGGTGATGGCCTGCGAGATCCCACCTGCGAAGTCCGCATGGTTGTCCTTGATCATCATCATGTCATAAAGTCCCTGCCGATGATTGGTGCCCCCGCCGATCAGGACCGCCCACTTCTCTATTGCCCGCAGGCCGGGCGTGGTCTTGCGGGTGTCCAGAACGCTGCATTTCGTGCCTTCCACGGCGTCCACGAAAGCGCGTGTGAGGGTGGCAATACCGCTCATGCGTTGCATGAAGTTCAGCAGCACGCGTTCCACGAGAAGGATGCTCCGGCTGTTGCCGTTTACGGTGAACGCCACATCGCCGGGCACCACACGTGCGCCGTCCATCAGCATAGGCCGTAGATGCAGCCCTTCATCCGTCCGATCACAGATGGCCTTGGCCAGTTCGATCCCGGCAATGACCCCATTGGCCTTCACCAGGAGGTGGGCCGCACCTCTGGCATCACCGGGAATGGTCGCGAGGGAAGTATGGTCGCCATCGCCCACGTCCTCCGCGAAGGCACGGTCAATGAGCTCTTCCGTACCCGGTGGCAGCATCAGCGTTCGCCCTTGCTCGTTTCAATGCGCAATTGCTTCACCAAAAAGCCGGCATCGGACTTTTTCAGGAAGAAGGTGACCCTGAAATCACCGTTGGAGGTCGGCATCTTACCGATGTAGTAGCTGTCCCCCGTGCGGTTGGTGCCCTCGTGCTCGATCGTCAGGCCCTTGGGAGGATGCTCATCGAAGAACTTGCGCAGGATCTGTTCGGCCTGGGCATTGCTGTAATAATCGCTTGCCACGGGAAGGGTCATGTCCACATTGGCCACCATGTATTTCGCCAGTGCTGAAGCATTGCCGGAACCCAAGGCCGAGACCACCTGGTCCTTTACTCCGCTCTGTGCCTGTAGGCCCCCGAATGCAATTGAAAGGACAAGGAAAAAGGCCGCTCTTATCAGGATCGAATTTCGCATGTGGGACAATTTTGCAAAGAACGGGCCACATTTGCCCCTATGCAAGGGAAGGAGTTACGAACAAGGCAGCGGGCATGCGTATCCGCTTGATCCTCGTGGGGCGCACCGAGCGTGGGCATGTGATGGACGGGGTCCGGCATTACTTGGACAGGGTCCGGCGCATGGAAGCGGTGGAAGAGGTGGTGTTGCCGGACGCGGGCAGGGGGGAGGTGGTTTGGCAACAGCGCATCGAAAGCGAGCGCATTTTGGCCGCGCTGAGGCCCGGGGAGAAGGTGGTGGTATTGGATGAACGCGGCCGCCAGCTCACCAGCCCCGCCTTCGCCCAATGCCTCGGCACATGGCGCGACCAAGGGATACGGGACATCGCCTTCGTGATCGGCGGTGCCTATGGCATGACCGGTGAAGTGCGCGAACGGGCGGACCTGGTGCTTTCCCTGTCCCCGATGGTGTTCCCCCATCAGCTGGTGCGGGTGCTTTTCGCTGAGCAGCTCTATCGGGCGTTGAGCATTTTGAAAGGGACGGGGTATCATCACGGGTGAGGCTTCTCAAAGCAGGCCTTCATGCTGTCACCGACCTTGAGGAGGTCCAATACCGAATTAGCGGCCCGTTTCAAGATCTTCATGGACGTTTCCGTTTCCATCCTGGCGCGAAGGTCCTCTTGTTCCGCACGTGCTGCCGCACGGACGCCGGGATCGCGTGTTCGTTTCGTGCGCCATCGTTCCACGCTGACCCCGGTGGTCGTTATCCACTTCTCGCGAGCACCTTGGGACTGGACCAATTTGTTCAGGGTGCGGGGGGTGAAATAGTTCAAATGCTCGGGATAGCTCGCGATGCTCCAACTTTCAGGTGCTGCACGGCGCGCCAAGCAATTGTAGTTCGGTGTGGTCAGGTATAACAACCCACCTGGCCTCAGCAGGGCAAGCATGTTCCTGACCTCGGTCCGCGGATGGATGACATGTTCGATCACTTCGAAAGAGCAAACGATATCGTAACCTCCGATCTCATGCGCACCGGGGTCCAATTCACCTTCGGCCACCGGTATGCCCCGCTCACGGCATGCTCTCAAGGTCAGTTCCCCATACTCGTTGCCCTGCACTTCCCATCCGTGCGATCTGGCCCGTTCAAGGAAATGCCCGGCACCGCATCCCACCTCGAATAGGCGGCCTGTTTTGCGGTACGGCGCAAAGCGCATGAGCAACTCGTCATAGCGCTGAATGGTGATGGGGGAAATAGCTGCGGGGGCAGGATAATGGGCGTAATAGTCCATAAGCTCCTGCTCGGTCGGTTCCCAACCGGTGTAAACAAGCCCACAATTCCTACAACGGACCAGATGATGCTCGGCCAAGGGTGCGATGGGGCGACTATCGAGTTGGTCGCACTGGGGGCATTTCCGTGTTCGGGTCAAAGGCATGCTGCGAATGTATGGCCATGGTCGAATGTCGGCGCAGAGCCTCACACTCGGCCATACTTTGGCGTAGCTGTGGTGTATTGGGCGGCCAGGCCCGATATTTGGCACCATGCCCTTGTTCTGGATCCTATATTACGGGGACGTGGATATTGCGACCTGGGAATGGCCGGTGAGCATTCTCTACATCTTGTTGCTGTATACCTACTTCGCCCGGATGAAGAACGTGGCGATAAAAAAGGACCCGGAATATAAACATCTGCTCTGGGGGCTTTTTGCCAAATTGTTCGGCGGCATAGCCTTCAGCTTGATCTATTTCTATTATTACAAGGGAGGGGATACGATCTCGTATTTCTATTCCGCCATTCCCCTCAGCAGAATGGCAAGGGTTGATTTCACGACGTTCCTGTCGTTGTTGTTCGGACCCAATGATCTGGAACATTTACAAATGTTCTACAAGGTCGGGGTCATCCCATATACGTATGTGTATTTCGACAGCCGGACTTTTCTCGTCATCCGCCTCATTACACCTTTGGTCATCATTACGTTCAATAGTTTTCTTATCACGACGTTGATGCTGTCCAGTATATGCTATATCGGAATATGGCGTTGTTACAGAACTTTCGTATCCTATTATCCATCCTTGATGAACAAGTTAGCGATCGCATTCCTGTATATGCCATCGGTTGTTTTCTGGGGATCTGGCATTTTGAAGGACACGATAACGTTGAGCGCCACTTGTTGGTGGATCCATTGTTTGGACGAGGTGTTCTTCAAGAGGAGACGATTTTTTTTTAATATCCTCGGCCTCGTCGTGAGCACAACCTTGCTGATCATGATCAAGGCATACATCTTCATGGCTCTTTTCCCCGTGTCGCTGCTCTGGCTGTTCTTCTACAGGGTATCGCGGATGAAGAACGCTCTACTGCGCTATGGCACCCTGCCCTTGGCCATGATCATGATACTCACCATGTCCTTGTTCGTGCTCACCTATTTTCAGGACAGCTTAGGGAAGTTCGCGCTGGACAAGGCCGCCGAGACGGTGATGGTAAGTCAGGCTGACCTGAAGCGCACGGAACAGTATGGCGATAATTTTTTTGACCTTGGGCCGATGGACGGTACCTTCACGGGGATGCTGAAGAAATTTCCGAAGGCGGTCAATGCGGCGCTCTTCAGGCCATATATATGGGAATCTTCAAGTGTTGTTGTTGCCTTGAGCGCATTGGAGAATTTCTGGCTGTTCGGCTTTTTACTTTACATTCTATGGCGCACCAGGGTCTGGTATCTATTGCGAATAATCACAGGTAACCCTTTGGTGCTCATGTGCATATTGTTCTCGGTCATATTCGGTTTTATTATTGGGATATCGACGCCGAATTTCGGTGCGTTGGTAAGGTTCAAAATTCCGTTGGTCCCGTTCTTTGTGGCTGCCATGTTCATCTGTAAGCTCATTTTGGATCGGCGCAGAGAGAAAATGAGGAAGGGCGAGCGTTTCAGATTAAGGGATTACATGGCAGGTGAGCAACTTGTATCCACCATTGGCAAACGACCGGATGCCCGGATGCGGGGGACTTCCCAGATCACTGGTCATCGATCGTCCCAGCGATAGTCGGACGGTCGTAGGAAGATCGGTACGATCAACCGAAGATCTCAGCATACACTTCTTTGGCAAGATCGATCGACTTGTATCTCTTGGCCAATTCCGCGATCTCGAAGCGATGGCCCTCGCGTGAGATGATGCTGGCCATTCCACCCATGGCTTCCTTCAGGTCGCTCATGTCCGGGTTAAAAACATGGCCGCCGATGCCTTTTCGCATGAGGCGATATTCGTCCGCTATGCCATCGGTCATAAAGATGGGCAATCCGTTCGCCCAGTATTCTCCGTTTTTTACCGGGCTTTGGTACCGATTGACCGTAGATGGTCTTATCGTGCTGAAGGCAATGTCCGAGGCGGAGAGATAGGCCGGGATCTCCTTGTGCGGGACCGTGGCGAGATGGACGCGGTCCATAGGCAGGCCCGAGTGTTCAACCTTCTTCAGGATGATGGAGGTGTCCGACGGTGAAAGGATGATCAGGTGGAACCCCGGGAATTGTTCGAAGGCATGACGAAAGATCACGTAGGTCTCGTCATCATAGTAGAGTCCGCCGAATTTGCCGACATAGATACCGACAGTGGCCTGTTGTGGAATGTTCATCGCACTGCGCACCCGGGCACGTTCGGCCTCCTGAAAGCGGAACACATGGGTGTCTGTAATGGACGGTATGGTTTTGATCCGGTGCGGTGATTGGCCGGCTTTGATCAAGTCTTCCCGATGATTATGAGTTACGGTGACGAGATATTCAGCATGTTTCAATTGGGCTTTTTCCAGCATGTTGGCATAGAGATAGCGCGGGTCACGCTTGGTCCACACTCCGCATCCCAACATGTAGGTAGAGTGGGGCTCATAGGATTCCACGATGTACCGTACCCCGGTCATGAGATGGACCAGGTGCGCCACATTTCCCGCAAGCGAGGACTTGGCGATCAGGATGTCTATCTTCTCCTTGCGGACCAAGCAGGACAGATAGTGCAGCGCATGGACCTGCAGGTCGACCTTTGATAACGCATAGGACCAGGTGAACCGGGACCTGATCCCATGATGGACGACCTTGTCGATATCGAGGACGACCTCCGGCAGGAAATGCTGGGAAGTCTCGAAGGTGACCAAGTGGATCCGCTCAACGTCCGGCATCTCTGAAAGCAGATGCAGATAGGGGAAGATGGCGGCGGCGGTCAAGGGTTCGCGCAGACTCCAATAGCTCAGGAAAAGGATGTTCTTCTTTTTCATGGCCTTCTTTGGGGTGGAAAAGGAGGGGTGCGCAGCATGGACCGGACGGCATCCACAGGGCGGCCGGCCTTCAAATAGCTTCGGAACATGATCCGCCGGGCCCGGGCACGCATGAAGGCCAATTGCGCCGCATCCGGGGGGTGTGGCAGTTGCTGGACGAAAGCAAAGAGGGCATGATATCCCCTTTCCAGGCCTTTCAGGTCCGACATGGCCGAAGGTCGTCCTTGGCGATAATGGAGCACGGGTTCTTCCACAAAGGTGTATTTGCCGGCCCGTGCGATGCTGGTGTAGAAGGCGAGGTCCTCCCCATGCCGCATGTGCTCGGGAAAGCGTTTGTTGGTCGCATCCGTCCGGCGGATCATCCAAGAAGGGCCGAAAAAGCAGGTCTCAGATAGAGCCACCAAGCGGTCGAATGCCATGCCCTTGAAGGACGGGGAGTACATGTGGGTCAACCTGCCGTCGGTGGCGTCCAATCGGAGCACGGTCCCATCCACGAAGAACACCTCCGGGTCGGAGACGATCAAGGCCGCACGTGCTTCCAGACTGCGCGCCGGCAATACATCGTCGGCGTCCAGGAAGGCGATGATCTCGCCGCGGGCACGGTCCAAACCGGTATTGCGTGCCGCGCTGACCCCCTTGTTTTCTTGGTGTACCACGATGATCCGGGCATCATCCAGACCATCAAGGATCGCAGCAGTTGCATCCTGGCTCCCGTCGTTCACCACCACCAATTCCCAGTTCGGCCACGTTTGAGCTTGCACCGACATGATGGCCTCGCGGACGTGTTCGGCCGCATTGTACGCCGGCATGATGACACTTATGAGCGGTGCCGTCATACCTCAGGGGGCATTGAGATGTACCGGCCATCATCCGGCATCGGGATGGAAGATCTTCGCTCGATGTCCCAAGCCCATATTTGTTCCACCCATGGGCGCATGCGCTCGGGATATGCGAATTCCCGCAGTGCTTCGCAGTCCGGCAGGAGCTTCCACCCCAAGCCTTCTTTCCATTGTGCCAGACGGTCTTGGATAAGGTCGATGAATGACCGGGCGTCCGGTATCAAGATCCCGGTCCCGGTACGGATCAGGATCGACTCCATGATGTCCTCTTCCTTCGTTACCAACAGGATAGGCCTGTCGGCATTGAGATATTCCAGGAATTTCACCGGGAGAAAGCCTTTCCGGCCCCGATAGGTGAGATGGAGCAATGCATCAGCTGCGTGTTGCTCGCGCAGCGCCTCTTCCCTGGGCATCCGGGGTATCAACTCCATTGCGTGGGTCCGCTCCGCCGTGGCCTGCAGGTCCCGCAACAGAGAAGGGTCATTGCTCACCGTGCCGATCATCCTCAGTATAAAATGGTCGTGAAAGCCTTCAATGGCAGTTGAAAGCCGGTCCAGCCCGGACATCACCAGACCCCAATCTTGTTCAGGATAGACGCGGCCGGTGTAGACCAAGGTGAATTTGCCGTTCCGGACCTGTGCCGCGGGTTGAATATCGGGGTCATAGCCTCCCGTGAAGACACTTCCGCGGAAGTTGCGCGTCACTTGTTGGGCGTTCCGAAGGACGCCATCGCTGACCGCCGTGATCGCAAAGGCGGCACTCCCGATCTTTTTTTCCCGTTGCTTGAAAACGGCTTTTCGCAAAATGCCGGCCAACCCTTTTCCGTGACCGGTGACAATGTCCATGTGCAAGCTCGGGTCGATGATCGACCACGGGTCGCGATAATCCACGAGGAACGTGGCGTTCCAAACGTTGGCCAACCGCATGCCGGTCTCCGCCGTGCTCCATCCGGGCGCCGTGGCAAGGACCACATCGGGGATGCCGAACCGTTGTTCGATCTCTTCAGGCAGGACATCCCAGCGGCTACCATGGTCCAGGGGAAGAAGCAAGTCGGAGAGGACCCTCAACGGTCCGTGCAGGAACTTGCCCTGGATACGGTGGTGAGCCTTGGCAATAGTGCGCTGCCAAGGGTGCATGTCGCGTTGCAGATGGGTGCGTGGGCAACGCATCACGGAGATACCGCCAAGGTCGACCTCCCAAGTGGCGTCCTCCGTTTCCGTGGAGGTAAGCACCGATACCTGATGTCCTTCATCGCGCAGTTGGCGTGCCAAGTAGTAGGGCCTGCGCGCCCCGGTGCGGTTCAGTGGCGGGAAGTGCGTGCATAGGAGCAGCACGTGCAACTTGGTGGAGGTAGCTCCTTTTTCGGCTGAAGGTGGCGGCATTCCCGGCAGGATCGATCAAGAGGTGATCTGTTCATACACATCCAAGAATTGCCGCGCCACGGCAGCGGCTGAATAGCGGGCATCGGCAGCACGGGCAATAGCGGGACGGTCAAAACCACGGTAGTTGTCCATGATCCATCGGAGCGCGTCCGCGAAGGCCTGTGGATCTTCCGGCGGGGTCAGGACACCGTTCAAACGGTCCACCAGCTCGGGAATGCCATTGACCGTGGTGCTCAGTACGGGGGTACCGCAACAGAGGCTTTCAATGATAATGCAAGGCAGGTTCTCCGCCTTCGTAGGGTGGACCAGCAAATGCGCTTTGGCGAGCAGTGGTGCCAGCTCCGTCTTTGGCAATCGGCCGCGGAAGTGCATGATACCGTCCGTGATGAAGGCGGCGCACGCAGCACGCGCCTGCTCTATTTGGTCCCCATCGCCCACCCAATCGACGTGCAAGGAATTGCGCACCCCAACAGGCAAAAGATGCAGGGCATCGATGAACAGGAAGGGGTCCTTCGGCGCGCTCCATCTTGCTGCGAGGAGAATGCGGAACGGAGGAACATGCTCAGAAGCCGCCGGCTTGAAGATCGGGGAAGCCACATTGGGCACGACATGGATCTTTTCCTTGGCAACGTCGAAATCATCCTGCAACACACGACCGAGGTCTCGGGAAACGGGGAGGACCGCCCGGATGGAAGGCCGGGCGAACCAATTGATGATCCTTTCCCTTGTCTGGCTTCCTACCTCGGCACCGAGATGGTGGATCCAGAGGTGGTAGAACGAACTATGCTCGGTGACCACGACCGGCAGGCCCATTTCCTCGCCCACGAAGGATGCATTCTCCGTGATGGGCGTGCGGTTGTGGATATGCATGACACGGAAGCGGTACCTGTCCGAATACTTGAGAATTGCTTTGCGGTAAGCCGAACGCACGATCCGGTCGTGCCATCCGCCCCTCCGCACAGGCGTTTGGATCTCTCCGTGGATGACCTGCAGACCTTGGTCCGAGGATTCTTGCCATTTGAATTTGAGCAATCCCCATTTTCTTTTCACAACGCTCAGGTGGACGACCACCACCGGGGTGGCCGTAGCCAGCGCCAATGCATGCTCCCTAATGAATACACCATTGTGCGGGTCGGCTTCCGTGGGCCACCAGCCGGTGATGAAGAGCACGGCCTCCGGTCTCCGTTCCACGGTCATTTTACCTTTCCCCGGAACTTTGCGAAGCTTCGCCGCCAGCGTCCGATGCGGCCGACAGGAGGGGGCACCAGTTTGAAGGCGAGGTCATTCCGGTAGTGTTTCAATACCAGGACGGCCGCATCCGGGCCGTCCGTCCATAACCCGTAGTGTTCGGCGAATTGCAAATAGAGCCCGGCACTTGCCACATGCGGGAGCAATCGTTCCAAATGCAAGGGCTGGTCGATCACTTGGAGAAGCTCCGGCCGGTGTTCAATGTTCCATTCGAGGTATTGCGGGGCGGGGATGTGGATCACCACTTGCCCGTCCGGCTTGAGCAGCCTGCCGATCTTTAGGAACAACGACCCATGTTCGTCCACGGGAATATGTTCGAGGACGTCCGGAAGCACGATCAGGTCGAATTGGCCCGGGATCTCCAGTTGGACGATATCCCCGGTGATGAACTCCACGTTGTTCCTGCCCGCCAGCCGCTCGCGGGCGTGCTCCACGCTTTTCGGGCTGATGTCATTCGCAATAAGCTTCCCGTTCGGGATGGAGCCCGCGATCAATGCGGTCTGCGTGCCTACCCCGCATCCGATCTCCAGCACCCTGATGCCGTCCCGAAGACCGGACCGGAGCAGCCATTCCATGATCTTGTGGTGCCGAAGGTTGACGCCTTGTTCGATCTGCCTGGAAGCAAAGTCGTCATAGAATGATCGAACCTCGTCGCTCATGAAATAATATTGATGCCAAAGGGCTTCATTTGTGAAGTGGGACTTCGGTTTACGGGGACCCCGCGATGCTCACGGGATACGGCAGGCAAAGGTAGGCAGCAATTTAGGCGGTTCCTTCCCGTGCGGACCGTGTCCACCGCCGATCGGTCGGTGGTTTTTGTTCCGGAACCTTACACCACCTTTGGCGGCACGCTGCCCACGCGCATCGGGATGTCCATCAACAAGAGCATTTTCTACACCACTGCCGTCCAACTGCCGAGCGTGGCTCTGGGGTTCGGGACCGGGATCTGCATCACCCGGCTGCTTCAGGATGTGGGACGCGGCTATTATACGGTGCTCCAATCCGATGTGGTGCTTCTATCGCTTCTCATTTCCTTCAATCTGGGTGCGGGCCTGCTTTTCTTTCTGGCCAAGGAGGGCGTCGACAAAAAGCGGAGCATAGGCATAGCGGCCTCGGCCATGTTGATCATCGGGGTGTTATTGGCCTCCCTGTTGGCGTATGCCTGGTATTACGGCCTTCCGGCCAATCCCTTGTTGCCGGAGGGCATTGACGGGTTTTACTACGTGGCCTATCTCGTTGGGACGTTGTTCTTCAGTTTGTCCCATTCCTTCTTCAATGCGATCTTCCTTGGTCTGCGCCTTTTCCGGATCGCGAACCAGATGACCCTGATCTCCGCGATCCTTATGGCCGCTGTGTTCGGTACGTTGTTCTTTTGGCTGCGCAGTTCGCCCGGTGCAGGGAACTTGCCCATGGTGCTTTTGTGCTCCTTCCTGATCTTGTTGGTGCTCAACGCGCTTTGGTTGGTCTACTACATGGTGCATGTCCGGGTCCGGCCGGTGCTTTTCACTGGCGGTGAACTCCTGAGGCCATTGGCGTCCTTCGTGTTCATCGGGTATGTCGCCAACCTGCTCAATCAATTGAACTACCGGTTTGATATCTGGTATTTGCAGGATGTGCGCGGTGCCGGGGAACTCGGGCTATATGCGGTCGCGGTGGGAGTGGCGCAGTTCTTCTTCCAAGTGCCCGAACCGCTTTCTCGCGTACTGCAGCCCCACCTCATCGGGCAGTTCGACGACGAGATGCTGGGCCGGTTCCGGCTTTATGCACGGTTGAGCTTCACGTTGGTCCTGGTGGGAGGGACCGTGTTCATGTTCTTGGCGGGCTGGATGTTCTCCTTTTTGTATGGTGATGCGTTCGCACGGTCCGCCTTGGCTTTTCGTTGGCTGATGCCCGGCATCCTGTTCGCGTGCGCGTCGAAAATGATGGCCTTGTTGGTGGTCCGCACAGGGAAAGTGGGCTACAATGCACTGGCCTCCGGGGTCGGGCTCGTCTTCACCGTATTGCTGAACGTCTTCTTGGTCCCGAAATACGGCCTGGTGGGTGCGGCGATAGCGTCGACCGCAGCCTATTTGGCCGTGCTGCTGGTGGTACTGTGGGCGGTGTTCCGGCGCTTGGGGGTGCCGTGGGGCAACTACTACATCCTGATGCCGGGCGACCTTGGCAGGCTGCTGAAATAGCCAAGGGCTCGCGGTCAGGCCGAAGCGGCGGCGCTTCGCACGTATATGTCACCTGACCCGAATTTCAGGAAATCCGGGGAGGCGACCAGTTCGCGCATGGCTTGCAAAGGCATCCACTTTTCGGAACTGAAGGCTGCGGTCTCTCCCCGTGAATGGTTGCATTCCGCATCCGGTGTGAAGGTGCCGATGAGTTCCAGGCATTTGAGGGCCTTGTCCTGTTGTTCCGGTATGGTGCATTCGAAGGAAAGCATGGGCACCGGTCTGGACATGCCGCTGAGGACCTGCGCTTCAAAACCTTCCACATCGATCTTGATGAACCTGGGCGTGCCGTACTGCTCGAAGAGCAGGTCCAAGGTGGTCATCCCGACCTCGATCCTGCGGTCCCAGTGGGCAGAGGAAAACCGGGAATCCTTTACGGAGTCGATCCATTCCTTGGAAAAGGAGGACAGGGTATGCGAGTCGGACAGGAACATGGTCGCGGTTCCCGGGGAATCGGACAAACCCATGGGCACGACGGTGATCTTTTCCCCAAAGCGATGGCGCAGGACCAATTGGCATCCGGGTTGGGGTTCGATCGCAACGACACGCGCTCCGGCGGCCAGGAGGGAAGCCACGCGATTGCCGAGGTTGGCGCCCACATCGAAGCAGAGGTCGTCCTTTCGGATGAAGTTGGCATAGAACCGGTCACGGGCTTTGTCCGCCTCGATCATTTCCGGGGTTCTCCTGGCGATGGAATGGCGGATGGCGAAGGACAGCCTGTCCCCCAAAATGAGGCGACTGGCATTGAGCAATGTGGTCTTGATCTTGTTCATGGGAAAAGTTCAATCGGGCCGTCCGATCACATGTGACGGGATATGGCCGATCTCCGCGGCGGTCCGTGAAAAGGAGCTGAAGTGTGACCTGAACAAATAACCCGTTCGGGAGAGGGCGAATAGTTCCACCAAGGCATGCTGCATGCCGCTGATACTGGCCCGGTCCACCGGCTCTTCCCCGGTGATGATGCGATCACCGAACTGCGAGATGAGCTCTTGCTTGGTATCCTGGCAATCAGTGGCCAGATAGAAGCGGGTCCGGGGCTTTTCCCGTATCAATTGTTCCATGGCCTCTTTGAACAGACCGGTGGAGCTGACGGCAATTGAATGGGCATTGTCCGTGCGCCGGATATGGACGCCGATGGTCCACTGGTCGAACCGGTCCGTGATCTCAGCGATGCGCTGCTCCAGCTCAGGTATGGGACGGAAGGAGGAGTATTGCTCCGGGGCTTGATGAAAGCGTGCAAAGCTGATGATGTGCAGCTGGCGCAGCTTATGCAACTGTTCCGTTGCAACATCCAGCTCCAGTCTTTCATTCTCGTCGTGATGGTAGTAGGTGGTGCCTGTGAGCCGGCCCAACACCCTCGCCGCTGCATGGAATCGGCCAAAGCGCAGGAGGAGGCGGGAGGACCAAGATATGCCTTCGACCAGCTCGATCCCGGGGATCGGCCGGAACAACCGGTGAAATGGGCAATTGAGCAATGCATTGCTTTCCCAGTACACCCGTAAAGGAACCCCTGTGACGCGGTGGAGTGCCAAAGCAGCATCCATGGCGCGCATGCGGTTACACAAGCCCCCTACGGGCACCAGGGTGATCATGAAGTCGAATTGATGTACAAAGCATTTGGCCAAATATCCGCATCGCTCGGCCTCAGGCCAAATCCGTGCAGGTCCCATCTTTTGCCGAGGCGCAAAGCTGGTCCGGATTTGGATCCATTGCAGCTTCCGGCGTGATGACCATCTTCGCTCCATGGACAAACTGCTTCTTTGCACCGGCAACCCCGGTAAGGTCACCGAACTACGTGCTATGCTGCCCGGCAGTATGCAGCTCGTGGGCCTTGCCGATGTTGGCCTGCCCTCGGACCTGCCGGAGACCGGCGATAGCTTCACCGCCAACGCGCTTCAGAAGGCACGCTTCGCCTTCGGGCGCACGGGCTTCGCTTGCATCGCCGACGACTCCGGCCTGGAGGTGACGGCGTTGGACGGCGCACCGGGCGTGTACTCCGCCCGCTACGCCGGCGAAGAGAAGAACGATCGGGGCAACATGGCCAAACTGCTGCGCGAACTCGATGGCATGGAGGACCGGAGCGCACGTTTTCGCACCGTGGTGGCGTTGATCGATGCGGGCGGTGAACACATCTTCGAGGGGGAAGTGCGCGGAACGATCACCACGGAGCCACGCGGAGGCAACGGTTTCGGCTACGACCCGGTGTTCCTGCCGGAGATGAGCGACCTCACCTTCGCGGAGCTGGACGCGAAAATGAAGAACGCCATCAGCCATCGCGGTCAGGCGGTCTGGAAGTTGGTGCGCTTTCTTTCCGAACGTCAGCGCGAGGGCTGAATCATCCACTCCACCATCCCGTTCACCGCCTCGGCGATGGTGATCCCCGCTGCGGCCAGCATCTTGGGGAAGATGCTCACGGGGGTGAAGCCGGGCACAGTGTTCACTTCGATGGTGACCACCTCTTTGCCATCGCCTTCACCTTCCCGCCAGAAGTGGTCGATGCGCGCCATGCCGTTGCACTTCAGCGCCCGATAGATCGCCACGGAGCGTTCCTGGACGATCGTCGCGATGTGTTCCGGCACCGGTGCGGGCACGATCTCCTCGGTGTCCGCAGCGTTGTACTTCGCCTCGAAATCAAAGAACTCGTGGCTGGTGCGGATCTCGCAGATGGGCAGCGCCCGCACCTCGCCGCCCATACGGATCACGCCGCAGGTGAGCTCGCGGCCTTGCACAAAGGCTTCGCACATCACGGTGGGGTCTTCGGCGAAGGCCTTGTCCAACGCGGGTCCCAGCTCGGCGGCGGTCTTCACCTTGCTGATGCCGAGGCTGCTGCCACTGTTGTCCGGCTTGATGAAACAGGGCAGGCCCACTTCGTCCAGCACGCGTTGTGCATCCGATGCGTCGCGGCCCTGCAACAGGAGCGAGGGGGCCACGGCAAAGCCCATCTGGCGCAGCAGGCCGGTGGTGCTGAACTTGCTCATGGTGAGGGCCATGTTGAGCACCCCCCCGGTCTGGTATGGCACCTTCAGCATGTCCAAGTAGCCTTGCAGCTTGCCGTCCTCACCGGGTGTGCCGTGGATGGAGATCAAGGCGGCGGCGAAGCGCTCGGGACCCTGGCCACGGTCCGCGGAGAAGGCCCCGCGATCGAAGGGGAGCACGGTGCCGTCATGCCGTTCGCAGGTCCAGCCTTCACGCGCCACGCTGATGAATGCCGCGTCGAAGCGATCCGTGCCGAGCGCGTCCATCATGGTCTGCGCGCTTTTCAGGCTGATGACGGATTCTCCGGTGTATCCACCGCGCAGGATGGCGATAAAGGGTAGGGGCATGGCAGGGTATCGTGCGGACCAAAGTAGCGGTGGTGCCGTGCAAGGGCCGGTCGGGGTGCGGAGTAAGTGCCAACCATCGGATGTTGATGCCCCTTCGGTCGGATCTATATTCGCGCCTTGCTGAAAAGGGCCTTGATCGGCCTGAGGCAAAAGAGATGACGGCTGGAAAACGGTACTTTCTGATCATTGCCCCGGTGGCGATCACGGGCTTGGTCCTCCTGGGTGCCTGGTTGTGGCTCGGGTCCTATACACGGCATGATGTGAGCACAATGGTGCCGGACTTGCGGGCCCGCAACTACGAGGAGGCCACGCAGATCTTGGAGGCCATGGGCCTGCATGCGGAAGTGATCGATTCGGTCTACAACGACGATGTGCCCAAGGGCAGTGTGGTGGACCAGGACCCGGACAGCGGCAAATTCGTGAAGCCGGACCGGACCGTGTACCTGGTGATGAACGCAAGCCAGCCCAAGATGCTCAACATGCCGGACCTGGTGAACTTGAGCAAACGCCAGGCGATCAGCGTGCTGGAGATCATCGGGCTGAAAGTGTCGGAGATGCAATACCGCCCGGACCCGTGCTTGGATTGCGTACTGGCGCAATTGTACCAAGGCCAACCTATCGCAGCGGACGCCCGGATCCGCCGGGGCGAGTCCATTTCCTTGGTGCTGGGGCAAGGGCAGAACGGCGAGCGTGTGCCCGTGCCGGACGTGCGCGGGATGGGCTTTGAGGAAATGAAGGCCGTTCTGAACCTGGCATCACTGAATCTGGGGCTGGTGGTGCAGGTGGCCGGATGTGGCAATAGTGGCTGTGATACCGCGTTCGCGACAGTAGCACGCCAATCCCCCGTTCCCGGACCTGAGAACCTGATCAGCCCCGGTGGTCTGGTCGATGTTTGGCTTACGATGGACAGCACTGCGGTCACCCCTTGATCATGATGAAACCTACAATGATCCATGCCGGCCTACGGGCCTTTGTTGCCGTAAGCCTGCTCGTGTTGGCGCACCAAAGCGGGGCCCAGGAGCTCATCACTCCGTTGAATGCCATCCCGCGTTCGGGAGCGCCCGATCCGCTACAACGGTCCGGTGGGCTGAACGAGATCTTCCTGTACGACAATGCCACGCAGACGCTGCCCGTGATCGACGACTTTTCCGTGGACCGTACGCGGTATCTGAACGCTCAGCAGGGGGATGCCAACGTGAGCCTGACAGAGACCATCTACAAGATCGTGGTCAATGGTGTGAGCACGCCGGACATGGCCTTCCTCACCGACACCAGCTACCGTTACATCATCGACGAGCAGCCGGACACGTTGATCATCACCCAAGAGCCGATCGCGGCGCTGGTCGCGGTGATCCGGGACCTGAGCGTGTACCCGGTTACGGAGCAGAGCATGTTCGTTTGGCCGCACTATACCTTGATCGATACGTTGGGCACCACAACAACGGACACGTTGTGGCTCGACCCCACCTTGATCCAGGACTCGCTGCTGGTGTACAACGTCACGGCGGACACGCGCACCTATACCAATCCGGACAACACCCCGCGCCCGTGGATCCTGTGGGCGGATGATGACGCCTATGTGAATTCGACCTTCCCGCTGAACCCGCCGACCATCGGCGTGGCCACGCTCGACGGGATGGACCGCACGGGTTGGCCGTACGAACCGGACGCGCCGAACATGAACGGCCTGGCGGACAAGCTCACCTCGGTGCCGATCAATCTGGCGTTCCCCGCAGGTGATAGCATTTACCTGAGCTTCTTCTGCGAGCCGATCGGGCGCAGCGGCGACCAATTGGCCCATGGCGAGGACAGCCTGCGCCTGGAACTTTTCGCACCCGACGAGAATAATTGGTACCAGGTGTGGACCGCCCCCGGCAATGCCGCGGCGGACACCTTCCGGCAGGTGATGGTGCCGATCACTGATCCGAAATTTCTGAAAAGCAACTTCAAGATGCGCTTCAGCAATTACGCCACCTTGGGCGGGGCCGTGGACCAATGGCACATCGACTATGTCCGCTTGGACCGCAACCGCACCGCGGCGGACACCGTGCTGAAGGACGTTGCCTACGTGTACGAGGAAGCGGGCCTCTTGCAGACCTTCACGTCGGTTCCCTACGCCAAGTTCATCCAAGCACCCGCCAGCTACATGGCGCAGCAGGTGGACCTGGAACAGCGGAACAACGACACGCAGGACAAATTCATCACCTGGGGCTACGGCGTAACCTCCGATTGCGGTTGGAGCGCTTCCCGTGACAGCTACGGCAATAACATCAGCAACAACGCCGGTAGCCATTTCAACTCCGTCCATCCGGTGAACAGCGGGGCCGACCCGTTGGTGTACGATGTTTCCGCCTGCGCCGATGCCGCATTTCTCACGGCGAAGTTCTGGACCAACGCCACGCCTGATGTCTGTGCCTACAACGACACCATGGCCTACGTGCAGGAGATCAGCAACTACTACAGCTATGACGACGGCACCGCCGAGGCCGGCTACAGCCTGAACCAGATCGGCGCCAAACAGGCCTACCGCTTCGACACCGAGGGTGCCGATTCCCTCCGCGCGCTGCGGATGTACTTCGACCCCATCTTCACCTACAACCCGCCACCGGTGAACCATCCGCCGAGCGGCTCCTTCATCATCACGGTGTGGAGCAGCTTGGACCCGGAGGTGATCGTCTTCCAGAACATCTCCTTCAATTCCCCGCAGTACCACCTCTGGGGTCCGGACCACTACGTGGAATATCCCTTGGACAGTACCATCGCCGTCAGCGGCACCTTCTATGTGGGCTGGGTGCAGACCAACGACACGCGCATGAATTTGGGCCTGGATAAGAACCGGGACAACCACGACAAGATGTTTTTCAAGACCGGCCTCAGCTGGTCCGTCTCGGCGCAGGAGGGTTCCTGGATGATCCGCCCCGTGATGGTGGCCGCTGTGGACCCCTTCGCAGGCGTGGATGAGATCGCCGCTCCGGAAGTCTCCCTTTCGATCTGGCCGAACCCGTCGGGTGATACCTTCCATGTGCAGTTCGGCGAAGGCTTGGCGCAAGCCGCGCAGGTGGAACTGATCGATCCGATGGGCCGTTCGGTGCGCCGCTGGATCGCTGATGGAAACGCCCTGTCCGTGCAGGACGTGGCCAGCGGCCCTTACATCGTCCGCCTGATCGCACGCGACGGGCACACTGTGGCGCAAGGCCGATTGATCGTACAGCACTGATGGAACCAAGCAAGGGGTCGCCCGAAAACGAAGTCGGGGAGACCACCGAGGAACAGGAGCTTTACGAGCACCATCGCATCGTGGCCGACCCCGGCCAAGGGCTGATGCGCTTGGACAAATTCCTATTCGACCACCTGGCCGGTGCCTCGCGCTCGCGCATCGCAGCCGCCGCACGCAACGGCAATGTGCTGGTGAACGGTAAGGCCGAAAAGCCAAGCCACAAGGTGAAGCCGAACGATGTCGTCACGCTGGTACTGCCGCATCCCGTGCAGAATGTGGAACTGGCCCCGGAGGACATCCCGATCGAGGTGATCTACGAGGACGACCAGATCCTGCTGATCAACAAGCAGCCCGGCTTGGTGGTCCATCCCGGCCATGGGAACTGGACCGGCACGCTGGTGAACGGGCTGCTCTTTCATTTCGGGAAGCTGCCTTCCTCGCCCGACCAGCCTGTGCCACGGCCCGGCCTGGTCCACCGCTTGGACAAGGACACCAGCGGCGTCATGGTGATCGGCAAGACCGATGAGGCGCTCACGCACCTGGCCCGCCAATTCTTCGACCGCACCAACGACCGCCGCTACCGTGCGCTGGTATGGGGCGATTTCGATGAAGAAGAGGGCACCATCGAAGGCAACTTGGACCGTTCCTCCAAGGACCGAACGGTGATGTCCGTGCCGCTGGACCCGGAGCAGGGCAAGGCGGCCATCACCCATTGGAAGGTGATCGAGCGCTTCACCTATGTCACCTTGGTGGAATGCAAATTGGAGACGGGCCGCACGCACCAGATCCGTGCGCACATGAAGCATATCGGCCATCCGCTCTTCAACGATGCGCAATACGGCGGCGACCGCGTGCTGAAGGGCACGGTCTTCACCAAGTACAAGCAGTTCGTTGAGAACTGTTTCACGCTGCTGCCCCGCCAAGCGCTGCATGCGGCAGTGCTGGAGATCGACCACCCCACCACGGGCAAGCGCATGAAGTTCGAAAGCCCGCTACCGGCGGACATCGAGGCCGTGCTCGCACGTTGGCGGGTCTACACCAATTCCCGGCCGTTGCTGGACCCCGGCGAGGAGTTCAATGCGGAGGAGGCGAATAACTTGAAGTGATCGGAGTAGTTGTCCGTTGTCAGGCGTTGCCGCCACGTTGTTGAACTTTGCAATGCAGAGTTCAACTGAGAATGGACAACTAAGAACTACCTGACAGCTTTCTCCCGGGACGAGTTCCCCGAAAAGCTTGCCCAAGGCGCCACCGCAGGTTTTGCCAGGCCATCCGGATGCGCCACTCCCAGGAACGCAGGAACATGCTGGAACGGACGCTGAACGGTTGTTGGCCGGCAAACGCCCGGTTCACCCAAAACTGATCACCGGCCGTACGGCCCACGGTACTGATCACCAGGTCGAAGCCGTTCCCTGTCATGAAGGCCTCCACTTCCTGCTTCACAGGTTGGTCCAGATAGAGCGGTATCCGTTCCACCTCCATCCAGACCGTGCGGATATGTGGCAGCATCGAGGACGCTCCCCGCAAGACCATCAGCTCGGCACCTTGAACATCCATATGGATAAGATCGATGGCCGCTATGGCATGTTCAGCGCAGAAATCATCCAGCGTCCGCGTCGGGACCGTAATACGCTCATTGAACTCGAGCCAAGGGAACACTTCGGTGGCACGGCCGGGTTCCAACAGGGATGAGCTTTTGTTGCCATGGCGCCCCATTTCACCTTGGGCGGAGGAAAGATTCAACACGGCCGTGCCGGCCTGGTCAGAGAGGGCGACACAATGGGCTTGTGCTCTCAATTCAGGATGTTGACTGAAGTTTTCAAGTACCAGGGAGTGGTTGGCGACTACAGGCTCGAAGGCATGAAGCTCCGCCTGCGGGAACATGGAGGCATAGCGAATGCCCTCCGTACCGCTACAGGCACCTATGTCGAATATCTGCTGCATCCCGGAACCGGCGAAGAGGCGGCGGAGGAGGGATCCGTGTGGTGCGCTCATATGCGATAAAGGTATGTCCGCCGAAGCACTTGGGTACCTCTCGTCGCCGCACGATGTCCAGCCTTCCAAAGCCTTGCGGCCCTGGCGAGTTGGAACATACCGCAGAACGGCCATCCATGCTTCAGGGGGCACGGGAGGTCGGCCTACCTGCGGTAGACAGGCTCGCCTAACTCCCGCACCAGAGAACAGGGGGAGAAGCCCCGGATGAGTTCGGGGCCGATGGCGTTAACGCGCCGTTCCACATCTTTACCACATGGCTTCCCCTGATGTCCTCCTTGGAACATGGGCAAAGCACTCGACACCGGGTGTGGCCTACTTGCATTTCGACCGTGTTCAGGTGCTCCATCAGCACTATGCAGGACTCGCCGAAGTCAGCACGCAACGTCCGGTGGATGCCAGCACCAGCTTCCATGGTTTCTCCGTGACGAAGACGATGACCGCCTTGGCCGTGGTGCAGTTGGCGCAGGCCGGACATGTGGACCTGGATGCACCGGTACGCGAGCACCTGCCTGGCATTCCCTGTTCCGGCGATATCCGCATTCGGCACTTGCTCAACCACACGGCAGGGCTACCAAACCCGTTGCCGCTGTCCTGGGTACATGTTCCCACGGAAGCCGACTTCGATCGCGATGCGTTTTTCGCGGCGGTATTCGCGAAGCATCCGAAACTACGCTCCAAGCCCGGCGCGCGTTTCGCCTATTCCAACCTGGGTTATGTGCTGCTCGGGCAATTGATCGAGCGCGTGACCGGCCAACGTTATGAAGAGATCGTTCGTCGTGGGATCTTCGATCCATCAGGCATTGCACCGGATGAATTGGGCTTCCAGTATCCCACGAACGGCGCACATGCAACGGGGTATTTGCGTACACCCGGCCTGTTGCCACTTCTATTGCCGTTCATGCTGGATACCAAGCGGTACATGGGCGAACGCGTCGGACGCTGGAGGCCGTTCAAACCTTTCCTGCTGAACGGCGCCTCCTACGGTGGCAGCTTGGGAACGGCCCATGGATACCGCAAATACCTGCAGGCGCTGCTCACCCCTAACAAGCTCGTGAATGATCGATGGCGTGAGCAACTGTTCACGGAGAACCTCGACGCTGCCGGCCGCCGCACGGGCATGGCCATGGGCTGGTTCACCGGTTCATTGAAGGGGCATGCCTTTCTAGCGCACGCCGGTGGCGGCGGTGGCTACTACGCGGAACTCCGCCTGTACCCTGCTATCGGCAAGGGCAGCGTGGTGCTCTTCAACCGGACCGGGATCCGTGATGAGCGGGTGTTGGACGAACTGGATGCACCGCTGGTGCCCGGGTGAATCGGGGGCAATTCCCGGTCGGACCGGGAACACTGGCGGGAGCGCGGGCGATCGTGCCCGTCACTTGCACCCCTTCTTGAACCTCTCCCAATCAAGCTCCACACCGTTCGGATAGGCCGCCGCCACATCCGCATCGATCCGTGCCACTAATTCCGGGAAACCCATGCCATAGACCTGCTCGAAGCTGGTGGATCCCTCCTGCCACAAGGTCCCGAACTTCTCCACGCCGAAGTGCTCCAGCAAATACTGCACGATGCATGCGGATTGATGGTAGGCGGTCATCTCGTCGCGGTGATAGAACCCGTCCATCAAGGAGTCCGTGGGGAAGGTCATGTCGTGGGTGAGGAGATAGCTGTAGATCTCACGCACCGTGTATCCGTTGCACTGGTCCGCGGCATAGGTGGCCAGGCCCTCGTTCAGCCACAGGTTGTCCTCCGGTGGGAAGCCCCACTTTTCCATCGCGATCATGTGCATGGTCTCATGGATGATGGGCGCAGGGATGATGTTCTCCTTCTCGATCGTCGCCGGATCGTCGGTGGCTACAAAGGCTACTTCCTTGATCCAAAAATCCGCGTGGCCGGAAACGCCGATGTTGGTGGCCTCCTTCATGGCGGCCTTGGACGGGTAGAACCTGATTTTGTACGGCACTGAGAAGGTGTCCACCTCCAGCATCGCCATGTTCCGCCGGATCGCGGCCATGCACGCATCCACAAGCGAGTCGCGGTGCGCGTACGCAAAGCCTTCCTCGGGAAAGATGAAGGTGTAGTTCTCGATCGGCTTCGTCACCGAACGTTGCACCGTCCAGCCCGTCGCTTCCACGGACAGGCCGTCGCGCTCGTTCACCGGGGTACAGGCGACACCCAAGATCATCAAGGCCAGGTAACCTGCTGCGGACCGGGACTTTTTGGTGGTAGTGTTCATTGGACCGCTCAAGATAGGGAACTGCTCCGTGGCCTGTTCACTCAGGGGCGCAGTACCCGCTTTGGCCGGAAACAGGGGCGGGAGATAGAGGGATCGCTTAACTTTGAACTTGGCCAAACACCTCAGTGATGACATTCGAGACAACAGCCAAAGTCTCCTTGACGCTTGAGCAAGTGCTGGAGGTGGTGAAGCAACTTCCCGCAAAGGCGAAGCTGCGGATCGCCAAAGAGCTGGAGCAGGATGGCGTGAAGGCGGAATGGGACTTCGTGTTCGGTGCCTTCAAGAGCCGCGAGTTGGACATGGCAACCATCAATAAGGCCGTGGAAGCCGAAAGGGCCAAAGCCTATGCCAAGCGCCGTTTGCGGGTAAAGCTGGTCGTTGATACCAATGTCCCCCATCCCGGCGCTCGGCTGTTTGCCGAGTGCCATGCGCGCATCCGCCTCCTGCGGGCACCGTATCTTAACGCCTCAAATAACATCAGCACAGCCCGCCAAAGGCTGATCGAAGCGGCGGGCACTCGGCAGATCCGTGAGGTAATTGCGAAGCCGAGCGCCGGGGCGGTGTTTTCAAAGGCGTTCGGATCATCGCTCCCTCGAAGTTGATGGCGGAGCTCAGTGGTGGGCTTTAGCCCTCACTGCCGCATGTGGTGTAGCCGGCTGTAGACTGCTGGCAACACCAGCGCGCTGCTCTAATACGGAGAGCAGCCCCACCAGTGGCCCCGGCCTGTTCATTCAGGAGCCATGCCCCGTGCCTACGGCAGGCAAGTGCGGCAGGCAGGCGCATTGCGCGGTTGGGCCGGGAAATGGTGGGGGCAAGGGACATCTTGTTCACTCCACAACGAAGCGCCCCGAGTATTGTATCTCCGTGCCATCCAGTACACGGATCATGTAAAGACCCGGTACCAATGAGGACGCATCCAAATGCAATGCGCGGTCCCCATTGCCCACCATGGTCAGCAGTGCCCGGCCCTGTACGTCCATTACCTCGATCCGGGCGTGAACGCTCAGTACCTCCTCCGTATACAGCATGGTGGTGCCATGCACCGGGTTCGGGAAGATGACCCCATGACCCGCTTGGACCTCTGGGATCCCGGTAGTGCTCACGTAGAACGGCTCACTTTCATTGACGCATCCGAACGGCCCTGTGACCGAAACGCTGTAATAACCTGTTTCCGAGGCCAGATATGCGGACTGGATCGCGCCGGGGATCGGCGATCCGTTGAACAGCCATTGAAATCCATTCCCGCTTGATGCCCCGAGCAATCCATTGCCAAGGTCGGTGATGGTGGCCGTGTACAGGCTGCAGTCCAGCAATGTGCTCACCGCGTTATTCGTGATCACGGGATCGTTCTGGTCGAAATGGATGGCCGCCTGGTTCGAGATAAGGGTCCCGTTCTCCTGGCCCGGTACCACCCTGGTCCGGAAGGTGAAGAAGCCTTGGCTGCCGGCCCTGTCCGTAGCGCTGTCCGGCAGTACGATACCACGGAATTCAACTACCAGTTCACCGCCTGGTTCTATCGAGATACGACCGGGAGCATGGCTGTATCCAAGCACTTGCACCGCATCATGGAACAGCGCGGGGTCCAGTTGGTCCCGAAGGATGACATCCTGGGCCGGCGCATTCCCCGTGTTCTGGAAACGGATGGTGTAGTCCAAATGGTCCGTATGGAGGTCAATGATCCCCAAGGGACCGGTACCTCTCGGATCGACCAGCTTGTCGTTTGGATCGTATGAACAGAGATGATCATAGCTCCAAGCGTAGGAGAATGTATCCGTCACCGCATTGAGCTGGTCCTCACGAAGCACGTTGACCGAACTGTTCAACTGTTGACCGTAGAACTCAGCGCTGGGACGGGTGACGTTGAGCACATAGGTGCGGATCTCCTCATAATTCAGACCCGTGAAATTCCATTCGAGGTGGTGACCTTGCACCACATCCGGGGTCGGCTCGGCGCCGTTGAACGCGAACAGGGTGTCCAGGTCCACTGTGAGCCTTCCGTGCTCAACCCTTGTGCCCATGTTCGCCATCACCACGTATTGATGTGCGGCACTTCCGCATGGCGCCACCATATCCTGCAGGCTGGTCACGATCAATGAGGTGTCAACGGCTGCAGTGATCCCCAGGTCCAAGCCGATGGCAACGGGTTGCGAGCCGGTCAACACGGCTTCTTGGAAGGGTGGCGTGGAACTCACCTGCCAAAAAGCGTTGGGCAAAACCGGATGAACTTGGTACGTACCACTATCGGCAAAAATGATGAAGTGGCCGAGCGTATCCGATAATGCGGTGGAGGACTGGGGTAGGCTCTGTACGGAAGCCCACAGGGCACCGGGTTCCGCGGGTTCAGCTTGTCCGTCCCCGTTCAGATCATGGAAGAGCCTGCCCTCCATGTGGAAGGGGGAGCCGATGTAGTTCTCATACCAGACCACCCTGTCGTCCAGATTCGATGAGACCAACACATCCGGATCCCCATCCTGGTCCAGGTCACCAACATCAATATAGATCGGGGAATACAGCAGGTCACCGATCACCTGCGGCCCGGAGAAACCGCCCGAGCCGTCATTCAGGAAGGAGGCAACGGTGCTGTCGAACCAAGAGCACGCCACCACGTCCTGGTCGCCGTCCGCATCCAAGTCCGTTGCCGCCAGACCGCGCGGGGCACCGAGAGGCCCGATATCGATGGGACTTCCAAAATTGCCGTTGCCCAAGTTGCGGTACCACGCGATCTTGTCCGGTGACTCGGTACTGGTCAGCATGTCCTTGATGCCGTCCCCGTCCATATCGGCCCAAATGATGCGGTCCACAGTACCGATGGCCGGTGCAATGTTCTGGGCGGCACCGAACTGCCCTGAACCATCATTCGGGAACCACTGGTAGACATCATCGAACTGGTTGCCCATCAATACGTCCAAGTCCCCGTCCGCATCCACATCCACCAAGGACATGCCTTGCGGTTGATAGCTGGTGTAGTTATCATAGGCTGGGATCGTGAACGTTCCGGACCCATCGTTCAAGGCGACCTTCAGCCCAGCATCATCCAGATAGCCCAGCAGTAGATCCACGTCCCCGTCGCCATCCATATCCCCGACCGCAAAACCGGTCATGTACCCCACACCCGGCATCAGCACACGCGGGCCGAACTGCCCATCGCCATTGTTGAGTGAAAGCCCAAGCTCATATAAGGGGGACCTTGAGATCAGGTCCAAGTCACCATCGCCATCCACATCCACAGCAAGGGCGAAACTCATTCCGGAGCTGACCGCGATCACTTGTTGTGCCCCGAACGAACCCGCACCAGTGTTGGGGTACCAGGCTAATTTGCCGTCCCCACTGGAAGCCGTGACCACATCCAACATCCCGTCCCCATCGAGGTCGGCACAGAAACTCATGTACACGTTGGATGTTTCCGAAGAACCTACCGTGTAGGCGCTGCCGAATTGTCCTGAACCGTTGTTGGCATAATAGACGAGCAGGTCAGCCGTATACCCCGATGCAACCACATCCAAGTCCCCGTCATTATCAAGGTCACCCGCCATAACGGTCCCAGGGTTGCCCAATGAGTTGCTGATCACTTGTTGAGGGCCGAACAGCCCCGCGCCATTATTGGCATACCAAGAGATCACGTAGTTGGGGCTTGAGGCCCCCGCCACCACGTCCAGGTCGCCGTCCCCATCGAGATCGGCCGCATACACTCCGCGTAGATAGGTGTTGCTGTCGTCGGTAATGAGCGATGAAGTACCGAACGTTCCGGTGCCATCATTGGAGAACCAGCTGATCTTGTTGTCGCCCCCGCTGCCCACCAGTACATCCAAGGTGCCATCGCCATTGATGTCCACCGCGGAAACGTAAGAGGCGTACATGGACAAAAGCGAAATGATGCGTTGCGAGCCGAAGGTGCCATCCCCGACGTTGGGATACCACTTGACCACGTTGTTGCCTGCTTCAGCCACAATGAGGTCAAGGTCGCCGTCCCCGTCAAGATCTCCAGTGGCGGTCATAATCGGGTTGTTCAACGCAGTTACTAAGTCGGTTCCTTCAGTGAATTGCCCGTTGCCGAGGTTGTGGAACCAAGTGATCGTTCCACCGCCGCTGCACGACGCCACGACATCGGCCAGACCGTCGCCGTCCAAGTCGGCGGACTGCACACTCCATGGTCCCAATGCCGTAGTGGACAGCACCCTTTCAGGCCCGAAAAATCCGGCTCCATCATTCCGGTACCATACGATCTTGTTGCCATCGTGCGCACTCGCCAATACGTCCAGGTCCCCATCCCCATCCAGATCCACGGCCTCACATCGGCTCGCCCCAAGAAGGTCTTGGGCGATCACCTGTTGCTCCCCGAATACACCTGCCCCAAGGCCGGGATACCACGCGACCTGATCATTGGAACCCGCGCTTGTCAACAGGTCGTTGAGGCCATCGCCGTTCAGATCCGCAACAACAATGCATGACGGTGCAGAGGCGGAACGGGAGATGTTCACTTGCGGCCCGAATTGGGCCTGTGACACGAAGGGCAGTAGGAAAAGTAACAGGGTTGAACAGCGCATGGGAAGGAGTTGTGGATAATCAAATATATCCGTTCCCGAATAGTGCGGATGTCAACGCTCGTGCCATATGTTTTCGATAGCTGATATTTTCGTGTGCCGATCTGAAGACTGCTGGCAGCTCCAGCGCGCTGCTCAACTACGAAGAGCAGCCCCTTCGCTGCCGCAAGTGTTCCAGCCTTCCACAGGATTGCGCTCCTGAGTGGCTGGGTCACTTGTGGCCTACAAGAGGCGGAAATCCAAATGCACCAATGGCCAAGGGCCCAATACGCCTGAGACGGAATGCGCCTGAAAAGTCAAGAGACCAAAAGACCCAATACGCCTGAGCCCGAACGCACCTCAAAAGCCTGAAAGCCGAAGGCCAAAAGAGCCTAACACCCAAGCCTATTCCCCCTCCACCTTCTCCATCAAAACCAACCATCGTTCCCCCAGCGTATCCAGCTGCGTGGTCACCTTCTCCAGGTCGATGGAGAGTTGCATGATGGCATGGTGGTCGGCGGCCTTCGCCAGCATTTCCGCGGCTAGTTCCTCCTTCTTCTTTTCCAGCGTGGGGAGGTCCTTGTCGATCTTCTTCAGTTCGTTGCGCTCGGCGAAGGTCATCTTGCCGCTGGCCTTTTTCTTCGTCGGGGCGGCCTCCACAGGGGCTTCCACCTTCTTGGTTGGGCGGGAGGCGAGTTCCCGCTGGTAGTCGCGCAGCTCGGTGTAGCTGTGTACCCATTCCTTCACCACGCCGTTGCCCTCGAAGACGAGCAGCTTGGTGCAGAGCTTGTCCATGAAGAAGCGGTCGTGGCTTACGATAAGCAGGCAGATGTTGAGGTCGGTGAGGAAATCCTCCAGCGCGTTGAGGGTGGGGATGTCGAGGTCGTTCGTCGGCTCATCCAGCACCAGCACGTTGGGGTTCTTCATCAGCACGGTGCAGAGGTGCAGCCGGCGCTTTTCGCCGCCGCTGAGGGTGCTGACGTACTGGTACTGCTTCTCCTTGTCGAAGAGGAAGCGCTCCAGCAGTTGGGCGGCGGTGAGGGACTTGCCTTTGCTCAAGGGGATCAGCTCGGCGATGTCGCGCACCACATCGAGGATGCGCTGGTCCTCCTTTAGCTGGAGGCCTTGCTGGCCGAAGATGCTGAGCACCACGGTATCGCCGATGGTGACCTTGCCGGCATCCGGCTCGGACCGCTTGGTGAGCAGATCGATGAACGTGCTCTTGCCGATGCCGTTCGGCCCCACGATGCCGATGCGGTCGCCGGCCTTCAGGCTGTAGTTGAAATGCTCCACGATCTTCTTGTCGCCGAAGCTCTTGGTGAGGTTGCGGGCCTCGATCACTTTGCCGCCGAGGCGTGAGCTCTGGATGTCGATGCTCACCTGGCCGTGGTCGAAGTTGCGGTTGGCGAGGTCCTTCAGCGTGTCGAAGGCCTGTAGGCGGCTCTTGCTCTTGGTGCCGCGTGCGCGGGGCATTTTGCGCACCCATTCCAGCTCGCTGCGCATGAAGCCTTTCAGGTGGTGCTGAGTGGCGTTGCGCACCTCGTCCAGCTCGGCCTTCTTCTCCACGTAGTAGCTGTAGTTCCCCTTGAAGCGGGTGAACTCACCGAACTCCATCTCGATGATCTCGTCGCAGACGTTGTCCAGGAAGTAGCGGTCGTGCGTTACCAGCAGCAGGGTGACGTTGGGCGCGGAGAGTTCCTGCTCCAACTGCTCGATCATGTGGAGATCGAGGTGGTTGGTGGGCTCGTCCATGATGAGCACATCGGGCATGTCGATGAGCACCTTGGCCATGCCGAGGCGCTTCTGCTGGCCGCCGCTGAGGGTGTTCACGGGCTGCTCGAGGTCGCGCAGGCCGAACTGGAAGAGGAGGCGCTTCACGCGGGCCTCGTGGTCCCAGGCGTTCAGCTCGGTCATCTTTTCGATGGCGCTGTGGAGGGCGTCGCCGTCGAGGTTCTGCGCTACGGCGTGCTCGTAGGTGCGGATGGCGTTGGTGACGGGGTCGTCGCGGTCCAGCATCTCGTCCACGAGGCTGTGGGACGCGGTCATCTCCACGTTCTGGTCGAGGTAGCCGATGCGGAGGCCCTTGTTGAAGCTGATGATGCCCGAGTCCGGCGTCTCCAGCCCGGCGATGCATTTCAGCAGGGTGCTCTTGCCGGTGCCGTTGCGTGCAACGATGGCGGTCTTCTGGCCTTTTTCAAGTCCGAAGGAGATGTTCTCAAAAAGTTGGCGTGGGCCATAGCGCTTACTGATGCGCTCAACGGAAAGGCAGTTCATGGGAGAGGCCCGATTTGCGGGGCGCGAAGGTACGGTGAGTGCAGTCGGGAGTCTTTTAGTCGGGAGTCGTGAGCCACAAGCTGCTAGCCGCAAGCTGTGCGCCGGAGGCTTGGAGCTTGTGGCTTAAGGCTTAAAGCTTGTGGCTGTGAGAAAAGTCGGACTCACGACTCCCGACTCCCAGACTCAAGACTTCCCCTGATCACCACTTCTCAACGCGCTCCAGCAAGGTCCGCATCCGGGTCGCTCCTACTTCGATCACGGTGCCGTCGGACATGGTCACCGGTTTATCCGCACCGAGGGAGCGCCTGTCCAATTGATGGATGTTGACGAGAAAGTCGGGATGCACGCGCAGGAATGTGTCGGGATCGAGCATGCCCTCGAAGGCTTTCAGCTCCCGTTCAACTTGTATGTGGCCCTTACTGCTGGTATGCACCAAAGTTCCGCCGTCTTTGGCCTCGCAGCAGATGATCTCCTGTTGCGGAAGCTGGACGGTGCCATCGGGGGTGGGCAGTGCGATCTCCACCCCGGGGCCTTCGAGGCTTGTCAGGTTCATCAACAAGGACATGAACCGGTCCGGTCCCTTGGGCTGCCGCAGGAGCTGCTTTGCCTTACCGATGGCGTTGGTCAGCTCTTCCGGGTCCACGGGTTTCAGCAGGTAGTCCAATGCGCTGAAGCGGATGGCCTTCACGGCATAGCCCTCGTGCGCCGTGGTGAAGATCACGTGCGGTCGGTCCGGGCCCATGGCCTGCAAAAGGTCGAAGCCCGTGAGGTTTCCCATCTCGATATCGAGGAAGAGGATCTTGGGTGCCATTCTCCCCAGCAGGGCGATGCCTTCCGGCACGTTCACGGCCATGCCGAGCAGTTCCACTTCGGGATGTCTTCGCGCGAGCAGGGCTTGGAGGCTGTCGCGGCAATGCTGTTCATCATCGACGATAACGGCTGTGAGCTTTTCCATGGGGTGCGGGATGTGGTGAAAAGGTAGGGGATCAGGAATTCAACGGGACCTCTGGGGGATCGATCACCCTTCCAGCAGCGGCATCTCCACTTCCACGCGCGTGCCCTGTGGCAGATCCGTGTATTGGAAGCCTGCCTTGCCGCCGTGCTGCTTCTGCACCAGGTCCAAGCGGGCGCGTGTGATCGCGGTGCCCAACGAGGTTTTCTTCACGGGTCGTCCCGGAGCGGGAGCAGTTTTTTTCGCGTTCCTGCCTGCCCCGTCATCCTCAATGGTCCATATCATTTGGTTCTTGCGTTTGGCCACGTTCAGGGTAATGTGGCCTTTGCCTTCCTTGCCGGCCATGCCGTGCCAGATGGCGTTCTCCACGAAGGGCTGCACCACCAAGGGAGGCACCAACACCTCTTCCGGATCTATTCCGGGATCCACGGTAATGGTGAAGTCGAACTTGTTCTCCATGCGCATGCGTTCGAGCTCGAGGTATCCGCGCAAGGCTTCCAGGTCATCCGCGAGGGGGACTTCCGCATGGCGGCTGTTCTCCAGCACCGAGCGCATCACCCGCGCGAATTTGCTGAGGTAGCGGGTCGCGCTGTCCTGATCATTGCGTTGCACGAATGCATTGATGCTGTTGAGGGCGTTGAAGATGAAGTGCGGGTTCATCTGGCTGCGGAGCGCCTGGGTCTCCAGCGTGGCGGCCTCTTTCTCGAAGCGTTCACGCCTGCGCCTGCGGTCGCTCATGGTCCACGCCCCGATGCCGCCGAGGAGGAGGACGGCCCCGGCGCCGGTGGCGAGCGCGCGGTTGCGGTTCTGGTCGGCGCGTAGGGATTCGATGGTGCGCGCCCCTTCGAGCTGGGCGCGTTCAGCGGAATGATGCATGCTGTCGGCGAGTTGCTGCTTGGAGAAATCGTAGAGCAGGTCGCGCCGGGTCAGCTGGTCGTGGGACCGTTCATTGTCTATGCTGTCACGTGCGCCGATGAAGGTCTCGTAGTACTTCAACGCGAGCATGCCGTTGCCGAGTTCCTTGTTGGCCAAGTAGAGGCATTCGCAGTTCTCGCGGCGTTCATCGGTGGCGATCCCGGCGGGGGCCAAGGCGAGCCCTTCGGTACACCGCTCCAGCGCGGCGCGGGCATGTCCTTGGTCCAGCTCCACCCGCCCCAGCTCGGCGAGGGCCAGGGCCTCACCGGACGCGTCGCCGAGCTGCTTCGCCAACCGGACGGCCTCGTTCAGCGTGCGTGCGGCATCGACGGGGCGGCCCGTCGTGCGGAAGGCGGTTCCGAGCCGTCGCAGGGTGTGCCCCATCAGGTCTTTGGCATCCACGGCCCGTTCGAGGTCCAGGGCTTTGTTCAGCATGACCAGTGCGCTGTCCGGCCGGCCCATTACCAGTAGCATTTCGCCGATGCTGCTACTGGCGGTCATCTCGCCTTGGCGGTAGTCCACCTGCCTGTATTTGGCCAAGGCCTGCCGCAGCAGGGCGAGGGCACTCTCCTGATCGCCGAGCGAGGCTTTCAGGCTGGCGACCGTGGTAAGGCAGGCGGCGACGTCCTGTACACTTCCGATGCGCTCGCTGATGGCTAAGCTCCGGTAGGTCATGTCGATCCCCTCGCCGATGCGCCCCATGGATTGGTACACGTTGCCCATGTTGCCGTAACCGCCGGCCTCCAGGTCGTCCATGCCCAAGAGATGGGCCAGTTCCGTCGTGCGCCTGTACCAGACCAACGCGCTATCCCTTTGACCTTTGATCTCCCAAACGCGGCCCATGCCGTTGTAGCAGTAGACCACTCCGTGGGGGTCGTTGGCGGAGTTGTGCAGGGCGATGCTCTGGCGGTACAATACCAAAGCGGTGTCCAAGCGGCCCGCGTTCATATGTGCCATGGCCATGGTGCTCAGCACGGCCCCGGCCCCGACACGGAAGCTGGAGTCCGGCCTCATACCGTACCACTGGAGGGCCGTGTCCAAGTAGTCCAGTGCGGGAATGGTGGAGCGGACCATCAGCTTAGCGATCCCGAGGTCCTTGTAAGCCAGTGCGGCCATCAGGGTATCGCCCTGTTGCCGGGCTTCCCGGAGAAGCTTTTCCGCAAGGGCCCTGGAACTGTCCTGGTCCACGTTCCGCATGGCCCTGACCAATTCGTTGAGCGTCATCAACCGTGCACGCACGTTGGCTTTCGGGTCGCGGTAGGCGTGCCACAGCGAGTCCAAGGCGGGGTTGTTGCTGGCTGCTGGGCACCAGAAGTGGAACAGGAGGAAGACGGCAAGAATTACAGCGCGTGCCATAGTGGGGACGTTTTGGGGTGGACGAAGAGCAAGGTAGGACTTCGGTCGACCCCGGAGATCCTTCAGGAGTCTGTGAGTCTTGAGTCGGGAGTCCTATCCTCGACTCAAGACTCACAGACCCATGACTTACGGCTCAGAACTACATCTCGTCAAGCAACCTGAGCATGTCCCTCATGGCCTTGTCGGCCTCGGCGGGCTTGGTGCCGTCGTAGAAGCCGCGGATCCTGCCCTGCGGGTCCACCAGCACGAAGTTTTCGGTATGGACGAAGTCGTCCGGGCCTCCGTCGCCCTGGTCCACGGCGGCGAAATAGCTGGTGCGGGCGAGGTCGTAGATCTGTTGCTTGTCGCCGGTAAGGAGACGCCAGCGCTCGTGCTGCACGCCGTATTCCTGGGCGTAGGCCTTCAGCACGGGCACGGAGTCGGTCCCGGGGGTCACGGAATGGGAGAGGAGCATCACGCGGTCATCGTCTTTGAAGGCTTCCTGCACCCGCACCAGCTGGGTGCTCATCTTGGGGCAGATGCTTCCGCAGGTGGTGAAGAAGAAATCCGCCAGCACCACTTTGCCTTTCACGTCAGCGAGCGAAACGCTGTCGCCGTCCTGGTCGATCAGGTGGAACTCCTTGATGTGGTGCTCGCCCTTTTCGCCCTTCGCGGCGTCGCCCACCAAGCGCGGGTCCAGTTGGGAAGGGTGATAGACGGGCAGTTCCCCGGAGGGCTTGATGATGAAGTAGCCGATCACCACGGCCACGACGAAAATGGCGCCGAACGCGAGGATACGGAAGAGGAAAGAAGGGTTTTTCACTTTTTCTTGAATGAGCCTTCGAAGGCGAATATGAGGATCCAGGCGTTTCCCGGTGCCACGGTGTTCACCTCTTGGTCATAACGGACGGCAAGGCCCAATGTCCGCTTCTTCTTTTTATCGAGCGCCAGGTCCGTTCCCAACTCGTAGCGCATGCCCCCCAAGCGGTTTTCCGTGTAGTGCAGGGCGTAGAACATTTCGGCGCTCACATGCGGGTCCAGCTTCCAGTGCGGGATGTTGTACTCCACCCCCAAGCGCTCGCGGAAGGTGTCCCGGATCTTGTTTACCGGCTTGAATTCATGTTCATACCGCGTGCGGCTGTCCAGCTTAAGGCGGCCGGTACCCCATGAGAGGGAAGCTTGAAGGCCGATCCGATGCACGTTATCGGTGTAGCGGTCCTTGAGGGCATAGCGATACTGCACGGCCACCTTCAGGAAGTCCGTCACCTTGTATTCCGGGGCAAAGGTGAAGTTGACCTGCTTGGTCTCGCTGGCCCATTCCCGGGTCCGCCATTCCACCTCACCGTTCAGTTTGAAGTTGCGGCGGAACCCGCCCTCCACCACATTGCCCTTTTTCTTGGCGAACGGTTTGTAACCCACACCGAGGCTCATCCAGACCTGTCCGTCCGTGACCGGTACGGACGTGTTTTCCTGGGCTGTGGCACCTTGGATGCAGGCCCATGACAGGCCGACGAACGCGATATGCCGCAGGAAGCTCAAAAGTTGTCCGCAGTGATGACGGGCACGGTCACGACGTCCTTCTTCCCATCGATCGTCACTTGCCGCTCGATCGCCACGGAATTGCCCGGGCAATCACATTCCCCGTAGGTGTAGATCGTGTAGGTGCCTTTGCGCAGCCAGCGGAACGCGAACTGGCCGTCCGGTCCGGTGCGCACGTCGTCATCCTGGAATTCATGGTCGCCATAAACGATGTACACGCGGGTGTCCTGGTAGGGATAGGGATCACCTTGCGGGTTGCCCGCACCGTTCACGTCCTGTCGCATTACGGTACCATTGATCTCGGCCTTGCCGCCCTCGCCTTCTTCCTTTTTGCAGGCGGAAAGGAGCAGTAGGCATAAAACAAGGACTGACGTGTAGCGCATTTCCGATGGTTTTGTTGGGCGTGAAAGTAGGAAGGACGGCCGATCAGGTCCCGGCGTAGATCCCTTCCACGGCATCCGCGTATTTCGCGAGCACCGGTTTCCGCCGCAGCTTCATGGACGGGGTGAACTCGCCGCCGTCGATGCTCCAGTCCTTGTCCAGGAGCGCGATCTTCTTCACCTGCTCCCAGTGCCCCAGCCCTTGATTGGCCGTATCCACCTCCTGCATGACGCGGTCGATGATGCGCTGGTCCTTCACCACCTGCTCGTTGCTGGTGAAGGGGATCTCCTTCAGCTTGCAGTAGTCCTGGAGGAAGGCGAAGCTGGGGACGATGAGCGCGGCGGGGAACTTGCGGTTCTCGCCGATCACCATGGCCTGCTCGATGAAGCGCGAGGCGCGCAGCTTGTTCTCGATCACCTGCGGGGCCACGTATTTGCCGCCGCTGGTCTTGAACATTTCCTTCTTGCGGTCGGTGATGTAGAGGAAGCCCTCCGCGTCCAATTTGCCGATGTCGCCAGTGTGGAACCAACCTTCGGCGTCCATCACTTCGGCGGTGATTTCCGGCTGCTCGTAGTAGCCCATCATCACGTTGGGTCCTTTCACGAGGATCTCGCCGTCCTCCGCGATCAGCACCTGCACATCGCGGAGCAGCTTGCCCACGCTCTTGAATCGGAGCCCGTCGTTGCGGGCGTCGTTCACGCTGACCACCGGCGAGGTTTCCGTAAGGCCGTAGCCTTCCATCACCGGCACGCCGGCCGCGTTGTAGATGCGGGCCAGTCGCGGATTCAACGCGGCGCTGCCACTGGCTACGCAGAGCACTTCGCCCCCGAGGGCCTCGCGCCATTTGCTGAAGACGAGCTTGTTCGCGATCGCCAGTTGCAGCCGGTACCACGCGCTGGTACCATGCACATCATAACGTTCGCCCAGCCCGATGGACCAGAAGAAAAGCTTGCGCTTGATGCCGGTGAGCGCCTCGCCCTTGGCCAGGATGGTGTCGAAGATCTTCTCCAACAGGCGCGGCACGGCCGTGAAGACATGAGGCCGCACCTCGCGGATCGCTGCGCCAAGGTCTTCGAAATCCGCTTTGAAGTGGACGTTCATGCCGACGTGGTGGTAGAGGTACATCAGCATGCGCTCGTAGATGTGGCAGAGCGGCAGGAAGCTGATGCAGCGCGTGCCTACGCTCACCGGGAGCCGCTCCGCGCTACCCTCCACGTTGCTCATGATATTGTGGTGGCTCAGCATCACGCCCTTGGGTTTGCCGGTGGTGCCGCTGGTGTAGATGATCGTGGCCAGTTCCGATCCCTTTATGGCCGCCTTGTTCAGCTCCAGTTGGGCACGATGTTCCTCGCCCTTGTTGAGCAGCATGCTCCAATGCGGCAGGCCGTCCAAGCGGTCGAAGGTGAAGAGGTGTTTGAGGCCGGGGACCTGGGCGGCCGCGGCTTCTGCTTTTGCATGGATCTCCTCGGAACCGGCAAAGAAGACCTTGGAGCCTGAATGGTTGAGCACGTAGGCATAATCCTCCGCGCTGCTGGTAGGGTAGATGGGCACGCTGATGGCGCCCATGCGCGTGATGGCCTGGTCGGTGATGCACCACTCGCTGCGGTTGCCGCTGGCGATGGCCACCTTGTCGCCGGGCCGGATGCCGAGCGCCATCAGGCCCAGCGCCAACTTTTCGGCGGTCTCAATGACCTCTGCCGTGCTGTAGGAGATCCACTTGTCGCCTTCCTTGGTGGCGATACAGACCTCCTGCGGAAAGTCCGCGAGTTGGCGGTCGAGCAGGTCAAAAAGCCGGGAAGGATCGGGTCTCATTCAATAATTGGGATTTTCAAGATCTTCAAAGGTCGATACGATCTTGGGTCGGATGCCCCCAAAATAGGGATAATGGATCCAGTCATGAGTCTTGAGTCCGACCTAGACTCACGACTCATGACTCCCCGACTACAAGTCCGCGGCGGCCACATACTTCTCCACATACTCATCCAGTCGCTTGAACCTGTATTGCATCACAAAGCGCGGATGCTCCAAGGGGATGATCCGCCCGAAGAAGCCGTGCTTGTCGTTGAGCTTCTTCAGGAAGGTGAGGTTCTTGCCGGTGCCGATGCAACAGGCCACGTCCGTGCGCAGGCCGGTGGCGATCAGGTCCCGCAGCCATCGCACCACCACGGGCGTGATCGCTTTCTGCAGGGCCGCATCATCGTAATAGTTCAGGTTCAATGGCGTGCCTTTGGGGCCCGTGTGCGTGAAACCCAGCGGGCAGATCGCTTGCACATAGACGCGGTCGTAAAAGGCCTCAGCACCACCGGCAGCGCGTACCGCCCGATAAAAGAAATCGCTGCTCGGCTCGTGGGTGCGCATGCCTTCCACGGGAATGCCCAAGTCGGCCTCACAGCGCTTGGTGTCCGTGAAGCAGATGCCCGTGCTGCCCGCGCCCAGCCTGCCGGGATTGATGCCCAGCATCAGCATGCGCGGCCGCTCGTCGGCATAGTATTGCCGGTGGAAGAGTTTCACGATCCGTCGGACCTCTTCAGCGTTCTCCCCATTGAAGGGGTCCAGCACGTTGATGCCATCAGGCAGCTTCACCTTTTTCAGGTTGAAAGCGAAAACTTCCTTCAATAGACGATCGGCGAGCATGGTGCAAAGTTGGCAAGGACACGCTGCACGGCCGCTCACTTCGGCGCCTTCCAATAGATCCACACCCCGACGATGCCGAAGATGATGTTCGGGATCCAGACCGCCAGCGTTGGGTTGAACGCGGAGTTGGTCGCGGCCACCGTCGTCATCTTCATGGTGAAGACGTAGAGCAGGCAGAGCAGCACGCCCAGTACCATGTGTACGCCGGTGCCGCCCCGCACCTTGCGGCTGGCGATGCCCACGCCCATCAGCGTGAAGACGTAGGTGGCGAACGGGTAGGAGGTGCGCTGCTTCTGTTCCACCTCGTAGTAGGCCACCTTGCTCCCGCCGCGTGCCTTCTCGGCCTTGATGAAGTCCGCGATCTCCGTGCGGTCCAAGGCGGCGGCGATGTCGAGCCGCTGGCCCAGATCGGAGGGCTTCAACGGGATGATGGTATCCAACAGCGCTCCCCGGCGGATGCGTTCCGGTAACATGACCTCCTTCTCCGCCAGCAACCCATTGCTCTCCTCGATACCGACAGCGCCTTGGTCCGGAGGGATCTCCCGCGTCATGTAATCATGCACTTTCCAGCTCCCGGAAATGGTGTCGTACACGGCGCGGTCGCTCATCAGTTTGAAACGCAGCTGGCCGTCCACCCATTTCTCCAGGCTGAAGCGGTAGCCGGTGAGCTTGGACATGTCCACGGACTCGAAGTAGACGATCTCGCCCGGCGCGATCTCGCGGAGCACATTGCTTTCCTCCAGCTTGTAAGTGCTCCAGATGTGCGCCTTCTCGAAGGCGAGCCGCGTGCGGTTGGCATGGGGCAGCAGGAAGACGTTCACGTAGAGTGAAAGTGCCGTGAGGATCGTGGCAGCGATGAAGAACGGCTGCACAAAACGTGGGAAGCTCACCCCGCTGCTCAGCGCCGCGATCACCTCGCTGCGGCCCGCCAGTCTGCTGGTGAAGAGCAGCACGGCGATGAAGATCAACAGCCCGCTGAACAGGTTGCTGTAGTAGATGATGAAGTTGAGGTAATAGTCCACCACGATATCATATACGCTGGCGGAGGTCTTCGCGAAATCTTCCGTCTTCTCGCTGATGTCGAACACCACGGCGATGGCCATGATCATGATCAGGATGAAGAAGAACGTCCCCAGGAACTGCCGGATGATATAGCGGTCTAGGGTTTTGAACATGGTTGACAAAGGTCGGTCTTATAGTCGTGAGTCGTGAGTCGTGAGTCGTGAGTCTGGAGTCTGGAGTCGGACTCATGACTCCCGACTCACAGACTCCCGACTCACCCGGATATCCTCGTCTTTAACTTCGGCAGCATCCCCGCCTTCCACTCGGAAAACGTCCCGTCCAGGATCTTCCCGCGTGCCTCGGTCATCAACGCCACATAGAACGCCAAGTTGTGCAGGCTGGCGATCTGCAGGCCCAGCAGCTCGTTGGTGACGAAGAGGTGCCGCACGAAGGCCTTGCTGTAGGCGCTGTCCACGAAGCTGGTGCCGTTCGGGTCCAGCGGGGAATGGTCGTCCGCCCACACTTTGTTCTTGATCTGCACCACGCCTTCCCGGGTGAACAGCATGCCGTTGCGGCCGTTGCGGGTGGGCATCACGCAGTCGAACATGTCGATGCCGATGGCCATGTTCTCCAGCAGGTTCCAAGGGGTTCCCACGCCCATCAGATAGCGCGGCCGGTCCTTCGGCAGGATGTCGCAGCAGAGCTCGGCCATGGCATACATCTCTTCCTCCGGCTCGCCCACGCTGAGGCCGCCGATGGCATTGCCGTACGCGCCTTTCTTGGCGATGTATTCCGAACTGGCTTTCCGCAGTTCCGGAAAAGTGCTCCCTTGTACGATGGGGAAGAGCGCCTGCTCGTGGCCGTACTTCGGCTCCGTAGTGGTGAAGCGATCGAAGCAGCGGTCCAGCCAGCGGTGCGTGCGGTGCATGCTGTCCGTGGCGTACTTGATCTCGCAGGGCCATGGCGTGCATTCATCAAAAGCCATCATGATGTCCGCGCCGATGGTGCGCTGGATGTCCATCACGTTTTCCGGCGTGAACAGGTGCTTGCTGCCATCGATGTGGCTGCTGAACTTCACGCCTTCCTCGGTGATCTTCCGGATGTCGCTGAGCGAATGCACTTGGAAGCCGCCGCTGTCGGTGAGGATCGGCCCGTCCCAGCCATTGAATTTGTGCAGCCCGCCCGCGTGCTCGATCACCTCCATGCCGGGCCGCAGGTAGAGGTGATAGGTGTTGCTGAGCATGATCGAGGCCTTCACATCGTCGCGCAGCTCGCGCATGTGTACGGCCTTCACGCCGCCCAGCGTGCCCACGGGCATGAAGATCGGCGTCGGCACCACGCCGTGGTCGGTAAGGAGCTCGCCTGCGCGGGCTTTGCTCTTCGGGTCGGTGGTCAGTAGCTTGAACTCCATTCGGGGCGCGAAGATGGGGAAGGTGGGAGTGTCTAATGCCATTTCGCATTCCAAAGTCACCTTGATCTGAATTGATATCCGCCGTGCCGCTAATTTTCTTTAGTGGCGTGTAACCTATTTCTGGATTAGCTGATGAGAAGGATTAGCTGATTAGCTGATGGTTGCCCTGAGCAACGCCATCAGCTGATCTCGCACATCAGCTAATCAGCACATCAGCTAATCATAACGGAAACTGCGTTCCGCCGCGCGCCCATTCCCTTTAGGCCCATCCACGCCGACGTTGTTCATAACTGGGCCGCCACACCGCCTTCCCGCCAAAGCCGTCCGGATAGCTTCGCACCCATACCATCGCCACGCTTGGGCGTGTTCCGCTTTGATCGTCACCACCGTACTCTGCCTCATGGCCGCCGCATTGTTGATGCTGGCGTTTTTCCACATGGTGATATTCAGCCGGTTGGCCTTCCGGAAGCAGGAGGTTGAGCCGGACCGCGACCTGCCGGTGAGCGTAGTGATCTGCGGTCGCAACGAAAGCATCGCCTTGCAGCAGTTGATCCCGTTGTTGCTGGACCAGGACCATCGGGAGTTCGAGCTGATCGTGGTGAACGACCGCAGTGAGGATGATACCTGGGAGGTATTGCAGTGGATGAAGCCGCAATACGCGAACCTGAAGCCGGTGAACATCCAGGCGGACGAGAAATTCAGCTACGGCAAGAAGATCGCGCTGGGCGTGGGCGTTCGCAGTGCGAAATACCCGAACGTGCTGGTCACCGATGCCGACTGCCTGCCCACCGGCCGCGATTGGATCAGCCTGATGGCCACGGGGTTCAAGGGCGGCCGCCAGATCGTGATCGGCCACAGCCCCTACGAACGGCAGGACGGCCTCACCAGCCTGCTGGAACGCTACGACGGCTTCACGAAGGCCGTGCAGTACATCAGCTTCGCGCAGGCGGGCCTTCCCTACATGGGCGTTGGGCGCAACATGGCCTTCACCAGCGAGCTGTTCTTCGGAGCGAAGGGCCAGCATCGGCACCGCCAGTTGATGAGCGGTGATGACGACCTCTTCATCAACGAAGTGGCCCGTGCGAAGAACACCACCGCCATCGCCGACGGCCGCTCGTATATGACCACGCGTGCCACGCCTGATCTCGGCACTTGGTTCCGGAGGAAGCGCAGGCATTACACCACGGCACGGTTCTACCGGTTCGGGCATCAGTTGTTGCTCACGCTGCTTCCGGCGTCCCGCATGGTGCTGTGGGCCACCATCCTCTTCCTCTTCTTCACCGGCCACGTGCAAAGCGCCTTGATCGGGCTGTGCATCGAACTGTTCGTCTTCCAGCCGATAGGCATGATCGCCATGCGCAAGCTCGGTGCGGGCCGCATCATCTGGCTGTCCCTGCCGCTGGAATGGCTCTTCCTACTTTTGGACCCCTGCATTTATCTCAGCACGCTCATCATCAAGCCCACACGATGGAAGTAAGCCCGAACCTGTCCGAAAAGGCCACCTACGACCTGGACCTCGTCCGGCGCGCCGTGGACAACAAGGACCAGAAGGCCTATGCCGAACTGATGTCCCGTTACCGTGATTCGATCTACTTCATGCTGCTGAAGATGATCAACAACAAGGACGACGCGGACGACCTCACCATCGAGGCCTTCGGCAAGGCCTTCCACCGCCTGCACCAGTACACGCCGAACTACGCGTTCAGCACCTGGCTCTTCAAGATCGCGTCCAACAACTGCATCGACTGGATCCGCAAGCAGAAGAAAAAGAAGATGCTGAGCATCGACAATCCCATCGGCACCAAGGATGGCGATGAGATGCACATCGAGCTGAAGGGCCACGGCCTCGATCCCTCGGAAGTGGTGATCAAGGACCAGAAGAGCGACGTGATGCGCGAAGTGGTGGCCAAACTGAAGCCGCGCTACCGCACGCTCGTGGAGCTGCGCTACTACAAGGAATACAGCTACGAGGAGATCGCCAACGAGCTCGACCTCCCGCTCGGCACCGTGAAGGCCCAGCTTTTCCGCGCCCGCGAATTCCTCGAGAACCTCCTCGATACCCGCAAGGACACGATCTGATCACTCCCCTGGATCTGTCATGCCGGGCCTGCCTCCCGAAGGGACGGCTTGACCCGGTATCGCGATCAGGCGCGTGGATTTTCTCTGATCAATGCCCGGAGTAGAACTGATCTGCCGATACTTCCCGGAACTCACCCCGGAGCAGCGCGCGCATTTCGCAGCGCTCGGTGATCTCTACGCCCACTGGAATGAGCGTGTGAACCTTATTTCCCGCAAGGATTTCGAGCACCTTTACGAGCGGCACGTCCTACACTCGCTCGGCATCGCCAAGGTCCATGCATTCAAGCCCGGCACGCGTATCGTGGATGTCGGCACGGGCGGTGGTTTCCCCGGAATCCCGCTGGCCATCCTATTCCCGGAAAGTCGCTTCCATTGCATCGACGGCATCGGCAAGAAGATCACCGCCGTTCAAGGTGTGATCGAGGGCCTTGGCCTGAAGAACGCCACCGCCGAACAAGTGCGTAGCGAGGACCACAAGGCGAAGTATGATTTCATCGTTAGCCGTGCCGTCACCACGCTGCCGGAATTCATCAAAGCCACCAAGCATCTCGTTCCGAACGCCAAGCAGGCCCTCGGTAAACACCATGAATCGATGCGCTCCGGCCTCCTCTATTTGAAAGGCGGTGAGCTGGCGGACGAGCTGCGGCCCTTGCGCTATTCCATCCGCGTCACCGAGCTGCGCGATGTCTTCAGCGAGGAGTTCTTCGCGACGAAGAAGGTGGTGGAGGTGGGGCTGTAAAAATCCAGACGTGCCACTTGACTAACTTTGGTCAGCAATGCCAAAGCTCTACGTGTATGCCGGGATGTACTTCTTCTTCTACTCCAAGGACCATTTGCCCATCCATCTGCACGTCGCCCATCAGAACTGTGAGATGAAAGCGACACTTCACTTTGGACCGGATGGAGAGCTTGTCGATCTCCAGTGGTCACGTGTCGGTAAGGCACTACCTGCTTCGTTGCGGTCCAAGGCAGAAGAACTCATTCGGGTCAAAGCTTCCGACATCGCGGAGAAATGGACCGCTCGCTTTCTCTATGGGCGCTCGATCAAGCCTGAAACCATTACCAAGTTGAAGCCATGAAGATGAACGAATTGTCGATCACGAGTATCGAGTCCTTAGGTGGTTATCGCTTGAAGGTCAATTTCAGCAATGGAAAGTCGAATACGATCGACTTTGAGCCTTGGATCCGATCCCTTCCAACAGAAGAGGAACGAACTTACCTTGAACCTTCACGCTTCAAGCAGTACAAGGTGCATTTGGGGCACGCTATTTCCTGGGGTGAGTTCGACATTATCTTTCCCATCACGGCCTTGTATCATGGGAATCCTGAACTTCTGCAACAGGGTGTTCCGGTCGATACAACTAAGCGTTCGGTCGTTCGCCGCAAAAGAAGTGTGGCCGGCCATAAGAGCACTTCCTTGAAGCGGCCGAAAAGGTCGAAGGCCGGATCGTAAGTATTGTTGCTCGCTCCATCAGGGGCTCCGCCTCGAGACCCTGATGCACATTCATCTGCCTCGCACAATAATGAGCCAGTGATGTAAAAACTTAGCTTGCGTTCAAATGGAACATCCTCTGCTCGAACGGATCACGATCGAACCTGAGATCTGCCACGGCAAGCCTTGTGTGCGGGGTATGCGTTGGCCTGTTGAAGTAGTCTTGGATATGCTTGGCTCAGAGATGAGTGCGGCAGACATCGTCTCAGAACATCGGGAGTTGGAAATGGAGGATGTTCAGGCCTGCCTCCATTATGCCAAGCTTACCGGAACCAGCATCCACAACTCATCCCGGAAATGAAATTCGACCCTGTAACGAAGCGCGTCTATACCGAGAGGGACGAATTCATCAAAACGATGCATTGCCCATACAAGGTGAGGTGGGGGAATTTGCAAGAGACGAGTTCGACTTCGCGGAAATGTGCGCAGTGTGATCACTTGGTCATAGACACGGAATTCTTGTCCGATGCTGAGGTCCTTCGACTGGTTAATGCGAACCCCGCCACGTGCTTGAAAATAGACTTGGATCAGCACAACGTAAAGCTGCGGACAGATGGCATTCTGGAACAGAAATAGGGTTCCACGCGAAGATCTACGCGTGATCAAGACCGCACGGGACAAGGACAGCATCAATGAAGCGGCAAGGAATGGATTCCGGCCATTGCTCAAGCCAGTTCAGCCTTCGGATAAAATTCGGTCGAAGTATTCAGTCGTTCAGAATAAGCGGACCGGCGAGATCAAAGTCGTTGGCGATTATCGGGCACGGCTCCTTTCGGATATCGCCGATGAAGATGAGACCGTCATTGACTGGACCTTCTACTACCCGCACAATTTCAAGTCCCCTTTCGCAGCCTATTTGATACCCGCTGACATTAGGAAAGGAGAACGGGTTTTCATAGAAGACCTGATCGAAGACTACGTAGGTGCAAGTTGGAACCAAGGAGACACGTATAGGCTTGAAAGCTGCGAAGCGATCTGGAACGGGAAGGACTTGAAGATCCAGTATGATCCAAAGGTCAATCGTTCAAGTTTTATTGGCTAAGAACGCCGCGCTTGGAGATTCGGAGTTAAGTAAGTGGAGTGGCTAGGTCCTCGCCAATCTGGTCAATGACTCCTTGTACAGCCTTGCGAAAGGAATCTTCAAACCGCATGGTCTTAGTGCTAGACGGCCTCTTTTTCATTTGCTCATACTGTAGCGGAAGTATCCGCTCCTGATGTTCCGTGAACATCATGCGATGCGGACTTGCTGGAAACCCACCTTCTGTGCCGCAAATGGAGCGGATCTTAGAACAGATCGGACCAATTTGCGAATACTCAGTAGGTGATAGAGCTGTGAGCCTTTCACGCAGCGCCTGAAGATCTGTGCGTTGCTCGTCTGATAAAACCATCATGTGTGCATTTTTATAATTTCAAAGCTACATTTTCTATTCAAGCGCAACTGGGATTTCATTCGACGTGCCCACGTATACCTGCTTCAACGAAGTCTACCATCGCCCTCGGGATAGCGCAGAGTGCTAATTGAAGGACCCAGTATATTGTACGCCTTGAAGATGGGGCATCCAACCGGCCGATCCATGATCACCCAAGCCTATTTCGACCAGATCGAAACTCAACTTCTCAAGGAGTTGGACAACGCCCAGGAAAGCATCTTGGTAGCGGTGGCGTGGTTGACGAATGCGCAGCTCTTCAACAAGCTCCGCGAAAAATGTGGAAGAGGCGTGACCGTGGAATTGATGATCTTCAACGACGAGATCAACAACACCAGCGGGAACGACTTCTCAAGGCTTGAGGAGGTGGGTGGCAAGCTGTACAAAGTTGGCAGCGGGGATGGCGGGACGTTGATGCACAATAAGTTTTGCGTTATCGACCGGAGCACGGTGATCAATGGCTCTTACAACTGGAGCTATAAGGCTCGGCAGAACCATGAGAACATCACGGTTTCCACCAACGCCGAAGAACTCGCGGCCCAGTTCGTGGCTGAGTTCCGCAGGTTGAAAGCCAAGTACTTTGTGGAAGATGGCGGTGGAAGTGAAGTGCTGGATCCGGCCAAGGTGGATCATCGGCTGGCGCTGATAAAGAACCTGATCAAGTTGGAAGAGTTGGAGGAAATACCACTTCAACTTGCCAAGCTCCCTACTTCGAGTTCGGATGCTGCGTTGAATGAGATCACCGGCGCTTTGAAGGGTCGGCGATATGCTAAGGCACTACTGGCTATCGACGCGTACATCCAAGCTCGGAGCCAAGTTGCCACCTATGTTGATCCCGAAATTGTTGGCCTGCGTTTGGAGGCGCATGCATTGGAACTTCAGTTGAAGGCGTTAACGGATGAACAAACGGAGCTTGAACGATTGATCCATCAATTCCAGATCCGGCACGCACAAGAACTTGGACCACTGATATTGAGGCTATTGGTGCTGCGAAAGGAGAAGGCAAAGACAGAGGCAGAGAGAGCAGAGGCGGAGAACGACTATCAGGAGTATCAAAAGGATTACCAGCGACAGAAGGATGAAGTAGTCCATGTGCTCAATGAGGAGGAGAAGAGTGAACTCAAGCAGCTATACCGCGAGGGAAGTAAGTTATGCCACCCGGATGCCGTGCAAGCTGAACATCAAGATGAAGCAGCGAAGTGGTTCATAGCCCTGAAGGATGCATATGAGCACAACGACACAAAAAGGGTCAATGAGATCCTGCACAAGTTGAAGAAGGGAGTAGCATTTGGTTCCATGGTGGATTCATTGTCCAAGAAGGAACGGTTGCGGGACTGGGTGGAAGAATATCGCCGAAGGGTGGAGACACTGCTTGAGGAGATCGTCACCATCAAGAGCGGCAAGGATTATCAAACCGTTGTATCCATCCCGGATTGGGATGTCTACTTTGCCGATATGAAGTCGCGCTTGTCAGAGGAATTGGAACAACTGCAACATGGCGATACCTGAAGACGAGAATTCTACCGGGATCGAGTTGAGCAGCTTATCGAGTTCATTGGCCAGAACTCAATACGCGCTGACTTTGACCAGCAAGTTGCTGATGCCTTCAACAGAGCGGAAGCGGCGTGAGTTGATCGAGTTCCTGGTCCGAATGGCTGAGAGGGACAATTGTAGTACTCCCCAAAAACTGGACAGGTAGCTAAGGTGGCTAAACTTGTCCAAGGATGACCCGCAAAAGCAGAAGGAAGTTCACTCCCGCATTCAAGGCGCAAGTTGCGCTTGAGGCCGTGAAGGAGAACCATACGATGGCAGAGCTGGCGATGCGCTTTGAGATCGCACCAGCACAGATCGGCCAATGGAAGAAGCAGTTGGCGGAGAACGCCGCTGGGGTCTTTG
>Ga0209170_1000056_pt1 | contig 79523 bp, 66 predicted proteins | sample KloWWTKNB14_bulk_FD_187178 | JGI IMG/M metagenome (GOLD analysis project Ga0209170, IMG submission 187178) | Active sludge microbial communities from Klosterneuburg, Austria, studying microevolution and ecology of nitrifiers - Klosterneuburg... | ecosystem: Engineered > WWTP > Aerobic digester >...
ATCAGCAATGACAGCACAACCGTAAGAAAAGATCAATCTTTCGAAATTGCTCTCACCGAATATAGGGGCAAAGTTTATGGTTATTCAAGAAGTGAGTTCATCGTTGATGAGGTACTGTACTATGTAATAAAAAGAGTAAAGGGAACTATTGAAGGAGATGTATGTGAAGTAGAGGACGACGAGATCATTGCTTTTAATTTTCCTACCAAGCTTGATAAAGGAGTAAAAGTAACCAGCACATTTAGAAGAAATAAAATAGATAGCATTTGGCAACTGGAAGGAACCTGGAAAACAAATGCCACCAAAAAATATTATGCGGTTACAGGAAAAGTAGATCTGGAAGAAGAAAAGGATTTAACGGCCTCCAAAATATTTCCACATCTAGAAGAATTAAAACTGGCAAACAATATTGTTTTTTATAAAGAAAGAGAAGAAGGAATACCTATTGTAAAAATTGCGAAACCAGAAAAAACTAAAACTTCTTATAAAGAAATTGATAATGAGCTTACGCAACATGCCGGCACCATGGCGGCAGTGAGCAAACCCATCCTTATCAATACAGAGATTGTAAAAGAAGAGTTACCGTCGATTACAAAAGCGGTTGACGAATTACCCAAAACGAAAACGAACGAGATTCCGCAGAATGGTATTGCGGTAAAACCTTCAGCAACAAATGCCAAAACCGAGTTGAATATAATTACTCCTGCAAAGCAAACAGATGAAATGGCGGTTGTTATGAACACCGTTGCGAAAAAAGAAACCGTACCGACGCAACAAGAAAAAGTTGTTGCCCAAAAAGAATTGCAAGTTGATAAAACAAACAAAGCAGTTGTAAAAAACACAACCGTACAAAGCAACGAGAGTCCAAAGCAAGGCAGCACTCAAATTGTTGCTAAAACAACGACCCAACCCGTTGAATTACAAAAAGAAACAAAGACTATACCGGTAGAAAAATCAGTTGCTAAAAATGAAGTTATTCCGAAAAATAAAACTGAAATAATTGCAGAAGAAAAAAACACAACTGCCAGTCTTACAAAACCTACTGCAATAGAAAAGCAGGAAACAAAACCAGTAGCGGCAATAACACCTGTTATTGTTCCAAAGAAAACAATAGAACAAATTACTTATAGTGCAGCGGTTATTGCGGGAAGAAAATCTGAGTTTACACAAGAAGTAAATTACAAATCAGACAGCCTTGTATTAACATTGTACGACAACGGAGAAATAGATGGCGACACGGTAAGTGTATTTTTAAATGGCGAAGTATTAATGGCAAAGCAGGGATTAAAAGCAAGTGCCATCAAAAAAACGATTTATATTTCTCCCGATATCGAAGACTTTAGTCTTGTTTTATTTGCAGAAAACCTTGGAAAATATCCGCCCAATACAGGTTTATTAGTTGTGCATGATGGAGAAGAAGTGTATAATCTTCGTTTCAGCTCCGACTTTCAAAAAAACTCAGGGATAGTGTTTAGGCGTAAGAAAAAATAACTATCGCTTTTAGATCGGTTATCTTCCTAACAATACCGAGATTTGAGGAATGAATGATTTTATAAAACTCACTCAATATTCTCACGGCGCTGGATGTGGTTGCAAGATTGCACCAAAAGTGCTGGATGAAATATTGAAAAGCAGTTTCGCTTTACCTGACAATAAAAACTTATTGGTTGGCAACCACAGTAAAGACGATGCGGCAGTATATGATTTGGGAAACGGCACAGCATTAATTTCTACCACTGATTTTTTTATGCCGATTGTAGATGATGCATTTGATTTTGGAAGAATCGCAGCAGCAAATTCTATTAGTGATGTGTATGCCATGGGTGGAAGACCATTGATGGCAATCGCCATACTTGGTTGGCCGGTTGAAAAACTGCCAGTTGAACTAGCACAAAAATTAATTGAAGGCGGAAGAACCATTTGTGCAGAAGCAGGTATTCCATTGGCCGGCGGTCATAGCATTGATTCACAGGAACCGATATTTGGGTTGGCTGTAACAGGTATTGTACCAATTGAGAATTTAAAGAAGAATAACACTGCACAAGAAGGCGATTTATTATTTATTACCAAGCCACTCGGTGTTGGTGTTTTATCGACTGCACAAAAAAGAGGATTACTAAAAGAAGAACACTTGCCATTAATGATTCAGCAAATGGCAGCGTTGAATATAATTGGAGAAGAGTTAGGAAAAATAAAAGGAGTAACCGCCATGACGGATGTAACAGGCTTTGGACTACTCGGCCATTTAATTGAAATGACAGAAGGAAGCGGATTGAGTGCAGAAATTTATTATGATAAATTACCAATAGCTGCCGGAGTAAAGGAATACATTGCCCAACGCATTTTTCCTGATGCTACAACAAGAAATTGGAATGCTTACAGTGATAAAGTAAAGTTTGAAAAGGGGGTTAATGTAATGGAAGCATTTACTTTGTTGCCCGACCCACAAACAAATGGCGGATTATTATTTAGTGTGAAGAAAGAAGAGGTGGATGTTGTAAAGAAATTATTATTAGAACACAAGTTGGAATTATTTGCAGAACCGGTTGGTGAGATGATTGCGGAGGGAGAGAAAAGGGTTTTTGTGAAATGATTTTCTGATTATTTAAGCAAGCAAAAAATAAAGCACATATGAATGCGGATTGGAATAAGGAAGAACATCCAAATTGGTATAAGGATGTTCCTACAATGCGAAGTTTAATTCTTGGAAGCTTCCCGCCCCATCACAGCAAATGCGCATACCCTTTTTTTTATCCTACTCTTCGCAATAGATTCTGGAAAATTTTAGCCGATTTAGCAGGAGAATCTTTAAAATGGACAAAGACAGATAATAAATCAAAGGCGGTTCAGGAGAGATTTGAAATAATGAAAAAGTTGAAAATAGGAGTACAAAATTTAGGTTTGGAAATTGAAAGGAAGGGCAAAAGTGCCCTAGATACTAACATCAAGATTACTAAGTATCAAGACATCGTTTCCATAATTAAAAACCACCCTGAGCTAACGACTATTTTATTGCTTGGTTACTCTGCCATCAATAGTACTGCAAAATCATTTATAAACTATATTGAGCAGCAAGGAATAAAATATTCAGCAATCAATAAGCTTGGGCCTGAAACGGCATTTATAATACAACTGAAGGGTAGGTCAATTGAATGTGTCATACTAAATTCAACTTCAACAGCGTCAAGAATTAAGTATGATTTTCTTTTAGATCAATTCAGAAGACATCTTAAATAGTTTGTAAAAACCTCTTCGTTAACAAGCCATATTATAAACAAAAAAGCGGCACAACATTGTACCGCTTTTTATTTTATATCCATTCCAATTTATAGCCTGAAACCAATAGTAAAACTTAGCACCCGGTGTTTATTATTGTTGTCTTCACCATTGGTTGTACCACTTTGTAATTTTGCTAATCCTAATCCATAGTTTGCAGAAATACTTACATTTTTACCCTCTATACCCACTGTTCCGTTTAGTCCGTAATCAAATCTTTTTAAGATGCCGAAGCCAGCTCCTTCTTCTCCTCCTGTTGTAGGGTCATCGTTAGAAAATTCAATTTTATCTTTTCTGCTAAATGCAACATTGGCAATTTTATAATCTAGTTTTCTGTTGCCCGCAATACCAATTGCAACATAAGGGCCGGCACCGGCAAAGAATTTTGCACCACCACCTATCGGCGCTTTAAGTACAAGGTTTACGGGTACTTCAATATAATAGGGGTTTACTTCGGATCTGAAATAGTTTGCATCAGAAGGTTCTCCTGATTGAGCCTTAGAACCCTTACCAGTAAATAATAATCCCGGTTGTATATATAAGAAAGAAGTAATAGGCAGATCGCCAATTATCCCTACCTGAAATGTTGTCAAAATATTTGCTTCGTCTGCAGTACCATCACTTTGAGTGGAAACATTTGCCAGGTTTACACCACCTCTTAGAATAGCGGATGATTTTTGCGCCACAACTGCTGAAGTGCTGATTGCCAATAAAATAAATAGAAAAGAAATTTGCTTTTTCATAATTAGTACATTTTTTAAAATTAGAAACGTACTAATCCAAAGACTTTGCCAAACTTTTTTGAAAGGAGATTAAACTGTATAAATAGACTCGTATTATAAGTGATTACGGAAACATGACAATTCAATAAAATTGTAGAAAAAAGTGAAGTGTTTATTTTTTCTGTAGAAAAATTTCCGCCATCATACAACGAACACTTCCACCTTCTACCTGTTCAATTGTAGGAACAGGAATTGGTAGTAATGTTGCATAAGCTTCCAACATATTCTTTTGTTCTTTTCGTAAAGAATCAAATGCCGACTGGCTCATAACAAGCAGATGTTCTTCTTTATCATTTTTAACTTCCAGCATATTTCCGGCAAATGAACACATCTGTTCTCTGGTGATAGGAATAATTGCATGGTTGGTTGATTCCAATAGTTGACGAACTGCAATTAATTCCCATTCTTCTTCTATAGCTTCTTCGCATAGCACACAAAACTCTTCGCCGAGTGCCATCATTACATTGGTATGATAAATAGGATGACCATCTTTATCCGTTGCCAAAAATACGACCGCCTGGTAATTGTTGGTTGCTGCAAATTTTTCCAATACAGAAAGATTAGTTCTTTCAGATATAGCTGCGTAGATCATTGCGTTTTCATGGTCAACAATCATACTTCCGGTTCCTTCTAGAAATCGTCCTTCTACTTCATATTCACTCCAGTCCTGCAAATTGGTTACCGTAAAATCTTTTGAAAGTTGCTGAACAATATCTTCTCGTTTTTCTATTCTCCTGTTTGGTGCAAACATGGGATATACAGTTACTGTTCCGTTTGGAGAAGTGCTCAACCAGTTGTTCGGAAATATGGCATCTGGTTTTGCGGGGGTTTCGGTGTCTTGGATTACTACAATTGTTACACCATGTTTCCGCAACGTGGCAACCATGTTATCAAATTCATTTAAAGCTTTTTGCTGTAACTCTTCTTTTCCAATATTCGGATTTGATTGAAAGAAGTTATTCGCTGCCGTTTCGGCATTAAAGCCAAATGCGGCCGGCCTAACCATTAATATAGTGGAAGTGATTGCCATGCAGATTTTTATAACGTAATCAACGCATCAATTTTTTTAGAAAGTGTTTTATCTTTTTCTGTTACAACATCACCAGCATCATGAGTGCTTAGCCATATCTCAACGGAGTTGTATACATTGGTCCACAAAGGATGGTGATCCATTTTTTCTGCTTCAATGGCAACTCTTGTCATAAACGCAAAGGCTTCGCTGAAATTTTTGAACTGAAATTTTTTATACAACTTGTTTTCTGTTTCTTGCCACATACGCAAAGTTTTAAAAGATAAGATTCTCTTTATTTTTAATCTGGCTAACTGCAAGTTCTGTAACCAATTGCACACTGTTGATAGAACGTATTGTTTGAATTGTTTCTTGGAGCGATTCGTCACTTACCTCATCGCCCTTCATCAACCAAAGAAAATCTAGGTGTTTAAATTCGGGCAATAAATATTCACCGTCAAATTGGGTGTTGTAAACGTAATGTGATAAAAATCTTGTTGGCTCTTCATATTCGTACACAGAGAAATAATACCAACGCCTTTTCTTCAACCATTTTATTTCTATTTCATTATTTACCCTGAAGTCAAGACCTATATTATTATTGAGGTGCCAACAGAATTGATAATCTTTAACCGGTGCCATAATTCCCAACAAACGGGAGTCTTCAAAAAAGGCATCAGCCAGATCTTTGTTATCGAGAGCTAATTTTGAATTTCGTTCGGCCATATTTAAAATTACAAATTAGAATTCAACTATGGTTTCTAACTCTTCGGTTCCTCTTTTATATTTTACTTTCACTTTGTCTCCTTTCTTAAACTTGCCCAAGGCTTGCATATAATTTTCCAATGAAGCTATATTGTTATCACCCATTTTAATTATAATATCACCAGCCCTAAGACCAGCTTTTATTGCTGGTTTGCCATCCGAAACACCATCTGCTTTTACGCCGCTTCCACTATATGTGTAATCTGGCATTATACCCATAGAGACACTAAATCTTGCTGAAGTAGTTGTTTGTGCTTCTCTTGTTTTGGCGAAAGAAAGTTTTGGACTTTTATCAAAGGCTTCAATAATAGTATAAATGTGCTCTATAATTTTTTCTTCGCCTTTGTAATTAACCTTATCTGCATCATCCGACGGTTTATGGTAGTCAGAATGTAAACCTGTGAAATAGAATAAAACCGGAATGTCTTTTCTATAAAAAGAAGTATGATCACTTGGACCAGAACCGCTGCTGTCTATTTTAATATACAACTCTTGTTTCCGTCCTTGCAGTGCATATGATGTATAATAGTCGCCCCAAGAAGGAGATGTGCCATATCCGCCAACTGTGATTGTATTACTGCTGTCGTTTAATCTTCCAACCATATCCATATTTATCATGTAGTTGGCGTTCTTTAAATCAATAGTCGGGTTATCAACATAATATTTTGAACCAAAAAGGCCCAGTTCTTCACCGGAAAAAGCGATAAATAGATAGTTGTTGTTTTTTGCATCAGACCCTTTTAGTTTTCTTGCCAGTTCAATTAATGCAGCCGTTCCACTTGCATTATCATCTGCTCCGTTATGTATATTCATCTCGCCAGTTCTTATCATTGAGTTGCCATCTTCTCCATAGCCAAGATGATCGAAGTGTGCACCAAGTATTACTGTTGTAGGGGCATTATTATTAATATAGCCAACTACATTATGGCCAAGTCTGTTTTTTTCACTGATACCTATCCTCAATTTTACGTCTAAAGTTGCTGTTGCATCTTCGAAATATTTTTTTGCTATTTCTTTTGAAACATACATCATCGGAATGCTTAATGGTTCAGATTTATCCTTTTCATTAAAAGCCAATTTATCTTCAATTGAAGAAGTGTTATACAGAATAACGGCTGCCGCACCTCTGTCTTTTGCTTTTTTAACATTCGTATAAATATAATCAGGCACATCAAAATGAGGGTTATTTTTATTGTCTTCCAATGTTTCTTTTAAATCAAAAAACCAGGGCATATCTGCTTCTTGTACAGCAATAGATGGAAGGGCCTCTATTTTGATTGTGGGGCTATAGGGAAAGGGAAAGAACTCTTTGCCCAACAAAATTTTGTTTCCATTAATTATTAATTCTGTAATAGAATCAATTTTTTTCCCATCATTTATAATAAAAGACTGAGGATAGTATTCTGTTCCTTTTGGCTCCAGACCAATCTCTATAAATTTTTTGGTAATATATTCTACCGCCAATCTTTCACCATTTGTTCCAGTTCTTCTTCCTTCCAGCTTATCGTCTGCCAAATAGGAAATATGGGTTTTTAAACTATCAATCACATTGATGTTCGATTTTGTAACTGTTCCTTTTTTGGGTGATGAGCAGGCAACGATAAGACAAAGAGGCATGACATATTTTAATGAAGAAGAGTTCATGTTTTTTTTCTATTGAGCTGCAAAGGTATCAATGCTGCAGGTTTTTTATGCGGAGTAAGTTCATAATTCGGTCATTCTTTTCCGGATATTGCAGTTCAAAAATCGCAAATCGTAAGGTTGGTTACTTTCGGCAGTTTACATTTGCCCAAATAGAGCCACTATTCGGCTTTTTTGCAACAGATTAATTGAAAAAAGAACGATTACATATTGCCCTTGTAGGAAACCCAAACAGTGGAAAAAGTTCACTTTTCAACTGTTTAACCGGCTTAAATCAGCAAGTAGGAAATTTTCCTGGTGTAACGGTTGATAAAAAGACAGGAACAACTGTTCTTTCAACTTCTTTGAAGGCGGAAGTAATTGATTTACCCGGAACATATAGTCTCTACCCCAAACGTATGGATGAATGGGTGAGTTATAAAGTTTTGCTGAATCAGGATAATGAAATTAAAGCAGATGTTGTTGTTGTTGTGGCCGATGCCAGTAACCTAAAGAGAAACCTTCTTTTTTGTACACAGATCATCGATTTAAAAGTGCCTGTTGTAATTGCTTTGACGATGATGGATATGGCAAAGAGAAAGGGAATAAAAATTGACACAGATGCATTAGAAAGAGAATTAGGTGTTCCCGTTGTCCCTGTTTCGCCAAGAAAAAATAAAGGAATTGATGGCCTGAAAAAAGCAATAGAACAAACAGCCCAAAATTTATATAAGTCACCGGCAAGAGATTTTGTAAACAATAAATCGTTAGCCCCAGCTGCTATTGAAGATATACAGAACGCCTTTCCATCATTAAGCGATTACACAGCTATTCATTATTTAATAAATCATGAATCGTTTGATCTGCCAAAGAACGAGCAAGAGACTATCGAAAAAGTTGAGGAGAAGAATAATTTCAATCCAACCAAAACACAGGCGGAAGAAATTCTGATGCGTTATGGAAGAATTAAACATATAATGCAGCAGGCGGTTTCAGAGCCAGATCCGCTGCAAAAGAAAATATTTACTGAGCGGCTTGATAATTTGTTACTACACCGTGTTTGGGGTTATGTTATTTTATTAGCGGTTTTGTTTTTATTATTTCAATGCGTTTTCTGGATTGCACAATACCCAATGGATTGGATTGAAATCGGGTTTGCTGAGTTAAGCGGTGGTTTGTCTTCTGTGCTTCCAGATAACAGATGGACAGATTTATTAATAAACGGTGTGCTTGCTGGGCTTAGTGGTATTCTTGTGTTCGTTCCGCAGATAATGATTTTGTTTGGACTAATTACTTTGTTAGAAGATACTGGTTACATGGCTCGAATCAGTTTTCTGTCCGACAGATTAATGCGAAGCGTAGGTCTGAATGGAAAAAGTGTAATGCCAATGATTAGTGGCTTTGCTTGTGCAGTGCCCGCCATTATGAGTGCAAGAAATATTGAGAATAGAAAAGAGCGACTACTGACAATACTCATTACACCACTCATGAGTTGTTCTGCAAGGCTTCCTGTTTATACTATTCTTATCGGTCTTGTAATTCCTAAAACATATTTGCTTGGGTTTTTAGGTGTGCAGGGGTTGGTGATGATGGGTTTGTATCTGTTAGGTTTAGTAATGGCGTTGATTGTTTCTTATGTGGCTAAATGGTTTATTAATATAAAGGAGAGAAGTTTTTTCATTCTTGAATTGCCAACCTATCGTTCACCAAGATGGAATAATTTAATTCCAACTATGATTAGTAAGGCAAAGATCTTTGTGTTTGATGCGGGAAAAGTTATCATGGTCATTAGTTTAATACTTTGGGGTCTTTCATCTTTTGGCCCTGGAAGAAGTATGCAAAGGGTAACGGAACGCTACGAACAGTTAAAAACACAGCCGGGAGCAAATCATGCTCAATTAAACAAAGAACTCAGTACTGCTAAATTGGAAAGTTCATATGCCGGAATTCTGGGTAAAACAATAGAACCGGTTATTACGCCGCTTGGTTACGATTGGAAAATCGGTATTGCTTTAATTACCTCTTTTGCAGCAAGAGAAGTTTTTGTTGGCACAATGGCAACGTTATATAGTGTCGGCGATGATGATGCAGATGGATTGGTTCTAAAAGAAAAAATGAAAGCTGCAAAGCGACCAGATGGAACACCGGTGTTTAATCTTGCATCCGGTTTATCCCTAATGATCTTCTATGTTTTTGCTATGCAATGTATGAGTACATTGGTAATTGTAAAAAAAGAAACCAAAACATGGAAATGGCCTATTATACAATTAATTTATATGACGGGGTTGGCGTATGTAATGAGTTGGATAGTCTATCAGATTTTTAAATAAGTATAATTCTTTGTGGAGTCTCATTTAGCTTTTGGTTCAAAATAACTCCAAAGTGTTGCCGAAATATTTCTTGCCATCGCCCATGCTTCATTTTCATGCGTCCAGCTAACATCTTTATTGTTTTTGGTAAAAATGCAAAAGATATACGGGTTGTTAGGTGCATTCACCAGCAACACCTCGCTTCTTGATGCGTTCACACAACCATTTTTACTAAACACTTCTATGATCGGCGGTATTTGCGAAATGGCCTCATCTTCATCCCAATAGTTTCTACCAAGACAGCGCATCATTCTTTCACAAGCAGCCGGGGAAATTATTTCTTTTTTATAAATTTTTTCAAAAATGGATGCCATTTCGAATGGAGTGGTTTGGCCCCAGCCATATTGTGTTCTGTTTGTTTCCCTTCCCGGAGTTCTTGAATTAACTCTTGTACTTACCAACCCAAGACTATCTAATATTTCATTTATCCTTGTTCCTTTTCCGGCCAGACTTTGTAGCCAGAGACTGGCCGTGTTATCGCTGGTAGTAAGCATCAACATTATTACTTTTTTCAGCAGAATTTTTTCATCGTTTTTAAACGAGCCGAGAATATCCGAACCTTCATACAACAAGGAGTCTTTATAAGTTAGTTGCTGATCATATTTTAATTCTCCTTTTTCTATTTTATCCATGATGCCAAGCAGTATCGGCACTTTTACAATACTTGCAGTAGGGAAAAGGGTATCAGCATTAATGGAAACCGTTTTTCCTGTTCTTAGATTTTTTACATAGATGCCAATATCGCCATTAAAGCCTTTAATTGTTTCGGTGAGTTTGGCTAGTAGTTTTTTATCCGTTTTTTGCGATGCTGCTATTATTGGCAAAGCAAAAAAAAGGGCAATAAATATTTTTTTCATCTGTCGGTTATTAGGTCTGTTTAATTTAGCCGGTAAGAAATTTTTACACCACCCCTTAGGGAATTATGAGTGTCATAATAAAAGTATTTTACATGGGGTTATTCATATAATCAAAAACCAAATCACAAAATGCTTTTATACCTGTTTTCATTCCACTTTCATCAATTTGAAAATCGGCAGTATGGTGTGGCGCTGCGGTTTTTGGGTCTTGCCCCTTTTTCATTCCACCAAGATAAAAAAAGAAGGATGGAGCTTTGGTTCCGTAAAAAGAAAAGTCTTCAGCACCGGTTACCCATTCTCTTTCTTTTACATTATTGATGCCAGCGGCAGATTGCAAAGAAGGAATCATTTTCTTCACCAATTCAGGTGTATTATAAGTAACCAATGTTTTTGTATCAATCACCACTTCTGCAGTTGCTCCAGAGGCTTCAGCAATTTTTTCGGCCGTTAGTTTTATTTTTTTGTGTACCTCCTGTTGCATTGCATTATCCAATGTGCGGATGGTTCCGTTCATTTCACATTCTTCTGGAATGATATTGCTTCTTACGCCACCATTAATTTTTCCAACCGTAATTACAAGCGGAGCTTTCGTTAGTTCTGTTTGACGGCTTACAATGGATTGAAGACCCGCAATAATTTGTGCGGATATTTGAATCGGATCAACTCCTAACCATGGCTGCGAACCATGACTTCCTTTACCTTTTACTTTTATGGTAAACCAATCGGATGATGCCATGAATGAACCAGGTTTATATTCTATCGTTCCAGATTCAATGTTCGATTCAATATGTAATCCAAATATCACATCTACTTTAGGATTTTCCATTACTCCTTCTTTTACCATTAATGCTGCTCCGCCTTCTTCACCTTCCGGCGGACCCTCCTCTGCAGGCTGAAAAATAAACTTGATTGTTCCTTTTATGTCGTTTTTCATTCCTGAAAGAATTTCGGCCACACTCATTAAAATAGCAACATGTGTGTCATGTCCACAGGCATGCATAGCACCAACGTCCTGTCCGTTATATGTTGTTTTTATTTTTGAGGCAAAAGGAAGATTAACCCTTTCCACAATTGGTAGACCGTCCATATCGGCTCTTAGTGCAATACAAGGTCCGGGTTTTCCCCCTTTCAAAATACCAACCACACCGGTTTTACCGACTCCTTCTTTTGTTTCTATGCCTAATTTTTTTAGATGAGCGGTTACAATAGCTGCTGTTCTTTTTTCATTGTTGCCCAACTCGGGGTGTTGATGAAAATCTCTCCGCCACTCAATGCACTTGGATTCTATTTTATCTGCTGCAGTTGCAGCTTTTCCTTTCAGCGTACTATTATCATTTTGAGCAAAGACAATTGTTGAAAGCAGTATAATCGGAAAAAAAATCATTCTATGTGTCATATCAAATTTTTTATGAATTTACTTGTTTTGTGTCTTTGTTTGTTGGTTTACTCCTTAAGCAATTTTATTTATATTTAAAGTTCAATGCTACATCGTCATTTATCATTTCTGAAAGCTGTTTTATTACAAAGCGTTACTGCGTTTGGCGGTCCACAGGCTCATTTAGGAATGATGATGAAAACATTTGTTCAGCAAAAGCCATATGTTACAAAGGAAGAACTAATGGAGTATAATGCTTTTTGTCAGTTGCTTCCGGGTGCTTCATCCACTCAAACGATTACCTTAATAGGGTATAAACGAGGTGGAGTCCCTTTAGCTGTAGTAACCCTGCTTGTTTGGATTTTGCCAGCTAGTATTATTATGGGTGGCCTTTCTTTTTTACTTCAATACATAGATAAAAAAGAACTTGGCACCGATATTTTTAAATTCATAGCCCCAATGGCTGTTGGTTTTTTGGCTTATGCTGCATTTATAACTTTTACTGTGGCTATTAAGAATTTGATTACTTGGATAATAATGTTTGTAGGGGCTACGGCAACTTATTTTCTTTTTGGTCAACCGTGGGTAATTCCAACATTAATACTTGTCGGAGGAATAGCTACAAATTTCAGTATGACTCGTATTCCACAGACCGAACAGAAACCAAGAAAAATTAAGTGGTGGAATTTCTGGCTTTTCGGTATTATTTTCCTTGCTGCAGGATTTATTAGTGAAATGGCCAGAAAGCAGGAATGGCCGGATAGAAAACCCATTAACCTTTTTGAGAATACCTATCGTATGGGAAGCCTTGTGTTTGGTGGTGGACAGGTTTTAATTCCAATGATGTATGAACAATGGAGTGTTAGACCAGAAAACGTTAAAGACAAAAATCCGAATGCGGTTCAAATTGATGAAGAAAGTTTATATACGGGAATGGGAATAGTAAGAGCGGTTCCGGGGCCAGTATTTTCTATTGCGTCTTTTACCGGAGGTATGGCACTAAAAGATATGGGTTACAAGATGCAGGTTCTTGGTTGTTTAATTGGAATGATTGCCATTTTTTTACCCAGTGCATTGTTGGTATTATTCTTTTTTCCAATCTGGAATAACATGAAGAAATATGCCGCAGTGTACCGATCGTTAGAGGGAATTAATGCTGCCGTTGTGGGAATAATGATTGCCTCTACTTTTTATATTATGAAAGACATTTCATTTTCAGATGAAAAGATGATTAGCACTTCCATTAATATTTTGACCATGATGGGTACTTTTTCCCTGTTACAATTTACCCGTCTTCCAGCGCCTATTATTGTGGCAGGGTGCCTGCTTTTGGGATATATTTTCTAACCTATTTTTTATAATATCCGCCTTTCTCTATTTCTTCTCTTACTGAATCTGGAACTTGGTATCTAACGGATTTCCCTTCTTTTAAGGACTTACGTATTTGTGTAGACGAAAGTTGCAGTAAAGGAGCTTCAACAATATGTAGCCTTGCGTTTACTGTATTGTCAACATCAAAGCCGGGGCGGAGATAAACATAGATGTTGTAATTGTTAATTATAACTTCCGCATTTTTCCATTTATGTAGGTTTTGAAAACTGTCGCTTCCCATAATGATGCAGAATTCATGTTCCGGATGTTTTTCTTTTAGATATACAAGAGTATTGGTTGTATAAGAAGGCTTTGGTAAACTAAACTCAATATCAGAAGCCCACATTCTAATATCATTTTCTATTGCTGCCTTTACAAGGTGCAATCGATGATATTCGTTTAAAAGGGTTGACTCTTCTTTGAAGGGGTTTTGTGGGGATACAACAAACCAAATTTTTTCAATCTCTGTTTCATTCAGAATATGGTTTGCAATAATCAGATGGCCGACATGAACAGGGTTAAAGGATCCGAAATATAGGCCTATTTTCATGTAAATGATTGATAATCAATTATTTAATTCAACAAGAATATGTTCAGCTTCATTAATTCTTAAACTTAAATGATATCCGGCAACGTTTACACAAATTGGATCACCAAGAGGAGCAATTTTTTCAAGTTCAATTTCTTCACCCGGTACACACCCCATTTCCATGAGTTTCAAAAACAAGTCATTGTTATTGAATTCTTTTATTATACCTACCTGTCCTGGTTTTAAATCTGAAAGCCTAACTATCATTTATTCAATTATTTTGCAAAGCTATCCTTGTTAGGTTGTTTTTCTTTACGAATTTTGAAATTATGCCTTCAAAACCAAAAGTTTATTTCTTTTATCAGAACGTACAAATTTCACTGTCGAATAGGTCTGGTTTAAAAAAGTTTATTGAATCAGTCTTCAGGCATGAACGGAAAAGCTTAGCATCTATCAATTATATTTTTGTATCAGATAAAGCGTTGCTTGAAATAAATAAACAGTTTTTGAATCATGACTTCTATACAGATATTATCACCTTCGACCTTTCCGAAGCAGAAGATATCATTGCAGAGATTTATATTAGTATCGATAGGGTAAGGGATAATGCTAAAGCTCTCAGAACTTCCTTTAAATCTGAAATACACAGGGTTATATTTCACGGAGCATTGCATTTGTGTGGTTTTGGAGATAAAACAAAGGGTGAAAAGGCGGAAATGAGGGAAAAAGAGGACTTTTATCTACTGAAATACTTTAAATAAGTTTCACGGGACACTGTTTCAGCCTGAAACAGTGTCCCGTGAAACCATTATCTTTGTGAAAACTAAAATATGCCCCGTAAAAAGCAAGCCTCTCCCAAAGAAGTAACTCCAGCTTTACTAAAGTTCAGAGAAAAGAGAAAGTGGCAGATTAATTACAGGAGGTATGTACTTGAAGAATCCCCTTGCCCATTTTATGCCCCTTATTTTGGATTGGATATTAAAAACTTAAGACAATGGTTCGAATATCAGTTTACAGGAGATCTCGGCTGGGATAATTTTGGAAAGAAGTGGCAGTTTGACCATGTTATTCCTGTAACCTACTTTGATTTTGCCAATGAGGAAGAATTAAAAATGTGCTGGAACTTTACCAATATAAGAGTAGAGAAATTTCAGCTAAATAAAGACCGCGGGAATGGGCTTGATATTTTAAAGGCTAAAAACTATTTCAAAGAACTTTTAGAGAAGACGAATTATGCTGTTTGTTCAAAATTGCTTTCAAAAATTGATGAGATTGAAGTGTCTGATTTTGTTAGTACGGAAGCCCAGCAATTATTTATCAGGGATCATAGCGAATATCTGGAAATGATAAAGGGTTATTCTGCTTTTGAATTTGAATTATTAAATAGCGGGAGAAGCATAGATGAAGTAAAAAAGGAAATTGATTTCTACAAAAACATAGGTAAGCAAAGCAAATAATACCATTTATAGTTATAAAGCACTCCATTTTTTGTGTTATTATGCCGATATAACAGCCGTTTAGGCCAATGAAATTGGGCTATTACGGATGTATAATCGGTATAAGAAGATACCTTTGCCGACATGTTTCCCCAATATGATGTAATAGTAGTAGGTGCTGGCCATGCTGGTTGTGAAGCTGCAGCAGCTGCGGCAAATCTTGGTTCCCAAACCCTTTTGGTAACAATGAATATGCAGACCATTGCCCAAATGAGCTGTAACCCTGCTATGGGGGGTATTGCTAAAGGTCAAATTGTAAGGGAAATAGATGCTATGGGCGGCTATTCGGGGATTGTGACTGATCTTTCTACTATCCAGTTCAGGATGTTGAACAGGAGTAAAGGCCCTGCCATGTGGAGCCCAAGGGCACAGAATGATAGGATGCTCTTTCATTTAAAATGGAGAGAGATGCTTGAGAATACTCCGAACCTTGATTTTTACCAGGACATGGTGAAGGGTCTTCTAATAAAAGATGGCAAATGCGAAGGAGTGGTAACCGGATTGGGCCATGAGATAAAAGCAAAAGCAGTTGTACTTACCAATGGAACATTCCTTAATGGAATAGTCCATATTGGAGAAAAGAACTTTGGTGGTGGAAGAATGGCGGAAAGGGCAGCCACGGGAATAACCGAGCAATTGGTTTCTCTTGGGTTTGAAAGCGACCGTTTAAAAACGGGTACGCCACCAAGAATTGATGGAAGAAGTCTGGATTATTCTAAAATGGAAGAGCAGAAGGGAGATGATGAAGTTGTCGGCTTTTCATACCTGGAAACGGAGAAACCCAAAGTGCAAAGAAGTTGCTGGATTACCTACACTAATCAGGCGGTTCATGATGTTTTAAAGACAGGCTTTGACAGAAGCCCAATGTTTGCGGGTAGAATAGATGGAACGGGTCCCCGGTATTGCCCAAGTATAGAAGATAAGATCAACCGCTTTGCAGAAAGAGACAGACACCAGCTTTTTGTAGAGCCAGAAGGATGGAATACGGTGGAGATATATGTGAATGGCTTCTCTACCTCATTACCAGAAGAAACACAATACGAAGCTCTTCGTAAAATAGTGGGGTTTGAGAAGGTGAAAATGTTCCGTCCGGGTTATGCGATTGAGTATGATTATTTTCCGCCTACACAACTCCGTTATACGCTGGAAACAAAAGGAATAAAAAATTTATTTTTTGCCGGACAGATAAATGGAACAACTGGATATGAAGAAGCAGCTTGTCAGGGGTTGATGGCGGGAATCAACGCACATCAAAAAGCAAGAAACTTAGAGCCGGTTGTATTGAAAAGAAGTGAGGCATACATCGGTGTTCTCATTGACGATTTAATAAGTAAAGGAACAGATGAGCCATACCGGATGTTTACATCTAGAGCAGAGTTTAGAACATTGCTTCGTCAGGATAATGCAGATCTGCGATTGACAGAATTAAGTTATCGCCTTGGTCTTGCATCGCAAGAAAGAATGGATAAAGTAATCATCAAAAGAAATGGAGTAGATAAAATAAAATTGATTCTTAAAGACTTTGCAGTAGAGCCGTCAGAGATCAATGAATATTTTACGGCAATAAACTCTTCACCAATTTCTGAAAGACAAAAAGCACAAAAAATATTACTTCGCCCCGACGTAGAACTGGATGAATTTGCAGATGCCTTACCTAAACTGAAGGATGTTTTAAAAAGTTATTCCACTGAAACATTGGAACAAGCTTCTATCCAGGTGAAATATGATACATATATTCAAAAGGAAAAAGAATTAGTACAAAGAATGTCCCAACTGGAAGAATTAGAGATCCCCGAAACATTTGACTATAAAAAAATCGTTTCTCTCGGAAACGAAGCAAGAGAAAAGCTTTCCAAAATAAAACCCCGCACTTTAGGTCAGGCCAGCCGGATCTCAGGTATTAACCCCAGCGATGTGCAAATACTAATGGTATTTATGGGGAGGTAGTAATTTCTTTCCTGATTTTGCTCAGCACAATATTAATGGCGAACACCTAACTTTATTTAGGCAATTATACCATTATTAGTTATTAAACATTATCAGAATGAAAAGGCTAATCTTATTTTTTGTTGTATTGATTTTTGTAGGGGTGAATTCAAACAACAATGCAAACGCCCAGCAATACAAACTTCGCCAGTCTACCAGCTTGATGGGAATGAAAACCGAGTCAACTATTTATGTTAAAGCAATGCGTAAAAGAACTGAGCCCGGCAGTATGATGGGAATGCCTGCGCAGCCAATAACCATTGAACAATGCGACCTTCAACGCACTATTAAGATCAACGAAAAGAAAAAACTTTACTATATAGAACCATTTGCAAAAGACGATGAAGAAATAATTGATGAAGATGTAAAAACAGCTCCCAAAACCAAGACTCAACCAAAGGTTACTACAATTCAAAAAGGCGGCATAATTTATATTTCTTATAGTATTACTGATACTGGTGAGAGGAAAAAAATGTATGGTTTTAATGCCCGCCATGTATGGACGTCGAACAAAATGGTACCATCTTCTAATGCATGTACTATGAAAGACAGCATACTTATTAAAACAGATGGTTGGTATATTGATCTTCCACAGTTCAATTGTCCTGTCAATTACAAAAGACATAGCAATCCGCAGGAGAACGGAAGTCTCAAGCCGGATTGTAAAGATAAGTTCGTTACCCGACGCCGTGGAAAAGGGAAACTTGGATTTCCGCTTATAGAAACAACGACAATTATCATGGGAGATGGCAAGGCTAGCACCAGCAAGTTTGAAACCAATTTAGAAACTCTCGAATTGACAACGGCTAAGATTGATTCCATGCTGTTTGAGATCCCAATCGGTTATACAGAAACAAAAAATGAGCAGGATCTACAAGACAAGTTTGATGTTAACGACATGATTAACCAGTATAAGAATAAAAGTGATGATGATGACAGGCCAGCTGCAAATGAACCCAAAGCAGCAGGAAAAATAAGGATTGGTGTATTGGTTCCTACAGGAGACGAACAGGTTAGCACGGCTGAATTACAACAATATCTTGCCGGTATTTTAATTGGAGAAAAAGTAGAAGCCGTTGCTGTTTCTTCAGAAGAGGAGGCAAGAAATTCGCAATGTGATTATTCACTCGTCACTACATTTATAAGGATTAAAAGCAGTAGCAAAGTTGGAGGCCTGCTAAAAGTAGTAAAGAATGCAGACCCGAACGCAGCCACTTCCTTTACGATAGAAGCAAATATGCTTTTGAAAAGTTTGGCAGATGGATCAGTAAAAGCACAACCAAAAATTGATGGTAAGTTTGATGGAAAAATTGATGCTGCTGCTAAAAAGGCTCTGGATAATGGAAGCAAGCTAGTATTAAAGGCAATGAAATAAAGTGAGTGATTATCTCGGCCTTTTTAATAACGCATCAGGCAACTTCTTTTATAATTGGTTTTACCAAATCATCTTCATGTAATTCAATTCTTCTGGTTATATCATTTAAAGAAGAAAGGCGTTGTACGGTGTAGGGAATGGTATCTAAACCCGAAACAAAACGCTGTATATAACTATAAATACCAACTAAACTTCCGGCTTCAATTCCAGCACCCATTGTTTTATTGGTAATCAGCAATGATAAACCCATAACAATCATCACCAGTATTTCCATTAAACCAAAGTTCCAGGCTTCTTGATCGCTGATTCGTACCTGCCATTTTCTTAAATTGTCATAATGTTCTTTAATGAGAATGTTATTACCAGAGGTAATAGTATCAACCTGTTTTTCCAGCTCATCATTCTTTTGCTTGTTCAGGTTATTCATTTTCTTCCCATAGAAATAACTGAAAGCAATAACGGGCAATAGTATGCCCAGGCAAACCAATACAACCGATGTATCATAGAAAAACAAAAGCAACAAAGAGCCTACAATACTAAAAACCGCTTCCATTACATATACCAGATCGAATTCTAAAAAGTCTACAAACTCCCTTGCCAATGTGGAATGTGCACTAATTTTTGAAACATCTGCTTTGTTATACCTGCGGGAAAGAAATTTTGTAACGAGTGATGTATAAATTGCTGAATAAGTTCTTGTATCTAACCGATGTCGGATGGTTCCGATAATCAACCATACAAGATGTACTCCGCACAGTAAAATCAACCCACGGTAACTTCCTTTAAGCAGATCGTTAATGGCTATTCCAAGAAATAATGGACGTAGTAAGTTGCCCACCATTTCAAGTGAGAAAAGGATATAAGTAACTACCAAACGGTAGCGGTGTTGTAACATAATTTGCTTGAGTATAGCAAAACGGGACATAGCTCATCTTTTAGATAAATCATTCAATACCATGAACATATCATGGGAAAAACAGAATTCAATGGAAGGGAAGTAAGACCGTAAGCAGGCGGGTTAGTTTAACCTGGGTTGGGATTGTTCCCGCAAAGTTAAGGAGTTTCCGGGTGCCCCGGCGACCAAACCTCGGCATGACACCGTACCGCACTGGCACTGAAAGGGTTCCATGTTTTCATCAAGAAATTGGGCATAATCGAGGGTTAATTCCTCATTTTCGGCAATATTTCGTAGTGAAAGCACATTTAACCCATCAAAAACGGTGTTGGGTTCGCAACTATGATTTTGTGGCGCCCACTCAGAAGGATCATCATCCCAGAGAATAAATAGCTCATCGCTTACAGGATAGGCATAGCGACGGAAATGCATTTTCTCATCTTCGTTCCAATTCTTTTCTACAAACCTTTTGGTGATGATGCGTTGTGCCCGGCCTTCACCTTTAAAAATCATTTCGCCTTTATTAATATCCCTGCTGGCATAAATCCCATAACCTGCAATAGAATTTCCTTTCATGATAAAAGGTTTTTTCTTTCGCTTGTGACGGGCAATGCCTTCGGCAATGATGTGTTTTAAGAAACCAACTTTACCGATTCCATCATGTTTTAAAATATAATCTGCCGAACCTTCATAACCATCAGTATAAAAAACAGAACAAGTAAAGTTGATCTCGAGAAAGTAGATTTCATTTTTATCATTCACCCGAAAATCTAAACGGCCATATCCAACTCCGTTGAAACCTTTGAATATTTTTTCAGTTGCTAAACGAAGTTGTTTGTCTAATACTGGGTCGTTACAGGGAACATTACAATCAGGGTGTAGTTCTGAGGTCTTTAATGCATAGGTTTTATATTCTCTCCCTTCGGGAAATAGATATTCAACCGGACGAAATACAGTACAAGTATGAATATCATTATTGGCAGCAACAAGTACAGTGAATTCTCTTCCCGCTATATATTCTTCTACCAGGAGCGGACCAAACTCATCTAATATGCTGATGCATTTTTGTTGCAGTTCAATTTTATTATTAACCAACGACAATTCATCTACCCCCAAACTATCGCCAGCTTTAGATGGTTTTACAAATAATGGAAATGATAAATTATTTACCGCTTCATCCACATCGTTCAATTGATTAATGATAACATAACCGGGAGTTTTTACACCTTCACAAAAAGCCAGGTACTTCATCAATTCTTTGGGCGGATCGTACAGCTTTGTTGTTGGTCCGGTGAATGGAATGTTTAATAATTCCAGTGTATAGATAACGTCAATACTTGGTATTTCCCACTCCAGATAACCCTCGCAGAGGTTTACGAAAATATCATAACCCTGTTTGCTGAGGTCTTTTAGTTGCTTGTAGGTAGTGAGTTTATTGAGAAAGACATTGTGTACTTCATCATCTGGCAACAATGGAGAAAGGTCCCTTGGCGGATCGTAGTTTTTATAATCTACACCAGTAGTGGAATAATCGGGTTGAAGGACACAAACTTTCATACGGCATGAAATTATCTAAATAATGAATACAGCGTATAACTATTAATAGTTTTCTAATACCAAATGGACTTTTTTATATTTATTTCTTAGTACAAACAAAATATTATGTCTACGTAAAACGAAAATCGGCTTTGACAAAAGGAGAGTATTTAGATTTAATACCACCCAATATATTTGCCCCTTAATAGCAAATCCTGTAACAGAAATGGAAATGAACATGGCCCCTGATAGTGAAGAAGCCGTAAAAAAACAATTATAAATTAAGGGAACATTGATGAGATAATAACTCAGTGGTCATACGATGCTCGTCATAAAAAGCACTTAGCCAAAAAATTTTGTCAATAAAAGAGCTCAATTTTCACCGTATAAAAACTAAAAAAATAAATTATGAAAAAAATTATTGCAGCAGCAGCTTTTGTCTTTTTAATTACCGGAACAGTGTTCGCTAACACAATATCTACCAATTCATGCCCCCCTATTTCTGTAGTCGCAGATAAGTATGATATAAAAATAAAAAATGATAGCGGCGATGAAGTAACGGTATACAATGCGGGCAGCGGTGGTTCGTATCGCCTGAGTAAAAATGTAATTACCACTATTAAAATGGAGGATGGCGATAAATTATACATCTATGTAAGTGGTAAAAAGGGTCGTTTATTACTTACCGCTTCAGCAGATATAGATGGTAAGGTGCAATTATTCAGCAAACTATAATCTACAATAAACGTAAAATCAACAAACATGAAAAGGTTTTTTTGGCTTTTTCTCTAAGTTTATCACTTACAATAATCTCTTGTGGCGATGGCGATAAAAAACAAGAAGCTGACAAAAAGGAAACAAAAACCTCCGCGGCTATAAATTTTAATGCGGAGGTAGATGCTGCCCCAGGAACTGTTATTAGCGAACTAAGCTTTATTGAAAAAGATGGAGAAAAAGAAAAGGCTGGCAAACGTATTACCAAGTTTTTTGAAGACACAGCAAAAGTGGTTATAACGGTCTATAAAAAAGCAAACGATGCCGTATATGATGCGATGGTGTACACTATTCTTAAAGAAGATGCTAAAGGCCTAAAAGCAGACCTGAGCCCAATGAATGATGGCGGCAATAATTATACTACCTATACTCCAAAAGATTTTGGCGGTGTATCAATTGTATTTGTAGCTGAGGGCACAACGGCCGATAATAAAATTGTGAGTATAAAAAATATGAGCATTTTTTTGGACGAACGAAAAGAAGAGACTACCAAAGAAAATGGGCTGAACATGCCAGTAGCGGACTTTAAAACTGCCGATGAGTGGGCGAAAAAATTAGTAATGATTTTTAAAAAATAAGTAACAACCATTAACCTTTCTCCTCAAAGCAAAATGCCCTTTTACGAAAGGGCATTTTTGTTATACCCGACTCTGTCGAACACTTACTTTTTAAATACCTCCGATTGATCGAAATACGAGTGTTAAAGTTACTCTAACACCTCTAAAGGGCGAGCCTGTTACATCTAACCATTCTGCTTTTCCAGGTGGAGCTACTTTTGAACTTACTGCTAAATAAGATGCTGCTGGTATTGTATATTCCCTCTTTAAAAAAACAGTCTAAACAAAATATTTTTCAACCAGCTCCACCATTTATTTTAGCGTATGATTAAAAGCATTATAATTGATGATGAAACCCGGGCTCGCAAATTATTGAGTACTATCATTACCGACTATTGCCCCGAATTATCAATTGAAGCGGAATGTGAAGATTTACCTTCAGGTATTAAGGCCATTAAAAAGTATAACCCTGATATTGTTTTCTTAGATATTGAAATGCCTGGCCATAGCGGATTAGAGCTGCTTAATTTTTTTACTGAGGATGAAATTAACTTTAATGTAATCTTTACCACAGCGTACAATGAATATGCAGTGCAGGCTTTCCGCTTTTCTGCTATAGATTATTTATTAAAGCCTATACAACATGGCCAGCTTAAAGAAGCAGTACAGCGATACAACAAACGGCGGGATAAACAAAATGCGGTGCAGCTTAAAAATCTTAAAGAAACACTTTCAAATACAGGAAGTTGGGACGACAAACGGATTGCGGTACCTAGCGGACAAACTATTCATTTTTTTAAACCTTCCGAGATTATTATGATAAAAGGGGAAGCTGCTTACAGTGAAATACATCTGGCAAACGGCAATAAGATGTTAGCAAGTCGCAACCTGCGCCACTTTGAGGAAATGCTAGCACCAATTCCAGTTTTCTTTCGTAGCCATAAATCATATATCATAAATCGCAGAGCGGTGGTGCAATATGTAAAAAGTGATGGCGGTTATTTAAAACTTACTAACGGTATGGATGCTGGCTTATCGCCAGATAAGGTAAATGATTTTTTGCGGCAGATGTAATCAGGAAATTCTTGTTTTCTTAGACTTGTTGCTTACAGTGGCTTTTGTGGTATGTAATATTTTTTTCGTTACTATACTTCTTCTCAAAGCATCTTTCAAAATTTCAATAATCACTTCGGTAAAAGAAACGTTAGATACTTTAAGAATGGCGCCGATAGAAGTATAATCTTCATCTTCACTTAGTCCACATTGTGCATTTGCTTCGAGCATATAGAGTTTTCCCGTTGCGGCATCCTGGCGAATATCAATTCTTGTATATCCCTTTCCTCCGCAGGCTTTATATGCTTCGAAGCTTAATTGTTTTAAAGCAGGTATCAATGCTGGCTCAACGGGTTTGTAATTATAAAAATTTTCATTCTGCGGCATAGGTGTTTCATCTTCATATATTTCCCAAAGCCTATCGAATGATAAAAACTTTTCGCCATCGGGTAAAGATTCATGGAAAACCCTTTTTACCGGTTCGTACACAATACAATTATCTTCATCATCGGCAGAGCCGGTAATAAAAGTGGTGAACTCTGGACCAGTTATAAACTGTTCTACAAATAATCCATCTACTAATAAGTTCCAGCCACGATAACCTTTATAAATTTCTGCGACACGGTTTGCAAGTTCTTCTTCTGTGTGTACCACATTCTTAACTGAAACACCCATGCTACCACCGGAAACAGCAGGTTTGATAATGATTGGCGTACCCACTCTTTTACAAATTCCTTTGGTAGAACCTTTTTTATCCGTTATCACCCGCCAGTTAGCCGTGGCCACACCTGCTTTATCAAAAGCCTTTTTCATCGGCACTTTTGAAGTGGTGATATTATAGAAATGAACATCGGAACCAGTATATATTAAGCCAAGCTTGTCTAATTCTTTAATTACCGAAACCCCCGGACAGCCATTTACTTCGTCACCATCACAGAGGTTAAGTATCAAAGGTGTTTTGCCATTCTTACTTTTAGCTATAGAATGGATAATAGTTTTATAATTATCCATGGTAACGGGTTGCCACTTCCACTCGGTTTTTAATTCCTCAAAAACCTGTGTGTATTCCTTTATGCTTTGTGTAAAGTCGTAATAGTGTTGAATATTCGGATCGTCTGATTCCAGATGCGGTGCCAGCACCCAAACAACGTAAGGCTTTAATAAATTAGTGGCTTCTGCTGTCTTCATCACAAATCAGGCTACTTTTTGTCTGGCCGCTTTCTTTACCAGTTGTTGTTGAATAAAATCGGTGAAGCGATATTGTGATTGTACTTCTGGTGATAAATAAAAAGCCCCTCTTATTTTACCAATGCAACGTGGGCTACCGCAATAGCAACCAAATGACTGTGTCATTTTCCATTCTGCAGAAGGATAAAAAAAGACAAACTCGTCTTCGGAGTGAATTTCTTTTAATGCTACCAATTGCAAAGTAGTCGTATCGAAGAAAACGTTCGGATCACAACTATGATTGATGTATTGCAGAAACTCAGGTTGCAATGTTATATGCTTACGGTTACCAACTTGCACAGTGAGATAAGTTGGCTCTGCAGAAATTGTTCCTGCAGAAAAATCAGCAATTACTTCTCCCGGTTGATAAGACCGCAAAGCAAATAATGCATTTTGATTATTAGAAACCTTTTGCCTTCTTTCGGCAAAATTATGATTGCTTATAACATGATAAGCAGTGACAGTAAGTGTATCCATAAAGGGGTAAGTAAGTATTCGGATAGAAAGATATATATATTGTTTAACGTAACAAATTTGTAACCGTTAAATGTGCATAATTAATAAACAATGTGGACTTTGAAATGAATAAAACCAAAAGGTTTAATATGCTCTTAATTGATACCAAGACCAGCCATTACCAATCGTATCTCACCAAAACTAATATCGTTGCCAACTTTTTGTTTTATAGAAGTGATTGAACCTCCTTCATGTTCTTTTACTGCGGATTCAATAATCAGCAGTTTTTCCCGGGTAATCAATTCACCAATCTTTATTTCACCGCTACTCACAAACTTTGAAAGATGTGTTTCAATTGTACCTGTAGTAAGGTTTCTTGCTTCGGCGATTTCAGCAATGGATTTCCTTTCTTTATACATTTTAAACGTTTCGGCATAAGTATCGCCTTTCTTTTTAATAGGACCAGTTTTTTCCTTTGGTTCTTTCTTAATAGATTTTTCATGAATAAGAGACATCAAACTATTGGCTTCGGCGTATGCTACTATTACATCTAGAAACTGCTGGCCATATTGTTTGATTTTTACATCTCCAAACCCACTGATCTTTTTTAACTCGGATAATGAGTGTGGGAGATACTGGGCCATTTCATCAATGGTTTTACTACCGGCAACAATATAAATCGGCAGGTCTTTCTTTACACATATAAGCTCCCTCACTTTTCTTAATTGTTGATGCAAAACAGGATGTGGGATATCTGACCTTTGCTGATTGACTCCTGCATAGGCGTTTACAGTAAAGGATGGAAGCACAAATTTTTGCTTACGCTGATGAAAGGCTTCCATGTCAAACCGAATGCTGAAACCTTCCAGCATAAATTTTTTCATGGAGAGTTGTGCAAACACCTCCCGCATTGCTTCGTTATATTCCTTTGCATTTTGCCTGCTGTCGGTTATTGTAGGTGATTGGCTGATAAATTGTATCAGGGAGCTTAGTTCTGCAATAAAGTATTTTGAAGCCGCAACGATTCTTTCCTGCAACGGCTTATTTTCTTCTGGTATTTCCGCTTCCTGAAATAACCATTGTAATTGCGTTTGAAATTTAGCTGCTGTTTCCTGAAGAGAATAGAGTTTTGAAATTATCTCTTCCGTCCAGGAGAGTGCTTCATCGTTAAATGAGGATTTGTGTTCTATCAAGTATTCAAATAACTCTTTAATACTGGCAATTTGGGTTGTAAAATCAAACGTAGATTTTAAAATGGTCTGTTGATACTGTTTTTTAGCAATAGCCAATTCCATTTCCAACTGACCGCTTGTTGCACTACGCTGAGAAAATTCAACAATTCTTTGATCGCTGAAGAGACTATTTGACCGAACCCGGCTTTGCAATATCATTCCTTCCAGATTGGTACAGCGGCTTAATGCCACATACACTTGTCCGGGTGCAAATGCTTCCCCTGCATCTATAATTGCTTTTTCAAACGTTAGTCCCTGGCTTTTATGAATAGTGATGGCCCATGCCAGCCGCAAAGGAAATTGAGTAAATGAGCCCAGTACTTCAGAATCAAGTTTACGGGTTGATTTATCTAATGTATAGCGGATATTTTCCCATTTTTCTTTTTGTACTTCAATTTCATACGGCTCATCCTCGCATTGTACAAAGATCTTTTCATCATCTAGCCTTCCCACCGTTCCGATTTTGCCATTAAAGAAACGTTTGCCGTTTTCAGCAGAATCATTTCTGATAAACATTACCTGTGCACCTTCTTTTAGTTGCAACAATTCATCAGCAGGGAAAGCTCTTTCAGAAAACTCTTCAACGACCTCGGCCTGGTAAGAATATATTTTATTATTAATGTCAGCCAGCTCTTCTATATTAATACTGTTGGCTTTATTATTATGAGTGGTAAGAATAATGTAACCGTCTTTTTTATTCCGGCGGAAGCTCGGCTGATAACGGCTTTCTAAAATTGCCAGACCTTCATTATTCAGTTCATTGTTACGAACCTGATTGAGGACATTAATAAAACGTTCATCGCTTTGGCGGTATATTTTATTGAACTCAATATAGACAGGTGGTTCTTCTTTTAATACAAGGCTGTCGAAAAAATAATGACCGCTGTAAAACTCCGTCAATTGATTCCACTCCTGATCTTTTATAACGGGTGGCAACTGTAACATATCGCCAATAAATAAAAGTTGTACGCCTCCAAACATTTGATTGCGTTGACGTACATGCCGCAATACAGTATCAATGGCATCGAGTATATCGCAACGGACCATACTTATTTCGTCTATCACCAATATTTCTAATTCCTGTAGTATTTTTTTCTTTTCGCTGTTGAATCGTAAGCGGCTGATGAGTTGATGACGGGTATTGGGCTCAGGAAAGAATGGTTCTAATGGTAATTGAAAAAAAGAATGAATAGTAACGCCGCCGGCATTAATAGCCGCTACACCCGTTGGTGCTACTACCGCCATTTGCTTAGGACAATGATTGCGGATGTATTTGAGAAAGGTTGTTTTGCCAGTACCGGCTTTACCGGTAAGAAATATATTACGATTACTTTGATTGACTAGCTGTATAGCCAGTTGAAACATTTTGTTATCGGTATCAGGGGTGAAGGTTGTCACAGATTATTTTTTAGCCACGAATTACACGAATGTCACGAATAAATACAAATCAGAAAATAACTCTTTTGTATTCCAGTTTTCTTTTCCCGAAGTTAACGATAAGACCAACCTTGTTTCTTGAAGCTTTCAGGTAGTTTATTGTTTGCGCAAGAGATTCTTCGGGAATACCGTCTGCACAGGCCTTTACTTCAACTATTATTTTATCATGGATAGCAAAATCTGCAAAGAATGTCCTTCTTAGTTTATTGCTTTTATAAATTATAGGATACTCCTTTTCTCTGTAATATTCAATTCCCTGTTCAGCAAATTCAATTTCCATTGCGTCTTTATAGACTATTTCAAGAAAACCAAAGCCAAGTGAATTGTAAACCTCCATACAAGCTCCAACAGCTTCATAAACTTCTTCTTTGTATATAATTTCTGTCATGGGTTTTATTTAAAAAAGAAAGCCACGAATTACATTTTGCACATTAAATAGAAGAATATTCTATTTCGTGTTATTAGTGTAATTCGTGGCTAAAAAAATTATGCCTCTACAGGGTTACTACCAAGCATCAGCAATTCACTTACCTGTATTTCGGTAAAGTATTTTTTATTGCCATCTTTATCATCATACTGGCGGTTTACCAGTTTGCCTTCGATGGCTACTTCTTTACCTACGGTTAAATACTTTTCAGCAATCTCTGCTAGCTTACCCCACATAACGAGGTTGTGCCATTGCGTTTCTTTTACTTTTTCGCCTTTAGCGTTGCGATACACTTCGCTAGTGGCCATGCGGAAGTTGGCTACTTTTTTACCGCTGTCGAATGTTTTTACTTCTGGTGTGTTACCCAGGTTGCCAATCAATTGAACTTTGTTTTTTAATGCGTACATGATGTTTCGTTTTGTGCCTCCGTTTCCGCCAGCTGGCGGATATTGCGGAAGCGGTTTTTAATTTATTTCAACCAACCAGCGTCATTGCCGATTGACAACACAAAGATGATATGGTGGCGATGCGATAGCCGGAGATTAATCGTTTCTTCCCGAAGCTAAACATGTATAAACGTTTGCACACGGATAGTTTTTCTTATATTCATAGCCTGAAACCCATGCTATGACTGCATCTGATACAAAAAAATGCCTGGCCTGCGATAAGGCACTAAAAGGCCGTGTAGACAAAAAATTCTGCGATGATTATTGCCGAAATAATTATAATAACCAGCAAAAAGCAAAGGGAAGCCACAGCAGTTTGGTGAGAAATATTAATAATGCACTATTGAAAAACAGGAAAGTATTAGAGTCTGTTTTGGGAGAGGAAGAAACCGCAAAAGCCAACCGGGATAAACTGATGCGTATGGGTTTTCAATTTAAATATATAACCCATCTCTACACTACTAAGACCGACAAGACCTATTTCTATTGCTATGATTATGGTTATCTGCCATTGGACAATGATTGGTTCTTAATAGTGAAGAAGAAAGAAGAATAAACCTTTGCCATTACATTTGCAGCATGTCAAAACCTGTTATTTGTATTGGAGCTGCTTTGGTTGATGAACTCTTTCATGCTACGAGTGAATTACTACTATCCACCACCACAGATGCTACTGTAACCAAAACCGCCGGAGGTGTAAGTCGCAATATTGCTCATCAACTTGCCCTGTTCGATGTGCCTGTGCAATTAATAACTGCTGTGGGTGATGATAGCGATGGCGATTGGTTAAAACAAAGTTGTAGCAAGGCTGGTGTAAAATTGGATGCTACTATTACCCGAAAAGGATTGTCAGGAAAATATACAGGCATATTAAATGTAGACGGTTCTTTGTACACTGCCTTTCTTACGAATGCTGCCAACCATTTAATAACGCCGGAACATTTATCAAAGCATATTGATTTATTGAGAACCGCATCGTATTTATTAGCAGATGCAAATATTAATGTGGATACTGCTGAATGGTTACTGGCATTTAGTAAAGAAACGGGAATCCCATTTGTAATAGAACCAGTATCAGTGCCGCCGGCAAAAAAATTCAGAGATGTAAATCTTGATGGACTTCATTTAATAACACCCAATGAAGATGAGCTGCCTGTGCTATGTACAGAGAAATCGTTTTTAACTCAACTCCAAATAGAAGAATTATTAAACAGGGGAATACAAAATATCTGGTTGCATAACGGCCAACATGGTTCCGCATTATACAATAGAGAGAAATCTATAACACTACATGCACCTTCTATTAATGTAGTGGACTGCACTGGCGCAGGCGATGGCTCTTTATCGGGCTATATTCTGGGAAAGCATTTGGGCAAAGAAGATATTGATTGTTTAAAACTGGCGCATACTTTATCAGCAGAAATATTGCAAGTGAACGGTGCTATTGCAACGCATCTTACACAAGAAAAATTATTAGGTCTTGTTGCTAAATATTACCCTGCTTCATGAACAACTATTTAGTAATACATCCGGAAGTAAAAGAAGCACTAGCTGCGAACAAAGCTGTTGTTGCATTAGAGTCAACCATTATTTCGCATGGAATGCCTTATCCGAAAAATATTGAAACAGCATTAGCGGTTGAAGAAGTTGTGCGGCAAAATGGTGCTGTGCCTGCAACGATTGCTATCATGAACGGGAAATGTCATGTAGGATTAACTAAAGAAGAGCTTGAATATTTTGGAAATGAAAAAGATGTGTGGAAGGTAAGTTTGAGAGATATGCCCTATGTTATCAGTCAAAATTTATACGGCGCAACCACTGTTGCGGCAACGATGCGCATAGCAGCGATGGTCGGAATAAAAGTATTTGTAACGGGCGGCATTGGTGGTGTGCATCGTGGAGCAGAGAACACAATGGATATTTCTGCTGACCTTACAGAAATGGCGCAAACATCTGTAGCTATTGTTTCAGCCGGAGTAAAATCTATTTTAGATATTGGACTAACATTAGAATATTTAGAAACAATGGGCATTCCTGTAGTTACTTATGGGCAAGATGAGTTTCCAAGTTTTTATTCTCGCAAAAGCGGATTTGCTTCTCCCCTTCGGTTAGATACACCAAAAGCTATTGCTGCATTACTGACTGCAAAATGGAATATGGGTTTGAAGGGATCGGTATTAATTGCTAATCCTGTTCCAGAAGAATTTGAAATAGCTGCCACAGAAATGGAAGTGCATATTCAACAAGCATTGAACGCAGCCAAAGAAAAAAGCATTACCGGAAAAAATGTAACACCGTTCTTATTACAATACATAGCAGAACATACTAAAGGCGAAAGCCTGGAAGCAAATATTGCCTTGATAAAGCATAATGCGAAAGTCGGAGCAGAAGTGGCGGTTGAGTATGTAATGCTTAAAAGCAGAATCTGACTTGCTACATTTTGTCTATGTAATTTAGGGCAAGCTTAAAAATTAAATAAAAATGGTAATTTTCATCACTAATCATTTTTATGGGTAAAGTTTATTTTTTAGCATTATGTATGCTTGTTACGAATGCCGTTAAAGGTCAAAATGAAAACGTAATTATTGGAGAGATACGATCCAGTTTATTAAGACCATTTCTTTATCCAAATATTGACACAAATAACTGCGTTTATGACCTAAAAACAGCAATCGAACCCAAACAGAACGAGTTTATTATTATAGAAGAAGCAACTTGTATTAACAATCATAGGCAATGGTATGTTGTACTCTTTGATGATAAGATATATTACTCTGAAAAATTTTATTACCAAAATCAAGAATCAATAAATAAAAAAATAGAAAGTATTAAAAAAAGGATACCGTCGGTTGAAGAAAGAATTGAAATTGCAATAACCGAAAATTTGAATAGAATTGAAAAAAGAGTCGACGATCAGAACCAAGAAAACAAAAGGGTACAAAATAGAATAGATTCAATAAATAAAGAAATAGATAAATCTCTTCAGGCGTTTAGAGAAAAAAATCTTGTTTTATGGGAATGGTCTTGGAGTTACCCCGAATATTCTTCTTTTGTTGATGTTGATATTACAATAATAAACCCTTACAAGAAAAAAATTAAATATATCTGGTTTAGTTTCAAAGCATTCAACCCTGTTGACGATCCAGTCCGGGATGGTTTTAACGGAGCAGTAATTAAAACCGTTAAAGGCGTAGGACCTATTGAATATAGCAAAACGGGGACGTATGAGTTCGAAAATGTTTTTTATTCTAAGGTTATAGAAAAAATGAGAGTGTCATCAATTAAAATTCAATTCTTTGATGGAACAATTAAGACGATAACCAATCCTGTTGAGATAAACCGGCAAGGTGATTGACAAATCTGAATTTAAATCATCCCTAAAGGTGAATCTAACAAAAAACCCCAACATTTCTGTCGAGGTTTAAGGTGGTGTGGGCCGGGGTTGAACCGGCGACACATGGATTTTCAGTCCATTGCTCTACCAACTGAGCTACCGCACCATCCTGAAACACATCTACTCCGGTAAGTGGAAGCCTATCTTCGCTTTTGTGCTTCGGGGTTGCAAATATAGAAGGAATTCACAAAAAATCCACATCAAAATGGATTAAATGTTTAATTCTACATGCCATATTCGCTTAAAAACTTGATCCGCATGATTTTTAACTGCTCCCAGCTGAAATTATACTCTGATAATTCATCCTGAGCCACTTGCAATGAAGAGGTTTCGCAGCTTTTAAAATATTCTATTATTTCATCCTGATCGTCTTCGTCCAGCATTTCATCTATGGCATAATCAAGGTTTAGTTTAGTGCCGCTGGCGGCAATGGTTTCCATTTCTTCCAGCATTTCATCCATTTTCCACCCTTTGTTCTTCGAAATGGTTTCCAACGAAACTTTCTTATCAGTATTCTGAATAATATAAACCTTGCTGCCGCTCCTATTCATTACACTTTTCATCACAAAATCATCGGGTCGCTCTATATTGTTTTCTTCTACATATTGTTTTATCAGCTCTACAAAGGGTTTGCCGTATTTAATAGACTTACCCTTGCTTACGCCTTGACATTTTTCTAACCCCTCCATCGTAATAGGATAGAAAGTGCACATATCTTGCAACGAAGTCTCTAGAAAAATAACAAAAGGCGGAAGATTTTTTTTCTTCGCTTCTTTTTGGCGAAGCTCCATCAACATTTTCATCAACGTCTCATCAACAGTAGCTCCGGTTGTTGTTTCAGTTGCTTCTTCATCATCCGCATTTGCATCATCATACAACTTGTTCAGAACAATTTGGAACGACTTTGGTTTTTTTAAAAAAGACTCTGCATTCTTAGAAAACTTTAATACACCATATTCTTCTATGTCTTTTCTCAACATTCCTTCCAAAATCATTTGCCGTATCAATGAGTTCCAGAAATGATTGTCTTTATCGTTTCCACTGGCAAAACATTTAAGCACATCATGCCGAAACATTTGTATTTGTGGTGTTAGCTTTCCACTGATTATCTTAACCACATAGTCTGTTGCAAAACGTTCGTCCAATTGTTTGATTGCTTTTAAAGCGATGATTACTTCTTCTTTTGCTTCTATTCTTTCTTTTGGATGTTTACAGTTGTCGCACTGTCCGCAATTTTCATTTTCGTAATCTTCGCCGAAATAGCTCATCAATAATTTGCGACGACACACTCCTGTTTCTGCAAAGGCAACTGTTTCATTTATTAGCTGTGCTCCCACTTCTCTTTCGCTAAGGGGTTTGTCTCGCATCAAGTGTTCCAGTTTGCTTACATCTTTATGCGAATAATATAGAATACATTTTCCTTCCAAGCCATCTCTTCCTGCACGGCCAGTTTCCTGGTAATAATTTTCAATTGACTTTGGAATATTATAATGAATTACAAAACGTATATCAGGCTTATCAATTCCCATACCGAAGGCGATGGTGGCGCAGATAACCTGCATCTCTTCTCCCAGAAATAAATCCTGTCGTTGAGATCTTAACTTGCTATCTAATCCTGCATGATAGGCAACAGCTTTTATACCATTGGCCATTAATATATCCGCCAGCTCTTCCGTTGTTTTACGGTTGAGTGTATAAATGATACCGCTTTTTTTGCCCATGCTTTTTACAAAGCGAACAATGTTTTCATCAACTTGCGTCTTTTTAATTTTTGGCAATACTTCGTAATAAAGATTGGCCCGATTAAAAGAAGAAATAAAAATATTAGGCTTGCGTAGATCCAGATTCTTTACAATATCACTCTGCACTTTTGGAGTAGCAGTAGCAGTTAATGCAATTACGGGTGCATCAGGGTTTATCTGAATCATCATTTCCCTGAGTCTTCTGTACTCGGGACGAAAATCATGTCCCCATTCTGAAATACAATGCGCTTCATCTACTGCGAAGAATGATATTTTAAGATCAGCGAAAAATTCGATGTTATCCTGTTTGGTCATTGTTTCCGGAGCTACATAAAGCAATTTTGTTTTGCCAGAAAGCAAATCATCATGTACTTCTTTTATTTCTTTCTTATTAAGCGTAGAATTTAGAAAATGAGCCACATTATCGTTGCTGCTATATCCACGAACAAGATCTACTTGATTTTTCATCAAAGCGATTAATGGCGAAACGATTAATGCAACGCCTTCACTTATGATGGCAGGTAACTGGTAACAAAGACTTTTGCCTCCGCCGGTTGGCATAATTACAAAAGTGTCATGTCCGGCCATTAAGGATTCAATTGCTTTTTCCTGAGTGCCTTTAAACTTGTTGAAACCAAAATGCTCTTGAAGTGATTTGTGAAGATCAAATCTTTGCTTTACTGTAGTAGCTGATTTTGCTTTTGTGGTTTTTCCTTCACTTGCCTTTGCCTTTTTTGGGGCAGGCTTCTTTGCTGTTGATGTTGCCATTTTTCTTTTATTTCCTTAAGCCTTCTTTATAAATACATATTCATTTAAGATACCTCTTTTTGCCCGACTACGGGAACATGTGCAAGTATATTTTTTGCACAGTTTGAATTTTATAAGATAATTAAGTGTTTTTGCTGTCTTAATGGCCGGGGTATCACAAGTTCTTCTCCAGTTTAAGAGCCCTTCCCGAGGATTTTCGGAAGTTGGCGAATTTATACCATTTATAAATATTAGTTATACCAATTTTTCTAGAATAGGGCAGATGTAGCAAACGTTTTCCGATAAAATCGGGATTACGAATATTTCAACTTGATAAAACGTATAAAAAGCTACGAACTGAATTCTAACGATTGCATAACTATCAGTTCATTTCAAAACATCTAAATTTGCCGCCATTAGTATTTTATATTTACAGTTGCAATTTCAAGCATGTCTGATTCTATTAAACAAGTGGCACTCAGAACCGTCGAGTTAGAAGCAAAGTCTATAACAGGGCTATCTGCTTTTATTGATGATGATTTTGAAAAAGCTGTAAATACCATTGCCAATAGTAAAGGTCGATTGGTGGTTAGCGGTATTGGAAAGAGTGCAGTAATTGCTCAAAAGATTGTGGCTACACTGAACTCAACCGGAACTCCTTCTATTTTTATGCATGCGGCAGATGCCATTCATGGTGATTTAGGCATGGTGCTGAAAGATGACATTGTTTTAATTATTAGCAAAAGCGGTGAAAGCCCGGAGATAAAGGCATTAGTTCCACTCGTTAGAAATTTTGGTAACATAATAATCGGAATGGTTGGAAGTCTTCAATCATATCTGGCGAAGAATTCAACAATTATTTTAAATACTACTGTAGAACAGGAGGCCTGCCCGAATAACCTGGCGCCAACAACGAGTACAACTGCACAATTGGTAATGGGTGATGCGCTGGCCGTTTGCCTGATGGAATTAAAAGGATTTCAAAGCGATGATTTTGCAAAATTTCATCCCGGAGGATTGTTAGGTAAGAAATTGTACCTGAAAGTGGCTGATCTGATAAACAACAACGAAAAGCCAAAAGTGTTACCAACACAATCATTAAAGGAAGTGATTGTAGAGATGACACAAAAAAGATTAGGAATTACTGCGGTGGTTGATACGGGTAATAAATTAATAGGAATAATTACCGATGGCGATTTACGAAGAATGCTGGAAAAAAATACAGCGATTGATTCAATAAAGGCTGGCGATATAATGACTGCGAATCCGAAGACGATAGAACCGGATAAGTTGGCAGTTGATGCATTGAATCTGCTTCGCAAAAATGAAATAACACAATTGGCTGTAACAGCAAATGGAAATTATGAAGGTATTTTGCATTTACATGATTTAATAAGAGAAGGATTAATATAATTTTTAAATTCTTCGCAAACGAAAACGACTTTTTTAATATTAGTAAAATAAAGTCCCCTTCAGGGGATTTAGGGGTATGAATAAACATCACTACGTAGCAATAATGGCCGGAGGAATTGGCAGCCGTTTCTGGCCGATGAGCAGAACTGACCTTCCTAAACAATTTTTGGATATACTCGGCACAGGAAAAACACTGATTCAACAAACCTTTGAGCGATACAGTAAATTAGTTCCGGCTGAAAATATTTACATCGTTACGGCACAGGAGTATGTGGAGATTGTGAAAAAGCAACTCCCGGATTTTTTAGAAGAAAATATACTTGCAGAGCCTTCCAGAAAAAGTACCGCACCATGTATAGCATATATCGCTTTCAAATTATTGAATAAAGATCCTAAGGCGGTGATGGTAGCGGCGCCTGCCGATAACCTGGTGCTGGAAACAGATGAGTTTATTAAAACAGCCAAAAAAGCATTGAGTTTTGTAGAGAGTGTGAATGCATTAGTGACGATAGGTATCAAGCCAACATATCCTAACACAGGTTACGGATATATTCAGCATGAAACCAAAGCAGCCGCACCAGACATTTATAAAGTAAAAACATTTACCGAAAAACCTAATCTTGAACTGGCACAAACATTTATTACCAGTGGTGATTTTTTATGGAATGCAGGAATCTTTATCTGGAAAGTAAAAAACATATTGGCGGCAATGGAAAAGCACTTGCCAGAAATTTACGATGTGTTTGTTGCTGAAAAGGATAAATTTAATACGCCACAGGAAAAAGAGGCGGTGGAAGAAATTTATCCGCAGTGTACTAATATTTCGATTGACTTTGGCGTAATGGAAAAAGCCGATAATGTTTACCTGATTCCTGGTTCGTTCGGTTGGAGTGATTTAGGTACATGGAACAGTGCATGGGAAAATAAAGACAAAGATTATTTTGGAAATGCAGTAGTAGGAAAAAAGGTAATGACAGTAGATGCAAAAAACTGCATTGTGCATGTGCCAGACAACAAACTTGTTTTGTTACAAGGACTTGATGAGTTTATTGTTGTAGATACAAAAGATGTCTTATTAATATGCAAAAAAGAGAAGGAACAGGAGATAAAAGACTATGTAGCTGAAGTAAAGCGAAATATGGGAGAAAAATACCTTTGATATTTAAAAGAAATACCTGAAAGTAGTAGCCCCGGTTTGTCCGGGGTTTTCTATTTTTAGGGAAGAAAATAAATTATGGCAGCCTTACCACTACACAACATTTTGTTTCTTGATATAGAAACAGTACCGCAATCTCCATCTTATATAGATTTATCTGATGATTGGAAAAAACTGTGGGACACAAAATCTACTTCGCTGGTAAAATACCATGAAGGGCAAACAAACGAAACGTTATATCCCCGTGCCGGCATTTATGCAGAGTTTGGAAAAATTGTGTGTATCAGTTGCGGAGTGATACAAGGTAATGGGGAACAGCGGAAAATAATATTAAAAAGCTTTTATGGTGATGATGAAAAAAAATTATTAGTAGACTTTATTGATATGTTGAATAAATGGGCAACAGGTGAAGCAAAGTTTCTTTGTGCTCACAATGGAAAGGAATTTGATTTTCCTTATTTGTGCCGGAGAATGATCATCCACGGAATTACTATTCCCTCTTTGTTAAATATTTCCGGAAAAAAACCGTGGGAGGTGAACCATTATGACACATTAGAGCTGTGGAAGTTTGGTGATTATAAAAGTTTCACTTCACTGAACTTGTTAGCACATGTATTGGGAGTGCCTACGCCGAAAGATGATATTGATGGCAGCATGGTGTGGGAAGTATATTGGAAAGAAAAAAATCTGGAACGTATCGTTACATATTGTCAGAAAGATGTGGTAACGGTGGCACAGATATTATTACGGATGAATGGTGAGCAGTTGATCAAAGAAGAGAATATTGAAATTAAGGGCTAAGAGTTTAAAAGAGAAAATGAGGCAAGGAGGATAGTGCTTAAATTAAATATTTATTTGTGTTTTAATGACTTTATATTTTATTAAAATAATTTTGGTTAGGAGTCTCCTCTCTTTTTCTCCTTCACTCCTTAAAACTCTTAGTTAAATGCAAAGAATAAATTATTCTTCCGGCGCCAAATGGGAAGATATTGTTGGTTATAGCCGGGCAGTGAAAATCGGAAATATTGTAGAAGTTACCGGCACCGTAGCCGTGGATGAAAATAGTTTACTGGTAGGGAAGAATGATGCGTATGCACAAACAAAATTCATTATTGAAAAAATTGAAACGGTTTTGCATAAAGCAGGGGCATCTTTAAAAGATGTAGTGCGAACAAGAATGTATGTTACAGATATCAAACGTTGGGAAGAATATGGAAAAGCTCACGGCGAGTTTTTTAAAGATATTAAGCCATGTACCAGCATGATTGAAGTAAAAGGATTGATTGCTCCCGAATATTTAATAGAAATTGAAGCAACGGCTATCATTGAATAATTATGAATATTGAAACACTTAGAAATTATTGTCTTTCAAAAGCTGATGTGGAAGAGGGATTTCCTTTCGGTCCAGAAACACTTGTTATGAAAGTAGAGGGTAAAATTTTTCTGTTAACCGGACTTGATGGAACTGATTTTCGATTTAATGTAAAATGCGATCCGGATGAAGCAATTGAATTACGAGAAGAATTTTCTTGTGTGCTTCCTGGATACCACATGAACAAGAAACATTGGAATACAATTGTTGTAGATGGTTCTGTTTCTTCTAAACAGTTAAAAGAATGGATTGACCATTCGTACGATCTGGTAAAACCAAAGAAGAAAAAAGCTAAACCATAATTTCCTGAATATTACCCGCCACTTCAAGTCCCGCATTTGTGCCTGTATCGCTTAATAGTATTTTATTATTCTTTTTATCGGTAAGCATTACAGCAATGGAAGAAGTCATACTCTCTTCTATTCTACCATTCATAAAGCCATTGATGGGTGAAGCTAATTGTGTGGCACCATCTCTATGTGCTAATATTTCCAACAGATAATTTTTGTTTTCTAAAATAATCTCCACTTCTTTTTCATTGGCGAATGACTTTCGTAGTTTAGATTGGTTGTATGTAGTGAAACGTATTAACCGATCTTTTAACCACACTCCTGCAATAAATCCAACGAATGAACTTCTTACCCACGGAATTTTTGCCACAGAACATTTTAAGGAAATGCCATCTTCGCTGAAATGATTGGATTGCATCCAAAAATAAGCAGACGGAAATGAACGACCCCAGTCTTTTTCCAAATAACCTCTTCCATTACTGAAATCAATATTGACTCCATCTATTTCCAATTCACCCTGAATAATATGATCCATACTTACAATACCATGATAACACTCCATAAATGGAACAAAAGCAAACGGACCCATAATGCCGGGAGAATACCATGGTTTTGGCCAGGGTACATTTCCTGAAAAATTCAGCGTTCCTTTTATACCTGGGAGATCGAGTTGTATTTGATGTTGGGAGAAAAGATTATTACCTATAGCAATAGAAAATTTCTTTTGTTGAGGAATAAAATCGCTTATTGGTAATTTATGATATGCAGATGTTTGTTTTTTCCCATCTAATACCTGAATAAAAGCATGTTGATTTCCTGCTGCATCCATTGCAATACCGGGAATAAAAGCAAAAGCATTTTTTTCATCGGCACTGATGAGTTTAAAATACCAGCCTTCAAAATAGTTTTTCTTTTTTCCCCATCCTTGAAATTGTTCGGGGTTAAAGAAAGAGTTGAGTTTTGTAAACAATTGTAAAGTTTGTTAATTTTTGAAAGGACAAAATACTGAAGTTGAGCCAAAAGAAATTTTTATATTAATAATCTTTCTGGCGAAATGCCGATACATTAGTTTCCTGATAAGGAGTGTTTAAGTTTCTTATTTAATTCGGCATTATCAGTCATAGTTGGCTAAATGCAATTAATTTTACCCAACACCTAATTTATATAAATTGAGTACAATTCAACCTACTTCTAAACTTCCTAAAGTCGGCACCACCATTTTCACCGTAATGAGTGCTTTGGCAAATGAGCATAAAGCAGTTAATCTTGGCCAGGGATTTCCTGATTATCCTATGAGTGAAGAACTGATTGCTTTAGTAAGCGAAGCGATGAAGAATAATTACAATCAATATCCTCCTATGCCGGGATGGATGCCATTAAGAGAATCTATTGCTGAAAAAGCAGCATTCCTATATGAATCAAACATAAATCCTGATACAGATATCACCATAACTCCCGGCGGTACTTATGCTATTTATTCTGCTCTCACTACTATACTGCAACCGGGAGATGAGGTAATCGTTTTTGAACCTGGTTATGATAGTTATATTCCCAATATTGAAATAAACGGAGCAACGGCTGTTACGGTTTCTTTGATATATCCTGATTATCATATTGATTGGATAGCAGTGAAGAATGCCATAACTCCCAAAACAAAAGCAATCATTATTAATTCACCCCACAATCCTACCGGAAGTGTAATTAGTGAAAATGATATTAATGAATTAAGAAAGATAGTGGATGGCACAAATATTTTTATCATCAGTGATGAAGTGTATGAACACCTAATATTTGATAATATTCCACACCAGAGTTTACTTCGTTATCCTGATTTAATGGAAAGAAGTTTTGTTTGTTTCTCTTTTGGTAAAACCTATAATTGTACTGGTTGGAAAATGGGTTATTGTATAGCTCCACCTCAGTTAACCAAAGAGTTTAGAAAAGTGCATCAGTTCAATGCATTTACCTGTCACACTCCCACACAAGTTGCATTGGCTACTTTTTTAAAAAACAAAGAGGCGTACTTGTCTTTGTCTTCCATCATGCAGGAGAAACGGGATCATTTTATTAAGTTGATGGAGCAAACAAGATTTACGTTACAGAAATCTTACGGTAGTTATTTTATCTGTGGTACTTATGAAAAAATAAGCAATGAAGGAGATAAGGATTTTGCAAAACGCTTAACTAAAGAAGCTGGCGTTGCCACTATTCCTGTTTCTGCTTTTTATCAGAATGGAAAAGATGACAAAGTTTTACGGTTTTGTTTTTCGAAGAAAAAAGAAACGTTGGAAGCCGCAGTAGAAAAATTAGTTAACTATTAATGACAATTGACTCCAGATACAGAGGAATTTTATTTATGCTACTGGCAGCACTTGGCTTTTCTGTTATGGGAGGAGCTGCAAAAATCTTAAAAGGAAGTTTTGGTGCCGGGCAATTAGTTTTCTGGAGAAATACAGTTGGAATATTGGTTTTGTTTGCAGGCTTTATAGCCAAACCACCAAAAAACAAAGGAGGAAAACTAAAACTACTCATCTTTCGTGGAATAATGGGAACTACAGCATTGTATTCATTACTCTATTGCATCCTTCATCTTCCATTAGGAACTGCAATGACGTACAATCTTACTTCTGCCATATTCATTGCCATATTTTCTTTTCTGTTATTTAAAGAATATCATGGCCGTATAGTTTTGTTGGCTGTTTTACTTGGCTTTATCGGAATGTTGATGGTATATAAACCCGCCATTGATTTTCCTTGGTATTATCATGTGGCAGGCCTGATCTCTGGTATTTCTTCTGCCATCGCTTATATGTCTGTAAATAGATTGGCAACTTACTACGACAACCGTGTTATTATGCTTGCATTTATTGGGAGCGGTTTTATTGTTCCTTCTATATTTATGATCATCCGTTATGCATTTCAAATAGAACCTGACAACGTTTTCTTTATCAATTTCAGGTGGCCGATAGGCATTGAATGGTTTTATGTTTGCTGGCTTGGTCTTGCTGCTTTCTTTGGGCAATACTTTGTTACAAAATCTTACGGTGCAGATAAAGCAGGTATCGTTTCTGCTATAGGTTATTCTAATATTATCTTCTCCGTCTTTATCGGCATGGCATTGGGCGATGCGTTTCCCGATTTAATTTCTGCAACTGGCATGCTTTGCATCATTGCAAGTGGAGTTATCATCTCCATTGTCAAGTGGCGGACAAGAACCCCTTCTGGATAAAAAATAATTCAAACGAAATTTGGCACTTTGATTTATCTTATCGTATATTTGCGATATAAGATTAAATTATGGGCATTCATAAGAAAGAGGAGTTTACACAAAAGGAACAGGATCTTGCCAATTTTGCCAAGGCGATGAGCCATCCTGCCAGAATTGCAATTCTGAAAGTACTGGCACAGCGTAACGAATGTATATGTGGCGAAATAGTTGAATTGTTACCATTGGCGCAGTCCACCGTATCACAGCATTTAAAGGAATTAAAGATTGCTGGTTTAATAACCGGGACTGTTGACGGTCCGAGGAGTTGTTATTGTATTAACTGGAAAGCCTTTGAAAAATTTAATAGTGAGTTCAATTTTCTATTTGCAAAATTGAAAGTAAATAACGAAAAAGCCTGTTGTTAAATTATTATTCATTTAAAAAATATTACCATGAACACAAACTCAGCAATTAAAGAAATGGTCCGTGAAAAATATACGGCCATCGCCAATCAATCAAAAGAACAAAATGAAACGTCCTGCTGTGGCGCTACCGGTTGCGGCGAGACAGATGTGTACAATATTATGTCAGAAGATTATACCAAACTTGAAGGGTATAATGCTGATGCAGATTTGGGATTAGGCTGCGGATTGCCAACAGAATTCGCCAAAATAAAAGAAGGCGACACTGTAATTGATTTAGGAAGCGGTGCAGGTAACGATGTTTTTATTGCAAGAAAGTTTGCAGGAGAAAAAGGAAAAGTAATCGGCATTGATTTTACTGAAGCAATGATTGCTAAAGCCAGAGCAAATGCAGAAAAGTTGGGGTTACAGAATGTTGAATTTCGTCAAGGCGATATTGATGACATGCCAGTAACTGCAAATTATGCCGATGTAATTGTAAGTAACTGTGTATTGAATCTTGTTCCCAACAAACATAAAGTGATCAGCGAAATTTTTCGTGTACTAAAACCCGGTGGGCACTTTTCCATATCAGATATTGTGTTGGAAGGTGAACTTCCAGAAAAATGGAAAGAAGTAGCGGAACTGTATGCAGGTTGTGTAAGCGGCGCTATTCAAAAAAAGGAATATCTCGATACTATCAAAGAGACTGGATTTACAAACATCACTTTGCAAAAAGACAAAGCGATTATCCTACCGGATGATGTGCTGGCAAATTATTTAAGTGCTGAAGAAATTACTGCATATAAAAACGGCGCAGTAAAAATTTCAAGTATTACCGTATATGCAGAAAAGCCTGCAAAAGATGACCGCAATTGTTGTGAACCTGGAAGTGGGTGTTGCTAAAAATTAATAGAGTCCTGCCAATGCGGGACTCTTTATCTTTACCACAATGCCAAAAAAAATTCTTTTCGTTTGTATTGAAAATAGTAACCGATCTCAAATGAGTCAGGCTTTTGCTAAAATGATAGGCGGAAGTGAAGTCAAAGCATATAGTTCAGGTTCCAAGCCATCTGGTAGAATAAATCAGAAAGCCATTGAAGCAATGAAAGAACTTGGGTATGATTTAAAAAAACACCGCTCAAAAGATTTAGAGCAAGTAAAAGAATTTGCTCCTTTTGATGCAGTGGTAACAATGGGATGTGGCGATGCCTGTCCATGGATGCCCGCCAAGCAATTTATTGATTGGCAAATTCCCGATCCCAGAGATATGAATGAAGAGGATTTTAGAAAAGTTCGGGACCTGATAAAAGAAAAGGTGGAGGAACTATTAAAGACTATTTAATTCATTGCATCTATATTTTTAGAGATTATCCTATCGATTACTTTCTCTCTTCTCAAACTACAGTTGAAGTTTACTAAAGTTAATAAGGCCCTTCTTTTTCCTATTTCTATTATAATTAGTCACCCGTAACCTTTTCAATCCATCAGTATTATCTTTGCTCTCCAAAAATCGAACTATGTTCAACAAGAGAATTAAGATAAAAGAGCTGCTGTCGCAGGAGCCACAGGGACAAGAAGTTATTGTAATGGGCTGGGTAAGAACCTTTCGCAATAACCAGTTTATTGCGTTGAATGATGGCAGCACCAATAATAACCTGCAGGTAGTGGTAGAGTTGGGCAAATTTGATGATGAGTTATTGAAAAGAATAACAACATCAGCTTCGCTGAAAGTAACAGGAATTATAGAAGCTTCTTTAGGCAAAGGCCAGAAGATGGATTTAAAAGCTGTTACTATTGAAGTATTAGGCGATAGTGATGCAGAAAAATATCCGCTTCAACCAAAGAAACATAGTCTTGAATTTTTAAGAGAGAAAGCACATTTACGTTTTCGTACCAATACATTTGGGTCGGTATTCCGTGTACGTCATGCATTAGCATTTGCCGTGCATAAATTTTTTAATGATAAAGGATTTCTTTATATGCATACTCCCATCATCACCGCAAGTGATGCAGAAGGTGCAGGCGAAATGTTTAAAGTGACGACTTTACCTGTTGATGGTTCGGCAAGCAGAGATGACGAAGGGAAAGTTGATTTCAAAGAAGATTTTTTTGGAAGAGCAACGAACTTAACGGTAAGCGGACAATTAGAAGGGGAACTTGGCGCAACAGCTTTCGGTGATATTTATACATTCGGACCAACTTTCCGTGCAGAGAACAGTAACACGGCAAGACACCTTGCTGAATTCTGGATGATAGAACCAGAAATGGCCTTTTACGATTTGGAAGACAATGCAAACCTTGCGGAAGAGTTTATTCAATACCTAATCAAATATGTAATTGATAATAATAAAGAAGACCTTGAATTTTTAGCGCAGCGATTAGCAGAAGAAGAAAAACAATTGCCACAGGATAAGCGAAGTGAAATGGGGTTGATTGAGAAACTTGAATTTGTATTGAACAATAGTTTTGAAAGACTGACATACACTGAAGCAATTGATATTTTAAAAAACAGTAACCAGAATAAGAAAAAGAAATTTCAATATGAAATAACAGGCTGGGGAATGGATCTGCAAAGTGAACATGAAAGATATCTGGTAGAGAAGCATTTTAAAAAACCAGTGATATTGACTAATTATCCCGCTGCCATCAAATCATTTTATATGCGACTTAATGATGGTTGCGAGCCAGACAGGCAAACTGTTTCAGCAATGGATATTCTTGCACCTGGCATTGGAGAAATCGTTGGTGGATCTCAAAGAGAAGAACGATTAGATAAGTTGGAAGCAAGAATGGCGGAAATGAATATTCCTGCTGATGAAATGTGGTGGTATCTTGACACTAGAAGATTCGGTACGGTACCACATGCAGGTTTTGGTTTAGGATTTGAAAGAATGGTGCAGTTTGTAACTGGAATGACAAATATTAGAGATGTAATTGCTTTTCCAAGAACGCCGGGAAGTGCGGAGTTTTAATTTCCTCTAAGCCTAACGAAGGGATTAAATATAAGTTTGTATAATTTAATTGAGGCTCAGCTTTACTGACCCCTTTTTTATACCCCGTATTGGGTATTTCCTTTCAGTGATATTGTTTTATATTGTATAAGGTATATTACCGGTCAGCTATGAAAAGATATCTGCTCTCACCTCTATTCTTCTTTTTTTCTTTGACAGTTTTTTCTCAATCATGGAAAGACCTGAATAAACAGGTTATAGAACTATATAAAAATAAAGAATTTGAAAAAGCACTCCCTATTGCAGAACAAACGATTAAAGCTGTACGACAAGAATTAGGAGAAAACAACGAGTCTTTTGTTACAGTGCTTAAAAACCTCGCATCTCTTTATATTCAACTTGGACATTTTGCTAAAGCAGAACCTGTTTATATTCAGGCCGCAGAAATACGAAAACAATTATATGGTGACAATAATTCAGAGTATGCAAAAAGTTTGAACAATCTTGCTAACCTGTATTCCTATATGCATCAGTACGCCAAATCTGAATTATTTTATATCAGGGCAAATGAGATTTGGGAGAATGTACTTGATACCTCGTATTATATTATTGGCTTAAAAAACCTAATCGATTTTTATGAAGAGTCGAAAGAGTATACCAAGGCAGAGTCACTCTATTTTCAACTACTGAAAACCCAAAAAAAAATATTGGGTGAAAATAATCCGGATTATGCCAACAGCTTAAATAACCTGGCTGTGTTGTATGAAACCCTTATTCAATATGAAAAAGCAGAGCCATTGTACATCCAAGCCAAAGCTGTATGGATATTACTTGATTTGAATAGTCCCGATTATGTTAATTGTCTGAACAACATGGCAGGGTTATATAAAAAAATGAAACTTTATGAGAAGGTAGAGCCTTTGTATTTTCAGGTGATAGAAATACAAAAAAAAATATCAGGTGAAGAGCATTCTGATTATACAGAAAGCCTCAACAACCTGGCGATGTTGTATGAAGGAAAGAGCCAGTTTAAAAAAGCAGAACCGTTATACATCCGGGTAATCGAAATACAGAAGAAAATATTAGGAGAAGAAAATGTTGGTTATGCAAAGAGCCTGAATAGCCTGGCAGGAGTTTATGAGGCCTTGGGCCAGTATGAAAAAGCAGAACCCTTATATATTCAGGCCTTGGAAATTAAGAAAAGGATCTTGGGTGAAGAGAATCAATCATATGCTACCGGTTTGAATAATCTGGCAGCATTATACAAGAGTATGGGCCAATATGAAAAAGCAGAGCCATTGTATATCAAGGCCATGACAATAAAGAAAAGAGTATCCGGGGAAGAAAATCCATCCTATGCCAACACGATTGATAACCTGGCGGTGTTGTATGAAGATATGGGACAATACGAAAAAGCCATGCCACTTTACATACAAGCTAAAGAAATAAGGGAAAAAGTATTGGGCAAAGAGCATTTTGATTATGCAAGGAGCCTGCATAACCTAGCAGGATTGTACGAGAGAATGGGCAACTATAAAAAGGCAGAACCATTAATTATACAGGCCATAGAAATGCGGAAAAAAATATTGGGGGAAGGGCATCCGGATTATGTCCGTAGCCTGGTTAACTTGGCAGTCTTATACAAAGAAATGGGGCAATATAAAAAAGCCGAACCGTTGTATATACGAGTACAGGAACTTTGGAAAAAAATAGTTGGAGAAAATCACCGGGATTATGCGACCAGCTTGAATAACCTAGGTTTATTATATAAAATCATGGGGATGTATGAAAAAGCCGAACCTTTGTTTGTTCAGGCAAATGTATTATTCAAAAAGAACTTGGGGGAATATCATCCGGATTATGCGACGAGTCTGAATAACCTTGCGGAATTGTCTACTACAACAGGACAGTATAAAAAAGCAGAATTTTTGCATCTTCAGGCCATAGAAATTCAGAAAATAATATTTGGGGAAAATAATCCGGCCTATGGAGCCAGCCTCAATAACCTTGCAGCATTATATGAAATTATGGGTCAGTATGCAAAGGCGGAACCTATGTATGTTCAGGCAAATAGAATAGCGAAAGAAACGTTGGGAGAAAATCATCCCAAATATGCCCGCAATCTTAGCAACCTTGCTTTGTTTTATAATAACAAGGGACAATACGAAAAGGCAGAGCCACTGTTTATCCAAGTTAAAGAAATACGGGAAAAAGCATTGGGTAAGGAGCACCTTGATTATGCTTCGATCCTGAATAACCTGGCAAATTTGTATGCCCAAATAGGACAATTTGGAAAAGCGGAAATATTTTATAAACAAGCAATTGCTATCACAAAAAAATCAATAGGAGAAAATAACGACAACTATGCAACCAAACTAAATAACCTTGCCCTTTTGTATGAAGAAATGAACTATTACAAAAAGTCCGAACCATTATTTATTGAATCAATGGAGATTCGAAAAAAAATATTGGGGGAAACGCATCCGCTTTATGGCCAAAGTCTGAACAACCTGGCCGCATTATATGCAGTCATGAACCAGAAATTAAAGGCAGAACCCTTGTATCTCCTAGCTAAAGAAATCCGAAGAAATGCTTTTGGTGAGAATCATACTGACTATGCCGCAAGCCTTAATAATCTTGCACAATTGTATGGAGATATGGATCAATATAAAAAGGCAGAACCAATGTATTTTCAGGCCACAGAAATATGGAAAATTACAGTAGGCGAAAATCATCCTTACTATATAACAACTCTGGCCAATTTAGCTTCAATGTATGTCAGGATGGGACAATTTCAAAAAGCTGAGCCATTAATTTTAGAAACAACCCGTATTGAATTAGAAAATCTAAAAAAAACTTTTTCTATTCTTTCCGAAAAGGAAAAAGGAGATTATTTAGTCAATAATATTTCGTTGAGTCAAAAAAACAATAATTTCCTTTTTAATTACAGGAAGGCTTCTTCTCCTATACTTATCAGTAATTTTAACCTACAAATTTTTTTTAAATCACTTTCTCTCGCCGACACCCGAAATATGCTTGAGTCTGTTAATAGAAGCAACGACAGCGGTATTCAAAAAATCTTTAAGGAATGGCAAGGTAATAAAAGCATATTAGCCAAGCAATATTCAATACCGATTGATAAACGCATGCTGAAATTAGACAGCATTGAAGCAAAAGCAGAAACTCTTGAGAAAGAACTTACCCGAAGATCATCCGAATTCCGCATGCAGCAAAAAGCTATTAGTATTTCCATGCCAGATGTTCAAAAGGGATTGCAACAGGATGAAGTAACTATTGAGTTTGTGCGGTTCAAACTTTACAATAGAAAATGGACGGACAGTACCATATATGCCGCCTATATTTTAAAAAAGAACGACAGCATACCACTGTTTATTCCGCTATGTGAAGAGAAACAAATGCAAAACCTCTTTGACAGTGCCGGTGCTACAGCCACGACCATGGTAAATAGTTTTTATCGTGGTGTAGATTTAGGGAATACTAATAACAGCAGTTTTTTAGGAACAGCACTTTATAAGTTGATTTGGGAACCGCTTGAACCCTATATAAAAGGAATAAAAAAAGTTTCCTATTCTCCGGCAGGTAAATTATTTAGTGTTGCTTTTCAGGCATTATCGGTAGATAGTAATACGGTGCTGATGGATGAATATGATTTGCAGCAATATACCAGTACAAGACAGGTAGCATTGCGAACAGAAGAAAAACAAAATATAAAACCAACTAACATTACTTTATTTGGCAATGCCAATTTTACGATGGATAGCCTGCAGCTAACAAAACAAAAAACGGCAAACGCATCAAATATTTCCAATTCAATATATACGCCACAAAACAGAAGCAATGAAAGTGGTGTATGGAATGACTTGCCAGGTACGGCAGAAGAAGTAAAAAAGATCAAGCAGTTGTTTGATGCAAACAAAATAAGTACACAAACATTTATACAAACAACAGCCTCCGAAGAAAACCTGAAAGCATTAAGTGGTAACTCACCTCAAATATTACATATCGCTACACATGGCTTCTTTTTGCCAGATCCGGAACAAAAGAAAAAAGAATTTGATATTAGAAATGATAATGCGTACACATTAGCCAACGATCCTTTGCTTAGAAGCGGATTGATATTAGCAGGTGGTAACTATGCATGGAGTGGTAAAACTCCTATAGATGGTGTGGAAGATGGAATTGCAACAGCTTACGAAATATCACAATTAAATTTAAGTAACACAGAACTCGTTGTATTAAGTGCTTGTGAAACAGCTTTGGGTGATGTAAAAGGAAGTGAAGGTGTGTTTGGTTTACAACGGGCATTTAAAATGGCAGGTGTAAAAAAGATGATTGTAAGCCTTTGGCAAGTACCCGATAAAGAGACGGCAGAATTGATGACTGCATTTTATACTTATTGGATGAAAGGAAAAACCATTGAAGAGTCTTTTGCACTGGCACAGGCTGATATGCGAAAAAAATACCCCCCATTTTACTGGGCGGCTTTTGTGTTGGTAGAATAAAGTATCGCCGGGAATTTCTTATATTTAATGACAACTATTTTTATCAGGCATGAAATTTCTTTTCCTGCTATATCTTTTATTTTTCCTTCCTTCTGTAGGTCACTCACAAACTCTACTTGAACTGAATAAAAAATTTATTGAACTTTTTCAACAAGGAAAGTATGAAGAAGCTATTCCTTATGCAGAGAAAGCATTTGCAATGGCAAAGAAAGAGTTGAGTGAAAATCATCCGGATTATATTACCAATCTTGAAAACCTTGGGTGGGTTTATTTAACAGCGGGTTATTATGCTAAAGCAGTGCCAGCTTATACCGAGCTGGCTAAAATCAAAGGAGGGTTATTAGGAAAAGATCATCCAGATTATGCAACAATAGTTAACAACCTGGGAATACTTTATTATTATATGGGTGATTATAGCAAAGCGGAAGCCTATTATTCAGAGGGGTTAGCTATAAGAAAAGAAGCATTGGGTGAAAATGACCCCGATTATGCCACCAGTCTTGATAATCTTGGAGCTCTATACGCAGCAATAAATGAATTCGAAAAAGCCGAATCACTTTACATTCAGTCAATGGATATCCGGAAAAGAGTATTAGGAGAAACGGACGATGATTATATAAGTAGCCTTAACAATCTTGCTTCTTTGTATTTATCAAAAGGAGAATATAGTAAAGCAGAGCCAATGTATTTAAAGGCAGCTTCTGCCCGTAATAAAACAAATGGTGAAAACAGTGTCGAATATGCCACCAGTCTTAACAATCTCGGAGCTTTATATCTTGCAATCGGCCAATACGACAAGGCGGAATTATTATTTATAACGTCGATTGATATTCGGGAAAGGCTACTCGGAGATAACCATCCTTCTTTTCTTGTAAGTACGAACAATCTTTCTCAGGTATATTCTGCAACAGGACAGTATGAAAAAGCAATATCTCTTTGCATACAAACTATTGCAATCCGAAAAAAAATATTGGGAGAAAACCATCCTGACTATGCTACCAGCCTTAACAATCTTGGTGTATTATATTCTACTATTGGTGAATACGCAAAGGGAGTGCCCTATTGTACCGAAGCAGCAGCAATTCGAAAGAAAATACTAGGAAACAATCATTCCGACTATGCAGCAAGCATGAATAATCTCGGCTATATTTATAAGGAACTGAAGCAATACAAAATGGCAGAGACGTTTTTTATTCAGGCAAAAGAAATCTACAAACTTTCCGAAGGCGAACAAAGTCCTTCTTTTGCAACCAGTCTAAATAACTTGGCGGTTTTATATATAACAATGGGAGAATATACTAAGGCAGAACCGCTTGCTGTTTTAGGTAGTAGTATTACCCTTCGGATCCTTCTTAATACATTTTCTGTTTTGTCTGAAAAAGAAAAAGGAAATTATTTGTTCAACAAATCTGCAATTACAGAAATTAATAATAATCTTATTTATCATTATCCGAAAGCATCCGCTTCTTTGCGAGTAAATAATTTCAACCTGGAGCTTACACTTAAGTCGTTAGCCCTCTCCGATACCAAAAATATGATTACTGCAATTCGAAATAGTAAAGATACTGCTGTAAAAAGAATGTTTAACGACTGGCTGTCTGCAAAAAGCTTTCTAGCAAAACAATACTCTATGCCGGCAACTAAACGAGTGGCTGATATGCACAATGTAGAGGCGAGAACCGAAAAAATTGAGAAAGAGCTTAGCCGTCTATCTGTTAATTTTCAAAATCAACAATTGGCAGGAAGTGTTTTAGTAAAAGATGTACAAAAGAAATTAAAGGAGGATGAAGCGATGATAGAATTTTTAAGTTTTCACCTTTATAATAATAAATGGACTGACAGTATTGTATATGCCGCTTATGTCCTGCGAAAAAATGAACAACAGCCGTTATTCATTCCTTTATGTGAGGAAAAACAAATCCAACAACTCTTCGACAGTGCGGGTACAACTTCGACAAGCATGGTCAATAATTTTTATCGTGGCATAGAATTAGGAAATACGAATAGCAGTCAATTTTTAGGAACAGCACTTTATAACCTTTTATGGAAACCTCTTGAACCATATTTAAAAGGAATAAATAAAATATGCTACTCGCCTGCCGGAAAACTATACAGTATAGCTTTTCAAGCTTTACCGGCTGATAGCAATATTGTACTGATGGATAAATACGAACTGCGGCAATACACCAGTTCAAGACAAGTAGCACTACGAGAAGAGCAAAAACAAATTACAAAACCATCTGGCATAGCATTATTCGGCAACGCCAGTTTTACAATGGATAGTTTACAATTGGTGAAGCAAAAAGATCTAAGCAAAGCAAATACATCTTCTTCCATTTATACACCCAATATTCGGGGTGAAAATAATTATAGCTGGTCCCAACTTCCTGGTACAGCTGAAGAAGTTAAAATGATCAAAGGGTTGTTTGATCAAAAAAAGATTACTGCAAAGGTTTTTACACAAACAGTAGCTACTGAGGAAAATCTAAAGGCATTAGATGGTAACTCTCCCCAAGTGTTACACATTGCTACACACGGTTTCTTTTTACCACAGGCAAATAAAAAGAGACAAGAAAACAATTTGAGCAATGAAAATACTTATACTTTAGCAGAAGACCCCTTAATGCGGAGCGGATTAATATTAGCAGGCGGTAACTATGCCTGGAGTGGTAAGGCACCAATAGCCGGAGTAGAAGATGGTGTTGTAACCGCTTATGAAATTTCACAATTGAATTTAAGTAACACCGAACTAGTAGTGCTCAGTGCTTGTGAAACAGCTTTGGGTGATGTAATAGGAAGTGAAGGTGTGTTTGGTTTACAAAGAGCATTTAAAATGGCAGGTGTAAAAAAATTGATTGTAAGTCTCTGGCAAGTACCCGATAAGGAAACAGCTGAACTGATGACTGCATTTTATACTTACTGGATTCAAGGAAAAACAATTGAAGAATCCTTTTCTCAGGCACAGGCAGATATGCGGAAGAAGTATTCGCCTTTTTATTGGGCTGCATTTGTGTTAGTGGAGTAAAGTCTTCGACGAAAACAGCGGTACCTCCTTTACTACCAACTATTGGGTATATAAAGAACGTCCTAATCCCGTATTTTTAAAGAAGTATAAAAATCAATGAAGAAATTCTTAATCCTCTTTTTACTTATTTGGGGTATAAAAAATGCCCAATCACAAACTTTTAAGGACTTGAATGATAGCCTCATCTATTACTATCAGGGCAAAAACTTTGACCGGGCAATTCCCTTTGCAGAAAAATTAGTGGTGTTTGTAAAAGAAAATTATGGCGAAGAGAATAAGGTTTATCCTACTTATTTGAATATGCTTGCAGGCCTTTATCTTCAAAAAGGTCAACTAAAAAAAACGGAAGAAGTATTGATTCGGGCAAATCAGGTGCTACAAAAAATTGCTGGTGACAAAAGTGAAGAACTTATTAAAGGTTACATATTGCTTGCAATAGTTTACAATGGACTTGGTGAGGATGATAAGGCGATTCCATTTCTAATAAAAGCTATGGAGTATTACAAAAGAGAAAAAGGTGAAACTGATTCTGATTATGCGGCCAGCTTGAATAAATTAGCCAAAGTATATGAAAGCCTTGGGTTATACAATAAAGCCGAACCTCTGTTTATTTCTGCTGCGGAAATAAGAAAAAAAATTGCCGGAGCAGAGAACTTTGAATATGCAACTACAGTAAACAACCTGGGTTTATTGTATAAGAATATGGGTAAGCCGGATAAAGCTGAACCTTTATTATTAGCTGCTTTGCAAATAAGAAAAATAATTGGCGGAGAAAATAGTGGAGATTATGCTAACAGCTTAAACAATGTAGCAGTTTTTTATGCTGCTTTGGGACAAAACGAAAAAGCAGAAAATTATTATAAAAAAGCAGCAGCTATATATAAATCAATTAGTGGTACATCAAGCTCAACTTACATTACTTGTCTTACTAATATTGGTGAATTGTACAGTAATATGTTTCGATACGAGGAAGCGGAAAAAATATTACTTGAAGCATCGGCTATAGTAAAAGAAAATCTTAAAGAGAATCAGTCTGCCAACGGGAATATAATAAGAAATCTCGGGCAGCTTTATTTATCAATGGAAGAGTTTGTAAAAGCTGAACCCTTTCTTCTTCAGTTTTTATCAATCGAGGAAGAAAAAAGTAATACTACTCTTGAATATGCAGGTGCTTTAAATGATGTAGGTTATTTATATAGTCTTACAAACCGCTTAAGCCAAGCAGAATCTTTTTATAAAAAGGGAGCTGAAATTATTAAGAACAACTTTGGTAACAAACATGAAGATTATTCTTCGGCAATCAGTAATCTGGCAGAACTATATCGGAAACAAGGCCGTTTTGCAGAAGCAGTATCTGTTATGTCCGAAGTAAATGCTATTAAAATATATAACCTGCAAAATCTCTTTTCTATTTTATCTGAAGCAGAGAAACTAACATATATCGAAAGCAATTTTTTTGTTTTACAAAATAATCTTGCTTTGTTGGCTATCTATCCGGATGCACCCCCTGCCTTTTACAGAGAAATCTTCGATCTACTATTATTAATAAAATCTTATCTATTGTCAGATAGTAAAAATGTGTTAGAATATGTACGCAACAGTAAGGATAGTTCGGTAAACAATATTTACAATCACTGGCAAACAAAAAAAGCTATACTTGCTAAAGAATACTCATTGCCGCAAGGGTTTCGTCGTAAGGAAATAACTGCAATAGAACAGGAAACTGAAAACCTTGAAAAGAACTTAACAAGAATTTCTTCAGAATTTCAGAGCTTACAAACTGGTATTCAAATAAAGACAAGCGACATATATCAAATATTAAAAGAAGACGAGGCAGCAATAGAATTTGTAAGATTTCCCAATATTGAAAAAGAAGGAACAATAGAATATAGTTATGCTGCAATGGTTCTAACGAAAAACGATTCTATTCCGAAATTTGTGCGACTTTGTCAGGAAGCTGAATTGCAACAATTATTTGACTCCGCAGGAAGAACTTCAACAACAAGAGTAAAAAATTTTTACCGTGGTTTAGACTTAGGAAATTCGGTCAACCTATCATTAGGAAGCCGTTTGTATAATCTTATTTGGTTGCCACTTGAACCTTTTTTAAAAAGAATAAAAAATATTGCTTATTCGCCTGCCGAAAAATTATACAGCGTTGCCTTTCAGGCATTGCCTGCTGATAGTAATACATTATTAATAGATAAATACAATCTTCAGCAATATACTAGTATAAGACAACTGGCAATAAAAGACACTTCGTCTTCAGCAATAAAACCAACCTATATAGCTTTGTTTGGTGATGCAAAATTTTCGATGGATAGCATTGCAATTGTACAACAACGGAACGCTAAAGTGGATACAATAACAGTGTCAACGAGTCTATATGCACCCCTGAAAAATGAAATGAGTAGCGATGCCTGGAATAATCTTCCCGGTACAGCGGAGGAGGTAGAAAAGATTGCGGGATTGTTTAAAAAAAATGGAAGGCCGAATAAATTTTTTAAGCAAGAAAAAGCTTCAGAAAGAAATTTGAAAGCATTTAATAATAACTCTCCCCAGGTGCTTCATATCGCCACACATGGTTTTTTTCTGCAACAAAAAAATAAAAACGCTTCGCCATCTGGAAGAGAGAATGCATATACCCTGGCAGATGATCCCTTATTAAGAAGCGGAATTATTCTTGCTGGTGGTAATTATGTTTGGGGTGGAAAGGTACCTATTGAAGGAACAGAAGATGGAATTGTAACAGCTTATGAAATAGCACAATTGAATTTAAGTAAAACAGAATTAGTTGTCTTAAGTGCATGTGAAACTGGCCTTGGAGATGTAAAAGGTAATGAAGGGGTATTTGGTTTACAAAGAGCTTTTAAACTGGCTGGGGTAAAAAAGATGATTGTTAGTTTATGGCAGGTGCCGGATAAAGAAACAGCCGAGTTGATGAGAATCTTTTATGGTTATTGGATAAAAGGGAAAACAATAAGTGAAGCTTTAATACAAGCACAATCAGATATGCGAAAAAAATATTCTCCTTACTACTGGGCAGCATTTGTGTTGGTAGAATAATTAATTCATTTTTTCGGCTTCATCAATAGCGTCCTTTCTTACTACTTGTGTAATGATCTGCTCTAATCTTCTTATTCTTGCATATAATTTAAGTATCACAAACCAGAATATAAGAATACTTGTATAAAAAACTAAATCTGCACCTCGACCCACCCCAAGTTTATTGGCAATTGAATTAGTAATATCCGGGAATAATATAAATACTACAGCAGCGGCAATTAACAATAGCAAAATAAAGATGTCAAAAATGCTATTGCGAAGCCGTAAGAAAAAATAAACGGCAATAAATGCAACGCCTGTAGTAAGTAGTATTTTAATCCCCGTCATTCAAATAATTTATGCAAAACTAAATCAAAAAAGATTCTGATACTACTGAAAACTGATTGCCCTTTTTCCCTTGAATAATCGGAATAAAGAACAGAAGCAGAGACTTCTTTGTATCGGAGTTTGTTTTTTTTGATTGCAAGTAGAAATTCAGTGGCATGTGCCATTCTATTTTCTTTTAAGTTGATTTTTTCAGCGGCTAATCTGTTCATTGCCCTTAAACCATTGTGTGCATCTGATAAAAACAAACCTGTAAAAAAATAATTTACCCAACGCCCAACTTTCAGTGTTATTTTTCTTCCTTTAGTTGCATTATGTTTTCCTTTTTCTAAAAAACGGGAGGCAATACATATATCTGCTTCGTTGTTTTGTAATGGCAATAATAAAGATTCAATATCAGAAGCCAGGTGCTGCCCATCTGCATCGAAAGTAACCAGCCACTTAGCTCCTTTTTGTAAAGCAAAATCAATCCCAGTTTGTATAGAAGCTCCTTGTCCGAGGTTTACTTTATGACGTAGGTAATGAAGAGGATTAATGTCGCTTAAAATATCGACTGGTGATTTGGTAGAACCGTCATCTACTAGAATAATTTTGTAGTTATAGGGCAATAGCCTTTCAATCACTTCACGAATGACAGTGTTTTCATTATAAAAAGGAATAATGACAAAAATCGAATCAGAATTATTCTGGTTTAACATTTAAGGTATAAAAAAGGAGTTCATTATATGATCCAATCAATTTTTTTGATGTATTTGTTTCAAATTTTACGGGAGAATCTGTTGGTCTATTTGTAATAAATAAAACTACCACTTCTTTGCTTGTCTTTGGATTGGTTTTATTTAGAGAATCATAATGATACAGTGCGGGGACTTTTTGATAAAATCCGGCTTGTGACCCAAGATAAGCCGGTGCTGGAATTACAATAACTTTTTTTCCGGGGTTTTCGGATACTACTTTTTTTACTGTTTTATCAATATAGTCGGCAACAGCATTTCCTTTAATATTTTCTGATAGCCTTTTCGATGATGAAAATAATCGACTGGTAGTAAAATAAATGTTGTGCGCAGTATCGAGAAGGAGTAAAAAGAAGCAAAAAAACAATAAGTATCGAAGCCATTTTTTTGCGAACTTTCTGTAATGATATATTGTAATGAATAAAAGTTGCTGCAAAAAGAAGACAGGGAAAGCAAAGTAGCGGCTTTCATGAACATACGTCCATTCGGTGGCGACTCCCGTTTTATGAGGCGCATTTGTAATAGAAAGAAATAGTAAAACAGCAAGAATTACCAAAGAAGCAATTGTACTTATGAATAGATAAAGGTTTATTGGAGACTGATTTAAGAACCTTTTTTTAAGCAACCACTTAATAAACAGAAGTAAAAGAAAGAAGAGTATAGTATGGTGAATAGCTATGAGAATAACAGTAACAGTTTGCTGTGGCAACCCGGTAACGACAATTAGTTTAGAAACAAAATAGTCAAGATTAAAGAGGGAAGTAAATATAAAGGGCTGTAATTGATAGGCAGAGTCTATAAAAAACCCCTTTTCGGCTTCTCTTGTATAGGCAGCACCTCCTGCAAAAGTTGCTTGAACGACTAGAAAGGTGGTAATCAATATACTCGTTAAAATAAAAATACCTATTCCCTTTTTCAGCAAAAGCTTGTTCTTGTTAAACAATCCATTTACAATAAAACAGAAGGGAATTACAAAAGCAACAGGAAGATATAAATAGCGAACAAAGCCTGTAAAGAAAAGAAGGACGGAAATAAATATTAATAGGCCAGCTTTTAGATTTTCTGCGGCTGATAGCTTGAGTGAATAATATATTGCTATAATAAAAATTGTGAGTGTTAGAAAATCTGTAGAAGATGCAAGACAAAATGAGTACAAAAAGAAACCGGATACCAGTGTATATATATTTACCAGCCAGATGGGTAAAGAAAAACGTAGCAATAGTTTTCTGGTAAAAATGATAAAGAAAATACAGGTAATTGCATCCAGTAACAATGTTGCCAATACTACATTATTCTTACAGAATGCAAGAAAAGGAGTAAGCAATAAAGAATAACCCGGTGGCCATTTTATAAGTGGAACATAAGCAGATTGTGAAAGATCGTCAACCAGTACTTCGTGAAGTGTAAAACCGTTTCCGGCTAAAAAATTTTGTGCGGCAAGAATTTGATAAGACTTATCGTTAGTAATACTTAAAAAATAAATCTGAAAAAAAATGCGGACAGCTATTGCCACTATTATAATGCCGATTGTAACAACCGGCAACGACAAAAATCTTTTTAGGTTTTCTGACTTCATATTTCGCAGAGCAAAATACTCTTTTATTGTAAGAAGGAATTGATACGTTGTTCCACATTTTCCCGAATGCTGATATAGAACAAATTAATATCTGCGATATGATAATTTTTAGTGAAGTATAAAAAACTCCAAGGGAACTTTGGCTTGTTTATGTACAACAGATCTTTTTCAATTTTTGCATTCGAAGTATGCTTATAAATCTTATTGAATTTTGTCAGCACACTTCCTTTATTGAATTCATTAGAAATGTTTTCTGAATCGGTTTTCCAGCTAAGCGGATTGGTAACATATGAATTCCCTTGTCTGAAAAGATTGTCTGCATTCTTGCTGGTATTCTTTAAATAAGAAGGTATGTGGCCGGTGCGATATGTTCGCCAACTTATAAGGCATCCCGTTTGTGTAGCATCTTCACACATTTTTAGTGTAGTAAAATATTCTTTTGGCACAGGCCAACCGATAACATAAGCAGCCACCAATTGTTTCTTCAACTCTTTACCCTCAAAATATTCCTTTAATAATCGTTCTGCTAAAAAAGCTCCTTGGCTATGACCTGCAATTATAATTGGTCTTCCATTATTCCAGTTCATCATATAATATTCAAAAGCAGTTTTCAAATCCAAGTATGCCAGTTCAAATGCATCTGTAGCTTTCGATTTATCCTTCGAATAGAAATTACTAATATGTGCTTGTCTATATCTAGGTGCAAAAACTCTGCAATGTTGATTAAAAACACTTGCTTGAAAAAGAAGAGTTGAGTAATCTGTTTTTGCATTTATGTTTTCATCATCAATAAAAGCATTGGATTGATCTGCATCTTTTTTTGCAGTAAAAGTTGTGGGGTAAAGAAAAAAAACATCGGCCAATGTATCTCTTGGCTCTGTTCTTAGCGGCTCCGGTAAGCTATCCGATGGGTCCCATTTTCTGGGATGGGCAGCCCAATAATCCAAATTTTGGTAATCGGGTTGTCCGTTTACACTTTTGAAATTGTAATTGGCAGCGTAAGGCTGATATTTAGTTGAACAGGAAATAATGATCGTTGAGGCAGCAATAATATAAAACAGGTGTTTCAGCATTTGGAGTAAAAGTCGCCTGTTTTTGACATATTTCACTAAAATATTGGGTGTTTATTTAATTTTTGGGCCGTTTATCCTTTTTTTTAAAAATTTTTTATTTATGCATAATTATCAATACTGGCAAGGCTTTCGGGCTAAAAAGGTAATCAATTTGCGGGCATTACTCTAAAAAATATGGTACTTTAGTTTGCATAGTACCAAACATCACCCTATCTTTGTTTAAGCAAACCAAAAAAAGCACAAATGAAATTAGTTTTTAAAAATAAAATAGCTCATATAGTAATTGCAATTGTTGTGGTTCTGGGTTCTGCAAATGCACAATTGAAAGATGATGCATCTGCAACTACATCTTTATACAACGAAATAAAACTGCAAGACAGCCTTTTGTTTACCGCATTTAACACAAGAGATTTAGAAACATACAAAAATTATTTTAGCGAAGACCTGGAATTTTTTCATGATAAAGGAGGATTAACTGGATATGATGTAACCATAAATTTTTTAAAAGCAACAGCACAACAAAAAAGTGATTTAAAAAGAGAATTGGTAAATGGAAGTCTTGAAGTGTATCCGATTCCTGGTTATGGAGCAATGGAAATCGGTTCGCACCTTTTCACCCATATTGAAAACGGTAAATTAGAATATGGCACTTTTAAGTTTTTACATATTTGGCAAAAGAAAGATAGCCAATGGAAAATAACAAGAGTAGTCAGTTACGATCATTAAATAATAAAATTAGAGGTAACAGATATGAATATTGAAAACACACAGAGTCAGATGCGGAAAGGGATACTGGAGTTTTGTATTCTTTCCATCATTCGCCGGGGAGAAGCTTACCCGAGTGATATTGTGGAAGAAATGAAGGCCGCCAACCTTCAGATTTTGGAAGGAACACTCTACCCATTACTTACCCGATTAAAAAATGCAGAGATGCTTACGTATCGTTGGGAAGAAAGCAACTCGGGCCCGCCCAGAAAATATTTTTCACTGACAGAAAAAGGAGACAGTTTTTATAAAGAACTACAACAAACCTGGGAAGAGCTTTCCAATGGAGTAAATGCACTGACAAGTAAAAAATCGGATGAACCATTAAGTAACAGTTAACTAGTACACTTCAACCAAACAATTATGAAAAAGATTATAAACATCAACTTAAGCGGTCGGGTAATACCGATTGAAGACTCTGCTTATGAAAAATTGCAAAACTATATTGAAAGTCTTCGCAAGTATTTTGCAAACGAAGAAGGCCGTGATGAAATCATCAATGATATTGAAAGCAGGATAGCTGAATTACTTGATGAAAAAATCCGCAAGGGTGCTTCCACCGCAACGGAAGCGGATGTAGAAGAAATCATTACTTCTATGGGTAAGGTGGAAGACTTTGAAGCAGAAGAAGTTGCTGAAGCGAAAGACTCGAACCAACAGAGTGGTCAACAAGGGAATCAGCAAAGCCAAAATTATTCTTATACTGAAAAGAAAAGCAGGGGAAGATTGTACCGTGATAGTAGCGATAAATTTATTGGTGGTGTTTGTAGTGGTATTGCTGCCTATATGAATGTGGATCCGGCTATTGTAAGAATTCTTTTTGCAATCATCACCTTTGGTGGTTTCGGATTAGGATTTCTGGCTTATATAATTTTATGGATAATTCTTCCTACAAAAGATTTAGATGGATATTCCGGCAAAAGACTTTATCGTAATCCTGATGATAAAATGTTAGGAGGTGTTGCTGGAGGTCTGGCTGCTTATTTTGATAAAAGTGCAAGAACTATCCGGTTGATTTTTGCAGCACCATTAGTATTGAGCATATTGTTGAATATTATTAACAATGTAAGCTGGCATAATGATTTTGATCTTGCATTAAACATCGGCTTTGGTTCTATTAGTGGAACATTCATTCTTATTTATGTAGTACTGTGGATGGTATTGCCAGAAGCAAATACTACCTATGAGAAAATGGAAATGAGAGGCGAAAAGGTTGATGTAAATCGTATTCGCCAGAACGTACAGGAAGGAATGGGAAATTTTAAAGAGAAAGTAAAAGGTTGGGGCGAAGAAGTAAAAGAATCTGCTCAAAATTTTTCGAATAAAGCCAAAGAGTTTTCAAGAACAAAAGGAAAAGAGTTTGCTTCAGATGTAAATGATACGGTAAGAAGATCAGGTGGCGGACTAGGGCATATTATTGGCGTATTATTTAAAGTATTCTTTTTGTTTATTGCTGGCACTATTGCTTTTGGATTATTTGTCGGACTAATCGCTTTTTTATTCGGCGGAATTGCCTGGTGGCCAATTAATAATTTTTTATGGACCAGCAACTGGCAACAGATTTATGCTTGGGGAACATTGATATTCTTTTTAGTAGTGCCGCTGGTTGGTTTTATAATATGGGTAATACGTCGCATTACAAAAGTAAAATCTAGAAGTAATTATCTGGGTTGGACATTCGGTGCGTTATGGACAATAGGTTGGATATCGGCAATTTTATTAGCATCAAGTATTTCAAGAGATTTCAGAAATTATGATCATACTGATAAAGTAATCGAAGTTGTTCAACCAGTAAATAATAAAATGATTGTTGCCGTGTCGGAGCCGGAATTGTTATACTCAGGCCGCTTTAGCTGGATCAATGATGAGGGTGACGGATGGGATTTATCAGACGATACGCTAAGGTTATCAACCGTTAAGTTTACAGTAAAGCCAAGTCTTGATTCACAATATCATGTAACGCTGATTAAACACAGCTTTGGAAGATCAGAAGAAGGTGCTATTGCAAGAGCTGAAAGAATTCAATATAATATTTTATCAAGAGATAGTGTGCTAGATGTTGGTAGCGGATATACTGTTGACAAAGAAAGTAAGTTTCGTGGGCAACAAGTAGAAGTTGAAATACAGGTTCCAATCGGAAAGCAGATTCGCTTTGATGAATCAGTAAACGATAAACTGAATTCTTTAAATGTAAGAGTTAAAAGGGGCAGTCGTCGTAACAGGGTTGTTGATGTAGAAATTGATGACAGGTCTTCCAGATTTCGTTCCGGAATAGATTATACGATGGGCATAAATGGGAAGTTGAAGACAGAAACAGGCGAAGTGATAGAAAGTAAACCTGATAATGAATATCGGTATCCAGTAACGGATAGTGTGGACAAGAAGAACAATATTCAAAAACTAATAGAAGAAGAAGAACGTAAGAAAGAGGAAAGCGATAGGAAAATAAAAGAACTGAAAAAAGAAATAAAACCAGAAGCTATTGTGCCTTCAGAAAATATAGATATAAAGAACGTAGAAGGTGCTATTGCCGGAGGCCTGTCCCCGGTTTCATCGCTGGTACAATGGTTCTGACAAATTCGGTTGAAGTCCTGATAACTAATCAGGAATGGTACATAAGCTGTCCAATAGGGGCAGCTTTTTTATTTAAATGTATTGGTAAAGTCAAAAGCTGGTTTTATAAAATGTATTCTAAGCTTCCAGAATAAATAATTGAAATTTACAGTACTAAAATAAATGAAAAGAAAAATACACAATGTGTTTTTATGGATAACAGCAATATAATAAATAAAAGACTTGGTGCTACTATAATCTGTTCCATACATATTAGAAATAAAAAATGATTTTAACCATTATATCTTATCCTACTAAAAAGCTCCGCAATCTGCTGGGCTTTTTTAATAATAGTATTATTGAATTAAAAAAACCTATCGGCTTTAGAAAATAAATTATATAATATAAATAAAAAAGAATGAAAAAGATTTTAACAACATTACTATTTGCTATTACTATCATTTTTTCAGCCCAATCGCAGGAAGTAATAAAACATAAGTGGCACGACTTTGTTATTGGCGGGGAAAATGGATATTTTGTAAAAACACAAATTATTACAGCAACTACTATTATAGAAAACTATTTAGGAAGTGGCGGAGGCTTTGATGATAATCCCATAGAAACAAAAGTTGTAGAGATATATTCTAATGGAATCGAAGAAAGAGTAATTACCGAAAATGGAGACTCTTCTTACTATGTAATTATTTTTAAGAATTTTACTGCAAATAAAGCGTCTGTTTGTATGAATTCAGAAGAGTTTAAAAATATTGAAGACGCAAAAATGTATACTCCTTCTGAAGGCTGTTTTTCAGACTGGTATACAGAAGCCGGTTATAAAATAGAAAATGATAAACCAGCAATGCCAGAGATGACAAAAAAGGATGTGTTAGAATTTTCAAACTATATGGCCGAAATAGTTAAAAAAGTTAAAGAGGAAACTAAGGCAACACCCGAAACGGTTACTGAGGCTGACAAATTTGCATTGGTACTTATATTATCCACTGTGCCAGGAAAATATGCTGATTTAAAAGGCTTCAACATTTATAAAAGCAGGGCTATACTTGAAAGGGGAATGACAAAATATGAAAATGACCCAGACGTTAAAAAAATATTTAAGAGTGCAGGCTTAGTCGAGTGAGATAAAAAACAACTAGGTTCTGAAGATTTGTTTTGAAATGGTATTTGTTTATTCAAGAGAAGCTAATAAATAGCTTCTCTTTTTTCTGGTCTTATAATTCTTTCTCTTCTATCGTATCTGTTCCTGTTAAGTACAAAGCTCATCCGCTGTTTTATAAAAGGCCTAGCAATTAATTTTTGTGCTGTGTTTAGTATTATAGTAGTACTATTGTCAATGGCTTCTTCAAAAGAACAAAGAAACTCATTCAGATCACAATTCAAATCGCTTAATATAATCTGTCAGATTTTTTTGATTATCTCCAGTTTCATCCAATAAAATGCAGGGTTCTACATTAGTTATTTTTCTTCTTCAACAATCATCACTTGCTGATCTTTAATATTGTTAAGTAAAAGGGCAAGTCCAGCTAAAATGCACAGCCATTTTCAACATTTTCTTAGTTGCATAAATTAAAGATTGTTTTGCAAGAACTGAAAAGCTTAATGGCGGGCTATTATGCTTTATCTAAATAAGTCGAATGTTACTTAAAGGTAAAGATGTAGAAAACGGAGAAGAAGGTATTTTACGATGACCAAATATTTGTTTGCAATAATTGGAAATCGTTTTTAAACAATCGAAAAAAAATCCAGGTCAAATGACCGAGATTTTTAAATATTAATAAGTAATAAATTATTTTGCTGATAACAGTGCTTCTGATTCTGGCTTTGTTTTACATACCTTACTGCAATCGTAAACACTAAACTTAGCCCGGTTGGTATATCCTTTATCTGCGCCAATGCGGATAGTTATACCACAAGCGCCGGCAGTAGCATCTACATATTCGTCTACTAAAAAGCTGTTATTATTTTCATCGCTGTCAGTTTCAGCATCACCCTCTTTTAAGTTGGCTACACCCTGGTGAGTGAATACCGCACAATTGCCATTTTCCATATAAACTTCATATGCAATTTTGTTTTTACCTAACTGCTGAACTTTAAGGCTTTCATGTATATCAGCCTTATTGAATGTAAATGTTTTATCTGGAGTAAAGTCTGTTGGCGTTTCAGCTATAGTATTAGTTGCGGTTGTTTTAACTGTATCTGTTGTGGCTTGGGTTTCTACATTATCTTTTTTATTATCATTTTTACAACTGATAAAGCAAATACTTAATGCGGCAGCAATAATGGTCAAATGTTTCATATGTTATTTTTAAATTTATTTTTTAATGCTCTTATTCAACAAATAAGTCCTTAGCAAAATCTGTCACAAGATGCTTAAACTCGTTATACGGAATTGAAATGGTTATCTGTCCGCCTGCATACGGTGCTATTTCATAGTGATTGTATGTAAAGCCTAAGCATTTTGAAGTAACAAAAAAATTCTCGTTAGAGCTAATTTGGTTTGTAAACAATCCATAGTCCATTAAAGATTGATCTGCAGGAACTTTATAAATTCTGCGATAATTTTTTTCGAGTAAAGCCGTTAATGCTGACGTATCGGAAATTATGTCCTTAAGTTCCAGTTGCTTTCTATGTCTCAGATCTATTACCTTTTGTATAGTTACTCCATTACTATGAGCACCTCCGTTAAATTCATAATTATCTTCAGTAAAAACAACCAAATTTTTAGAAACATAACTCATGAGTAATTTTGAAAAAGACTCACTGCTATACATGTAACTATCATCTTTGTAATCTGCAGGCTTAAGGGTTTTAGTGTCTTTCTTAAAATTGTTGAAAAAAGTGTTTTTATTCTCAATAAAATGTTGCCCTGCTGTTTTAGTGGTGTAGCTTGGCCATAGTATCTTATTGATTAAGCTATTGTTACTATACCAAATACCACTTTGGTAAAAGGAAGCATGAGGAGATTTTTTATCTGCTACATTCAGGTTTGTCTTCTTCTCAGTGTATACATAAGCTGCTCCTTTTTGCAAATTATTTTCCTGCGCTGAGACGGCTGTAATTTTATCGTTCAAAATAAAACTACCGCTAATTTTATTTCCTACGATTGTTAATCGCCATTTTTCTGAGTCGTCACTTCCTGTTGGTGTGCCAGTTAGGGTAATAGTATTTGTTTTTTGTCCCTGAGCAGATATAAGATAAGGCAACTGTGTACTTGTATAATAAACATAAGCATCGTAATCATTTCCGGCTTTGTGTAACAGCATTGTAAAAGAGGTTTTGCCAATTTTGCCGGCATAGGATTTAATCCAACTGGTGGAGGTTTGTGCCGATACTTGCAGCCCTACCAAAATCACAAATAGACTTAATAATCGTTTCATAATATAGATTTGAAAATTTAATACGTTAGTCGCAGCTTATATCAACACCTTTGCTACTCCAATTATATAAAATTAATTTTAATGCTTCTTTTTTTGTACTTCTGTAAAAAACTAATTTTTCAAAAACAAGGTGAACACTCTCCTTGTCGTCTTTATATTTATTACGGTACATAAAACAAACGTACTGACCTTTTCCCATCAGTCCACCAGTAGAACTAGAAGTTTTAAATCCTTTCCTGGCAACATTGAATGGTTTCCCATTTTGCACCTTGGAAGATATAAGCAGTTCTGATAAGTTTTGCTCATCTATTTTAGAATGTCCTATTGCTTTTTTTATGGTAAAGGAAGAAGAGTCGTCCTTGATAAATTGCCAAAACTGATCTGCGAGAATTTCGGCTTCTTGTTTTTGAGCACCCGCCATTATCGAATAACAAGTTGCAATTACTATAAATATTCCCGTAATAATTTTTTTCATATTACTATCAATTAATTTTTTAACCATGTCAATATTTTGTCTAATAATTCTTGGTGTACTTTTTTATCACTTCCATCTATCTGATAATAGTTAGTAACATCATGCGATTCCTTGCCTGGCTCAACCCAACTTTGATATTTGGTGCTCTTCATACAATCTCCATCCGTACATTGTATATATAATCTTTGCACTGGACTTTCGTAATTTGAAAAGGTAAATTCATCAAGGTATGGCAGGCTAGTGGTGCTAATATCTTTTTTATTAATAGTAAATACTGCAACTGATTCAAGCACTCCCTCATTGATATATTCTTCCCAAATAGTTATGTTATCTTTTGCTAACTGATAATAATAGTTAGTAATAGCGTTATCTTTTTTTTCGTCTCCAATAAACTTGGTAGTCGAGATCTTTTGACCGCTTACGGCTATTACATTTTTGCCACAGGTAAGACTTGTTTGTCCTTGAGCAGTTAATATGGCGATAATAGCAAGGGTTGTAAATATTTTTTTCATGAGTATTTTTTTCAAAAATATACAGCGGTAGTTGTTTGATACAAAGGGGATTTACCAAACTGGCTTTTTGTTTTATGAAACTCTTTTTTGGCAAAAAAGAATTTATGGTATGCAATTAGTTGATAAATGGAAAAGGAATTTTGGTCAAACCGAAAAGCTATTTTGTTAAACGTGTAGATAGATAAGTGAATTCACTGTTTAACTTAGCAGATTAAATTAATTAGGTATGAAAATAGTAACAATTTTAAGTCTGTCTTTTTTAAGCATCTTTTTAGCAAGTTGTAATAATGAATCTAAAAATGAAGCTTCGGTTATCAAGGACAGTGCAGCTATTACAAACAATACCAAAACTGAAGAGAGGCCAGATACAAGATATTTGGTAACAAAACAATCATTCGGGTTGGTGACGCAAGATGCGACTTATGAGTCTCTTATAAAAACCTTTGGTAAGGAAATGGTTATGGACGAGAAAATGTATAGTGCACCAGAATCTGAAGACATGGTAGTGAAAACAATTATTAACAAAGGAAAAATTGATGAGATGGTGATACAATGGACCGATAATTTTTTTCATAAAAAAATATCATCTATTGAAGCCTCTAAAGAAAATCATCCCTATAAAACTGCTGATGGTATTCATTATGGCACTACACTTTCAGAGTTGGTGAAAATAAACGGGGCTAAAATTTCATTTACAGGGTTTGGTTGGGGTTTTGGTGGAATGCTTAATGATTTTCATGGTGGTAAGCTGACTTATAAGGATGATGAGCCACAGCTTATTTTTGACCTTGGTCTGAATATTACACAAAATTACGACGAGATAATGGGTGATCAGATAATTGATACAGATATGCCAAAGGCAAAAAAATTCTTAGAAAATATTATAGTTAGAGCTATAAAACTAATGCCTTCTCGTTAAGAAAAAGGGTTAATGAAGGAAAGGTGATTTACTTTTAGGGTAGTTGTCGTTCATTTGCTTTCTTTACAAAATAATGCAGCAGCCATTCCGTAATATATTTTCGCATAAAATAGTTGCAAGTTTAACCGTCTTCTTTTTTTTGCTTAATACAAATGCACAAGATCCTGTATATCGGGTAATTGACAAGTCAAACGGGTTGCCCAGTAATACTGTTTACAATATACTACAGGATAAACAAGGCTTTATCTGGATGGGACACGACAAAGGGTTAAGCCGATATGACGGGAAATTCTTCAAACAATATGCTTCTAATACACAGCAAGGTCGATCTCTCAGCAATCTGAATGAGGCAAATAAAACAATCTGGTGCCAGGATTTTTCCGGAAATTTTTATTTTGTAAGCGGCGATTCGGTTGTAAACGAAAAAAAATTACAACCAATCGGTTATTATAGTACGGCAACATTTATTAAAGAGAATTTGCTTGTTACTATTGGTAATGATAATATACAAACTCTTAATGTAACAACCCGAGAGTTTAAAAAATACAGCTTTGAGAAGGAAGTAGGGTCTGCTATTAGTTATGAAAAGGACAATGTAATAATCATTAATGGGAAAAATCAATGGGTGTTTGACGGAACAAAAATAACGGAGACCGGGTTTTTAAATCACCCAGTGAATAATGTCTTTTTTATGCGAAAGTTTGGAGGCGAGTATTATGGTATTTCAAAAAACACCTACCCGGTTATTTCTGTACTAAAAGACAACCAGTTTGTACCCTTGCCACTATTAAGACAGGGATTATTTGTGCAGGATGTAACAGTTTTAGATGATTTACTATGGATTAGCACAAGTTCTGGTGCCTGGTGTTTTGGACTTGATATGAAGCCTGCATTTGGAGGACATTGTTTTTTTGAAGGGAAAAGTATAACCAAGATATTAAAAGACCGGGAAGGAAGCTATTGGTTTGGTACGTTGGATAACGGCGTTTTATTTGTACCAGATATGAGTAACCGGTTATATACATACAGTAAGGATAAATTTACAACTTTATTATTAGCTAATGACGGACAAAAACTATATGCCGGTACGAGTAACAACCGTTTATTAAGTTTTAGTTTTCTTGAAAAGCAATTTACTAACCTATTTAAGTCCGAAGCTAATCATGAGGTACTAAGCATATACGAAGACGTTGCACAACCACAACTTGTTTTTGCATCTGATAAAGTAATTTTTACTAACAAGGGAAAACAACAAGCAACGTTATCAATGGCAGGAAAATCTTTTGTTTCTGTAAATAGTGATTTATATGCAATGGCTCACAGCGGTGGAATATCTCTTATACCTAAACAAATAGGTAAACACCCAACAATACCATTTTGGCTAAATGATGGGGAAGTTCAATGGAAAAACAATCATTATCTATTAACAAAAACAGTAAGTCGTGGCCGTAGTGTAGCATTTAACAATAACGATACTATTTTATATGCCGCTACTGCAACAGGGTTGTATTATTTTTCACCCAAAGGGAATGGAAAAATTACTGTAACTGGAAAAGACATATTTGCATCACAATTGATTGTGGACGGCAAAGCATTATATGCTAGCACCTTTTCAGACGGATTATATAAAATATCGAACCGCAAAGATGCTAAAAGAGTGGTAAGTAATGGCGAACCAGTTTTAAAAACCATCTACCGAATTTTTAAAAGTGAAGATTGGCTATGGCTGGTTGGCGATGGATTATTGCAGCGATATGATCCGGATAAAAATGAAGTAATTGAGCTTACAGAAGCCGACGGACTTCCACGGGCAGAAATAAAAGATATAGCTGCAATTAATTCTACACTATATGTTGCTACTACAGACGGCCTGGCAGAAATGAGTGAGTATTCATCTACCAGAAATACAATTGCACCCAGGCTTGTAATAAACAAAATGTTGGTGAATGGTGTTTCGATTGGCTGGCAACAAAAATTAAACTTACCTAATAAAGAAACTAATATAGAGATAAACTTCTCTTTACTCACCTTTAAAGAAACCGACTCTTTGCTGGTAGAATATAAGATAAACAATAAAAAATGGCAAAGATTGGAATCCGGCTCAAGGGTTATCAGTCTTTCTTCATTGTCATCTGGCAGCTATACACTAGAAGTAAGGGGCTTTAATGAAGATGGTGTACAATCAGAAAAAACTGAGAAAATAATATTTTCAATTGCGGCACCCTTTTATAAACGCTGGTGGTTTTTTATTGGTATATTATTAATGGGAATGGCAGGGGTTTACGTTTACTTCGGATGGCGGTTAAAGAATGAAAAAAGAAGTAACGAATTGCTTTCACAAAAGGTCAAATTGGAACAAGAGTTACAACAAAGCTTACTCTCCTCTATCAAAAGCCAAATGAATCCTCACTTTCTCTTTAATGCACTTAATACTATACAATCCTACATCTATACTAACGACAAAGAAAATGCATCTCAATATCTTGGTAAATTTTCTGAACTAACGAGGATGATACTAGATATGAGTAATAAGGATATTGTACCCTTGTCAGAAGAAATAAAGGCACTCAATTTATACCTTGAATTAGAACAGCTTCGCTTTGAAGAAAAATTAAAATATAATCTTACAGTGGATGAGAACATAAGCACTGAAACCACTTACATTCACTCAATGCTGATACAGCCGTATGTGGAGAATGCAATAAAGCATGGGTTACTTCATCAAAAAAGTAATTGGCAACTGGCAATTGAATTTACTAAAATTGAAAATTGTATACAGGTAACGGTAGATGATAATGGTATAGGCCGCAAGCGAAGCGAAGAGCTTAATAAGTTGCGAATGAAAAAGCACCAATCTTTTGCTACCAGCGCCAATCAGAAAAGGCTGGAAATACTGAACAAAGGGTTGAAGAATGCAATAGCCCTGAAGATAATAGACAAGAAAGATGAATATGGGCAACCGACAGGAACAACTGTTATTTTAAGCATTCCCATGCTATCAGGAAAATAATTTTGTAAAACAAGAAACGGATTTTATAAAAGGAAATAAAATCGGATACCAACAAAAGCTATCTTACAACAATGGAAAAGTGTATAATTATTGATGACGAACCCAGGGCTCGCATTTTATTGGAATCAGTGATAAAAGAATTTTGTCCCGAATTGGAAGTAGTGTCGCTATGCGAAGATTTACCAATTGGCATAAAGGCAATTAAAAAACTAAAACCAACATTGGTATTACTGGATATAGAAATGCCGGGGCATAGTGGACTAGAGTTGCTTGACTTCTTCAATGAAGATGAGATTGATTTTAGTGTACTATTTACTACCGCATACAACGAATATGCATTGCAGGCATTCCGCTTTTCCGCTATTGACTATTTATTAAAACCAATACAACATACTCAATTGGTAGAAGCCGTAGGACGATTTTTAAAGAGACAACATCTACAGAAAGGAGTACAACTTAAAAACTTAAAAGAGAATCTTTCAGCCAACTGCAGTTGGGAAGATAAACGAATTGCTGTGCCAAGTGGCCAGGCCATTCATTTTTTTAAGCCTTCTGAAATAATAATGATTAAGGGCGAAGCAGCCTATAGTGAAATATATTTAACCAATAACACTAAATTATTGGCAAGTCGTAATCTTCGCCACTTTGAGGAGATGCTTGAGCCAATACCAGTCTTTTTTCGTAGCCACAAATCCTACATTGTAAATAGAAGAGCAGTGCTGCAGTATGTAAAAAGTGATGGAGGTTATTTAATGCTTACAAATGGCTTACAAGCCGCAATATCAACTGACAAAGTGAGTAGTTTTTTAAATGCAATGTATGATAAACAATATTTTTCTTAAACCGTTGCTTTCTTACTGTTGAAAAAATATTATTAAAAAAAGTTTAATCAGGAACTTCTACAACAGTCCAGTTTTTTGTTCGTCGGTTCCAAAGGATGCTATAATCTTTTCTATGCATTAATTTATAAGTCCTGTATCCATTGTAGTAAGGAAGTTTAAGCCATCCATATTTATATATTTCAAATAGGAAAACAAAAGACTGGTCTTTTTTTATTACTGCTGCCTGATAATTTTTCCCATCATCACTAAGCATTACTTGCTCATCTTTATCGCTTTGAATTGTTAAAGCAATCCAACTTGCATCATCTGCTGGAACATTTGTCGGACTTGGAGCTGGTGTAGGTGCAGGTGTTGGATTAGGCGTTGGTGTTGGGTTGGGGTTAGGCTCAATTGTTTTATTGGCAGAATTCCACCCACTGGTAATAGCATTAATTCTATCTTTTTTTGCAGGGTGAGTAGAGCTGGCTCTATCAGATGAAATTGCACTGATGGCTGCAATAGATTCATTTAACGAAGCACCAAGCTTGGACATTACATAACCGGAAAATGCATCAGCCTCAATTTCTTTCGGCGGCGTACTTCCACTGCTGCTTACAACATGATTATAATAATGATGACCCATTTCATGCGCCAACACACTTATCGAAGCCCATTTGGTAGAAGTGTAGGCGTCAATATCTTCCAGAAAATTATTATCATAAATAATCCATCTTACTCTGTTAATGATGGTAGCATACGCATTTCGAATTCCATTCTGTTCACGGACACTGAAATTCTCTTTCCATTGTATAGTATCCAGCATATTCTGAAGTATATTTTTGGCTTCATAAACAGAGCTGAAATTTGATTTAATCAGTGATCTAGGCGGCACCTTAAAACCACACCCAGTTATTTTTTGTGCGTTTAAACCAATGCTAAAAACAAGAAAAAGAATTAGAACTATTCTATACTTCATAGCAGATTTTTTTGAAGGTAAATATAAGGTGCAGGTAAAAGATAAACTAAAATTTTCGATGTATGCCGTTTCTCAGACGATGAAATATTTGGACTACATTTGCGTTCAAATTTGCTTATATGAAGAATACTGCTTTTACCCAAAAACATATTGCACTTGGTGCTAAGATGGCTGAGTTTGCTGGATACAATATGCCGATCTCCTATACAGGTATTAATGATGAACATGCAACAGTAAGAAAAAATGCTGGCGTATTTGATGTAAGCCATATGGGTGAATTTGTTTTGAAAGGTGAAAATGCATTGGATCTTATTCAACGGGTAACGAGTAATGATGCTTCTAAATTAAAAGCAGGTCAAGCACAGTATAGTTGTTTGCCGAATGAAGACGGCGGCATTGTGGACGACTTGTTAGTGTATTGCATCGAAGAGAACAAAGTATATATGTTGGTTGTAAATGCTTCCAATATTGAAAAAGACTGGAATTGGATTACAAAACATAATACGAACAATGTAGAAATGCATAACATTTCTGATAAAACTTGCTTGCTGGCAATCCAAGGCCCAAATGCAACAAAAATATTAGAACCGCTTACTGATATTGATGTGTTGAATCTAAAGTATTACACTTTTACCAAAGGAACATTCGCCGGAGTAAAAAATGTATTAGTAAGTGCAACAGGTTATACTGGTGCAGGCGGAGTGGAAATTTATTTTGAAGATAATGACGGCGCTGCTGAAAAAATATGGGATGCTATTTTCGCTGAAGGCGGTCCAAAAGGAATGAAACCAATTGGCCTCGGAGCAAGAGATACGTTAAGATTGGAAATGGGTTTTTGTTTATATGGTAATGATATAGATGATACCACTTCGCCAATGGAAGCAGGGCTGGGTTGGATTACAAAATTCACCAAAGAGTTTACTGCTAAAGAAATATTTGCAAATCAAAAAGCCGAAGGCATTACAAAAAAATTGGTGGGTTTTGAAATGATTGAAAAAGGAATTCCTCGCCAGGGCTATGAAATAAAAGATTTTACAGGCGCAACAATTGGGCATGTAACTTCCGGCACCCAGTCACCCAGTCTTGGAAAAGCAATTGGAATGGGATATGTGACTAAAGGGTTTTCAGCATTAGGCACGGAGATTTACATAAAAGTCAGAGATAAATTACTACAGGCAAAAGTTTCTAAAATCCCTTTTTCATAAAATGATAATCGGTAAGATTTTTGTGAGTACAGACAACTAATAAGTATTTCAAAATTTCTTCAATGCCAACTATTCATCTTACAACTTTCATAGCGGCTCCTGTAAATGTAGTTTTTGACCTTAGCCGTCATATTGGAATGCATAAAGAATCTATGGCTTCTTACAAAGAAGAAGCTGTGGCAGGTACAAGGTTTGGCTTGATTGAAAAGGAAGAAACCGTTACCTGGAAAGCAAAACATCTTTTTAAAAATAGAATACTACGGGTAAAGATTACTGAGATGGTAAAACCTCAAATGTTTACAGACGAACAACTGCAAGGAGATTTCAGGGAAATGAAGCATGAGCATCATTTTAAGCCTTGCGACAATGGAACTATCTTAATCGACCTCTTTCATTACGAATCTCCATACGGTGTGGTGGGTGAATGGTTTAACAGTCTTTACCTTACAAGATATATGCGTCGCTTGCTGGAGCAAAGAAATAAGGTTATAAAAGAATTTGCTGAAAGCGATAAATGGAAAAAACTACTCATAAAATAACAAAGAGCTTTTATTTCCGTTACTTTATTTTTGCTGTCTTATATGACCAATAAACCAACCCTCAGCACATCTCTATCTCCAGCTTTATTACACCTGTATGATTTAAGCAACAGTGTTGTAGTAATTATAGATGTATTCAGAGCTACTTCTACTATTGCTTCTGCATTGTTCAATGGAGCTAAATCGGTAATACCTGTTGACTCTGTTCCAAAGGCAATCGAAATTTCAAAAAGTATTGATGGTATTGCAGCTGGTGAAAGAGATGGAATGATAGCAGATGGATTACAGCATGGAAACTCTCCTTTAGAATATACAAGAGAATTTATTGAAGGCAAAACGTTGGTGCTTACAACAACCAATGGAACAAGGCTGCTGCACATGGCATTGGAGAAAAATGCTGACACCATTATTTCCGGTTCTTTTCCAAACATATCTTCTGTTTGCGATTTTTTAGTAAAGGAGAAAAAGAATGTAGTGCTTGGTTGTGCTGGTTGGAAAGACCGCTTCAATTTAGAAGACACATTATTTGCAGGCTCGGTGATCAATCGCATAAAAAAAGAATTCACTATTCATTGCGACAGTTCAGTAATGGCAGAGGAAATGTATTCTTCGCATAAAAAAAACCTCTTGGATTTTGCGCCGAAACTTACACACTATCATCGCCTGGTAGAAAGGTTCGGATTGATAGATGATATTAAATATTGTTTGACGGATGATGTGGCTAATGTGCTACCATATTATACAAATGGTAAATTAATAGTAAGATAAACGTACGGTTTCAGAAATTATAAATAAGTTAGGGCTGTGTGTGGTTCCTCCCTTTTAGGGGAGGTTAGGTGGGGTAAAATCTACTAAGATACTTCATTTTTTCCTGTATACTTCTGATATAAAATTTATTATTTATTTCTTTCATTTTGTATGGAAATACGCAGTTATTTCTTTTAGTTTTGCCGGTTATCCTTTTTCGATAAGTAAGATTTGTTTTATTGAAAATCTTCAGTCGTAAATTTAAAATCTAAAATAGTTTGGCTTTACCGCACCTTGTTAAATTCGTTTACACCCATGGAACGGATGAAGTAATCCGCAGAGGAAAGAAAATTCATTCAATCGGTTTTGTAGAATTAGTAGAATACGATGACTTGTTTGGATCTGCCGTCTTTCGTGTAAAAGATGATAGCTACTCTACTTTTTATAAAGTCTATATTCAGAAATTTAAAGATGCAAAATCAACATCATTGCGATGTGCATGTCCGTATAATCTGGGTGATATATGCCGCCACGAAGTAGCCGCATTATTTCAATTACAAGATTTGATTGACAGAGGACATCTGCAATCAGAAAATTTGCAGTACGATCAGCGGCATACAGTTGTAAAGCTGAAAACAATTGACCTGAAAAATATCCGTCACTTTACATCGCAGGAAATTTTTTCTGATGCAGAAATATTTTTACGAACTAAAAAAGCCAAGATTGATTTTGCAGAAAACGAAACGGTAAAAGCAACTGTTCCTTTAAACGGGCAGGACTATAAAGTTATTATTAGTAAAAATGAAGAAAGAAGCTTTGATACCAGTTGTGATTATGAGGATACGGAGAATCCACTTTGCTTGCCTAAGGTGATTGTACTTACGCAATTATTAAATGCACATGGCGCTAATTATTTTGACAGCATCAGAAATTGGGATAAAGAAAAAAATAAATTACTGGAAGCATACGGCTATTCTTTGGCCGATAATCTGAAAGGGAAATTTGAATTTGTTTACAAAGAAGGAAAGCCCTTTTTAAGAGTGTTGGATATAAAGATTAAAAGAGTGGCTTTGGCAACTGCACCTGTTCGTCCTGTTTTGTTGCCAATGAAGGAAAGAGAAGCGGCTGAAGCAGCACCATTGGAAGTCGCAGTGCAGGAAGCTATTCCATCACAACGTTTGGGTGTCGTTTTTAATTTTAATAAAAAAACATATCCTCAATTTACGGTTGATGTAGTGGTTGGCGAGCCGAATGAAACGAATGAGAAATTTGCAGGGACAGTAGAAAAGGTAGATATAAGCCGTTATGTAAATTCAGACAGTTTATCAGAAGCAGATAAAGAACTTCTTACAGCATTAAGAAAATTACAGGAGTCGGAAATCAATAAATATATCAGCCGCAATTCACCTTTCTCTGGCATTTGGGAAAATATTATTCATGATGCGAATGATGATTTGCCAGAAGAAACAAAGGAATTAATGGCAGAATATTTATTGCCAAAACTGAAAAAAATATTTATTGAATCGGTAGACAATCCGTTTGTGTTTATTCTGGACCAAGGAAAAGAATTTAAAACAGCGAATCTAGAGGAGTTACAATTGCAAGCAGAAGCAGCTCAACCACATTTTATTGTAGTAAAAAAAGAAAAAAATTTTACTATTGAGTGCCGTGTAAAAGCTGGTCCGCTTGAATTTGATTTAGGAGATAATGAAACAGCAACTCCATTATTTTTTACGTATAACAATCAATCACATCTCTGGAGCAATAATGATGTTATCCATTTAGTTGATAAGTTTTTACCAACAGGTAAAATGGAAGTGAAGAATGAGGACTGGAGCAAAACATTAAATGAATTCTTATTGCCATTGGCAAAAGAACATAAAATTGATTTCGATAAATCGCTGGTACATGAAATAAAAGATGGCAATCCGGATGTTAATTTGTTCTTACTGGAAAAAGGTGAACACTTAGTTTTTCAGCCAAGATTTTATTATAAAGGATTTGAGACGAAAGTATCCGATAGGGATGAGTTAATTGTTCCGCAGGCAGATAAAGTTGTTGTGGTGCATCGTAACAGGGAAAAGGAAAATGAGTTTATTCAGAAATTACAAAACCTTCATTCCAACTTTGCTTACAACGAAGATTCTGGAACACTGGCATTAAAAGGTGCTGATGTATTAAAAAATAACTGGTTCTTCTTATTTGTAGATGCAATGAAGGAAATGAAGACGCCGGTATTTGGATTTGAAGCATTAAAAAATTTCCGGTTTAATACAGCAAAACCTTCAACAAAAATTTTCATCAGTAGCAATACAGACTGGTTTGATGCAAAAGTTGATATACTTTTTGGCGATCAGCAAGTGTCGGTGGCAGAAGTAAAAAGAGCTTTAGCCAATAAGCAACAGTTTGTGCAATTGAACGACGGCACATTAGGCATTTTACCAGAAGAGTGGTTAAAAAAATATTCATTGCTCTTTAGAGTTGGCGAAGGAAAATCTGATACATTGAAATTGTCCCGCTATCATTTAAGTGTGGTGGATGAATTGTACGAAACAAGAGATGAAGAAGAACTGGTAGTAGCGTTGGAAGAAAAGTATGAAACTTTAAAAGAGTTTAATAAGATTAAAGAAATTGAACCTTCGGAGCATTTAAAACCAATTCTTCGTCCGTACCAGGTGGCCGGCTATCAATGGTTGAATTATTTAAAAGATATTAAGTGGGGCGGTATTCTGGCTGATGATATGGGTTTGGGTAAAACAGTGCAGGCACTTTCTTTTATGGAGTATTATAGAAAAGAGAATAAATCATTAAAAGCATTAGTTGTTTGCCCGACAACATTGATCTATAACTGGGAAAACGAGATAACAAAATTTACTCCTGAACTTACTTATCGTATTCATCATGGTGCAACAAGAACAAGAACGAAGGAAGAAATAATGGATCATGAAATTACGATTACTACTTATGGCACATTGCGTAGTGATATAAAACTATTGATGAGTGTTGATTTTGATTATGTAGTACTGGATGAGTCGCAGGCAATAAAAAACCCTGGAAGCAAAGTAACTAAAGCCGCCTGTTTGTTAAAAGCACAGAACCGTCTTTGTATGAGCGGTACACCTTTGCAGAATAACACATTCGACATTTTTGCACAGATGAATTTTCTGAATCCCGGAATGTTGGGTACCATGGAATTCTTCCGGCAGGAATTTTCTACACCTATTGATAAATTTGGCGAGCAAGACAGAAAAGATCATCTGCGGAAAATCCTCTTTCCATTTATTTTAAGAAGAACAAAAGAACAGGTAGCAAAAGACCTTCCGGAAAAGCAAGAAATGATTCTCTTCTGCGAAATGGAAAGCAAGCAGCGTAATATTTATGATGCGTATAGAAATGATTTCAGAAACCAGATTTTGGGAACGATAGAAACACAAGGCATTCAAAAATCGCAGTTGACCATTTTACAAGGCTTAATGAAGCTTCGTCAGATTTGCGATTCACCAGCCATTTTAAATGAGCAAGAAAAATTTGAAAACCATTCCATCAAGTTGGATGAACTGGCAAGAGAGATAACAGAAAATATCGGTGATCATAAAGCATTGATCTTTTCTCAGTTCCTCGGAATGTTGGCTTTGATAAGGGCCAAATTGGAAGAGTTAGGTGTTAAGTATGAGTATTTTGATGGAAGCACTTCTGCACCAGACAGACAAAAAGCCATTGAAAGCTTTCAGAATGATGAAGAGAAAAGAGTGTTCCTT